>Ga0316205_10000116_pt1 | contig 177288 bp, 150 predicted proteins | sample 3monthpyrite_MG_FD_204941 | JGI IMG/M metagenome (GOLD analysis project Ga0316205, IMG submission 204941) | Microbial mat bacterial communities from mineral coupon in-situ incubated in ocean water Damariscotta River, Maine, United States -... | ecosystem: Environmental > Aquatic > Marine >... | reverse complement strand
TGCATTGTTCATAATATAGGGAAGTTGATGAGATATGGTGAGTTAGCCACTCACTGATAGAGCGATAGAAAACCACTTTCAAGAGCGAAAGTGTGCGTAGTAGAATGATAAAGCTTGGAAAAAATTACTTTCGTTAATAATTATTGCAATATTTCAAGCAACACAGCGCGTTATAAATCGGTAGAATTGGAAAAATCGAGGATATTGGTGAATGATCCCGTTTGAATGGGGTTTTTCTACAGGCTCGTTAGAGCTACAGGAGAATTCATAGTAAATGGAAAATAAACACTTTAAGCAAGCAATTGCACTAGTGAACGTTTCTCAAAAGCAAATAGAAGAAATTGAACTAGGATATAACCTGTGTTTAAGTAAAATGGAAATCGACGATAATCTTTTAATTGTGATTAAAAATTTTCTTGAGAACCTAAGGTCGGCACTGGAATATTCCGCGCAAGGTTTAAGTGAAAAATATGGGACATGTAAAGATAAAAGTAAAATTTCATTTCCTTATGCTAAAAAAAGCGTTCCTAAAGAACAGTTCATTGCAAAGAAATATATTGAAAAACGAATTCCAGGCCTAAGTGGTAGTAGACCAGACATCGTTAATTTTATACAGTCCATGCAACATTTTTCGGATAAACGCGCAGAATGGTTTCCGGTATTTATGAGCTTAACAAATACCAATAAACATATTGAGTTTGTTCCACATGAGAAGTTTGAAGGCGTAGAAATGAGCTTTGGTGGGTCTTCAATTGTAGCTAGTGGGTTTAGTGGAACTGGAACTTTCCCGAAAGATGCAAAAATAAAATCATGGGATGCTTTTCTAATAAAGGGAGTAGATTGGCCTATGACTGGAATAGAGTTTCTAAAACATTGCCAAGCAGCAATATACGGAGTTGTAAATCAGCTCGAGAAAATGTAGCTCTAAATCGGGTAGCCGGGGGTTTCTCTCCCCCAGCCCCCACACCACCCATCATGCGGATCCGCAATGGGCGGTTCGAGAATTATGGGTAAACGAAATCCAACTTTCTCTTAGCGAAAACAAACCTTGCTGCTTCAACCAATCGTCGTTCAAGGCAATTTGAATACCTTTGGTCTTTGAACTTCTCCAGTAAGCTTTACTAGAGATGCCGCAGCGGACAGCCAGCGACTCCGATACGCCACCTTTGATAAGGCTCCGTATCTTTGTATGAATTTTTCGCCAGAGTTTCCAATAACACATGCGTATGCGACGCCGTATCCATGCCATTTTAATAGGACAGCCATAATAAAAATTTGACATAAACACTGTTATTTCATACAGTATCCGCATGTCATACAATAATAAAAAGTCATCGCCCCATGACCCGGCCACGCTCTGAACAGGTTGATCTATCAGCAACATCTTATTATCACTGCATTAATCGGTGTGTACGTCGCGCATTTCTGTGCGGTAAAGATCATCTCACTGGCAAGAACTATGAACACAGGAAGATCTGGGTTGTTGACCGGTTGGCAGAATTAGCGCCTGTTTTTGCCATTGAAGTTTGCGCTTATGCCGTCATGTCGAATCATTACCATTTAGTATTACGTGTAAATAAAGAAACCGCAGAGGATTGGAACGAAGAGGAAGTTATTGAACGCTGGCAACAGTTATTTAAGCTTCCATTACTTATTCAGCGATACACTACTAGCAAATCCATATCCTCGGCCGAAATTCTAGCTGCAAAAGAAATAATTCAAACGTGGCGAAGTCGTCTGATGGATATATCCTGGTACATGCGGATGTTGAATGAATATTTAGCAAGAAAAGCCAATGTAGAAGACAATTGCACAGGACGCTTTTGGGAAGGGCGATTTAAAAGTCAGGCATTACTTGACGATGCTGCAGTTCTAACCTGCATGAGTTATGTGGATTTAAACCCTATCCGCGCAGCAATAACAGATTCATTGGAAACTTCCGATTTTACCAGTATTCAACAGCGAATTAATCAATGGAAAGAAACGCAGTTTACGGAAAGTAAGAAAAAAAGAGAGAATATAGTTATTGATACGAATAATAAAATACCTTTAGCTTCTCTCATTAATTCTTCCTATGATACACATGTGCACTCATTGGGCTATCTAGAATCAGATTATCTAGAGCTAGTCGATTGGGCTGGTAGAAGTATGGTTACCGGAAAGCAAGGTTGTATTTCGGAAAATGTCCCACCAATACTCAATCGTTTAGGGCTTGATGCGGAAAACTTTGTGCAGCATATACAGGGGAAACGGCCTCACCTATTAAAAACTCAAGCACTCGGACGGCTTGAGAAATTACAAGATTATGCTAATCTACTAAGGGTAAAATTCATCAAGGGTTTTAAGCAAACTCAAATAATTTACCGATAATCTGATCACCGTAATTTTTTATAAAAAATAACATCTTTTATTCTTTGTCGACTTATTCACTATTGTATTCTTAAACTTCAGAAAATTTTAAAAGAATTGCTTAATCACTGTTTGAAATTGTGTAATTTTCAAACCAACCTGACTTTTTATTTAAAAATGATTTAATATGGGTGTCTAATAAAACCAGCACATATAAGGGATTTATGTGGAAAATGAGAAACCACTAATTTAATGGGAAGATAATATGATTTGGACGTTTAAGATTGAATTGCCATTTGGTCGAAACAATGATGATGAAGAAATGATTCGTATAATTGAAATGGAATCCTCTTCCACATTGGAAGATTTGCATTTAGCAATTCAACAAGCAGTCAATTTTGACAATGATCATATGTACGAATTTTTTGTATCAAAGAATACGCGAAGTAGAAATAGAGAGACTTACGATATTGAGAGCAATGATGTATACAATATTACCCTCGAAAAGTTGTACCCCATCGGAGCAGGATATAAATTATACTATTTATTCGATTACGGAGATAGCTGGATTTTTAAGGTAACAAAAACAAGAAAAAAGCCAACGACTAAAGTTGACGGCATTGATTACCCAAGAATAATCGAAAGTATAGGAAAAAATCCGGAACAATACAAAGAGTATGAATGGTAAAACATTCAAATTCTCAGGAATTTTGTGGTTTCTTTTGAGGACAGAAGCCTACCACAAGGGTCAACCCAGACAGAACCTGCCCCAGTTTACTGAACACTTATAATTAATTAAAAATATCCAATAAACCGTGGTAAATTCTGAGTGTCGTTTATATCACTGTTATATTTTGGAAAAGAATAAGGTGATTTTATGCAAATTACGATGGGATGGGTGTTGTTATTTCTGGGAGGTGCACTTTACCTTGCCCAAATTATTTCATCTATTAATTTTCGGCTTGCACAGAAATTAGGAATTCAAGAAAAAGCAGAATTAACTGACTCTCTGTTACAGAGATCCGAGCGATATACCGCATATTGGGATTTAATAACACTTGTTTGGTTGCCATTAGCTGGCGCCATGATGATTTTTAATCATGATTGGTGGCCAATAGTTTCACTAATCGCTGGCGCAATTTATTTTGATATATCCGGTAGAGAAGCAGTAAAGTACATCAGTTTTCGACATGAAGGAGTAAGGTTAGGTTCAGAAAAACAACAAAAGGCATTTTTTGCCACGTACATAGTAATGGCAGTTATTGGTATTATCCTTAGCATATATTCTGTCAATACTTTAATGTCCAAACTATGATATATAAATTAGTGTTTCAAGAATACCCTAACAATGAATTCAAGTTACTTATATGTTCTCGGAGCATAATATTCGAGTTTTGGCGTTTACAGTGACACAAAAACATAAAATATATCAACCCAACCGCTTTCGACTCAAGTTGACATTGCAACTGTGCAAAGTATTCAAGCACTACTAGAGAAGTATAATATATTTCAATGTAATTATTTTACAGTCTATTACTATTCAATATTGAAATATTTTGATATCTCAATTTTTGAAATTAAACACAAAGTCTCAATTATGTCAGGGGAATTTCAATCTATATTGATACTTGGTGTTAAATAGAGCGTTACCAATCGACTATCATCAGCATTTATTTTTATATCGGCATAACTTTTCTCTGGCCAATCGAATTTACTCGTGAGATCACGAATAAAGGCTTTCTGATTTTGCGCATCTGAAATTTTACTAACCACCTGACACACCATCTTTGAACATTGTAAATTGAGCAATTGATAATTTGGATCAATATCAGTCTCAAGGTATTGTTGTAAAGCTATGATTTTTTCGTCTTCAGGCTCCAGGCTAAACATATCTTCCGCTAATTGGCTCTCCAGTGTTTGTATGGTTTTTTCTGCTAATAAAGCTTCGAATGAAAGATTTTTCTGGTTTTCTCTTTCTGATATAACATAATTAGTTTCATCCCAATTTTCATCGACTATATTATTCTGTGCCTGAGTTTCACGTAATATTTTCGTTTTTTCATGGGAAATAATTTCTTTTACTGGCTCCGAAATTTCTTGAACATTTGTAATTATCGAAGGTTTTTCTTTAATTGTTGAATTATCTATCTCTTGTGCTTCATTTACCTTCTTTGCCAATCTCTCGGTGAACACAACAATTGGATTTGAAGTGATTTCAGCAGGTTGCGAGTCGATTGCTAATACTTGTGTATCGGGATTTTTATCAATGTTTAAAATCAAAAATAGACCGCCAACGATTATCAGAGAGAAAATTATCTTTTTATTTAATGTTTTCATGAGGAACCCTATAGTTCTATGTTTAATAAAATCAGATAAGTGCGTCTTTAATTTAGCGGTCGCACCTATCTGATTGGTTAAGAGATTAATCTAGCAGTTGACCAAAGGAATCATAAGACTCATTCTCTGATGATCCAAAACCCTCACCGGAAAAACTACCCTGATGAAAAAACTGTTTACCTGGAAGCGATGCCGTCAACCCGTTCCCCGCTCCCCAGATAAGTTGCACTGACCCAGCGTTTCTTATGGATCCTAGATCTTCACCCCTGGCGCCAATTAATATGTCACTGATACCATCATTATTAAAGTCACCCGCAGTAAGGCTTGATGCGAAGTAATCTTCTTTTTCTCTGCCACCAGCAACACCAGTTGAATCCTGATTCCAAATTTCACCCTTATAGAAAGTCCAACCATTGTTATATAAAACAGCGATCTCTCCGTAATCCAGGATTTGTCTATGTGACCAAAGGCTTAATTTCGATTTTGATGGAATGCCGATAGCTAAATCATCTTTGCCATCACCATTAAAATCCGCGACTGTTAAGGTTTGACCAAACCGATCAAGAGGAAGTGATTTACCAGGAATAAGTGCCTTGTCTTGGTTAATCAACTGCTGTGTTGGTGTATCACCATACCCGAACCTAACCAATAACACATTACCCGACTCACGCTCACCACTAGTGCTTGCGCCAGGTTGTCCAATAATTAATTCATCACCGGCACCTGAATTAAAGTTACCCACTGCTAAAGATGCACCAAAATGTCCATTTGATTCTTTGAAAACAGGTTCGATTTTTAACAACGAAGGTGGGTTGTCATTCCAATCAGCAACACCATACGCAATACTAACGCTTCCGGTTCTTACACCACCCACTCTATCCGTAGGTGAACCTAGGGCTAAATCACTCTTTCCATCATTATTAAAGTCACCACTTATCATTTGAGATCCAAAAGTGCCATATTGTGGAATATATTGCCAAGGCTCCAAAACAACATGCGCTTTTTGAGATGACATTGAGTATTTCAAACCTCTGGTTGCATCACCAAATAAGATGATCGTGCCGCCTCGCACCCATTTTTGATCATGATAACCGCCAGCAAAATTGGCAGCTAAATCATCAACTCCATCACCATCATAATCTCCAACGGCTAAAGACCGCCCAAAGTTACGATATGATCCGTTATACTTGCCATATTTGTAACTTTGCAAACTTAGCATATGATTGCCTTGTTGCTTCAAACCGTCGGCCGATCCGTAAATAATATTGATTAGTCCAGCATGAGTTTTATTCCCGCTCGATTCTCGTGGAACTCCTGCTGCAACATCATCATAGCCATCGTTATTGAAATCGCCAGTGACGAGTTCACTTCCAAAATATTCATTCGCTTCAGCAACACCATAAAGCTGAATTCCGGGTTCACCGTACTTCCCTTGGTGAATGTAGTCTTTTTTATTAGAATATTCCAATCGGCCGCTTGCATTTCCATATACAACTTTTACCGCGCCAGCATTGGTAAGGCCGCTAAAATCTTCACCTGTTACACCGACAATCAGGTCTTGGTATCCATCGCCATTAAAGTCTGCAGTTATTGCACTTGCTTGGGAATCGAGCGTAAATAATGCACTGACCAGCATCGCCCCAAATGTGACCTTTCTCAATTCATTTCTACATTCCATGCGATTTTTTTGCTTCGTGATTTTCATTTTATATCTCCTTAGTTAATTTGAATTAATTAAAACAATGAGGCTTTTGATCTCAGTGGGGATATATTATCGAGAATATGTAACAGAATTATTTTCAAGCCAACGGGTATTGTTAATGCGTTGTATCAAATTTGTAACAAACAATATGACCTTGGATGTATGCTGCCAGGTTTAGTTATGTTAGGTTATGTTTCGGGGTTGAAAGTCGACCAAAAAAAATACAATTGGGAGATTACTGGAGAGTCGGAGGTGTATTTTGATATTTCACTTCTCAAGTAAGAAACATCCAAACAGCTAATCTTAAAGTTGTGTTGGAAATAATGGGGAAAAGTATTCCATTCAAACATAAACAGAAAAAAAAGAGGAAAGTAGTCGTGAGTAAGAAATATTATATAGTGTCCATGTTAATTTTTTTAATTGGCTGCGCTACAGTGAGTGAAGAAAATATCCAATATTCGAATAAATGCGCTAAGGAAATAACTGATGAAGCTGTGATGGAGTGCCATCGGGATGCAATATATTACAAAATTCGAGCAAAATGGTGGGCCTCCAGCAATGGATTGACTGAAAGTGATTATCCAGAAATATTCAAAATACAAACTGAAATTAGCGTTGATACGCAAGGTAATATATTAAATATCAAAGTATTATCTAGTAGCAATAGTCGAAAATTGGATCGTAGTGTTTTAAAAGGAATTCGACGTTCTAGTCCGCTACCAGTACCAAAAGAACCATTATTTAGTAAAGGTGATTTTTCAACTATCGGTTATAATTTTGTTCATGAAACTGGAGATGTAAAACCTGTGTTTGGCAGTATGAAAGAAATGCTTAATTTGGAATAATCAAAAACAAATGGTGGGCATTCTGATAAATTGAATCAACAATTCATCGATGACAGCCCCTGCTAACAGATTCGTGCAACCAACGTTTTACAACAATTAGGTTTTAATTTATAAACTATGCTCTCTACTTTTTTAACATCTATATTGACGAGTTTCTTTGATACTGATGCCGAAAACATTATGCCGCTTAGTCAATAAATAATTTGGTAAATAACACTTTAAGGATTTTATTTCAATATGAAAAAAACAATCTCTATATTAGTAGCATTAATTTTTATCGGTATCATCTATCTAGCAGTTGCAGGAAGCGAATTAAAAGAAATTAAAACTGAAATCGAAATTTCTGCGCCACCTTCCAAAATATGGCCTATCTTAACAGATATAAATAATTGGCAGAATTGGAGTCCAATAATAAAGGAATCTCGGGGTACTGTCTCTGTCGGATCAGAACTTAGAATAGCTATGATAGGTAAAGAAAAAGGTGAAGATGGCCCTATTTACAATCCAATAATTACGGAGCTTAAAGAACCAACATATTTACGCTGGCGTGCTCACATGATATCTGGTTTTGTTTTCACAAATTACAAAGTTTTTGAACTTGAAAAAACCGAAACAGGAACACGTTTAATCCACAAAGAAATGTTCAAAGGACTGCTTGCCCCAATTTTTTGCGGTCAGATGGAAAAAGGTGTTCCTCCAATGTTAAACTCGATGAATCAAGCATTAAAGGAATTTGTAGAAAAGTAATAAAAAGGAGTCAAGTAATTTGAAGTCAAATTTGGCGCCACACCAATTACTGGGCTACCTAAAATAAACCTGGCATCTGCTTTTATAATGGATGCCAGTCCTATAATTACCTTTGCCAATTGATTTGAAACTCAGTAGATTGAAGTATCAATATTCAAATAAAAATATTTAACCCAACTACCATGCCTATTAAACGAAAAATCAGATGACCAGGAAGGTAATTATTGTAACTTCCTGATCATTTTTCTGTATCCATTCATTCATAAAATCTAATTATTTCATCCCTACAATGTTTTTAAATATTCGACTAATGCCATTCGATCAGGATCGTTAATGGGTGGCAGCTTAAAGCTTTTAGGGTTTCCATTTTCATCTATCACTGGAGCGCCCTTACTATCCAACTCGATAATCGGTGTGACACCAGCTGCATATTCATGACCACGATTACTATTAGAAGGTTTCGAGCTGTCAAATTCAAATATACCAGGATAGTCATTTTTGGGTTTTGGAATGAATCCCACATTGATCGGATCGAACTCTCGACTTCCAACAGTAAATCGATTAGAACGACATTTTTTACCTTGACTAATTTCTTCATCATTACAAGCTGGCAAGAATAATTCTGATAAATTTGGCACAGATCCGTTATGCAAATAGGGAGCAGTTGCCCATATCCCATTTAACGTTCTGCCTTTATAAACCGCCAGCATGGTAGGATCACTTTTTGAGACAATTTCAAAATCATTATGCCTTTGCGTAGGCGGTACTTTATTGTCAAAAAATGCGTTTACAAATAAGAAGGCTTGCTCAATCCAGCGTCTCACTAACCACTTATCGTAATCCGGAGCAAGAATGACACCTTGAGCGGCCTTAGATAACGCAGGAAGCACAATTGTTTCTTCGCCAAATGTCTCCTTAGCACCAAGACTCGTTGCCGTACCTTGAAACAGGCCCGATTTTCCTTTTGCTGCCAATGCATTCTGCTGCATTTGAATATCCGTCCCTATCCATGGCATAGAGGAAAATTGCGCGATCATAACGCGTTCATCATCATTCCGTTTAAAACTTGGTGATGCTGGTATAACGCTGTCTCCGCCATCATGGCACCATCCACATCGATATTCTGTAAACACTTGCTTGCCTCGATCTGCAAGCTGTGTATCGATTTTAGGAAAAATAGTTTCAGGCCATTCGGGTGACTGTAATTTTTGTAAATGTCGTTCCAACCGTTCCAGATTATGTTTATTTGCCGAAGAACGATATCCGACTTCACCACTTTCTCTATCTAAATCGAATTGAGCGAATACACCCATTACTTCTCCCACATTTCTACCGAGTGGCCCCAAAACACCGGTCAAACCTTCTGTTCGATTATCACCAACACCATTCCATTGTACGAAATCAGAATGAGGCGTATCCCATAAAAACGGATAACTCACTGGTGCATTAGCTGGGTTAAAATTCGTTTTATTTTCAGGTGTTAAATGACTTAATATTCGATTATAAATTCTCCCAAAGGCATCTAATCTAGCAAAACCATACTTTACGGTTTCAGACCCGTGAGTGGGGGCATTGGAATCATCATAAAATTTTCGTTCTTCATAAATGGCTTGTAATTGAGTTTTGAATTTATCTTTATCAGTATTATAGTTTTTTTTCAGTACGTTACGTGCCAAACGATCAAATTTGTCAGTGTTATCCAAACTACTTTTAATCGCATCAGTAAGATCAATCAACATACTATCCATATCTGCCATAGCTGGCCCGCCATCAATACGAATCCCTGTCTCTTTATAATTAATTTGTGTGGTATGACAAGCTGCGCAGGTGAAACCCACATATTCCTTACCTTGATATGTATCTTTTACGATACCGACTGGAAGACCATCAGGATTAGCATAATTTGGCTTTTGTATTAAATAGCGATAACGACGTAAATTATCAGAATTTCGAAATAAGGTCGTGTTTCCGGCCTGCTCTAAATATAAAAATAGTTCATAAGGGAGTAAATTCGACCCTTGAGTGGTGTTGTAGAACCAAACACTGTCTTGGGCATCCCAATTCTGATCTAAATAAACAATTTCGTTAGTAACGTCATCAAATATATCAGCAACGGCTATATCACCGTTCCGATCATCATCAACGATTAGCCCTGAGGTAAAATAAGAACACCCTGGTAATAAAAAAAAAGAAAAAAATAACACTATCCATCGCATTTTATTCATAATCATCCTTGATTTAATGTTTAAAACTTATGTTAGAAATACACTTTACTTATATGACACCTACACAATTCCTGTTATTAATATTAATTACCTTTTGAATTGAAGCTCTCAAAAAATATCCGTCTGACAATAACATTTATGGTTTTTTTCCACAAACATGATTGTTTTTCGACAGCGATCAAAAAAAGCTCGATCAGTATATCTAACAAGAGTGGTATTATCTTTTCTGAAATCAGTGATTTTCTTTTAAATCTATAACTGACTTTTTAAATATCATGTTGGAATTTTCAGCAACACCTTCACCTTAACTAAAGACATATTGCATAAACAAATTTATTACGGAGGAAACAAAACGAGGAAGATCTGTCCAAACAGAGAACAGTAGGTAGGGATTGATAATACATTAACTGTTTACAGAATTACGACAAGTTAGAATAAGATATCTGTTTAAAGTCACTTGAAAATTAATTCAACGATTAAACCTGGTTTGTTGTCACTTAAAATTAATTCGGCATCATGTAGTGTTGCTACGGCTCTCACCAAGCTTAAGCCTAATCCATTGCCAGGACTACTACGAGCACTATCTAATCGCTGAAAACGTTCGAGTACTCTCTGACGATCCTCTTCCGCAATGCCCGGACCACTATCTGCTACACGAATTATGGGATGTTCATTGAGAGTTTCAACTTCAACTTCAATTTTTCCATTGTTCGGTGTATATTTGATGGCATTTTCAATTAAATTACTCATAGCTTGAGTTAATAAGTCTTTATTTCCTTCAACTTTTATAGGGTCAGATGCAGTCCAATTAAACTTTTGACCCTTTTCTTCTGCTACTGCTTGGTATAACTCTACAAGATGATTCACCAATTCCACTAAATCTACCGCTTGCCAGTCATTACCACGCACACCAGCCTCGACTTGTGCAATATTGAGCAAGGAATTAAATGTATTTAACAATTCGTCACAATCACTCACAGCTTGTGCCATTACATTTTTGTACTCTTCTTCACTACGCGTCTGTAGTAAGGTAACCTCAAGTCGGCTACGCATACGACTCAAGGGACTTCGTAAATCATGCGCTATGTTATCCGTTACTTGGCGCATTCCTGAAAGGAGGCTTTCAATTCTCAGTAACATACTATTAAGCTTCAAGGTTAACGCTTGAAATTCATCATCGGTCTCGGGAACTGCGATTAATTGTTTAAAATTCGTATCAACTGAATGATCCATACCTTCATTGATTCGATTTATTCTAAGCAATACCAATCGGCCCATATGGGTTCCAATTATCAACCCTAAAAACAAGGTAATTAAAACAGAATATAATATTGCAGATAGGGTGTGTTCTCTTAACTCATATAGCGAACTATTCTCTTGAGCAACAATCAGGAACATATTTTTTGCCAGTTTTTTATAGGCAATACGTAAAATTACATCATCATTTTTATTTCCCGCTGGTTTTTCAACATATTGAATACTTTCGCTATGCTGAACAATACTACTCATCAGTTCTGCAAGGCTCTCATTTCCAGAAATATATTTTTTGTTTTCATCAAGTAGCGCGTAAAAATGCCCTAGATGCTCACCATATCTTTCTCGATCATTTACACGAACAATTAATTCTTTATTATCTTCTACATGATGATGAATCTCTAATTCATCCATTTCATGCAATAATTCAAGGTCGGTTTGACTTTCAATTTCAGCAAACGTAATAAAATATACTGAAGTAATCGCTACGATGAAAATTAGGACGAAAAGTGCGGCAAAACTCATTGCCAAACGAAATACAGTGGTATTAATTAGTTTCACGAAGAGAGTACCCTGCTCCACGGATGGTATGCACCAAGTGCGTATCAAAACCTTTGTCTATTTTATTTCGTAATCGACTGATATGCACATCAATAACATTTGTTTGCGGATCAAAATTATAATCCCACACTTGTTCTAGCAACATAGTGCGAGAAACCACTTGTCCTGTGTGACGAAGTAAATATTCTAATAAACGAAATTCTCTCGGTTGAAGGTTTATCGTCTTCCCACCTCGAGTTACTTTATGTCGCATTAAATCCATTTTTAAATCAGCGAGCTCTAACTTATTGCTACTTTGCTCTGGTTTTCGGCGTCTACCTAACGCTTCAACCCTCGCTAATAGCTCAGAAAAAGCATATGGTTTAGTGAGGTAATCATCCCCCCCGGCTTTCAAGCCTTCGACACGATCATCAACTTCGCCTAATGCGCTTAGGATTAAAACAGGTGTCGTAATCTCAGCGGCTCTCAACGCAGCGACAATAGAAAGCCCATCACGCTCTGGTAACATTCGATCAATAACCATGATATCGAAGTCCCCAGTCATTGCATGACCTAATCCTGCCTTACCATCAGCCGCATGCTCAACCAAATGGCCACTTTCAGTCAATCCTTTGACCATGTACGAAGCCGCGTCGATATCATCTTCAATAATTAATATATGCATAAGTCAAATCATAGCTTATTAAAGCCTTAAGAAACATTAACAAACAGTAATGTTCTGGAAAACTACAGGAAAGCTCCATACCCGATAATTTACTCAGACGGATAAAACATTCGTTTCATTTAATCATATATTTTATTTGGAGAACGTCAATGCAACAACAAAAGTGGAGCCTACCAACGCGAATTTTACACCTTGGACTCGTATTAACTATCAGTGCTCAATTATTTATTAGCCTGATTATGGAAGAGCCTAATGAGACAAGCAGCGGTATCGCTCATTTAGCATTCAATGCACATGAAGTAATCGGTCTGGTTGCATTATTGATCGTTTTATCACATTGGGTGTGGAGTGTTTTTAACCAGTCTTCTGAAGGTATTAAACATCTATTTCCTTGGAAAGGTGATGCGCTTCGTCAAGTTCAAGATGACCTCAAAGCAATAAGGCATGGAAATTTTCCATCAACCAGCAAACACGGCGGATTAATTGGATTGATCCACGGATTGGGGTTGTTAGCTGTCACTGGCATAGCAATTACTGGCGGTGTTCTTTTCCTTATATTTCCAGAAACTGGTGAACCTGGTTGGATAGCAGACGCTTTTGCAGAAACCCATGAACTTTTTGCAACGCTAGTGTGGACCTATTGGATAGGACACGGCGGCATGGCAATTTTGCACCGGGTTAATGGGCATGAATTATTAAGAAATATGTTTTCTTTAAATGCGAAAAAAGAACGCTTTCTTCCACAACGCAGAATATCAGATTAACTCATATTGATTAAATGAACGAATGATTTATCACAATCTAAAACTTAACTGAAATCAAAAAGGAATTATCATGAAAAACTTAAAACAAAACTCAATACTTTCGCTAGCAGTCTTATCTGCTCTAAGCTTAAGTGCATGCAATATCGAAATTGGCTTGGATCAGGCTAGTGCTGATTTGGTCAATAAAACGAGTACGGGTGTTATTACATCACTGCAAGACCTTCAAGTTAATGGAGTGACTTATGATACCAATAATGCACAGATACTTAGCGATGGACAGCAAGCTGATACCTCTGATTTAAAAAAGGGTATGGTCGTTTCTATCACTGGAACTGAGAGTCAAGATGGAACAGGAAAAGCAACTATCATTGAGTATGAAGATGTAACCGAAGGTGAAGTTCTTTCAAATACTGCAAGCATTGACAATACATTAGATGTTATGGGGCAAACCGTCCACGTTGATAATAGTACCGTATTTGAAAGCAATGATGACTCAGTAAACACAATGGATGATATCAATCCCGGGTCTATCATTGAAGTTAGCGGCCATTCTTCGGGTAATGGCGAAATCTGGGCAACACGAGTTGAAATGAAGAAAGCTGAGATGGAATTAGGCGATGTAGTTGAAGTTAAAGGTAATATTCAAAACTTAACAGAAACAGCTTTTGATATCGGCAACTTAACTGTGAACTATGAAAATGCGCGCTTAGATGCTGATTTCAATGGTCAACTTAATGAAAATATGTATGTTGAGGCAACTAGCTTACAAAGCTTGAATGATGTCAACTATATGCTTGCGGACTTTGTTGAGCTAAAAAGTCATGGTGAGATTGAGGTGAAACACAGTAATAATGACCAGGAAGTTGAAGTCAAAGGCTTAATTACAGATGTTTTGAGTAATACCGAAATTAAAATCAATGGCGCTAGTGTCATACTTAATTCACAGACTCGCCTTGAAAATGGTATTGCGGCTCAACTCATAGCTGGCAGTATGGTTGAAGCAGAAGGGTACATTGACTCCAATGGTGACTTTCAAGCAACCAAAATTGAATTTGAAAATGATTCAAATAGCTCAAACGATGACGATCGGGACAGTGACAACAGTTCCAACGATGATGACCGGGACAGTGACAATAGTTCCAACGATGATGATCGGGACAGTGACAATAGTTCCAACGATGATGATCGGGACAGTGACAATAGTTCCAGCGATGATGATCGAGACAGTGACAATAGTTCCAACGATGATGACCGGGGCAGTGACAATAGTTCCAACGATGATGATCGAGACACTGACAATAGTTCCAACGATGATGACCGGGGCAGTGACAATAGTTCCAACGATGATGACCAAGACAGCGATTCAGATGACTTAGATAGTGAAGACGATCATGATGACGATTCAAATGATGTAAGAGACGAAAGTCGCAATAATGAATTAAACGACAATGATTAAAATATAATTGATGATCCAGTAGATAAAAAAACCGAAACATAATTCTTATGTTTCGGTTTTGGGGCAGATGATTCTTTTAAAATCACCTGTAAGAACCAACAAACTCGAAACAAAATGCTAGTTATGGTCAAGATTTGACAAAATAGTAACCTGAGAAACATAGCAAATTACCACATTAGTCATAACATATTGTTTTATGCAGTTAGAATAGTCTGATAATCGACTACAAACTACATATTTACACTCCAGTTTTATACAGTTTTACCGAAACATAAAAGATATATTTTAAAAGCTGGTTAACGTAAATAGTGAGTAAACAAGACACTACAACGGTTCGTCTACAATTATCATTTGTTGTGATGATTTTGCTTATTCTATTGATCGCCAGTATCGGTGTTTATAACGTTTCTAGAATCAACAATCATCTCACCACAGTAAATGAAAGCATCCAAGAAAAATTATCATTAGCAACTAGCATGCGTAACAATGCACGTGAGCGAACCATCAGTTTGCAAGTTATGGTGTTAACTCATGACCCCCTTCTTCGGAAAAAATACCGAGCGAAGTTTGAGAAATTTGGCACTCAGTTTTCTAAAGCGCGTGTTGGACTACTTGAATTAATAAATTCCAAAAAAGAAAAAGAAATTTTTGAGAAACAAAAAACCATCACAATAAAAATAAATCCATTACAATTGCATATTGCAAAACTCGCTACAAATGGAAAATTAAATGAAGCCAATTTGCTTCTAATAAAAGAAGCATTACCTATGCAAAATGCTGAATTTGAAATTATCGATCAACTCTATGATTTTTATGACCGGCAATTAGCAAAGGAAACCCAATTAGCTCGAAATATATATGAAGACGTATTTCAAGTTAGCTGGATTGCGGGGTTATCTGCAGTCATTTTTGCACTCATAACAGCGACATGGATTACCAAAAGAATTAAAAATTATCAAAATAACCTTCAAAGCCTCAATAGTAATCTAGAATATATGGTTGAAATCCAAACCCAAGAATTATCTTTATCAGAAAAAAGACAGAGAAATATTGTAGAAAATGCCATTGAAGGAATAATCGCTTTAAACAAGAACGGTATTATCGAGAGTGTCAATCCTGCAGCAAGAAAAATATTTGATTTCACCGAAAAAGAATTAATCGATGTAAGGTTGGATAAACTCATATACTTAAATGAAAATAATTCACTGATCAACAACCAAACAGATCAAGATGAATTAAAAATCGACCAGTTTGTTGGTAAAGAAGTTGAACTATACGGCCAAAAGAAAGATGGTACACGACTACCAATACTCTTAGGTGTCAGTCGCAATATGTCGGATAGGTGCTTCCATTATTCCTGCTTCGTTAGAGATATCACCGAACAAAAGCGTGTAGAAAAACTCAAAAACGAATTCGTTTCCACCGTAAGCCATGAATTACGTACACCGCTCACATCCATTCGAGGCTCTCTAGGGTTAGTACTAGGTGGAGTTTTAGGCTCAGTGCCAGACAAAATTTTTGATTTACTAAAACTCGCTGACAATAATGTACATCGACTTCTGGCAATAATTAACGATATTCTGGATATTCAGAAAATTGAATCGGGTATGATGGAATTCACATTAAAACCTGTTGAATTGACACCATTACTTGAAGGAGCCATACAGGAAAATGCGGGTTATGCCAAACAATTCAATATAAAACTCAATATAGAAAACAAACTTCATTCGGCATTTGTTATGGCTGATGAGACAAGAATCGCCCAAGTACTCGCAAATTTACTTTCTAATGCCATTAAGTTTTCTCCCGCTGGAGAGACTGTTACTTTACAACTTGAAAAACATGATAATAACTATCGCATTTGGACAATCGACAATGGAGCAGGCATATCAAAAGAGTTCCAAGAAAAACTATTTGATAAATTTACCCAAGAAGATGGGTCATCAACTCGCAGTAAAGGTGGAACAGGATTAGGATTACCGATTGTAAAAATGATATTAGAAAACCATCAAAGTGATCTAAAATTTACGAGTGAAATAAATCAAGGTACAAGATTCTATTTTGATTTGCCTGCTATTAATAGTCATCCTAATTTGGAAACAAGCACCGTTTAAAGTGACAATCAATTTGTAAAACCCTTTTGCAATAGACGAAATATCAAAGTAATAAAAATAATTTTTTCTTATTTTAAAAAATAGTTAAACATCAGAAACGTGTTTTTGGGACCGGTAAATAATTTAATCTATCTATACCGCTCATTTCCAGATTAATCAAAAGAGGAATTAATTATATTTCTATCAAGACTTTTGACGCTACAACCGCTAAGTCTATTCTAGTCCATCAACTATCTATATCCATTTTAATTACAAGGTTAACTGCAGTGACCCCAGAACAAGAAATTCAGTTTGCCGCAAAACTACATTACAGTTTTTTGCCACAAGACCTGAATAACAAATTTTTGGATATTTCCACAATTAACTTACCATTTCGACAAATTGGTGGTGACTATTACAGCATAATCCAAATTGATGAATTCAATACAGTTGTCTGTATTTGTGATGTAACTGGGCACAGCGTGACTTCAGCGCTTCTTGCTGCGAGAATTAATACTTACGTAACAACACATGTTAATCAAGACATTGAGCCTTGTAATTTGATCAAGGGCTTAAATGAATACTTATGTAAACGAATCTCCAACACAGGCACTTTTACTTGCTTTGGCTGTGTCCATATTTCTCACGAGTATAATGAAATTATCTTTGGTGGTGCGGCACTGCCGGCTTTACTGCATTTCAGCGCGGAAAAACGAGAAGTTGAGGCATTAACTTCAGAAACCATCTTTTTGGGTGCCTTACATCCTCTACCAGTCGATTGTGAAACTCATAAACGTAATATTAATAAAGGCGACAAATTAGTAATTTGTACAGATGGAATAATTGAAGTTGAAAATCAAGATAAAGAACTTTGGGGAACCAAGCCATTAATAAATATCTTGGAGGAAAATCATCATTTAACCTCTTTTCAATTAAATGATGTAATTATGCATGGCCTGTATAATTATTCCAAAAACAACTTAAATGATGACGTAACACTCATCAGCATTGGTATAAAATAAAAATATATTTTCGATTAATTTCTCTCAAACAACTCCTTCAAGCGTTCTATTCATCCAACCTAACAAATATTTTTTCTGAGACTTATTTTTACGACAAATCTCCACATAATGAGATACTTTAAGTAAGGTATATTTTGATATAAATAAATCGACCGATGCAACATTAATATGCTCCAAACTTTGCGGCCCAATAATTCCATCGGCAGGTTTAATATCCAACACTTCTTGCGCCATAAGGCTAGCTGTACGAACACCCATATTTACAGCTGTATCAAATATGTTTTCAGCAACCTGTTGTGAATTTATTTGATCAGCTTTGACTTTATCCCAATAATCTCTTTTATATATTTCTTTTGCCGCCTTTTCTGTGAGACTTTTAATATCCAGCTCAGGATAAGCACGCTGTGAAATACCAAATTTCGTATCACCACCGCGATCATTGGGGTCTGAAGTAAATTTATCACCACCTTCATGAATCAATGTTTTTTCAATCGCTCTATCAAAATTAGCCAAATCAATTCCTCCTAGTTCGAAATTTTCATTTATCATAAAATATGTTTACGTTTTACTTCATCACTCACTTCCACACGGCCCGTTTTGATGGTTTTAAATAAATGTTCAAATACAGCACCTGATTTACCTTTCGAATTTTCAAGAAAGTAGGAATGCCCTTTAGGCTTATCGTATGCGTTATTGAAATTATCACAATCGATAGCAAAAACATTGCCATGGACTTTGGACATATCTTCTGGGCCTGTATGACCCAATCTACGTGAAGCAATTTTATTTTTAAGGTTGGATATTTTGCTCGATCTTAATGCAAAATCATCTGATGCAAAATAAACTGACACATTTCGGGATGCATGGCTTATTAATTCCCCTTTCTCGCCCTTTTCCAATGTTTCGTTAACTACATCTGCCGCCATTAAAATGGTATTTCTAAACAATAAAGGCACGCCATTTGCCAAATCATATTGGTCCCATTTTCGTAACGTTTCCCTAAACACTCGATTGCCCATCGAATGCGCCAATATATTAATTCGTTTTAAACAAGGGTTATCTTCTGGTTGATCATCACGCCATTTCATAAAGTGTTGCAATACTCTAGCAAATGAAAAGGCACTTAGATCTGCCGATTTCTGATCGTCCCAATAATCTTTAATAATTCCTGCATCATTATCACACGGCCAAATCATCGGAACCACTTCAACCAAATTTTTTTCTTTTTGGTCAAAAGATTTTTGTAGGCTTTCAACTCGGGGAAAGATATCTGGCTCTGGTAAATTAGAAAAACCATGGATAAACAAGAGCAGTTGCTTCGACTTACTAGCTTTCAACTTTGACATAAAATCAGTGGACCCAACCTCTATGTACTCCTCCTTTTTTGTTCTTTCACAAAAATACACAGAATTAGAAGGTGAATTCTTATCCAGATCAAATTTGAAAGATCGCCCTCTTTTAGTCCTTATAGAACCTTTTGGCTCTCGATTAGTAATGAATAACATTTTCGTCCTCCGTGTATACTATTTTTAAGTAGTCGATGTATTTTTCAAAATATCTGTCTCTTGAACTGAGCTTAAATGTGCTGTTGTTTTAATTTTTGAAGTATTATCCGTAGCACTAACGACGGTCACCGGCTTATCAATTTCACGTTCAGCAAATGACGATTTAGGAATTGTAGAAATGGTTTTTTCGCTGTGTTTGACGGCTTTCGTTTGTTCATCAGCCGGTGATAAAGCAGTAACAAGCTTGTCCAATAATGAAAAAAGCAAATCAATGCTATAACCAGCAAGGAAACCCAGTGCTGCTTCAGTAAGTTTAACGTCAGTGTCTCCAACACCACCAGAACTATAAACAAGCACTATTACGCCACCACTTAAGGTACCCAATACCAATCGATTTCGATGTTCTGCTAATCGACGAGGATCAAATGACCTTTCTCTCAATCGTGTTTCGGTAATCCGAAGCATTCTTACCGCAGCACCAAAAGCACCATAGGCAAATGGCGTTAAACTGGCAGCTAACCAATATGCAATGGTTAAACCACCAAATATATCTGTATTATTAACTGCCCAATCACCGGCATACATATCAAAGGTATACTGATATAAGTTAATGCCAATCATCAGCGCCAGTATCGAGAACGCCGTAATCCACATATATTTTGCATATTTTCCAGCTTCAGTGTTCATATAATCTTTATGATTACGCGCACCCTGAACATCTGTTGCTTTTAAACTGATAGCAGATACTGGAGATAATTCGATTTCTAGTTGCTGATAGCAATATTGCAGATAATCCACATCCTGCTCACTCAAACGCTCATCTTTTTCAACCTTTTGTTCCCACATGCGATATAAGTCAGAAAAACTCACTGATTCGGGCAGTCGGCCAATCTCTACAGCATAAGTTGCTAGATTAATGGAGTCTGCGAGTAAATCTGTAAGCTTTTTTGTTTTCTGGAGAGAGGATAAATCTGAAGATACGTTTTCCATTTAAAAATCATCCTTGTTTTGGAAATGGAGGCTTGCCGTAGGATAACAAAAGAATATTACACTAAGCTACCAGTACATTAATTATAGCCAACAGACAGATATGCTGCCGAAAAAGCATGACTTAATTATGCAATTTGTATAGTAACGCGTTATCTAGCAGAGAAAGTGTAATCTAAATCACATTCACATCTTATTTAAAAACAAGAAAAATGATTTCATTTTCTCAAGATCTATTTTACAAACATCACCTACGTTCATATTCTTACGCCATAATATTCGTTCAATAATCGTTCGTTTTATGCACTTAACAAGCCTAAGTTTCTAATTTTATTAGCATAAAATTTAATTTACTCATATCCCAAATTATCCATCACATTACCAAAATGTAATACCACGGAAAAATTTTCGTAATACTCATCCCCCATAATTTACACATGCTAAACAAATTATTGAAAAGAAAATAAACCAAACAATCTCTGCATCATTTTTTCAAAAAAAGGAATGAAATTATGAATATTAACCCAAGTTCAAGCAAGCCACATAATCTGACAAAGAACTATTTCAGTAACAGCTCTTTAATTACAGCAGGATTTTTTGCTGCAATTTTAGTAACAACTGGAACACTTGATCAAGTATCTCCATTTATCATTTTCTTCTCATTAATTGTTGCCTTTCTCATAGTCAAATTACGAATTGTTAACGTATTTGTTGATATTCGAGAGAAGTACAAAAAAGCATTATTGGAAAATTATACATTTACTTTTTAAGTATCAAGTAGAGAAAAGCTCTGTGGCAGAGCAAATAAGATAAGCCATAAACGTGGGGCATGAAAAACTTTAAATTTAAACTAAACCAAGAGGAAATTAACATGAAAAATCTTAATCAAAATTATGAAACATATGAAAATTTAAACAACACAGAGAGAGCTGCTCGAATACTTGTCAGCGTAGCGGCCATTGTCGTTGCAATGTCTAGTAGCATCGCTGGTACAACACTATTTGCAGTGATTAGTCTCTTAGGTATCGCCTTAGCCATGACTGGTATTATCGGCTGGGATCCAGTGAGGGCTTTGTCCAGTAAAACAGCGAACAAAAAAGCGAAATCACACCATCATCATGGCCACACTGTTTAATTTTTTTAATCAAGGAGAAATAACATGAGTCAACAATCAAAAAATTATTGTACGTTTGAAAATCTTAACGATACCGAAAGAGCGGCACGAGTAATCGTCAGTATAGCGGCTATTGTAGTAGCGATGTCCAGTAGTATCGCTGGTACAACACTATTTGCAGTGATTAGTCTCTTAGGTATTGCCTTAGCCATGACTGGCATTATCGGCTGGGACCCTGTACGTGCCATGTCACATAAACTCAGCTTTAGTCATCATATATTTCCTCATCATAAAGACAAAACTGGGCTCAATATGTAATGCTTTTAGAAATAGATGGGAAAGTGGAAATCCGTGAATTGACTCATGGATTTTCACTATCAATTTTTCAAATACCAAAGCAGTTACAGACTATAATACCGTCTTATTAAGACTTTAAAGTAATCAATCATATTATCGTCTATCAACATCCACGTCGTTGAGTCATTATTATATTTCCATTCACGTTCTTTCAACTTACAAAATAACAAACAATCTAATCTTAATTTTGACATTTAGCCGAATGCAATTACTATGTATGTTTTGATAACTATCGCTTTAACACCCAATTATGTGATTGAAATTTCATCATTATTGATTATTTCTTTCTCATAATTCAATAATCTCTATTTTTCTATCACTAAAAAAATTTCTTTAGAGGAAAATTTTAATGGTTGAACTCTCCGAACAATTAATTGAACGAAACCATAAACTCTCAAAAATTCTTGAGGTCGGTAAAATCATGTCCACTCATAAGGACCTTGATAGCTTATTGATTACCATTATTACAGAAACTAGTCATATTTTAGAAGCGGATAGGACATCACTCTTTATATATGATGAGACCTATCAAGAGCTGTGGTTAAGGGTATCTGAAAAACAAGAAATTAGTGAAATTCGATTTGGTATCGACAAAGGAATAGCGGGTTATGTCGCACGTACAAAAACGTTTATGAATATCAATAATGCCTACAATCATAAAAATTTCAATCCAGAAATTGATCAGAAAACGGGATTTAAAACAGAAAGCCTGTTAAGTGCCCCCATGGAAAACCTCCAAGGAAAATTAATAGGTGTAATTCAGGTACTCAATAAAAAGTCAGGAACCTTTACAAAAGAAGACGAAGAAGTATTGGCAATGTTCGCTTCTCTTGCTGCAATTTTATTAGAAAACTCCATTTTAGCTGAAAGTAACTTAACAAAAGAAAGGCTCTCTATCGTAGGAAATATGGCAAGCAGCATTATCCATGATATAAAAAATCCTATTACATCCATAAAAGGACTTGCTGAAATAATCGCTATGGGTGATTCGGAAAATCAAGAACATGCTAAAGTTATTCTTAAATCTGTGAATCGAATAATGACTATGACAGAGGAATTGTTAGATTTTTCCAAAGGGATTGAAAATACAATCCGGTTTGATCAGGTCAATTGTCAGAATTTCTTTTCTGATATATTTAGTTCCATAACACAGTCTCTTAGCCAAAGTGAAATTAACTTCGAATTTTTTGTTCATTCTCAAGGAAATTTCGAAATCAATGAGGACAAACTTCAAAGGGCTATATATAACATTTCAGGTAATGCGCAAGATGCAATGGATTGTGGAGGAACACTATCTATCGTTGTGAAAGATTCAAGTGACGGCAATAATATCAATATTTTAATTTCTGACACAGGCAAGGGTATGCCTAAAAATATTCAAAAAACTATATTTGAGCCCTTCATTACATATGGTAAAAAAAATGGAACCGGTTTAGGTATGGCAATCACAAAGAAAATAATAGATATGCATAAAGGAAGTATTAGTCTAAATAGCAAAGAAAACGAAGGTACACTGTTTGAAATAATTTTACCTAAATTTCAGACAAGTAATACCACAGCCTGAGCAGCTATACCTTCTTTTCTACCCTCGAAACCAAGCTTTTCAGTAGTAGTTGCTTTTACATTTATTTGATCTAATTCAACATTGAGATCACTAGATAGGTTTTTTCTCATATCCTCGATAAACGGTGCCAATTTAGGTTTTTCCGCTATAATCGTGGCATCCAAATTTCCAATTGAATACCCTTTATCAACGATAAGCTCCGCGACATGTCGTAATAATATTCGACTATCAATATTTTTAAAATCTGCACTAGTATCGGGAAAATGTTTTCCGATATCACCCAAAGCAGCAGCTCCCAAAATAGCATCACAACAAGCATGAATTAAAACATCAGCATCGGAATGACCCGCTAATCCTTTTTCGTAAGGAACCTCTACTCCACCTAGAATAAGTTTTCGGTTTTCTGCAAAAGCATGAACATCATAACCTTGGCCAATTCGCATTTTAATCCTTTAATAATTTCATCTTTATTTAACGTACTTAGAATGTAAAATTAGTTTTGCTTGGGATAAATCTTGAGGATGGGTAATTTTAATATTATCCCAGCGCCCCTCAACCATTAGCGGTGCATATCCTGCCATCTCCATAGCTGATGCTTCATCAGTAATTTTTTCTGGATATTCAACTGCAGTGCGTAATGAATTAAGTAATCTTTGATATCGAAACATTTGTGGTGTGAGTGCACGCCATAGACCTGTACGGCTCACTGTGTGTTTTACCGATAAATCATCTCCACAAAGCTTTAGTGTATCTGCCACTGGCAAACCAAGCAATCCACCTACAGAATGTGTCCATAATTTTTCAATCAAAAGATCGATATCATCGGTGTGTAAAAATGGCCTTGCAGCATCATGCACCATAACCCAATCACAGGTTTGTGCTTTATCCGCTAAAAAGCTTAATCCATTTAAAACAGAATGACAGCGCTCTTTTCCACCTTCAGTAACATATAAAGGCACTTTAGATTGCACATTTAAATTGGACCAATATTCATCACCCTCTGAAATGACAACAACTATACCTTTAATTCTAGAATTATGTGAAAAACATGCGATGGTATGCTCTAAAACAGTTTTACCTTCAAGTTCAATATATTGTTTCGGGTGATCAACTAGCATGCGTTTGCCAACACCGGCCGCAGGAATAACTACCCAGAGGTTTTCATTATTATTCATTGTTGCTTTGAGGTTGCTCGATGATTTGATAAAAAGTCTCGCCTTTCTTTATCATACCCAACTCAAATCGTGCTTTTTCTTCAACAACATCCAAACCTTGTTTTAGATTATACACTTCAGCATCCAGCAGACGATTACGCTCTGCAAGTTGTAGATTTTCAGTTTTTTGAGATTCAATTTTTGCCCGCAATTTCCAGGCATCAGGTAAACTGTTATTGCCAAACCATAAGGGATATTGCAATAACAATAAAAGGAAGGTTAAAAAAATAAAGAGGCCGCGCATACGTCAATCCGTATTTCTCACAAGATTTACAAAATATTGCTTGATCTTTGACTTCACAATATTTTTGCACTCCTGTAAGAACTGCAGGTTAATTCCTATACTCACCAGATCTAATAAATTAATGAATCTGATTCAAATACGGCTGCAAAAAACTCGCCGGCATTGTTGCCAACGAGTTTTCAAAAATTACTTCAAATGCGTAAACGCATCCATTCCTGCATATTTAGCCATATCACCTAATTCTTCTTCAATACGAATTAATTGATTATATTTAGCCAAACGGTCGGATCGAGAGAGTGATCCCGTTTTTATTTGACCGGCAGATGTTGCTACAGACAAATCAGCAATGGTTGTATCTTCTGTTTCACCTGAACGATGAGATACAACAGCCGTGTAATTTGCTTCTTTAGCCATGTTAATCGCGTCAAGTGTTTCTGTTAGAGTGCCGATTTGATTTACTTTGATTAGAATCGAATTAGCAATAGATTTATCGATGCCTTCTTTAAGGATTTTTGAATTGGTTACAAACAAATCATCACCAACCAATTGGACTTTGTCACCCAGGCGTTTACTTAAAATTGCCCAACCGTCCCAATCACCTTCGTCCATACCATCTTCAATTGAAATGATGGGATACTTATCTACCCAATCTGCGAGAAAATCGACAAACTCTTCACTCGATAGCGATTTGCCTTCTGCAGCAAGTACATACTTACCATCTTTATAAAATTCAGAACTCGCAGCATCAATTGCAATAAAAATATCTTTGCCTGCCTCATATCCCGCGTTTTTAATACTTTCAAGGATAACTTGGATCGCTTCTTCGTTTGAACCCAAGTCAGGTGCAAAACCACCTTCATCACCCACCGCAGTATTCAAACCCTTTGCAGCTAAAACTTTTTTCAAAGCATGAAAAACTTCCGCGCCGTATCGAATCGCTTCTGTTACAGAAGGAGCGCCCACAGGAACAATCATGAATTCCTGAATATCAACGCTGTTATCTGCATGCTCACCACCATTGATGATGTTCATCATAGGCACAGGCAACAAAGTATCGTGCTCGCCACCCAAATAGCGGTACAGTGGCATTCCTGCATCATTACTTGCAGCATGAGCAACAGCAAGTGATACTGCCAAAATAGCATTAGCACCAAGATTTCCTTTATTCTCAGTACCGTCTAACTCAATCATCGTTTGATCTATTAATGTTTGAGCCGTAGCATCAACACCAACTAAAGCGTCTTTAATTGCCGTATTTACATTTTCAACAGCTTTTAATACACCTTTTCCACCATAACGTTTAGCATCGCCATCACGTAACTCTACAGCTTCTCGGGAACCTGTAGAGGCACCCGAAGGCACTATTGATCTTCCTTTTGTCCCACTATCTAAAGTTACATCAACTTCAACCGTAGGGTTTCCACGTGAATCAATAACTTCTCTTGCTTTTATATTTGCAATCTTTGGCATTTCAGCTCCATTTTGTTAAAAACTCGGTTCTTATTGAAAATTATGCGTAAACAAACAACAAAGATAGCAAGAACCGTATAAATATTAATCTTTTCGTATATTTTCGTGGCACATTATCCAGCAATTCGCACGCTAGGAAAAGGTCTTTATTAGCAAGATACCTCGAAATTCACGCTAAACACAAAATCACAACCTTTAATCAGGTTTCCTTTGTTTATGCACTAATGCTGCCTGAACAAAACCGGCAAACAATGGATGTCCATCTCGTGGTGTTGATGTAAATTCTGGATGGAATTGACAAGCCACAAACCATGGGTGATCAGGAATCTCTACAACTTCGACTAATTTTTCATCAACAGAGACACCGGATAGAAGCAACCCACTTTCTTGGAATTGTTCACGATATTGGTTATTAAATTCATAACGATGACGATGACGCTCTTCAATCACTTCTTCTTTATACATTTCATACATTTTCGAATTCACATCCAAACGACATTTTTGCGCACCCAAACGCATACTGCCACCCAGATCAGAAACTTCACTACGCTTTTCAATACCACCTTGTGAAGTTACCCATTCTTTAATCAAACCAATGACCGGATATTCCGTATCAATGTTAAATTCAGTACTATGCGCTTTTTTAAGTTTAGCCACATGTCGAGCAAACTCAACCACAGCGAGTTGCATTCCCAAACATATACCGAGAAAAGGAATATTATTTTCTCTAGCAAATTCTATTGCCGTAATTTTTCCTTCAATGCCGCGTTCACCAAAACCACCAGGAACCAAAATAGCATCTACATTTTTAATGCAATCGGTACCATTTTGTTCAATTTCTTCAGAATCAATATATTGAATATTGACATGAGACTCCGTTTGTACACCAGCATGAGTTAAGGCTTCTGATAAAGATTTATAGGCTTCTGTTAAGTCCATATATTTACCAACCATGGCAATATTAACTTCTTCCTTGGGATTGGCCATGACATCGACGACATGCTGCCAGTCTGACAAATCTGCTTCTTGAACATCCAATCCAAATCGCTCAACAACAAAATCATCTAAACCCTGTCCGTGCAGAACCATGGGGACTTTATATATGTTATCGACATCATAGGCTGAATAGACTGCACGCTGTTCAACATTTGTAAACAACGCAATTTTTTTCTTCTCTGCTTCTGAAATAATACTTTCTGAACGTGTCACTAGTATGTCTGGCTGAATACCAATACTGCGCAATTCTTTTACGGAGTGTTGAGTCGGTTTTGTCTTTAATTCACCAGCTGCTGCTATATAAGGCAATAGTGTCAAATGCATAAATAAAACGCGATCTCGACCTAATTCGACACCTAGTTGACGAATACTTTCTAAAAACGGTAGTGATTCAATGTCACCCACAGTACCACCAATTTCAACTAGCGCAATATCACTTCCCAATGCACCTTCCAGCATGCTGCGTTTGATTTCATCTGAAATATGAGGAATAACTTGAACCGTGGCTCCTAAATAATCTCCACGCCGCTCTTTACGAATGACCGTTTGATAAATACGCCCAGTGGTAAAGTTATTTTTCTGGGTCATTGGGCTTCGAACAAAACGTTCATAATGCCCTAGATCTAGATCGGTTTCTGCACCGTCCTGAGTAACATACACTTCACCATGCTGAAACGGACTCATCGTTCCGGGATCAACGTTAATATAAGGGTCCATCTTAATTAATGTGACTTTTAAGCCACGGGCTTCCAGAATTGCACCCAGAGAGGCCGACGCTATGCCCTTACCCAAGGATGAAACTACACCACCAGTTACAAATATATACTTAGTCATCGGACACTTTTACTCGGGAGGAAATTGTATTCATGAAGGGAGTGAAACTTAACAAAAATTGATGATTTTCTCAATGTTTAAAACGTTTACTGGGACGCAAATCAATTAATTTTTGATTCTCATCTCTCCTTAGGCAAAAATATAATTTGGATTTAGCTCTAATTAAAACGCATTACACAACTTTATAATATTCGAACCCCTAAATATAATATTTGAAACAAATCACAGCAATTAGAGTCTACTATTAGCCATAGGTGAGCAAAAATTCGAAGCTAAATAACGCATTTTTCTACAAGTTTCCTTTATTTTGAGTAAGTTATAAGCAACACCCATGTGTTTTAATAGAAACTTCTAAATAAATGAATATTTTACTTAACTTTTTATTTTTTTGCGCTATATTAGCCTATATGTACCCATATTAAGGAAATTAGGCGTCCAATTATGCAAGAACGGGAAGCAAGACTCTTATCTGAATCTAACGACTTAGACAAAGTAATCATTCAGCCTTCTAGCGACAACAAAGGCTGGACTCTAAAACTTGTTGCACATAATGGTGATGAGCATATGCTAAATTCTAAGCGCAGCAAAGAACCACGCATATTTAAAACATCAGACGCTTGTTTACGATGTTGCTCACGTATTGGTGTCAATACCGCATCTGTTGCTTTATAAGAGCAACACGAGTTTTCTGAAATCAAACTAATTTAATCATGGACTATTCCATTGATGTTAAATTATTCTATTTTAAATTAACATCACTTCATGTGAATTAATTTGAAATAGAATAATTTGAATTTAGTTAACACCTGAATATTTCGCATACTTTTCACACACCTCCCTAAGGTATGTTTTAGCATCCTGCTAAACCGCATACTAACCATCCAATGTTAATCATTTGAAAACTAACCATAAAAAATAATACCCATAATTAAATTTTTGGTTTATTATAGTGGGGAATACAAGAATTAATGGACCTCGTATGAACGAACGAGATATTCGATTACTTTTTACGTCGGATCATTGGCTAGAAGCAAAAGTTATCCACGATACTACCGAAAGCGGCTGGACAGTATTGCTATTGCCTCAAAGTTCTCATAATCCCGCTCATACGCTGTCGTCAAAACGTGGCACCCCTCGTATTTTTAAAACATCGGATACGGCAATTTCCTGGTGCAAAGAATTAGGCTTTTCCAATATATCGCTGCAGTTTGAGGGCATTTACGGTGGAGACGCAAACATGTCAAGTATTGAACAAACCGTTTTATTGGTTGAAGATAATGATGATGACGTAGAACTTACTTTGATGGCTTTTCAAAAAAGTAATTTGAACAATCAAGTCATTGTTACCAAAGATGGCAAACAAGCGCTCGACTATTTATTCGCTCAGGGCGAATATAATGCCAGAAATGCTGAAGATGTACCCAATTTAATATTGCTCGACATCAATTTACCTAAACTAAGCGGCCTTGATGTCTTAAAAGAAATCCGAAATAACGAAGCAACAAGATTTGTCCCTGTGGTTATGTTAACCACCTCAGATGAATTTCAAGATGTTGTCACCGGCTATAAACTTGGCAGTAATAGCTACATTAAAAAACCCGTCAGTTTTCAGGTTTTTACAGATGTCATAAATGATCTTGGCAAGTATTGGTTACAAGTAAATACACCGCCACCTCAATAATGCATTCTTAGTATTTCAATCTAAGCTGATCGCTATTCGTTCATGTTGTTACAGCTTATTCTTGGATTTACCTCAGACTTTTAACAGAGTATTATTGGTCTCAATTCATCGTTCTACCGACACTCTTTGCTAAAACAATTATTGCAACAAACACAACGGATACTAATTTGTTTAACGTTTTTTCACTAACACGCAATTTTATTTTTATTTTAGCTATCAGTTATTTATCGGCATGTGCCCAGCTATCATCAAAACCTAGCGCCAACCATTCAACGTCTAAAATCATACTACCTGATAGTTCCGTTTATGAAGGTGAGTTAAATAATGGTTTATTTCATGGCGAAGGTCACTTGGTTTGGCGAAATGGCACTAAATATTCTGGGAAATTTAAAGATGGATTATTTAATGGCATAGGGAAACTAGAAACAAAAACTGGCAACGTTTACGAAGGAAATTTCGTAAATGGATTATATGAAGGTATGGGTATCATGACTTTCAGTAATGGCGACCAATACCACGGATTATTTAAAAATGATTTGATGCATGGCGTTGGTACTTTTATCTTTAGTAACGGTGATAGTTATAAAGGTGAGTTACGTGACGGTATGTTTGAAGGCCAGGGCAAAATGTTTATTAAAAATCAGGGACAATACCAAGGTGAATTCCACCTGGGTCGGTTTGAAGGCAAAGGTAAATATGCAAATTTAAACGGTGAACAATACACAGGCCAATTTCATGACGGCCGCTATCATGGCGAAGGCATGATGATTTACAGCAATGGAAATCAATATATTGGTGAATTCGAAAATGGCGCGTTACATGGAAAAGGGAAATTTACCTGGGTCAGCGGTGATTTTTATATCGGGTACTTTAAATTTGATCACAAAGAAGGTAAAGGTTTGTGCCAAATTCGAGGACTTACCGCAGAATGCCTCTATCGAAAAAATCGTTTAGTTTCATTTGGTAAAAATAAGAAAAAAGATAAAAAAATAGACGACACTAATAAGAATTTTCGCTATAGAACTTCTTTGTAAATTTTAGAATACCCGGGTTTCGTTACAAAACGCTAACCCGGATTATATCCATTTACATCACTGGTGTTGAATCCGCACCTTCTTTCTCTGGTGGCATTAAATCCTGCTTAGTAACACCCAGCACTAAAGCAGTTGAAGTGGCTACGTATATGGATGAATAAGTCCCCACGACGACACCAATGATTAATGCTGTTGCAAAACCATGAATTAACTCTCCACCAAAAATAAACAGGGCAATCAGTACAAGCAAAGTTGTCAAAGATGTCATCAAGGTACGTGATAATGTCTGATTAATTGATTTATTCACAACATCTTCAGGCGTACCTTTGCGCATAATTCGAAAATTCTCTCGAACTCGATCAAAGACTACAATTGTATCATTAAGCGAATAACCGATAACCGCCAAAAGTGCTGCTAATACGGTTAAATCAAACTCTAATTGAAAAAGTGCAAACAAACCCATGGTAAAAATAACGTCATGGACTAGGGCTGCAATAGATCCCAAAGAAAATCGTTTTTCAAAACGAATCCAAACATAAATTAAGATGCAGGCTAGCGCAATTAACATAGCCATACCACCCTTCTCAACCAGCTCATCACCAATTTGCGGACCTACAAACTCTACCCGACGCATTTCAATGCCTGTATCAGAGGTTTTTGCTAGTACCTCCAGCATTTTCGTACTTAATTGAGCACTACTTAAATCTTCTCTTGGTGCAATACGTACCAACACATCCTTAGATGTACCAAAATGCTGAACAACCGCATCAGGAAAACCCGATTCTCCCAAAGCACCGCGTACTTTATTTAAATCTGCAGAACTCTGGTAACCCACTTCAATTAACGTTCCGCCAGTGAAATCAATACCGAGATTCATGCCACGTGCCGCTATTGAAATTAGGCAAATTAACATAAGCACACCAGACAACATCATGGCCTGCTTGCGCCACTGCATGAAATTTATTTTTGGAACATTCGCCAATAATTGCATTTTTAAAAACCTTTTCTAAAGTTGTAGCGTTTTAAGCTTGCGTCGACCATAAGCAAAATTTACTACAGCACGTGTACCCATGATAGCGGTGAACATAGAAGTCAAAATACCAATGGACAGCGTTATGGCAAACCCTTTGATAGGACCGGTACCCATCGCAAATAATACAAGTGCTGCGATCAAGGTAGTTACATTTGCATCAGAAATGGTAATGATCGCTTTTGCATAACCTGCGTCAATCGCTGACTGGGGTGAGACCTTATTTCGCAACTCCTCACGAATACGCTCAAATATCAGTACATTTGCATCGACTGCCATACCAACGGTTAATACAATACCGGCGATCCCAGGCAGTGTTAATGTTGCTTGCATCATAGATAATACCGCAACAATTAACACCAAGTTCATGGCCAAAGCCAGATTGGCAATCATGCCAAACCCACGATAGAAAAAGACCATACATGCTAGTACTAACACAAAACCAATCATGACAGATGCAAAACCCTGATCGATATTATCTTGACCGAGGCTTGGACCAACTGTACGTTCTTCCACAATATCAATAGGAGCGGCCAATGCACCAGCACGTAATAATAAGGCTAAGTCTCGTGCTTCGCCGGTACTATCCAATCCGGAAATTTGAAATCGATTACCTAAGCGATCACGAATTCTAGCAACATTGATAACTTCTTCAGTTTTACGTCGAACCTTAACTTCTTTACCATCAATCGTTTTCTTTTCAAGTTTACTTTCAATAAAGATAACGCCCATTAATTTACCCACGTTATTCTTCGTAGCATTTAAAAAGATTTTTCCACCTTTGCTATCCAGACTAATGTTAACATTTGGTCCACCTGATTGAGCGTCAATGCCCGATGAGGCGTCAACTATATAGTCACCCGTTAGCATAACCTGATTTTTCATCAATACAGGTTCGCCATTGCGTTCCTTATAAAGTTTGGTCCCTGGAGGAATTCTACCCTTTACTGCCGCTTGCGCACTGTGTTCTTCATCTACCATGCGAAATTCTAAGGTTGCCGTGGCGCCTAAAATTTCTTTGGCTTTTGCGGTATCTTGAACACCCGGTAATTGAACTACAATTCGATCAATACCTTGCTGTTGAATCACGGGCTCGGCAACGCCTAGTTCATTCACACGATTACGTAAAGTTGTGATGTTTTGTTGTACAGCAAATCTCTTGGTTTCTTTTATTTCTATCGCGGAAGGATTAACCGAAAGATAAGAGTACTTTTCATCATTGGAATCACGCATCTCTAATGTAGGAAATTCCTTTTTAATGACTCTGCGCGCTTCACTACGAACATCATCATTCTTAAACTTCAATTTTACAAAGCCAGCATCTTCCGCAACATTGCCATCAATCTTTATACTCAAATAACGAACTTTATTTTCCCGTAACAATGCTCGAAAATCTCCTTTGTATCTTTCCAAGCTTTGGGTAATTGCTGCATCCATGTCCACCTGCATTAAAAAGTGAACACCTCCACGCAAGTCCAAGCCAAGATACATAGGTAACGCATTCATTGACCGTAACCAACCTGGCGTGGCAGGCGCAAGGTTTAAAGCAACAACATAGGCATTGCCTAATGTTTCACGCAATAAATCCTTTGCTCTGAGCTGCGTATCTGTATCGTTCATTCGAATGAGAATGCCACGCTCATCAAGAACCATACTTTTAGCTTTCATCTGATTATTTTCAAGTAAAGCTTCGACTTTACCTAATGTCCCGCTATCCACCTTGCTTATGCGTGTCGCGGATATTTGAATTGCTGGATCGTCACCAAATAAATTTGGCGCGGCATAGATAATACCTGTAACTAAAACAATACAAATTAATATGTATTTCCACAAAGGATACTGATTTAACATTCCAGCATTTCCTTAAAAAAGATAAAAGTGAGTTAATGAGCAACCCGGATATAACCGGGTTGCAATGATTTTTAGCTTGACTTGATTGTGCCTTTTGGTACCAACGAAGATACTGACTGACGTTGAATTTTCACATCAACACCTTCTGCAATTTCCAGAGTGACAAAATTATCATTCACATCCGTTACTTTGCCTAATAGCCCACCACCAGTTACTACCTCATCACCCTTGGAGACCGATTCTGTTAATTGCTTATGTTCTTTGGCTCGTTTAACTTGAGGACGAATGATCAAGAAATAAAAAATCACAAAAATGATCACTAGAGGTAAAAAGCCCAACAGTCCACCCTCTGCTGCTGCGCCACCGCCTTCTGCCATGGCATCTGAGATGAAAAAACTCATCGATATGTTTTCCTTTTTCTATGTTGTTGATTATTTATACACAGGAAATGCGACGCACCTAGAATATAACTGGCTATTTATTCTGCGCCAATTCCAAAGTACCCGGCGCATGTGACCTGATCTTAAAAGAATTCGCATATTACTACATATCTACTGCAGATTGTGAGCGTTTCGCGTAAAAATCTTTGACAAAACTTTCGAAAGTCCCATTTTCAATGGCATCTCGCATAGATTGCATAAGCGATTGATAATAATGCAAGTTGTGAATGGTATTTAAACGAACGCCTAATATTTCACCTGCTTTATCCAAGTAACGCAAATAACTGCGCGTGTAATTCTGGCAACAATAACATGAGCAAGATTCATCCAAAGGCCGCGTATCTTTTTCATAACGTTGATTGCGAATCTTTACTACACCAAAGCTGGTGAATAAATGTCCATTACGCGCATTGCGTGTGGGCATTACACAATCAAACATATCAATACCCCTGCTAACAGCTTCCACCAGGTCCTCTGGTTTACCCACTCCCATAACATAACGAGGTTTATTCTCTGGCAATAAATTTGCCGTGGTATCGAGGATATGAAACATTTCTTCTTTACTCTCTCCCACGGACAAACCACCCAAAGCATATCCATCAAAACCAATTTCTAACAAACCATCTAGGGAAGCTTTGCGTAAATGAGGGTAAATACCACCCTGCACAATACCGAACAAAGCATTGGGGTTTTCTGCAAATGCCTCTTTGCTTCGTTTTGCCCAACGTAGAGACAGCGACATCGACTCTTCTGCTTCACGTTCAGTCGCGGGATAAGGCGTGCATTCATCAAAAATCATGACGATATCGGAGCCCAATGCACGCTGAACTTGCATGGACTCTTCTGGCCCCATAAACACTTTTGAACCATTAATCGGTGAACGAAAGTGAACACCCTCTTCAGTAATCTTACGCATTTTACCTAGGCTAAAAACTTGAAAACCACCAGAATCTGTAAGAATTGGCTTATTCCAGTGCATAAAATCATGCAAATCACCATGTAGATTAATAATCTCGGTACCAGGTCGAAGCATTAAATGAAAGGTATTACCCAAGATAATTTCAGCACCCGTTGCTTCAACTTCTTCAGGAGTCATTCCTTTCACTGTGCCATAGGTTCCCACTGGCATAAACGCTGGAGTTTGCACTTTTCCGCGTTGAAATTCTATTTCGCCACGTCGGGCTAAACCATCAATCTTTTTAAGTGTAAATAACATGAGCTATCCGCTTCGCAATTTTGCGACGCAGTATAGCAAATCTATAATAAAACGAGGGGGAGATAATAAGAAACAAACAGAATATTGAACTAGAAACTCTCGAAGGCCCATTTAGGGCCTTAAGAGTTCAACGAGATAAATGTACTTAAACGGTCTTAGTCTTCGCATTTACCTGCAATAAAAGATAAAGAGTCTTGTACTTCTTTTTCCATTTCTTGATCACCACTTACAAATGGAATTAATTCTTTTGCATCATCTTCACCAAATTGATGCACTACTTCATTAAACACACACATACAATCACTACCTTCATCTATATATGGAGATGCATCGCAGGCTTCTAAAAATCCCTCCTTAAGTGATGCTTCTGCGGCACTTGCTGTCATAATAAACACAAAAAAGACAGATAAACCAACAACAATTAGACGTTTCATGACCTTCTCTCCGTAAACCCATTAATGTATTTTTGGTAGATATATAGGTGTATAAATAAATTGTATCTACATACATATATCGTCAACTTGTAATCTAATTAGCAAGTAAACAAACGATTATGTGATGCGATTCACCCTTTTTTTATACTTTAGGAAATAAAAAGACTTGCAAAAGCCAATATGAGAAAAGCCTTTAATTAATTTGAGCGTATTTGTCTAATATCACATGGAAAGCGAAATTGACGAATATTATATTTATTCAATAAACATCGCATCACCATAGCTAAAAAAGCGATATTTCTTATTTATTGCGTGATCATATGCTGAAAAAATCTGTTTTTTCGTCGCAAAAGCAGAAACCAACATCAACAATGTCGATTCAGACAAATGAAAATTTGTAATGAGTGAGTCTACTACCTTAAACTCGAAACCTGGATAAATGAAAATATTGGTTTCATCATTAATTGGTTTTAATTCTCCACCTAACGCTGCACTTTCCAAACTTCGTACCACCGTCGTACCGACAGCCACTACTCTACCCCCATTTTTTTTAGTTTCGAGGATTTTTTCACATACTGAAGCAGACACTTCAATTCGCTCTTTATGCATTTTATGTTCAAGAATATTATCAACACGCATCGGTTTAAAGGTACCGGCGCCAACATGTAAGGTTACATAAGCCAGCTCTACCCCTTTTTTCTGAACTGTTTGCAACAAATTTTCATCAAAATGTAAACCCGCGGTAGGGGCAGCAACTGCACCATGATGTTTGGCAAATACAGTTTGATATCGAGCTGCATCTTCACCGTCCACTTCACGTGTCATATAAGGTGGCAATGGAATCTCACCTAAATCATCAAGTACCTCAAGTAAACTTTTCTCGCCAGCAAACTTCAACTCAAACAAATCTTCATGGCGCCCAACAACTTCGGCAATTACTTCGTTGTCAAAATGTAAGGTAGTGTTTACATTCGGTGATTTGCTAGCTCGAACAAAAGCCAATGCACTATTGTCATCCAACAAACGTTCTATGAGTACTTCAATAGACCCACCCGTCTGCTTTTTTCCATATAAACGCGCGGGTATTACCCGAGTATTATTCATCACCAACAAATCACCGTCTTCAAGTAAATTTAAAACATCAACAAACTGCTTATCCTTAATACCGCCAGTTTGTCGATTGAGATACAATAGTCGACTCGCAGTACGCTCAGGTGTAGGATATTGTGCTATCAGGGATTGTGGTAAATCAAAATGAAAATCTGTTTTTTGCATGGTGCGAATTATACCCCAACATTGGATATTAAATAACAGTGATCTCAACAAAAAATCCCATACAAGCGGCCAATCCAGAAATCAGTGCTATTGTTAAAGCCTCTGCTGGTGTGGGTAAAACCTATCTACTAGTGACTCGTCTATTACGCTTATTATTGGCAGATGTTCGACCTGATGCCATTCTCGCAATCACCTTTACCCGCAAAGCTGCAGCGGAAATGCAAACCCGCTTATTTGAACGCTTATACAAACTTGCCATAGCGTCAGAAGCAGAGATTACTAAAGAATTAGAAAATATTGGCATCGATGTCACACCTGCGATGATTCAATCTGCCCAGCAACTTTATGAAAAATTGATGCGCAGTGAATATCAAGTACGAACATCCACTTTTCACGCTTTTTGCCAAGAAATATTACGAAAATTTCCACTGGAAGCAGAAGTCCCACCCGGCTTTGAATTACTCGATGATGAAAACTCATTTCGTTCAGCTGCCTGGGATGCCCTATACGATAAAGCAACCCAAGACCCAAAGAGCGAAATTGCTCAATCACTGGAAGCCTTATATGAATTAAGCAACGGTTTACATAACACCCATCAATCTCTAGACAACTTCCTTAGTCAACGCAGTGATTGGTGGGCTTATACACAAGGACAGAAAAAACCTGTTAGCTATGCAATTCAACGTTTACTTAGTGATTTGAATATTGATCCCGAGGAAAACCCCTATCTTCGATTTTTCAAGGAAGAAAGCCGGATCAAATTATCTCGTATAGTTCATTTTTTGAATATTCACGATACCAAAACAAATCTTAAAAATGCAGATAGACTTCAATCCATTATTGAAAAAGACGTTTTCAATAAACCTTGTGAAAATCATAACTCCTATATAAAACCATTCAATGAGCTATACAATTTCTTTCTTAATAAAGAGGGTGAAAACAAGCACCAGAAGACTGTTAAAAGTCGAGCTAAAAAAATCGGTGAAGATGGAGAAACGGAGTTCCTCAACATTTGCCGGGATTTCAGCACGCACTTGCTATTAATCAATGAATTAGTGTTAAAGCATCATAATTACCATTTAACTTCAGCCTGGTATACAGCAGGTGATCAGCTAGTTGCAGCGTATCAAAAACTTAAGGTTGAACAACGTTTATTAGACTTTGTCGATTTAGAATGGAATACCTACCAACTCCTAAATCACAGTGAGAATGCATTATGGGTTCAATATAAACTCGATCAACGTATTGATCATATGTTAGTTGATGAATTTCAGGATACCAACCCAACTCAATGGCGGTTAATTTTGCCATTGTTAGAAGAATTCGCCAATCATCAGGATAAAACTCGCAGTGTTTTTATCGTGGGCGATGAAAAACAATCGATTTATAGCTTTCGACGAGCCGATCCAAGATTATTAAATCAAGCTGGCGAATGGCTAGAAGAAAATTTGCAAGCAAAAACGTTTCCTATGGATAAATCTCGTCGTTCATCGACAGCGGTGATGGATTTAATTAATTCGCTATTTAAAAGCCCTTATTTTGAAAACCGTTTGCCTAGCTTCCATCACCACTCTACATTTCTTGACGAAATGCCTGGACAGATTACTTTATTACCTATAATTGAAAAAGAAACATCAGATGCTGAAGCTATCTATTTTAGAAACCCTCTGGAACAACCTTTGCTCAGCAATGATCAACCCTATTATCGCGAAGGCCAACAAATTGCCGAGCAAATTAATAGTCTGATTTCCAAAAAAACGGGAATCAATTCAGAAGACAGCTTACGTGTCATCAATTATTCAGACATCATGTTACTCATTCGTTCAAGAACACATGTAGCGGATTATGAACGTGCCTTTAGAGAAGCAAATATTCCATATATAAGCAATAACAAAGGAACATTATTTGAGTGTCAGGAAATTCAGGATCTTATGGCTTTAATGGATGTTTTATACAGTCCTTACAACAACCTTGCCCTAGCGACAACTTTACGCTCTCCCATATTTCATTGTACCAACGATGATCTGGTTTCCATAGCCAGTGCCCAGACTAACAAAAACAAGCAGTCTTCCTGGTTCGAAATCATCAACCAGTTGAATGAAAATAATTCATGTTCTGACAATTTGCGATATGCCATAAACAGTCTCACGCGATGGCGTACCTTATCTGGTCATTTACCCATTCATGATCTGTTGGATATGATTTTTCATGAAGCAAATATTTTTGATCTATATGAACAACAAATTCCTTGTCATTTTAAACACCGGGTCCGTGCAAACCTAAGCCAATTTTTATCCTTAGCACTGGAAATTGAAAGTGGTCGCTATCCTTCGCTAGGCAGATTCATTAGTAAATTACGCAGTTTGTTGCAAAATGATGATAGCCCCGACGAAGCAGCAGATGAGTCTCACGACGGTGCTATTAGAATATTAACTATTCATGCTTCGAAAGGATTAGAAGCACCTATTGTTTTTCTGGCAGATGCAGCAGATACCAAATCAGGCACAAATAACAGCTATCAAGCTTTAATCCAATGGCCAGAAACTGAAGATAAACCGACACAATTCATACTCTGCCCTGTCAAAGACAAACAAGCTGAGCATATCAAAAATATATTATCGAACAATGAAAACAAGTCCAACATAGAAGACGCTAATCTACTCTATGTAGCGCTGACGCGAGCACGACAAGCTTTATTTATTTCAGGATGCCGTACAAAAAAACAATCCAAAGCCAGCTGGTATAACTTAGTTGAAGACAATTGGCCAGATATCAATTCAACCTTATCTGTTTGCGAAGACACAAGCCAGAAAACTGATGACATAAAACCACAGCCTGAATTTAATTCTGGCTCTATTCTCTTTAGTGAATCAACTGTTTACAATACCGATATTTTCTCTACACTAAATAACTCAAACAGCGATACTGAATCAACAATTCGCGGTACTATTATTCATCGTGTTCTAGAGTTAATCGAGAAAAATACTCAACAAGAAATCGAAACTCAGATCATGGAGGAGTTTGGCGATAAAGTAAGTGACGTTATTTTATTTGATTGCATCAAAGAAGCTCAAGCGGTTTATCATCACGATGAATTCGCTAAGTTTTTTAATGCTAATTTGTATGAACAAGCTTTAAATGAAATGCCCGTGTTACTTAATATTTCGGGGGAAATGAAACCAGGCATTATAGATCGAGTAGTTATTAATGATAACGAAGTTTTTATTCTTGATTATAAATCCCACAGCGATACTGAAAAGGAAAAACTGTCGGCTATTGCTAACGAATATCAAACACAAATGTCTTTTTATGGTGAAATCGCCAAAAAACTCTGGCCCGAAAAACGCATTAGAACCATTATATTATTCACCTATTATTTAAAATCTATTGAGATTTCGTACAATGACTAATACATCACACATCAGTATTGTAACTGCTAAAAACTTTGAAACTGAAGTACTGGAAAGGTCTATGACTACGCCAGTGCTAGTTGATTTCTGGGCGGGCTGGTGCAACCCCTGCAAAATACTCATGCCAATATTGGCGAAGTTAGCTGAAGAATATAATGGTAAATTTCATTTGGCAAAAGTTGATTCTGAAAAAGAAAAAGACCTAGCAGAGCAATTTAATATTCGCAGCCTACCTACCGTGAAAATTTTCAAGCTGGGAGATGTCATTGATGAGTTCACTGGCGTATTGCCCGAATTGGCTATTCATGAATTTATCGACAGACACCAAGTCAGCGAATCTGATTTAGAATTCCAAACTGCCATGGATGCCTTAGAATCAAACGACCAAGATAAAGCCAAGTCAATTTTAGAAAACATTCTTAAAAAACATAGTACTCACGCAAATAGTATTATGTTACTTGCCCGAATAGAACTTAAACTAGGCAATAATAAGAAAGTTCAAGACTTACTCAACCATATACCTCTTCAACATGCAAATGATGAATTAGTTCATGAGATTAAAATATTAAATGGCTTCTCAAAAGAAATATCTGATATCAAAGATATCGATGATTTTAGAAAACAAGCAGAATCATCTGAAGATATTGAAAAACAATATCAACTCGCTTGTTATTTTGCTTTAAACAAACAATATGAAAAGGCACTTGAAACTTTCATTCGTGTAATGGAAAAAGATAGAAATTATAAAGAAGATGGTGCGAGAAAAAACATATTGGCAATTTTTGATATTTTAGGTGGAAGCGGACCTTTAGTGAATGTTTATCGTGTAAAAATGTCAAGATTGTTACATTAGCGAGGTAATTTGTATGAAGTAATTCATACTCCAAACCTATTACGAACTTCCAGATCGGATGAGGTTACAACGAACTGTACAGTTAGTGCTTTGCTGATATGATAGGGTGCCGAATACAAAGTGTTGCCAACAAGGAAGTTGGCATCAAACACCATGGATGATTATTGTGACTTTGAATTCGACACCCTATCATCGGCAAAACACGAATTCATATCATCAACTAATCAAATTTTAAATAGACGCCTATCTTTACACCATAAAACCTTGAAGTACTACGAGGCTCTTCAAACGTCGTCCCAGTCACAAAACCGTTTTTCTTTAAGGTCTGCTTATTACTTCCGCCCAAGTCCCAGGCTTCAAAAAACACTTCAGAATAAACATGAAACCAACGCTTCACTTCATATCGAAAAGGGATAGAAAATTTTGCCCCGTAATGTTCACCAAGAGATACTCGATCAGTATCCGCAATACCTTTAAAACTAACATCCATAATCGGACGAAAAGTTCTTAATAAATTTAACTCTGCCATCATGTATGACTTTTTTGTGCGAAATAAAAAGCCACGAGCACCAACATGAGCATACATCCAAGTATATCGTTCAAATAAACCAATTACGGGTTCTTGTGTTTCTTTGTTTGTTTTTGTTTTAATATCTCTTGCCCATTGGTGAAGACCTGCACCAAAATAGATAATGGCATAATCATGTCTACGCCATGATTCATAAATACGACCAACTTGAAAAGAAGTATCAATAATGGTTTCACCAGTAACTGTATCGTGATCATGTGTATTACCCGATAGATCCTGTGATTTACCCGTGTAATCAACCTCTCCTTTAAGATATTGGCCATTCCACGAAAACCAAGCTGGTCCCCATGCCTTACCAATTTCTAGTTCAGCACCGAAAAGTATGCCGTTTTCATTTACGACAACACCATCCTGATCGTATTCCGAAAAATCAAAATTCATGGCAATACTCTTTAACAATAAACCATCCCCATCAAATGCGAGTAGTGCAGATGGCAACATAAAGCAAAGTAGAAAAATTAGGGGTTTTAGGAGGTTATTCATTTTTAAGTTTATAGAGGGAGTAAAACCTACAAAGGATTCCGTAAATTACTCTATTGAGCTTAAAAGGAAATGAAGCTTATGAAAAACAATAAGATACGTGAAAAATAGATCAGTTTTCAAGGCTTATTTTGCCTTATCCACCATATCTTCTAGCTTATTTTTAGTCTCACCAACTTTATCGTGTATATCGTCAAGGGTATCTTGAGCTTGGTCTTTTAGATCAACAGCCTTACTTTTGACCTCTTCGGCAGTATCTAGTCCTGTTTCAACCTTACCAGAAACCTGCTCCCAGTTCATTCCTACATAAACCAAACCTGCAATGATTACCACCAAAAAGAGTTTTATCATGGCATTTTCATCCTTAAAAATGCCTATAACAGAGCAAGAATCTCTCCGGATTATTTAGGTTGGAAATCGAAGAGTATTATGAATTGTAGTTAATAAATGGAAATATTATTTTAAGGAAGCAGTTTTCACATTATCCAACATACGTGATAAGCGAGCGGCAGGAACATACCCCGGTACAACTTCACCATTTTCCATGACGATTGTTGGTGTACCCGATACACTAAATTGTTCAGCGAGCTTCATGTGATCCTTCACAGGATTCTCACAATCTTTGCGATCTTGTTTAACGCCAGCCTTCGCATCTGTCATCGCTTTTTTCTTATCATCAGAACACCAAACTGTTACTGCCTTATAGTAAGAATCAGTATTAATACCAGAACGAGGAAATGCTAAGTAACGTACTTTTATGCCTAAGTCAGTATATTGATCCATTTCTCTATGTAATTTACGGCAATAACCACAATCAATATCTGTGAATACAGTAATTGTATGTTTAACTTTTTGAGGTTCAAATACGATAGTGGAACTTTCGTCGATTTTTTTCACAAGCTTAGTTCGTTGTGCAGAACGCGCGCTTTCAGTTAGATTAACCCGAGACTTAAGATCAATTAAATCACCTTGAATAGCGTATCGACCATCTTTTGACATATAAATGACTTGTGCGCCGTACACAACTTCATAAACACCTGAAATTGTAGAAGGAGTCACCATGTCTGGCGTTGCCCCAGGAATAACTTCTGAAAACACCCTTTTTATTTCCTTAACCTCTCCAACCTGTTTGTTTTCTACTCGCTCTGCTGTACAAGCTGATATGAAAAAAACACTAAATAGATTAAGTAATAAAAATTTCTTTAACACTGTATAACTCCTGAAAACACGAAATATGAAACTAAAAGATGCCTGAACTATACCGAATCGCAAGGATTAGACAACTGTTTTACGGGGAATATCCTGATTGCCTCAAAAAAAATGACTATTTAATTTAGAAATAGCGCGGATTACCCAATATTACGCTCTTGGGTGATGAGTCTGATACATTTGTTTGAGTCGCTCCTGAGCCACGTGAGTGTATATTTGTGTAGTAGACAGATCACTATGTCCTAGCAACATCTGTACTACCCTCAAGTCCGCTCCATGATTAAGCAAATGCGTGGCAAATGCGTGGCGCAAAGTATGTGGTGACAATTCGTGGGAAACTCCAGCCTTCACAGCATAACGTTTAATTAAGTGCCAAAAGGCATGGCGTGTCATCGCTCTACCCCGATTAGTAATAAACAATGCTTCGCTAACTTTATGCTTTAAAATATTAGCTCTAGCTTGCTTTAAATAGTTTTGAATGCGCCACAATGCTTGCTCCCCTAACGGTACCAGTCGCTCTTTATTACCTTTACCTATTACACGAACCAAACCCTGAGTAAAACTCAACTGATTCATTTCCAAACTAACTAACTCTGTAACACGTAAACCCGTAGCATAAAGTAATTCTAACATTGCCAAGTCACGCAATCCCAAATCAGTGCTTTCATCGGGTGCTTCCAATAAAGACTCAACATCCCGTTCGGATAAAACTTTGGGTAACGGCCGTCCCAATTTTGGAGATTCTACCAATCGGCAAGGATTATCCGTGCGTATATTCTCTCGAACTAAATATTGATAATATCGTTTTAAACTGGAAAGTATTCTAGCCGTGGTCCGTGGTTTGTAACCGGATTTCACTTTGAACGCTAAAAAAGATAAAATCGATTCTCTATCAGCGCTATTCAAACTTAGATGTTTTTTTGTCAACCAATTTGCACATAAATTTAAATCCGATTGATAACTACGGCGAGTATTTTCACTTAGCCCAGACTCTAACCAAAGGCTACTCACAAACGTTTCAATTACTTGTAAATCTTCGTTTAATTCTTCATTGGCTGAAGACTCTAAATTAATTGATTGAACAGGATTCATGATCTAATAACCATCGTTTTACATCCGTTAACTGACCCGTTGTTTCACCAGCAAAACCACCCAAGCCATTTTTCGCTACAATACGATGACACGGGATAATCAATGGAATTGGATTTTTTCTACAAGCATTTCCCACTGCGCGTGCACCACTATGTAATTCTGCAGCAACTTCACTATATGTCAGACAAGAGCCACTAGGAATTTCCTGCATTTCCCGCCATACTGACTTTTGAAATACTGTACCTTTTGGTGAGATATTCAAATCAAATTGATATAACGGATTTTCCAAATAATGACTAATTTCTTCTACAATTTCTTCAGCATACTCATTTCGAAAAACGGGTTTAGAAATATCTTCAAAAATAAAATCAAGCTCACAAATAATTTGCTTATTTAGTTTCAACCCCAAAGTTGCAAATGGCGCAGTAAAAATTGCTTGATATTTGGTAAATTTAGACATAATAATCATATAGTGAGAAGTAAAAGTAATTATAGTACTAATTACAGAGAAGTGATACAGCGTTTTTAAATGAGATTTTCTCTATTTTCCAACAGATTTCAGAGAAATTAAATTGAGATTAGGTTGAAAACTCTTTAACAAATCACTATGAAAAATAGTAATTCGAGAACCAAGCTTTTTGGCATTATGAATGGCAATCTCCGCACGCTGTATTAATTCTTCCATATTCTGAGCATACTCCGGCGCAGAAACAATACCAATATTGATTGAAACATTTAACTTAATATTATTAATAGTTATATCATCTTCGATCTCTTTCAAAACACTTTCGGCAAAATTTCGTGCTTCGTTTTCATTATGATCAGGTAAAATAATCGCAAATTCTGCTGCACCCAGGCGGGACACGTATCCTTCATCCCCGATTATGGCGCTGCATCGATTGGCTACTGCAATTAACAATTCATCGGCAAAGTCATGCCCCAGAGTACAATTAACATCTTTGAAGTTTTTAATGCTGATATAACACAAGGAAAGAGGTATTTTTTGTTTCTCAGATTTTTCACACAATGGACCTAATAACTGTAAATATAATTCACGATTTATCATCTTTGTTAGCGGATCATGCTGTGACTGAAATTCCAATTCATTTTTCTGTTTATTTAAACTATCATATAATGAAGTTAAATAGATTGTAACCCATGTCGTTATCCATAACAGTAAGGCAGCCGTTATTATCAAAGGAACACCCAAAGAGTTAAAAAACGAACCGGAAGATTCTTCACTGACCTTATGAATAACAGTAAGATGATATGGTGAATTAGGTATATTTTTAGAATTCCAAGTGTATGTCTTGTTTTCTACGGAACGCGACCCAGATTCGTTATTTTCAATTAATTGAGTAACAAAGTACTTTGTTATATTTTGCGTTTTTGTAACACTTAATCCACTCTCTTCATTTGTAAAAATCGCTAAACCGAATTCAATATTATTATATTTCTGGAGCCATTGATTAATCGTTTTTTGATTGAGTTCCGTTTTTGGTACACTAATATCTGAAATAAAATAGTCAGAAAACCGGTTCAACAATTCCTTTTCCCGCTCGTAACTAGTGTTAATCGCTGAGTCATATGCGACTAAACCAAAGAAGACCAAAGCGATTAACGACGCACTAAATATACTAAAAAATAATTTTAGTTTGAGCTTATGCTTCATGATTGTGATCTGGAGTTTCCTTATATGTGCTTAGCCCCGTCGCACCATACAATGGACAAAAACCAGATACAGCAGCGAATAAATTTGTCACACCAATTATGCCGATCAGAATAGCAACCGCATTTTGTGAAATATAACTGGTATCGATAAACCCGTAATACACACATATCACCCCAACAACTACGCGTAAAAACCGATCGAAAATATGTAAATTACGTTTTAACATCTCTACTCCTAGCAACCTTTTTTATTAATTAACATTCCTTATGGCTCCAAAAATTTACTAATGGTATTGGAGCTATGCACAATAGAGTTAACGGAATTTATAGATATATATTGAGTGAAATGAGAATGATAATTTGAATACGTATCACTCAATGTATTGAGAAGAGGGTGACTTTACAAAGAACGTGCTACTGCATCTATACTTTTCTAATAGGCAAGTTGGTCACGTTATCTGCAATCTTGTCATTCTTAATGTATTCCATAAACTCGTGAGATACCATAGGTTTACTAAAAAAATATCCTTGAATTAGATCGCAATCGTAATCATTTAATTTATCTAGCTGACCTTGAGTCTCCACACCTTCGGCAACCACTTTAAAACCCAATTTTTTTGACAACGTTATTATCATTTCAATTAATGTTTCATCTTTATTTCCAAATAATATATTAGATACAAATGCTCTATCAATCTTAAGTGTAGATACAGGCAAATTCAATAAATAGCTTAATGAAGAATAACCTGTCCCAAAATCATCAATGGAAAAACGAACTCCCGTTGTTCTAACATCATTTAACCAGACAAGATTATCATCAAGATCTTCCATTAATAAACTTTCTGTAATTTCTAAAGTGAGAAAACTGGGTTCAAGCTGATATTTTTTAAGAATTCCCATAATATCTTCTTTTTTTAATCCAAGTTGAATTTGTCTTAGCGATAAATTTACAGATATGTATAAATCTGGAAACCCATTAGTATGCCATTTCTTCAACTCTTTACAGGCTTCGTCTATAACCCAAAAACCAATTTCCGCTATATGACCTGTTTCCTCCGCAAGAGAAATAAATTTATCAGGTAGAATATTACCTCGTGTAGGATGAACCCAGCGAATAAGTGACTCAGCACAAATTACTTTTCCTGTTTTACTATCGACAATAGGCTGAAACACCAAATGAAACTCTTTGTTTTCTAATGCCGTTGAAATCTCAGAACGTAGGTTCATTCGTGAAATGACTTGCTCATCCATTTCTGAATTAAATAAACAATAAGTGCCCCGACCATTGGCTTTAGCAGAATGTAAAGCTGTATCCGCTTTTTGAAGCATTAATAGTGGATTGAAGGCATCAAATTCTGGGTATACACTAATCCCAATACTAGCTCCTACTGTTGCCTCGTAATAGTCGACTGTAAATGGCTTTTGGAATTCATCAATAACTCTATTCGCCAACACGTGGACATTTTCCATTTCCGTCACACTATTAAGTATAATGGCAAATTCATCACTTCCTAATCGCGCTATAAAATCATTCTCATCTATAATTTCATATATTCTTTCACTAGCTAATTGTAGTAATTTATCACCAACATTATGTCCCAAGCTACCATTAACTTCTTTAAAATGATCTAATCCAACTAAGAAAAATGGTAAAATTCGATCTTTATTACGCGCATCAACCAAACTTTTTTCAAGAACCTCCAAGCAGTTATCACGATTGGGTAATTTGGTTAACGAATCATAATGCGCTTGAAAATGTAAAATTTCTTCCTGAATTTTTCGCTCTGTGACATCTTGAATAGTTCCTGACAAACACAAAATTTCATTAGTTGTGTTAACTTGAACAACAACATCTTGATGGAAATATATTGCCTCATTATCTTGATTTTGTTTTTTACAATCGATACTAAAATCTGTCTTCGTAAGAATTGCTTTTTTCAATGAATTAAGAAATTTCTCACTTTGACTTTCATCCATAACAGACAACATAACATCCAAAGTCGGGGCTGCTATTTCACTCTTATGTAAACCAAGTATTCGATATACTTCATCGGACCACCACATGTTATTGTCGGTAATATTTAATTTCCAGTTCCCCAATTTCGCAATATTTTGTGCTTCTCGCAGACGGTCATTCAGTGTAACAAAATCTTCAGTTTTATTTTTTAACTTATCAATCATTCGATTGAAAGAAGATACGAGTATACTAAGTTCCTGAGGAATTATTCCTTTTTCTAACTCAATGTGCGAACTCAATTCCCCAGAAGCCACCGACTCTGTAAACTTCGTCATATTATTAAACGAGCGAGTTAAATAACTGGCCAACCACCAACTGATCAGAGCGGCAATAATGACGCCGAAAATTGTAATAAACAATGCCATATATTGAGCATATTTCGCCTTCTCAATTAATTCCATAACAGGCTGTGAAATCATGACACCCCAACCCGTATTTTTAACCACGGTATGACCTGCAATCATATCGACTTGCATCGCTGGAGTATAAAATTCAGTGACTCCTGTTTTACCTGCTACTGTATTTTTTACCGCCGGTAAAAACGAAATATCTTTCATTGTTTCATGCCATTTTTTTACAGGATGAGCCATAACATGGCCATGCTGATCGACGATTACCGCATGCCCTCGCTCACCAAATTCAATGGCACTTTGTACTTCTATGATGTACTCAGGACTCAATGTCGCTATTGCGTATGATTCATGCCCCACATTCAACATCATTACAATAATAGGGGTATTATCCACATTATTCATAACACCAGAAATCAGTATTTTTTCATTAACAGTTTTTGCTGATTTTTTATTAGTTCTGACAAATTCCAATACCTCGTCAGGCATTACATTGCCTTCTAACTTATCTTTATAATCTCCAAATAGAGGCTGCAGTTTATCTTCTTTGTACAACCAAATTTTTTGAAAATGGAGTTTTTCAAGCAATTTATTAATTCCTAAGGAATTTATGCCGCGATTTTTATCTTCAGATACAACAATACGAAATGCACTTTGCGCATCATCAATATATCGTTCAATTGCAGCTGTTAAGTTCTTCGCAATAATAAGATGTTTTTCATACACCGCTTCGAACTCTTTTTCTAAAGCGGTATGCTGCACCCAATAAGCTAACAACAAAACTGGAATAGCAGAAATTAGAATAAAGCTAACTACTAAAAGTCTTCTGAGAGTGAAATTATTTTGTGTAGACTTCATATCAAGTGATTTTTCTTGAACATAATATTATCGATATCTCTTAATTGGCAGTTTCTGTTGATTACTTAATAATAGATATTAAAAAGGTGATCAAGTTGGCAGAAAACTAAGTCTAAGGAAGATAAATCAAATAGATAGGGGATGATGAATGCTTACAACAATGACGACACAGCTAAGCATGAGAATTGTTTTGAATTAATTCTTAGAGAGGATCTAACTTTATACAGTTACTATTTTCAATAAAAAAAAGCGTGAAAATCACGCTTTTTTTATATTTAGATAAATGAACTTATCTAAGTTTTTCTTTGATTCGAGCTGCACGACCTTTCAATTCACGCAAATAGTATAGTTTTGCTCGACGAACATCGCCACGACGCTTAACCGTAATACTTTCAATTAATTTACTGTGAGTTTGAAAAACACGCTCAACACCTTCACCATTAGAAATTTTACGAACAGTAAATGCTGAGTTTAATCCGCGATTTCGTTTTCCAATACAAACACCTTCAAATGCTTGTAAACGCTCACGCTCGCCTTCTTTTACTTTTACCTGAACAACTAAAGTATCACCAGGATTAAACACTGGGATATCAGATTTCATTTGCTCTTTTTCAAGTTGGTTGATTATGTTGCTCATGGTTTTACTCCACTATACTTATAGTCTTTTAATCTAATTAGATTCCTGAATATACTCATTCAGCAAATCTTGTTGTTCTTTATTTAAATCCAGCTCTTTCAACAAATCGGGTCGCCGTAACCAGGTTCTACCCAAACTTTGTTTCATGCGCCATTTAGCTATTGCCTGATGGTCACCGCTCAATAATACATCTGGTACGGCTTCATCATTTACCACTTCTGGCCGCGTATAATGCGGACAATCCAGCAAGCCGTTAACATAGGAATCTTGCTCTGCAGAATCTTCATGGCCTAAAACACCAGGCAATAAACGTGCTATTCCATCAATCAGCACCATAGAGGCCAATTCGCCACCGCTTATTACATAATCGCCAATTGACCATTCCTGATCACACTGACTTTCAATTAATCTTTCGTCTACCCCTTCGTAACGACCATTCAACAAAATCAGCCCGGGATATTTTGCCATGTCTTGCATAGCTTGCTGATTTAGTTGCTTACCCTGAGGTGATAAATAAATCACCGGGCTTTTTGGGTTCTGCTGCTTAACCTCCGAAATAACATCATTCAAAGGTTGATACTGCATAACCATTCCTGGACCGCCACCATAAGGCCGATCATCAACAGTATTATGCTTATTATTCGCATAATCTCGGGGATTCCAGTAATTCAGATCTAACACCTGTCGCTGAATCGCCCGACCAACCACGCCATGATCTGTCAAAGCTTCAAACATCTGCGGAAAGAGACTAATAATATCAATCCGCATCAGTAATCACTCAGTATATTCATCTTTCACCCCAGAAACGCCGTTACTTCGTACTCAATCGGTCACATATTAATATATGCTCCCTCATTCCGTGCGAACTAACGGCGTTTCTGGGGCAAAATCTAAACACCCTGAGCAATTACTTAGTATTTTAATTGGGCACTACACAAATTAAAATATAATTACTTATTCAAAATCTTCCGGCCAGTCCACTTTCATGGTTTTTTGCCGTAGATCAATATCTTTTATGTACATGCCTTGTACAAAAGGAATTAAACGCTCCTGATCCCCTTTAACAACCATCACATCATTAGCGCCAGTCTCAAATAAATGATCAACCTTGCCAAAATCAACATTGGCCATATTGCTCACTTGCAGACCTTGCAAATCGCTCCAGTAATACTCACCCTCTGGTAGTTCGGGTAATAAATCTCGAGCTATTCTAATCTCTGACTTTAGTAAAGCGGCGACTTCATCTCTGTCGTCGTACCCTTCTAACTTGGCAATAATCCCCTTGCCATGTTTTTTACCACCTTCAAGCCTGACTGCTTTATTCTGATTCTTCTTACTTAACTGCCAGGTCTTGTAATTGAGTATGTTCTCAATTGGTGAAGTAAAAGAATATACTTTTACCCAACCTTTAACGCCATATACCCCATTAATGGTTCCCAGGGTAATAAACTGTTCAGACGAGTCGTCTGAATGAACCTCACTCATTTAAAGTGATATTACGCAGCTTGGCTATCTTTAATCAGCTTAGCAACACGATCAGAAGTTTGTGCGCCTTTAGAAACCCAGTGATTAATTCTGTCTTCATTAACGTTCAAACGGACTTCTTGGCCTTTTGCGCTAGGGTTAAAGAAACCAACACGCTCTAGATAGCGACCGTCACGACGATTGCGGCTATCTGTTACAACCATATGATAAAACGGACGTTTTTTTGCGCCACCACGTGCCAAACGAATTGTCACCATGTGTAAATTCCTCAATAAATATATACTTAGCCCATTAAAGGCTTAAAAAGAGCGGCGGATTATATACAATTTGCAGTGTAAATAAAAGACCTCAATCTCAATTAATAAGCACTAATCAAAACTGCTCATTATAACTACTCAGATTACCTTTGATTTGCTTGAGCACCAAGCTTAAGACTCTTACTCTACGTATCTACGTCGTTCTGTAGGCAAAGAAAAAGCGAGGAGTGGCCCACGGATGAGCGACACAGGAGCAATTGTTGAGTTAATACGTGTCAATAGGCACTTTTAACACAGAAATCGATCAACCCAACGGTGAGCTATGTTTTATTGAAATGGCATTCCACCGCCACCACCGGCCCCACCACCCATAGCGCCTTTCATCTGTTTCATCATAGCTGCCATACCACCTTTAGTGCGCATTTTTTTCATCATTTTCTGCATTTGGGTGAACTGCTTAAGTAGACGATTCACATCTTGTACTTGTTGACCACAACCAGCCGCGATTCTACGTTTTCTTGAACCCTTGATAATTTCTGGTTTACGTCGCTCTTCTTTGGTCATGGAGAAAATAATGGCCTGCAAACGATCAATTTCTTTGTTATTGATTTTATCCTTTACACCATCAGGCATCTGACCCATGCCCGGCAGCTTATCCATCAAACCGGCAATTCCACCCATATTGTTCATTTGCTGTATCTGAGTAAGAAAGTCTTCGAGATTAAAACTTTTGCCTTTTTTAAACTTCTTAGCTAACTTGGCAGTTTCTTTTTTGTCTAGTTTTTGTTCGGCTTCCTCAACCAAAGATAGCACGTCACCCATCCCAAGGATTCGGGAGGCAATTCGGTCTGGATAAAAGGGTTGCAATGCATCCACTTTTTCACCAATACCCAAAAATTTGATGGGTTTACCCGTAATATTTCGCACAGAAAGTGCAGCCCCGCCGCGCGCATCACCATCTGTCTTGGTTAAAATTACACCTGTTAATGGCAAAGCCTCATTAAAAACTTTTGCCGTATTGGCAGCATCCTGGCCGGTCATGCTATCTACAACAAACAAGGTTTCAATGGGATCAACAGCTGAATGAAGGTCTTTAATTTCTTCCATCATCTGTTCGTCAATATGCAAGCGACCCGCGGTATCCACTAGTAGCACATCAATAAATTGTTTTTTTGCTTCTTTAATTGCACCCTTAACAATTTTGACAGGTTTTTCACTAATATGACTGGGGAAAAATACTGCATCCACTTCTTTAGCTAGGGTCTTAAGCTGATCTATGGCAGCGGGTCTATAAATATCAGCACTAACCACCATGACCGATTTTTTTTCAGTTTCTTTAAGAAATTTAGCAAGTTTTGCAACACTGGTGGTTTTACCAGCACCTTGCAAACCCGCCATTAAGATGACTGCGGGAGGCGTTGTACTGAGATCGAGCTTCTCATTTGCCTCTCCCATTACATGGATCAGCTCATCGTTGACGATTTTTACGAAGGCTTGACCAGGCGAGACACTCTGGATAACGTCCTGCCCCATGGCTTTCTCTTTAACGTCAGCCATGAATTCCTTAACAACAGGTAACGCCACGTCTGCTTCCAATAAAGCCATGCGAACTTCGCGTAAGGTGTCTTTTATGTTGTCTTCGCTAATACGCCCCTTACCAGTGATATTTTGCAGGGTTTTCGTTAACCGGTCTGTAAGATTGTCAAACATTCAAAAGCCTTTTTCATAATTTGGCGACAAATTGCGCTTCTCGAAAAACAATATTTACGAGATTTAAAAATAAATGGGAGTTAGAGCGACGTATTATAACGTGAAAACGGTATCGTTCTGTAAAATTTTGAATGCACGCTTAGGAGTAACCTTCTCAAGTTCTTCTATTATTTTCTTTTCATCACCCGGTTTCAAATGCGTAATGTAAATTTCGGGATCATGACGCAACTTGCTTAAATCTTGGGCTAACAAGGAAGGAGTGTAATGACGAGATAACAAAGCTAGATCATACTGTTCATTAGAAAAGGCACTTTCGACAATTAAGATATCTAAGTTAGGATAAGCATTCAAACGATCCCATAAAGTATCATTACTGGAAGTATCACCGCTAAATGCAATGCTTTTACCACCATGTTCAATGCGGTAAGCCACTGCTGGCACCGTATGACTTACTTCAATCATCTGAAATAATACCTCATCAAGCAACAAGGTTTCATCTGGTGCCATAGCTTGAAATTGCAAAACCGCCTTATCAGGACGAGGCAATTGAGAAAAATCCGGCCATATGATCCAATTAAAAATATGATCTTTAATTGCCTGAATAGTAACCGCCTGAGAATAGACTTTAATCGGTGTAGTAATATTACTAAACATGCTATCGACTAGCAGTGGCAAGAATCCGACGTGATCAATATGGGAATGGGTGATGAAGATATGTTCAATTTTTGCCATTTCTTCCAGGGTCAGATCACCCACACCCGAACCTGCATCGATCAATATACTATCATTAATCAGCAAGGATGTAGTCCGTAATCCCTCAGCAACGCCTCCGCTGCAACCCAATACTCTGAGTTTCACTGAGCTTTTACCTCAACGCAAAATTGACACATATTTGGTAACATATCTGCTTAACGGTTGTAAATACAATAAAATTTAATTTAATTTAATTTTCTCTTCAATGCCAACCTGCAATATGACATCATTTGATATTAGTTGTTCAGGAGCCAAAAATATATGATTGATGTTGTCATTACTACTGTCGGATTTATACTCTATATAGTTGCGACGATAGTATTGTTTAAACAAGTAACAAGCCAACCTTCGGAGAAAAACAAACGAATTGCTCTCTCCTTAGGTCTTGTGGCGGTTATTTTTCATGCTGACATTCTCGCTCGTCATATATTTACCGACAATGGCCTACAAATGGGCTTTACCCACGTGGCTTCTTTGGCGACGTGGTTTGTTGCAAGCTTACTGCTATTAGCCTCTTTTCGTAAACCTGTTGAAAACCTCGGTTTGTTCGTACTTCCACTGGCTGCATTCACGCTAGCCACCGAATATTTACTACCTGTGGATCACATCATCGACGCAACTGCACACCGGGGCTTAGGCGTACATATAATGCTCTCCATACTCGCCTATAGCTTATTAGGCCTTGCTGCTGTGCAAGCTGTATTGACTTCTATTCAGGAACGAAATTTACATAACCGTAAACCCGCTGGATTTATCCGCACATTGCCGCCCATGGAAACAATGGAAGGTTTGTTAGTACAAATGATCACCGTTGGCTTTGCATTACAAACCACCTCTTTACTCAGCGGATTTATCTATCTTGAAGATATGTTTGCACAAAACCTTGCTCATAAAACCATACTATCTCTTTGTGCTTGGTTAGTTTTTGCTGTACTGCTTTGGGGTCGTTGGAAATTTGGTTGGCGTGGACGAACTGTTATTCGTTGGACATTAAGTGGTTTTGTCACCCTTGTGCTAGCCTATTTTGGCAGCAAATATGTTCTTGAGATTATTCTTCAACGTTAGTTTAGGAGATAGCAAAACTTGCACGACATTCCCTTAGCGGCTTTATTTGGAATATTATTTTTTCTTCTAGTATTGTCAGCTTTCTTCTCCAGCTCCGAAACGGGCTTGATGTCAATAAATCGTTATCGTCTGCGACACTTAGCAAAAAATAAACATCGCGGCGCAATGCATACAAGTCGCTTGCTAGAAAATCCAGATAAATTAATTGGTTTGATTTTGCTGGGTAATAATTTTGTCAACGTACTTGCTTCATCAATAACAACAATTATTGCCCTACGCCTGGGTGGCGAAGCAGCAATTGCCATCGGCGCAGGACTATTAACATTTGTATTGCTTATTTTCTCAGAAGTTGCCCCAAAAACAGTAGCAGCACTTTATCCTGAAAAAATAGCGTTTCCTGCCTCATTTGTTTATGTACCTTTACTAAAACTGTTATATCCCATTGTTTGGTTAGTTAATATATTTGCAAACAGTTTACTAAAAGTTTTCGGTATCACACTCGACAATGAAAATAGTGAACACTTAAGTAGTGAGGAACTGCGAACCGTCGTTCATGAGGCCGGTACTCTGATACCTAAACGCCATCAAAAAATGCTAATAAGTATTCTAGATCTTGAAAAAGTAACTGTTGAAGATATCATGATACCACGCAATGAAATCACCGGAATTGATCTCAATGATGAAATGACTCAAATTGTCGATCAACTACAGCATAGTCAACATACACGCTTACCGGTTTTTCGTGACAACATTAATGAAGTCGAAGGATTTTTACATGTCAGAAGTGTATTACACCTATTAGCTCAAGACCGTTTTACCATGGATGACCTAATGAACTCTGTAAGGGAAGCTTATTTTGTTCCCGAGACAACACCACTCAACACGCAGCTATTAAATTTTCAAGAAAAGGAACGACGTATAGGTCTAGTGGTAGATGAGTATGGAGATGTTCAAGGACTAGTGACGCTTGAAGATATCCTAGAAGAAATTGTGGGTGAATTTACCAGTGAAGCTGCAACGACAATCAAAGACATTCATCCTCAGAAAGACGGCTCCTATCTAGTAGATGGCAGCGCGAACATTAGAGACCTTAATCGGGTGATGAAATGGAACTTACCGGTGGATGGTCCTAAAACATTTAATGGGCTAATCACAGAACAACTTGAAAGTATTCCAGAACAAGGTATTAGCGTAAAGATTGCTGGTCATCCAATTGAAATTGTTCAGACCCAAGGAAATACAGTAAAAACTGCGCGAATGTTACCAATGACTAAAAAAGTCAAAGAACACAAAGAAACTTAATCCTCTTTTTCCTCATCCATTATGCATTTACCATCGCAACTAGCCGACGCTGCCACTTGATTTCTACCTAATTTTTTTGCTTCATATAAGGCTTTGTCTGCTGCTTCAATGAGCGTTTCAACTGAGTTGTAACGTTTATCAGGCTCACAACAGGCAACTCCCATACTCACTGTGACATACTTGGCAGCTTCAGAAAATTCATGAGGATTATGCTCGTCGTAAATGTTTTGAGTTAATCGCTCAGCAAGCTTCTTCGCACCACCCAAAGTTGTTTCAGGTAATACCATGACAAATTCTTCACCACCATAACGCGCCAGTAAATCTGCTGGACGATTAAGACCTTCATTTAATGACTTAGCAACACTCTTTAAAGCGTCATCACCTTTTTGATGCCCATAATTATCGTTATATGCTTTGAAATAATCGATATCAATCAATATTAAGGATATAGTCGATTGTTCACGATTGGAACGTTTCCATTCTTTTATCATAAACTCATCAAAACGTCTTCGATTTGCAATACCGGTTAATCCATCCAAACAAGAAAGCAACTGCAAAGCTGAGTTACTTTCTTCCAACTCAGCCTTAACTTGACGTAATTCTTCAAATGCTTCATCACGTTCTTTTCGATTTAAATAGCTATGTGAGTGAGAGCGAACACGAGCGATAAGCTCAATTTTATCGGGTATTTTAACAATGTAATCACTTGCACCAGCAGAAAAAGCAGCACTCTTATCAATTGCTGCTTCAATGGTTGATAACACAATAACAGGTATATCTTCTGTTTTTTTATTACTGCCAAAAAATCGAACTAATGTCATTCCATCTATTTCTGGCATAACTAAGTCTAACAAAATGACCGAAGGTTTAATTTGGATTGCAGTTTCAATTGCTTTTGTCGGATCAGTACAATAATAGAAATCGATATCTTTCTCAGTTTCAAGCATTCGACGTACAGCTTCAACAACCATCATCTGATCATCAATTACCAATACCACGATACTATTTTTTGAAAACTGATCACTCACCAATTCAAATACCCCAGTTACATTCCCTTAACCTAGATCAAACGCTGATACTATGTCCCACATATTTAACTTAAACAACATCAGTATTAACGACTAATTTCGACAATAACTGAATAGCATATAAGAAATCTTGCGGTGAGAACTGATCTTTAGGATAGTATAAAGTTTTTTCATCCAAGATAACACTCTGTTTTACAAAAGATTTTTCTCTATTGGAAATAACCAGAACAGGCATATTCGCATATTCGGCTAAATACCTCACCTCATTGATCAAACGTAAACCATCCATATTTGGCATATCAACGTCTGTAACTAATATATCAAAGCGTTCTTTTTGCAAAGCGCGTAATGCTTGAACACCATCATCTGCCACACTCACTTGAAAGTGCTTATCTATTAAGATTTTACGCTGCATCTCTCTAACAGTCATAGAGTCATCAACGACTAATACATTTAACAGCTCACACATATCCAAAGCTTCATCCTTAAATAATCGAAATACGTGATTGCGTCTAATCATCATTTCAATGGTACGAATATAATCATCAACATCGATGATTAAAGTCAATGCCCCACTACTTAAAATTGCGGCAGAACTAATTCCTCGAATCTTTCCCAAATCCGACGCTAAATTGTGAATAGACAACTCTTGCTCGCCATGAGTTTTATCTACCACAACTCCATAAGTGTGCTGCCCATTACTAATTAGAATGACAGATAAATATTCAGGTTCAGATTTAGGTAAGTTACCCTCAAAAATTTGATTTGCGTGTACTAACAATATTGTTTGATTCTCAATGTTTACATAAAAACGATCATCAACTTGGGTTACTCGATCAATATCAATTTGATGAACATCGTGAACTGCTGAGACAGGAAACGCATAAGATTCACCACAAATTGTCGTCATCAGAACACGCATAACGGAAATGGTCAGTGGTAAGAATAATTGAAAACGCATACCTTGGTTTTTTGTTGAAAAAGCTTGTACGCTACCATTCAAACCAACCACTGCGTCTTTTACCAAATCCAAACCCACTCCACGACCTGATATTTCATTCACTTTTTCTTGGGTTGAGAAACCAGGATAAAATAAATAATCAAGCAAATCTTCTTGATCTAATTTTTCAACATCTTCCTGACTTGCAAGTCCCTTGTTTACCACTGTAGATTTGAGTTTTTCAAAATCCACACCTCGACCATCATCTTGCAAATCAATAAGCAACATACCCGCACTCATATTTACATTTAATGTTAAGGTAGCATGTCGTTCTTTCCCAGCCGCCTTCCGTTCTTTCGGAAGCTCTATACCATGATCAATGGCATTTTGAACAAGATGCTTAATAGGGGTATCAATACGTTCTAATACATGCCGATCCACAAGCGTATATAAACCAGACATTTGTAAACGGACATCTTTTTGCAATCGATGACTAAAATCTCGGACCAATAAAGGTAATCCATTAAAAATCTCTGAAATTGGCCGCATCCGGCTTGCCATGATTTCTCGATGAAGATAATCAGCTATCGTTGATGATCGCCGATCAATAGTGTCCAGTTTTGCAATTCCATCAGCATATTGATGACGCAATTTATTAGCCTCACCCAAAATAGACTTGACATGATCTTTCAGCATATCATTTGCGTTATTTTCTGATAAATGCTCTTGTAATCGATTTAACTGCGAAATAATAATTTGTTGTTGATGTTTTATTTGCCAAAGATCTGGCATTACTGCATTCAATTCATGACTCTGAATAAGGGACTTACCAGCTAAATTAAGAATTCTATCCAAACGATCAACCGGGATTCTAATGGTAAGTGAGCCGATATTTTCTACCGTTTGATTTGTAGCTTTATCTTCTTGTAAAAAATTGGTTTCCTGAGTTTCAACATTTTTTTCAATTTTATTATTTCGCCCAGCACCGCCGTGTACACTTGTAATCGCAGTAACTATTTTTTCAATTTCATCCTGCTTATCAACTTCCCATGAATCAATTTCTTCATCTTTAAGTTTGCCGATCTGCGCTATAAAATCGACTCCAGCCAATAAATAATCCACCGATTTTTTATCGAGACTAATTTTTTGATTCTGTAGTGCAACAAAACAATCTTCCATTTCATGTGATATACGCACAACTGGTTCGACATTTACCATTCGAGCCGCTCCTTTGATAGAATGTGCTGCGCGCATCAAACTTTCAAGACTATCAGCACTTGCATTGCCCTGCTCTATGTCTAATAATCCATGATTCAACTTTGTCACTTGAGTTTCAACTTCCATGCGGAACAAATCCATCATAGAAAACTCACTTAAATCACCGCCTCCTACACTCACTTTGCCACAACCTCAAGCTGTTTAGAGGTCTTAGATAAATTCAACAAATGACAATCACTACACCAATCACCTTTATTCTTCAGAACCCCCTGCAACACCGGAGCAATGTCAGAATTCTCTTCAAACTTTTGAACGTTTTTTTCAAAATAACGATAAATAGGATAGACTTCATCGACATAAAATACGATAGTTCTCCCAACAAGATCAACAACCAAAGTGCGCTTAAAAAGGGAATGAAGTTTTTTTACATTTGCATTTAATTTTCGTGGCCCTAAGTTTAATAGTTTCGTTAAACTAACAAAAGTATAAACTTCATGATTTATTGCAACTAGCCCTCTAATAACTGGATTAGTGTTATGAGGTATCGAATGAATCGCAACTTGATCTGAAATAGTCAATACAGCGCTACTCGGAACCGAAAAACATTTGTTGCCAATACGAAACGGCATCACTGACAAATTTCCGGCAATCGATTCTTTTTCTATTAGCTCTTCAATAGAAAGTTCTTTGTTTTTCGAATTTTTACGTCGCTCAGTTTGGGCTACTCTCGCAGTTTGCTCAAACACTTCACAATTGCGACAATGTTTAACAAATTTTAGTTTTTCACAACGTGTAGACTCATTACCCCAAATGCCAATTCTACGCCAGCAATCTTGTTGATTAGATTCGTCAATTTTCTTTTCGTCATCCATAATCAATTTATCGTAAATATGTGTAATAATTTACTATTTTCTGAGCACCTTGAATTTAGAAACACTATTTTGCAATTGACTATTTGATTTATTTAACATCATAAAAGTCTCACCTGAAACTTTCAATGAAGAAACTGTTTTTTGTGCTTCTTCATTTAGCTGATTCATTGCCACATGAATTTGTTCCGCACCTTCAGATTGAGATTGCATAGCCTGATGCAACGCTTCAAACCTAGGCCCCATGGTTTCAACCAAAGAAATAATTTCACCTTGCTCCTCACTAACTTGACTAACTTCGTCAACACTATTACGCACCAGATCGGTAAAACCTTTCATAGTTTGTACACCCGTCGAAACCGACTCCTGCATTTCCATAATCATTTGTTCGATATCGAGTGTAGATATGGCAGCTTGATCCGCTAGTCGTCGTATTTCCATCGCAACCACCGCAAAACCACGACCATATTCACCTGCTTTTTCTGCTTCTAATGCTGCATTCAGTGATAACAAATTGGTTTGATCCGCTACTTTCGCGATGGTAACCACTACTGCACTAATATTACGTGCTCGCTCATCCAAAATTTCTAGCTTTTCAGAAACAATTCCTGCAGAGGCAACAACCTGCTGGATCAAAACTTCAAGATTTTTCAAACCAGCATGACTGTGCATGGCAGACGTAGTCGTACTTTCTGCCATGTCTGCAACATCATTCATGGTATTCAATAACTCATGAATCGTACTTGATATTTCTGTTGCTGTTATAGACAAACCCTGCGTTGTATCTGCCTGTCTTACTGCTGTACTTGCAATTGCCTCCATACAGCCAGACAATTCGGTTGACGCTGAGTTTACCTGCAATCCTGAGTCTTGAATTTGTGTAACCAAACTATTCAAGCTTCCAATCATACCTTGGACACCGCTTCCCAGCTGATCAATAGCATCTTCACCTTTAACTAACACTGTACCCGTTAAATCACCCTCAGAAACTTGGTTCGTTACTGTCAATATGTTGTCTACTTTCGATTTGAGACTCTCAACTGCTGTATGCTTTTCCTCAATGTTTTGCTCAAGTTTATCTATCATTATTTGAAGACTTGTGGCTAACTCACCAATTGCACCATCTCCACTAAAACCAATTTTTTCACTAAAGTCACCTTCAGTAATTTTTTTCATGACCGCTTGCAGACTATCAACTTTTGCCTGCAACTCCTGAGCTTCTGAATGCTCACGCTCTTTCACTGCATTTACATTCGCTGCCATAGTATTAAAGGCTTCGCCCAGACTACCAATCTCATCATGACTTTCTATTGTCACTCGAGCTGCAATATCTCCTTGAGCACGCTGCTGAACGACTGATAACAATCTACCCACAGGCTGTGTTAACCAACGTCGCAACATAATGTTAATAATTAACATACCAACAAAAAACAACATGAAATTCATGAATACATTACGAAGAATCTCCGTTTCGATTTCACTATCCATATGAGCGAGGGAAAATTTCACCCTAATTGCACCATTTACGGCTCCCGGTGATACATTGTGGCATTGTAAACAATTTACGCCACGAGTATTTTCTGTTGCTCTAAAGGGGGTTATTATAGTGAGTTCTCGACCATTGTTTCCACGACTTACAACAGCCATCGATTCACCTTCCAATGCGCGACGATCAAAATCGTCAACCACCTGCTCTTCTGGAAAGCCTTCACCAAATTGGTTTTTTACGGGATTCCCCCGGATAACTCTTGCCTCTAAAACTTGGGCACGTGCTAACAACTTGCCACGTAAAATCGCACGTTGGTTCATTGTTCCCGTCAACATCATGGTATTGAGGCTGTCAAAGTACATGGTGGTCAGGTCGGTGACTTGTTCTTGCGCAATTCGCAAGTACTGTTCTTTCGCATTTTGAGCACTAAGAAATGTTTCCACAGCTGTTACAACCAGGAAAACAAGGGCAACAATAATATTTATTTTGCCTAAGAGAGATAACCGACTAATAGATAAATTCATAGTATTTCCAGACCTACATCAACATCGACCACTATAGAGCTTTTATGAATCTTTTTTTGCATTTTGTATTTAAAATCATCGAATTATGGATTCTAGCGGAAAAATTGAGCAATATTCAAACACGCCGAGTATCAACCAGTGTGTCATCTAAAAGGAATACAGCTAATCAAGTGCAGGGATGAACCCCGAATATTAATATTTATTTTATATTCGGGGTTAAAAAAAAGATACTAGGGTAACTGAGATAAGCTTATGGAATAAGCGATCTCGCCATCCACAGCAGTGATGTTACTTAGGCCTAAATTGTCCACTCCATTACCATGAACCTCAACAAAAAGAGAATCTTGACTAATATTACCAAAAGTACAGCTTAAAGTATTAGATTTTATCAGATCATTCTGCGGTAAACACTGAAGATCGGGCTCACCTGTTTTAGCACCACTGTAGCTATACCAACGAATTTTTACGCTCTGCAAATCAAAATTCGCAAGAAGAGCCCCATTTGTTGATTCAAATGTTATTGAAACGGTATAAAAGTTACCTGCATTTGCCGCAGGATTCATTCCCAAGTCAATATTAGAATAATACCGACTCACATTTAACCCAACAAGATTTGCTGGAACATGACCACCAGAAAAGGTTTGACCGACAGTTAATGGAGCAAAATCATATGCATTTTCATAAGCCACATTTGATCCACTGCCGAGTTTCAACGGTCCCTGAAACTGTAATATGTCTGCATCAGCCGAAACACTAATAACTCCTGCTAACCCTTGGTTTGCATTCAAGTCTTCTAGACTAATATAAATTTTATCTGAAGAAGCTCGAATACCACAGGCTACTCGACCTTCAAACGAAGCTGCAGGTACTGTATTAGCACACGATAGACTACCAGTTAAGTCCGGTAAAACACGTAATTTAATATAAGGAGGAAGTTGTGAATCAGCTAATGTTATTTTATACACATCATCCACAGTAACATTACTAATTTCGTAGACAATTTCATAGATATTAGGAGAAACCAACAATGAGAATTCATTATTTTGTGCAAAGTCACCCAATGAAACTGCATTTACAAATACTGCTCTTTTAACTGTAGCAATGAATTCATTCGTAGTGATATTTCTCAAGGTTGCAGTAATCTCATATTCACCAGGAAAGTAAGCAAACACTTCACAATTAGTATCAATTCCCAAAGAAAAATTTTGCGCACAACTGACTTTGGTATTTGCATCACCACCAAAATACTCGGCGTCAAGTAAAACATTTTCGCCAGAATTTAACACCAGACCCTCTGAAACCGTGACTTTTGCCACCACCGGATCAACTGCAGAGTTATCTTTTAATGTTGCAGTGATTTCAGCATTACCATTTTGAACTGCTTCAATACCACATAAGCCTGACATCGTAATAACTTCATTTCCTGCACTGATAGAACAAATCGAATTTGAAGTAACGTTAGCAGATGTCAAATCATTATAATCCGCAAAAACCGTTAGTGATTGAACATCTCCAATTGTTAATCTTGGAGCAGAAGGACTAATTCTAATCTGAGTTATCGAAAGAGGAATAATTTCAATCGTTGATGCCCCTAAAACAGGAGTACCATCAATTAACATTTCCAGATTAATTGAAGCATTGCCAGAAGTGACTGCTGAAATATTACATTCAGAACTTATAATTATATTATCTGAGCTTGAAATACATTTTACAACATCAAATGCATTCGCCTTAATCTCACCGTCCGAATAAGTGAGAGTAATAGATAAAGGTAATTCTAGACCTTCAACCAACGTTGCATCATGTTCATCAATTTCGACTTTCACTAAATCAGCTGGCAATACTTCAACTTGAGAAGTTGAAATTGACTCAACAGCTGGACCTGCTAAAAGTTCTGCAGTAATTTCTGCATTTCCTACGTTAAGAGCCGTAAATTCACAGGAATCTAAAACATTAACAACATTATTATCAGTGCGTAACAAACATCGCACTTTTGATGTTACATCTACATTTTTTTCACCATTGTTATAATCAGCAAACACATTAAGCGATTTAGTCTCACCATCTTTCAAAATAATTTTATTTGGACTTACACTAAGGTGGGTTATAGAAGGGGCTAAAACATCTATTTCAGTTCCAATTAATTCTGCACTACTTTCAACTAACGATTCCAACTGAATAATTGCTTGTCCAGGCGAGATACCTGTTATTTTACAACCTGAAGAAACTTCAACAAACGAAGAGTTTGATATACATTTTACTTTGTCAAAATCATCATTAGTCGTATCACCATTTGAAAAAGTCAATTTCACTGATAATTGTAAACTCTCAAGTGTTAATAACTGCTCAATCGAAGAAACAATCTCTATCTTCGTCACATGAGGTGGTACTATGGAGACGTTAACAACTGCAGTACTTACATCAGTAATGACAGGCCCATCCTTCAATTCAGCACTAACTTCTGCATCACCATCCTCCAATGCATTCACATTACATGAATCTGTCACTGATATTGCGGAATCAGATATATCCTTTAAGAAGCAACGAGATTGTTCAGTTACATCAACATTTGACACACCATTATTGTAGTCAGCAAGAACCTTTATTGATTGTGATTCGTTATTGCCTAAAAATATTTTATCTGGTGTTACACTTAATTTTACGATTGATCGTGGAATTACATCAATTTCAAACGATGACAATGCGACATCAGCATCAGTTTTTGATAATTCGATAATGGCTTTCCCGGGAGATAGGGCTGTTATTTTGCAACCTGCAGTAATGGTGATTATTGATGAACTTGATGAACACTTAACAGCATCAAATTTATCAAAGGCAATCTCATCATTTGAATATGTCAGTTTAACCGACAATTGTAAATCGAGCCCTTCTATTAACGGATCACTTGGTGATTGAATTTCAGCCATACTCACAACAGGAACAGTCGGCGGCGAAACAATAATGATCGCTTTTTGAATTGCACTCTGATCAATCTCTTCTGTTGAAGCCAATGTTACTGTTGCTTGGCCAACTGCTAGTGCAGTTATCTGACAGTCTTCTGATACATTAATAACTGTTGATGTCTGATCTAATTCGCACTTAAGACCTTCAGGAACAACACCACTGGTATTATCACTCATGTTCACGGAAATAATTAAATCAGTGGAATCCCCTATTCCAAGTGTTATATTGCTTGGTGACAATATGTACTGCTGTATATTAGGGGTGACAGACTCACGGATTACTTCAATTGAAAATTTGACATCTAGGTTTGACTCTGGATCCTTGAACTCAATGGAAGTCTCACCTACCGTAAGTAGATCTTTATCATAATCAAGCTGAATGCTATTACCAGCTTCATCTTTCAAAACCAAGTTTTCACTATCCCAACTAATCGTTAGGTTTAAGATTGTTTCTGACTCATCATCAAAGATACGAGTCAATACAACGTCGGCAGAATTATTTTGATTTAAATCAATGCTAACTTTTGACAGGTTTATTCCCGCACTTTTCACGGAAACTTGAACAGGTGAAGTTTGTTCAGGGTCTTTTTCCCCACCACCGCAGGCAATCAACAATATCCCCAACAACAAAACAACAATTAGTTTGAAATTCCAGTTTTCTGGCATGAGCCAACCTCTGTTTTAGTTTAGTAAATAAACATATAGCAAGTGAATAATGTAAGAGGGAATAATATATAGACGAGCTTAATTAGACGTTAATTACAATAGAAGCTATATTATTGATTTATATATGTTAATCGGCATAATTTACACGTAGTTTATAAAATGCGCCACCTTCTGCAGCAGCAGGACCATTCAAGACACCAAATTCGCCATTGTTTCCATCAATTACTATCTGTAATTTACCCATCACAGAAGCCGGTACTTGGCAAATCACTTCGCCATTTCGTACTTTAGTCATTTTTTCATTACAAAATCCACCAGACCATTTCACACTCAATTTGATGGCCGAAGAAAAATCATACATGTTGATTAATATATCTCGGTCTACTCTATTTTCAATATCAAACACATAATAGTGCTTATTATTTCCACCGCTTTCATTCGCTAATATAAATGCTGAGACTGAAGTGTCTAAGGCCAAATTAACTGGAGATTGCAATTTAAGTAGTGATTGGTTTTGAAATAAATCACTGTCTACTGGTACCAATTTTAAATTTGCTTGAATAGGTCTCTCTAGCATATTTTCCACAACAAGCATCACATCATTTTCAGTCGCTTGGAAGTAGCATGCCACTGAATTAAAATTTGCCGGAAATGTATTCAAACATATCGGGTATTGCAACGCTGAATGGACGTATACAAATAAACGCAAGTTTTGTGATAAATCACTAGATATTTTGGCTTTATAATGTGAAAAACTATCTAGACTTGAAACTAGATACCAAGTTTGAAAATTATGCTCCGTCATCGCTATTTGATAATTAAAACCATCATGAATCGAATTAATGATCACTGGGTTCACGCCTACTCTCAGTACAGATTCATTTCTAATATTAGTTAACTCTCCATTTATTATTTTGATTCCAATTTCTACTTCGCCAGGTTTTACCGCAACTAAACGGCAACCTGGCAAAACAATGACACTTAAATTAAATGCTTCAGTGATATAACACTCATAGAGTATTTTATGATTCACATGTTGATTTTTAAGTATATCAACCCCAAGGGTTTTAATTTGATAAACATCACCGGAAGATAATTCGACTCGATTTTCTTCAAAAATTATCTGATCTATATCTATGGTATGTTTATCTGATTTGCGATCTGAAATACCTGTTACGTTGGGAGTTGAAGTGGTACTTGGTTGAGGTGAGAACTGTAAGTTTTGAATATTGCCTTTAGTTTCTACCTCAATAAATTCTTCTTTAACCTCAGCTTCTTCTATTAAATCATCTTGCTTATGTTTGATCTCTGAAAGATTTTTTTTAGTATCAGTCTTTTGTCTATTCGGTTGAGCTTTTTTTTGACTCATATTCACTGTAAGACGTATGCTTTTACCGGACTCTGAGTCCGTCGCAATCAAACTAACTACACACTTTTTTTGCAAGCACTCCGCATTTTTTTTCAGCTCTCCTTTTTTGTTAATCGATAATAAAGCGATATTTTCACTCAGCCATGAAACACGAGAACTAATGTTTTTTTCTGTTTTATCCGAATATTTTGCACGAATTGAAAATGGCTTTGGATAAAAATATTTATCACTAATGGTTATTGATTTGGGAATAGCTCGTAATTCAAGCACATGAGGTTCATCAACTTGTTCCTCAGTACACCCCCCATTCAACACGATTAAAATAATAGCAACCCAAAGACCACATCGGTTATTTCTTTGCATATCATGCAAGTATTGGAATTTTATGCTCATTATAACCTTACAAATAACGGATTATTTTCTTATGGAAACAATTATTTACATCCGCAAACAGTCTATTATATGATTCGTTTAAAAACAAACAGCCGAATTGACACTCCCGGGGAGGGAATATGTACATAGTTGCAGCTGTATTTCTTGTTTTTTCTGGTGCCGCAGCATTAACGTACCAAGTAACCTGGGTACGTTTACTTGGCCTAAGTATGGGCTCCACCAGTGCTTCCATTAGTACTGTACTCGCTGCCTTTTTCCTTGGCATGGCACTTGGTAGTTATTTTGCCAATCGCATTAGCCACAATCACACAAACTCATTTAACGCTTACATCTTTCTTGAATTATGTATTGGTGTTACTGGTTTAGCCTTACTCCCCATATTGCTCAACCTAGATAGTATTATGGCCAGCATTCCAGCTTTAGGCGGTGCCATGACGGGTAAGTTTCTTATTACCATGACCTTATTATCTATTCCAACAATCTGCATGGGTGCAACATTTCCTGTCATGGCAGCAATTTTAATTCGCAAAGAAAGTGAAATTGGCCTGCGCATTGGTCAGCTGTATAGCCTAAATACTTTTGGTGCAATTTTTGGTGCGCTATTTACAGGGTTTTTGTTTATTCCAAACTATGGCCTAGATGGCGCAATTTACATCGCAGTAACATTTAATCTGTTGATTGCCTTATTCGGATGGATCCTGAACAAGAAAATCCATTTACCAAAGTTAGAGTTTAAACCACATGAAAAAGAAACCGAAGAAATAACACCTAGTCATATGAGAGGCAATCAACGCATCGCTCTCATTATACTGATTGGTACCGGCTTCGCATCAATTGCTTCCGAAATAGGCTGGACGAAATACCTCTCCATTTTTACTGGCACAACAATTTATGGATTTGCGGCGATACTCGGCATATTCCTGATGGGTATTGCGGCAGGTTCTTGGGCCATTAAAAATTATCTTGAACAAATAAATGAACCACGTAAATTGCTAGCATACTCTCTACTAGCCGCAGGACTTGGTTTGATCTATGCTCGCGTAGGATTATCTTTTGTTCCAAATTGGTACGAAGGCATAAATCATCTTAGTTTTACGGGTGAGGCCAAACAATGGTTAAAATATTTATTAGTTTTCATCATTATTTTCCCACCCACTTTTATCTTTGGCGCGATATTTCCACTAAATATTAAATTATACTGCGGCGATCTCAACGGCGTTCAAGCCAGAGTTGGTAAAGCTTATGCTGCCAATACCATTGCAAGTATCGGTGGATCTATTTTCGCTGGCTTTTGGATCATTCCACATTATGGTACAGATGTTTTACTCGTTCTCATGTGTGCTTTGGTTTTACTATTGCCAATTCCTTTAGTGCTTTACAACAAACAACAAACTAAACATTTTGCTGTCATCACACTTGCTGCATTATTTTTATTTAGCACGCAATTATTACCGGGTATCGACTATAAAAAATTAATTACTAGTGTAGGTTATAAGTATGACGAAGATGCATACAAAGGCGCTGAACCAAATTTCCTCTTTGTCAAAGAAGGTAAAATCAGTGTCATAAGCTTAGTCACTTATGACGATAAAATCGCTAAGGTTCAAGCCAATGGCTTAAATGAATCACTCATCGATATGACAGATCCATCCAATGCTTTGGTCATTGAATCATTACTGGCTTATTTCCCCTACTTTATACATAAAAACCCACAAAGTGCCTTTGTTGTTGGTTTTGGTGGCGGTATTACAACACGTGCATTTACTCATACGGAAATAAAAAGTGTTCGAGTAGTAGAACTTGAACCGACCGTTGTAGAGGCAGGTAAAACAATTCCCGATGGTCCTGTTACTGCTCTCAATGATCCACGTGTAACGATCGAATTTAACGATGCACGAAATACCTTGCTCATAGAAGATAAAAAATATGACATTATCGCTGCACAACCTTCTCACCCCTGGCTTGCCGGTGCATCAAATGTCTTTACCCAAGAATTCTTTGAACTAGTACAGTCTAGATTAAATGAAGGGGGTATCTTTAGCCAATGGATTAACTTATTTAGAATGGATGTCACTACCTTACGTTCACTTTTTTCTGCGTTTTTCTCTGTTTTTCCAGAAGGTGTAACTTTTGCCAATCTGGAAACGGGCGATTTAATGCTAGTAGGATCTAATGAAGCCTTAAAATTAGATATACAGCAAATGGATGAACGTATGAATAACGAAAAAATATTAGCTACGTTTAAACACTTTAATGTATTTAAAGCGAGGGATTTATTTTGGTATTTCGGATTGTCTCGAGCTGAAGCATTACAAGCTGCTGGGAATATGACTCCGAATACCGACACCAATATTTTCTCTGAAGTGCGTTTGTCCGCTTTATATGACAATCCAGTCGGAGATGAAGACCCTTATACTTTTCTACATGACAATTTTAAGTTTGATGCCATTCCTTATTTAGACCCCAGTCTTGCGAAAGAACAACTGGATGATATTGGTATGTATTTTTTACAGTGGGAGACTCCTGCCGTCACACTTAAAATTGCGCAGCAACTTTATAAACTCGATCAAGAATGGGGACGCAGCTTAAAACACAAAATCTACTTTTGGCGATTTGACTGGGCAGGTGGCACTGAATGGTACGATAGTCATCAAAAATGGCGAAATTCAACGCATTTAAATCAACTAGAAATGTATTTAACACAAAAACAAAGCTCAAAAGCCGAGGAAGTAATTCAAAGAATACCAGATGAAAAAACTCGCTTAACGGCGCATGCCATGAAATTATTTTATGATAAACAATGGCAAAAATTGGCAGCAATTAAACCTCAAAGCACTGCAGAAAAAGAATGGCAATTATTGGGATTGGCAAAACAGGATATAAAAACAGCCGGGCAAGCATTAGTGAATATCGTTGATAAAGACACACGCAATTTACCAAGCATCCGTAGCCTTATCCAATATTATGCGGCTATTGATGATTCAATAAACATGGATAAATGGAGCAAAAATCTCAATTCAATACAGCAAGATTTAGTGCAACGATATGAAAAACTCACTCATATCGCTTTAGAAGAAGAAAATTTTGAGTGGAATAAGGCTTTAATTGACGAAATTGCGCGTATCAACCCTGAATCAAAGAAGCTATCCCAACTAAATATTACCAGAGATAAAGCCCTATTATCAGCTTCTCAATAACATATATCCATTGAGTTATAAATTTCGATTTAATTACCTGCGCTATTTGTTTTATGATTAGGTGAAACAAATAAAACACATACTTAAGGCCAAAATCCACTACTCAACCGATATATCCAAAATAATAACCTATACTTTTCATAAAGAATTAACGTGGAGACGTCATAAATTAAATGAATGAATAAAGTATTGGCTATGTTAGTCGATAATTTTCAAGCATATAAGTATTCAGCCTAAAAACCCCTTTTACCCCAGTTTTCATACAGGAGACACTATAATGAGCAAAAACCCACTTTCCCAGTTATCTAACTTTGGACAAAGTTTCTGGTATGACAACATTCAACGTCATCTTTTGCAAAACGGCGAAATGCAGAAAATGATTGACGAAGACGATATGCGTGGCGTCACATCCAATCCGTCAATATTCGAGAAAGCGATTGCTGATAGTAATGATTATGATGACTCACTTGCAGCACTGGTTGCCAATAATCCAAAACTCACTAGCCGAGAGGCATTCTTTGCCTTAGCAGTAGAAGATATTCAGGCAGCGACTGATTTGTTAAAACCGATTTATGACAAAACGAATGCCGTAGACGGTTATGTTAGCCTGGAAGTATCACCTGATCTCGCTCATGATACTGAAGCCAGCATCAAAGAAGCCCAGGAGTTGTTCTTGCGTTTAGGTAAAGCCAACGCCATGATAAAAATACCCGCAACCAAAGCAGGCATTCCTGTTATTGAACAGCTTATTACCGATGGCATCAATGTCAATGCAACTTTATTATTCTCAGCAGAGCGATATATTGAAGTTGCCAAAGCTTACATTCGTGGGTTAACCGCACGACATCAACGAGGCATGCCGATTAATAATATCGCATCTGTTGCCAGCTTTTTTGTGAGTCGAGTGGATGTGAATTTAGATCAACGTTTGGATAACTCAAATAATCAACAAACTGCTGCATTATTAAAAGGAAAAATGGCCATCGCCAATGCAAAAGTAGCTTATCTAGAATATCAGGCTTTATTTGATTCCGATGAATTCAAAACATTATTAGCAGCAGGGGCTAAACCACAGCGTTTATTATGGGCTAGTACCGGTACTAAAAATCCTGAACTTAGTGATGTTTTGTATATTGAAACACTAATAGGTCAAGATACCGTTAACACCATACCACCAGCAACAGCTCAAGCATTTAATGACCATGGTAAAGCTGCAGCAACGTTGACTGATGGATTAACAGAAGCTGTGGAAGAATTCAAATCTCTAAAAAAATTGGGCGTAGACGTTGATGCAGCTATGGTACAATTGGAGGATGAAGGTGTTGCTGCTTTCGAAAAATCTTTCAATAATTTATTGGATGCTATTCAAAATAAGATGAATAATTTAAAAAAATCTAATTCAAGTAGTAGTGCAGCCTAAATGATTTCACCAACTATTTTTGAAGATAGTCCGACACTGCATATCGCAGCTGCGGACTATTTGCTTAAAACATATCAAAAATGCATCAATACACAAAGTACATTTCACGTTGCGTTATCTGGTGGAACAACTCCAAAGTCTTTATTTCAACTTCTTGCCAAATCACCCTATACCGAACAAATCGATTGGTCAAAGGTGCACGTCTACTTTGGTGATGAACGCTTTGTTCCGCATAGTCATGATGACAGTAATTTTAGAATGGCTTCTGAAGCTTTACTAAAACATGTTGAGATACCACAATCTAATATACATCAGGTATCAACAGACTTGGCAACGGCACAATTAGCCGCAGAAAATTACGAAAATGTTTTAAACGAATATTTAATAAAAGATACTAACGGGGTTCCTCAATTTGATTTAGTTTTGTTAGGTCTCGGGCCTGATGGACACACTGCATCACTTTTTCCGGAAACTGTGATTCTTCAAGAACAAAATAAATTATGTGATGCGGTTTTTGTAACAAAATTTGATAGCTGGCGAATCAGTATCACTTTCCCCGTCATAAATCATGCAAAACATATTTTATTGCTCAGCGAAGGCAGTGGGAAAATTGATATCATTAAAGAACTCGTTAATGCTAATAAAAATGAAGAAAAGTATCCAATACAAAAGATTAAACCAGAAAATGAAATGTGTTGGTACATTGACAAAGCTGCCGCCAAAGGCGTGATTTAAGTTATCTATCACCCGATAATTTATACGTCTCCTACTCAAAAAAGTATTTCTATTCCATTTCAATGATATCCATATTATCCGCTGATATTGGTGGCACTAAAACAATCATCGAGCACAGCCAATATTCTAATGACAAACTACAGTCTACTAAAAAAGAAAAACTGAAAAATACTTCCTATAGTTGCTTTTCAAATATGCTGGCTGGCTTCATTGAGCCAGATGAAAAAATTGATGCCGCTTGTTTTGCCATTGCAGGCCCAGTTCAAAACAAAGCAAATTGTCAAATAGCTAATGTGACCAACTTGCCCTGGACAATAAACAATATCAGTCTTCAAGAATCGTTTGGTATTCCAAAAATCCACCTTATTAATGATTTTCAAGCCATAAGTTATGCGATTGAGCAACTATCACCTGATGATATTGAGGTATTGCAACAGGGACTTCCAAAGCCTAATGGTGTCCGTGCAGTTATTGACGCAGGTACTGGCTTGGGAGAAGCTATTATTGTGTTTAATGGTAAACAATATGAGGTTTTAGCAACTGAAGGTGGTCACCAAGACTTTGCACCGAATAGCACAATTGAAATTGAATTATATCAATATATCCATAAAGAACACGAACATGTATCTTACGAGCGCATTTTATCTGGTGCAGGTTTGGTAAGCATATTTAACTTCCTCATTGCACGTGAAAAATCATCAGATCAAGAAACCAATCAGCAAATTTTCAATAGCGCTGATCCTGCGACGGCAATTTCCCAAGCAGCAGATACAAAAAGCTATATAATAGCAGAACAAGCATTATCAATTTTTATGAAAATATATGGTGCTAAGGCTGGAAACCTAGCATTAGCATGTCTTCCTACAGCGGGGATTTATATCACTGGAGGAATTGCTAGGAAAAATTTATCTAGCTTAAAAAGTAGTGAATTTATCCAATCGTTCAATGCAAAAGGACGAATGCAAAAAATATTGGAAAACATTCCCGTAAGCGTTGTCATAAATCAAGAAGCTGGCCTCATGGGAGCCACTCAACGAGCATTAAACATGGTAATTACAAATGAATAAAGCAGAAAAATATAATATACAAGTGGACGTTTCGACAAATTATTTGGAGGAACAATCTTCAGAACCAGCAAAACGTTTTGTTTTTTCTTACACAATAACCATTCGAAATACAGGTAACATTGCTGCCAGGCTTATTAGTCGGCACTGGATTATTACCAATGCCAATGGGGAAACTCAAGAAGTTCAAGGACTTGGTGTTGTAGGAGAACAACCTTATCTTCAACCTGGTGAGGAATTTCGCTATTCTAGCGGCTCTGTTTTAGAAACCCCCGTAGGCACAATGGAAGGAAGTTATACGCTAATTGCTGATGACAAACTAGAATTTAAAACACCGATTCCACCTTTCACATTAAGCGTTCCTCACACATTACATTGATTATTTAGCGCTCTATTTATAATGCATCTATAGATAAAGTTCCGAGCAATATCTACCGATAGATTAGCTAATTGTCTATCTATGTTGCCGTTACTTTATCCAAATGTCCGAGCAGTTCATTAAACAAGTTGAAAAATTAACTTCTATAGGAATTTCACTTTCTAAAGAGCGAAACTTGGATGTACTGTTGGAAAAGATATTAATTGGCGCAAAAGACATCACATTTGCAGATGGCGGTACTTTATATATAGTCAAAAATAAGCAACTGGAATTTGAGATCATTCGCACCGACTCCCTAGGTTTTGCCATGGGCGGTACAACCAACAATATTGTCACCCTGCCGCCAGTTGCCCTTTATGATGATTCTGACCAACCAAACCTAAAAAATATATCAGCCTATGCCGCAATTACTGGATCTACTGTCAATGTTACCGATGCTTATGATGGTAAAAGTTTTGATTTCGAAGGCGTAAAAGCCTTCGATAAACGCAACAACTATCGTTCAAAATCGTTTCTCACAGTACCCATGAAAAATCATGAAAATGAAACCATTGGCGTATTGCAGCTTATCAATAGTATTGATCAAAACAATGGTGAGTTATCGAGCTTTTCCCTCGATGATCAAAAACTAGCAGAATCCCTCGCCTCTCAGGCAGCAATTGCAATTTCCAATTATCAATTAATTACTGACTTACGTCATTTACTGGAAAAATTTATTGAAATTATAGCTAATGCTATCGATGACAAATCAACTTATACCGGCGGGCATTGTCGACGAGTGCCTGAAATCGCCATGTTAATGGCTAAAGGATTAAACAACACAAAATCCGGCCCATTCAAAGATACATTTTTTAATGATCAAGACTTATACGAGCTACACATAGCTGCTTTATTACACGATTGTGGGAAAATTACTACGCCTGTCCATGTTGTTGATAAAGCCACTAAGTTAGAGACGATCTTCGATCGAATCGCAATGATTAAAGAACGCATAGAGATATTAAAAAAAGATAAGGAAATCGAGTTCCTCAAACAGCAACTAAAAAATAATGATAAAACGCAAACCGATGCTAACAAAGTAGAATATGATCGGTTTACAGCTCAGCTGGATGATGATTTTGCCTTTTTGCAGACTTGTAACAAGGGTAGTGAATTTATGGGTGAAGATAAAGTCGCACGAATTAAAGAAATCGCCACCTATAGCTGGCAAGACTCGCAAGGTACAACTCAAACACTATTAAGTGATAACGAATTAGATAATCTCTGTATTCCTAAAGGTACTTTAACAAGTGAAGAACGCGTAATTGTTAATCATCATATTGTAATGACTCAAAGAATGTTGGAAGCACTGCCATTTCCCAAACATTTAAAAAATGTACCTGAAATTGCCGGCAACCACCACGAAAGAATGGATGGCAAAGGTTATCCAAATGGTGTGATGGGCGCAGAATTATCTGTTGGTGCTCGACTTATGTGTATTGCCGATGTTTTTGAAGCGTTAACTGCAGCAGATCGACCCTATAAAAAAGGGATGAACCTTTCTACAGCATTGCGGATCTTAGGAAACATGAAGGAAGAATCGCATATTGATCCTGATTTATTTGATGTTTTTATTTCAGAAAAAATCTATTTGCAATATGCAGAAAACTTTTTAGATTCCGAACAAATTGATGAGTTAGATTTAACTAAACTTCCCGGTTATAATATGATAAATAATTCAAATAGTTAGCGGAATATAATGAATTATAAGCAGAAAAATGCGAAACTGATCAATAATCAAGCTAAACTCATGAGATCCTTAAGGTTTAGCTACATATGCCGCTAAAGTAGCAGAATTAACGAGTATTTTTAAATTTATGTCTAAAACAAAACATAAAATTTGGTTATTTAGCTTACTGCTTTTGCTTAGCCAGTCTAGCTTCGCCCTAAGCCTTGGGGAAATTAAAGTGATCTCTACTTTTGCCCAACCGTTTCTGGCTGAAATAAAGTTACCCTCTTACACCGAAGAGGAAATGGAAAGCATTGAGATTAATTTAGCATCAAAAAAACAATTCAAAGAACAAAACATTGAGATGTTACCTATTTTACGAAAATTTCACTTTTCTGTAGAGGAAAAAGGCAATGGAGCTTTATATATAAAAGTACATACCAAAACACCGGTTAAAGAATTGTCTATCAGCTTTCTCATTGAAGTCACCTGGAAAGGTGGGCGAATTATCAAAAATTATGATGTCTTGCTAACACCAGAAGCTATCACCGAATTTTGGGAAGAACGTGCAAACCAGTTGGTTGCTGAGCTAAATGCTGAAATCGCAGCTTCAGAAGCCGACATAACTGCTCCACCGGTAACCCTTACAACTGTTGAGAAAAAGAAACCCATTATACGCCAACAACCTACTCAAGTAGCTGCCCTAAAAAAAAACAAAAAAAAACGAGCCAATCGTAAGCTAAAAAAAATGAATGGCGGTGGTCTAGAATATAGCCCAGTCGGTCGCGGCGAATCCCTATCTCTTATCGCACAAAAAATTCGCCCCAATGAAAACATGTCAATAAATCAAGTTATGGTAGCGCTTTTCAACGAAAATCGTGAGGCCTTCATGAATAATGACATTAACCATCTGTTAGCTGGGGTCACTTTAAAAATCGAAGACACCAATAACATCACATCAATTTCTAAAATTGAAGCAATGAAACTTGCCCAGCAATATATGCAAGGTCCAATATCTGAAACAAAACCTACCCTGATTGCTCAAAATAATACAGGTGATACCGATGAAGAGATCGCTGAACTAGAGCCTGAAATCATTGAACCCGAGGGCAATCGTCTGGAAATTTCTAGTGCTAATGAAGATCCCATTCCGCCAGAAATTTTACGTCAAATTAAAGAGGAACAAATAGCATCAGCAGAGGAAGAATTAAAAAATGCTCAGCTGAACGCAAATAACCTACGAACGGAAAACCTCGAACTTAAAGATCGCATAGAAAAACTTGAACAACAATTAGATTCAACAGCTGAAAGTCTATTTCTCGCAACTATTGAACAGGAATTAGTAAAAGACGCACCTGAATCCAATTCCCTCACGCAACAAGATCAAAACCTGATCGTAGCAAATACAGACTTAGGTATGTCGGGCGATGAAAAATTGTCTCTAATGCAAAGAATCGAGAAACACCAAACTGCAATCTCCATTAGTAGTGCAACCTTACTCGGTATAACCTTGATCGGATTTCGCAAAAAAGAACAAATTCTTAACATAGTGCATAATATAAAAGATAAGTTCAATAAACCAGAAGACAGCGATGACTCCCAGTTTAGCTAATACCTGTTAATATATTAGCCAAGCAGCAGTATCTTCTGTCTCATCTATTTGCATAACGTCCCAAATTTCATCATTTGCCACATCATCTTCCATCAAATACGCATAGACATCCATTTCTTCAAGTAAGCAAGATTCATCACTAAAAAAATCGCTCAAATAATCCTCACTGACTACATTTGCATCTGAATTAGGCTTATTCACTAATTTTTTGTCTTCATATACTGTGCTCATTTCGTTTCTCCCTTTATAAAATAGAATCCTTAAGATGTTTAAATTAAAACAGCTTATCGCCACCGTCGCTGTGGTGTAAGTCACAGAAACTTGGTGTTTTTATAAAAATTCGATTATTTATTTCATGAGAACCAAGACAAAAAGCAGTTAAAAACTCACATAACTAACTGCATTCTAGTGAATGCCCAAAATTTCAATTACTTAAGACTGTTTTTAATGAGTAACGCCCACTCTCCAGTAACTGAGCTAATGAGGTGCTATAAATTATTTTTTTTGATAACCCCTAGTAATATATATTCTTAATGGCTATTATTCATATAAATGGTATTTCTCTGAAATAAATCTGAATTTTCTAGAATTAGCCTAGAATCTGTCTTAATGAATAGCTGAGGTCAGCCGATATACAGTTAGAGAAGCTAAGGTTTTTATTCCAAATTAGCAATTTTGCTAATAAAAGACGAAATTTAAACCAACACAGAAATGCTATTTTATAATAATAATCATTAACTACATACTAAGTAGGTAATTGAATAATAAGTGGTTTATAGGGGTTGTTTATATGGCAAGTGCCGCATTGGCAAACATCGATTCTGCATTAGATGAATATGCCGATCATCTTCCATCCGACAGTTTGACATTCCAGTCTATTGTGAGGGAGGATGCTTGGGGTGAAATAGCATCATACGCACGCGGGGAAGGATATATTACCCTGGCTGATTTGCTGGAAAAAGCAGAGGGTGCCTGCTATTTCATGAACATGTCATGAGTTTGTTTTTATACACCTCCCCAGCTTACGACTTCTCACTTCAATAAATCTTTCTCTATTTACATCATTTGTTGTTTTTCATATCGCTGTAATTTAGTACAATTCCCCACCCTTATAATATCTAAAAAAACATATGCCACTATCTAATGGATCACCGGATAAGTTATTTATGACTTATCAAGAAAAAATCCAACAATTCCAGTTTGATGATGCTGTAGCCAATGTTTTTTCTGACATGATAAAACGTTCCGTACCTGGTTATGAAAACATCATATCTATGATCGGTCTTTTCACTCAAGCTCATGCACAACATGGCACAAATTGTTACGATTTAGGGTGTTCTTTAGGAGCATCTACGCTTGCTATTCTTGGAAATTTGGATCACAAAGATTGCCTTGTCATCGGGGTAGACAACTCAACAGCAATGACGAAACGCTGTAAACATAATCTTAGCCAATTTTATGACTTAAAAAAGTTCAAAATATGCTGTGAAGATATTCAAAATACAAAACTGGAAAATGCATCAGTTATTGTTTTAAACTTCACGCTGCAATTTATTGATAAAACAGAACGTGATGCTTTGATGAAAAGAATTTATCATGCATTGATACCAGGCGGTGTATTAATACTCTCAGAAAAAATTCTGTTTGATGATCCCAATAAAAATCAGCTGTTTACCGATTTACATCATGGTTTTAAAAAAGCTCAAGGTTATAGTAATTTAGAAATCAGCCAAAAACGTAGCGCACTGGAAAACACACTAATTCCTGAACCCGTTAACAATCATTTGCAACGCATGAATAATGCAGGCTTTAACCAAGCAGACTTATGGTTTCAATGTTTAAATTTCGCCTCTTTTTTTGCGATTAAATCATGAACTATGAATCACTCTATGGCAAATTAGCTAAAGAACCTATTTGGGAAAACTGGTTGAAGACATTACCCGAACAAATTAATCAACTACTTCATCAATCCAAGAATGGAAACTTACCTGGCTGGTTAGAAGCCATACAAGAATTACCTGATATCAAACCTTCTCGTCAAGCTTTAAATACAGCTTTTGTTTGCGTGGGTGACGATTCAGATTGTGACAAAGCAACACAAACGTTATTACAAAAACAACTTCAGCATTTAAAACCTTGGCGCAAGGGGCCCTTTAAATTATTTGATGTCACCATTGAGACGGAATGGCGCTCAGACTGGAAGTGGGATCGCCTCAGCGATCATATCTCTTCTCTTCACGGAAAGACGGTACTTGATGTTGGTTGCGGCAATGGCTATCACAGCTGGCGTATGGCTGGTTGTGGAGCAGAGCTAGTCATCGGAATTGATCCTTCACTATTATTTGTCATGCAATACCAAGCTGTAAAAAAATACTTAAGTGATATTAATGTCTTTGTATTGCCATTACGACTAGAAGACATGCCCCAAGATTTACCCGCTTTTGACACGATCTTCTCAATGGGAGTACTTTACCACCGACGTTCACCATTTGACCATTTATTTGAATTACGTAATTTATTAAAACCCGGCGGTGAATTAGTTTTAGAAACACTTGTTGTTCCAGGTGATGAAAACACCGTACTAGTACCTAAAAATCGCTATGCTCAAATGAACAACGTCTGGTTTCTTCCTTCACCAGCCAGCTTAATCGTCTGGTTAGAAAAAAGTGGATTTGAAAATGTTCGCCTAGTTGATATAAACAAAACCACTTTAGCTGAACAAAAATCCACACAGTGGATGGAGTATAATTCCTTGCAAGACTATCTTGATCCGGAAAATCATAATTTAACAATTGAAGGTTACCCCGCACCCACACGTGCTATTATTGTTGCTAATAAATCCACATGAACCAAATATTGCTCTGCACCTTAAATGCAAGATACATTCACAGTTCGCTGGGTTTGCGTTATATTCTAGCGAATATGGGTCAATTGAAATCACAAACTCAAATCAATGAATTCATCATCAACTCACGTCCAATTGATATTACAGAACAATTACTCGATAAAAACCCCAGCATTATTGGTTTTGGTGTTTACATTTGGAATGTAGAACAAACCACACAAGTCATTGCGCTAATAAAACAAATAAAACCTGACATTAAAATAGTAATTGGTGGCCCAGAAGTTAGTTTTGAACATAAAAGCCAAAAAATTTGTCAACTAACGGATTACGTTATTAATGGTGCGGCTGATATTGAGTTTCCCGAACTATGCCAAGAAATATTATCTGACAATGCACCAAAAAAGAAAATAATCCAAGCGATTCCTCGCGACTTAGCAACCATTAAATTTCCCTATGATGAATATAATGAAGAAGACATTCAAAACCGAGTAATCTATGTTGAAGCATCACGAGGCTGCCCCTTCAAATGTGAGTTTTGTTTATCTTCACTTGATAAAACTGCATGGGCTTTTAATCTAGACGACTTTTTGACAGAATTAGAAAAGCTTTATCAACGAGGTGTACGTCATTTTAAATTTGTTGATCGTACATTTAATTTAAAAATACAAAGCAGCATCAAAATAATGGAATTTTTCCTCGAAAGATTAGATGATAATCTCTTCTTGCATTTTGAGCTAATCCCCGATCATTTACCAGAGAAATTAAAGTCCATCATTCAAAAATTTCCAGATGGTTCTTTGCAATTTGAAATTGGCATTCAGAGCTTTAATCCTAACGTTCAAGATCTAATTAGCCGAAAACAAAACAATGATAAAAGTGAAGAAAATATTCGCTGGTTGAGAAACGAAAGTTTCGCTCATCTACACACAGATTTAATATTAGGATTGCCAGGAGAAAACCTCGATAGTATAAGTAAAGGTTTCGATCAATTATTTGATTTAAATCCTCATGAAATACAAGTTGGTATTTTAAAACGTTTACGGGGCACTCCTCTTATTCGCCATACGGAAAAATATCAATTACATTTTAATCCAGACACACCCTATAATATACTTCATACATCAACTATCGATTTTAAAACCATGCAACGCTTAAGTCGATTCGCAAGATATTGGGACATGATTGCCAATTCCGGTCGTTTTAAACATAGCAAGCAACTTTTACTTGGAAAGAATCCTTTTAACAATTTCCTAAAACTCAGTGACTGGCTATTTGAAAAAACAGGGCAAACTCATCAAATTTCTCTCGCTCGCTTATTTGAAATATTATTCGAAGCAATGACCGAAATATTGCTTTTAGATAAAGAAGCGATAAAATCAAACTTATGGGCAGACTATTTATCATCAGGACTAAAAGGATATCCCACCTTTGCTGATTCGAAAATGATCCAGGAAAGAAATCGAAAATCACAAGATAACAAAAAAAATAGTCAATCTCGTCAAGCAAGGCATATTAAGTAAAAAAACATGAACTCAAACACTGAAGAAACTATTGATTCAAAATGGGGTGAATGTTCCCCAATGCACGACCCTTATATTCTTGCAAATTTTAAAGCGAGAGAGAGTGATGTATTGATAACTACTGCACCCAAAGCCGGCACAACATGGATGCAACAAATATTACATCAGCTCCGTACTGGCGGTGATACAAATTTTGACGCTATTGATGATGTTGTTCCTTGGTTGGAAATACAAAGAAAAGGACAACATTGGTCTGAGATTAATGCAACCTTCGAAAAAATCAACAACCCACGAATTTTCAAAACTCACTGCACTTATCAACAAACCCCCGGGGTTAATACGGCAAAAATTATCTTAAGTTCTCGTGACCCCAGAGATGCCTGCATCAGCTTTTACTACCATATGATGAATATGACGGAAGATGCTTGTCGTATGCTTAATATAAAACAACCAGAGTCTTTTAATAAATATTTTGACAACTGGATGGAATTTGGTGCTTGGTTCCGAAATGTAAACAGTTGGTGGCCTTATAAAAATAACCACAATGTACTTTGGTTACGTTATGAAGATATGAAAGCTGATTTAGAGAATGCGATTGATCAAATACTGAAATTTTTAAATTGGAAAATTGATAATAAACAAAAAATTCAAGTCTTAGAATATTGCTCTTTTCAATGGATGAAAAAAAAATCCGATAAATTTTCACATCGCAATGAAGATGGTAATTTATTGTTCAAAACAGGAAGTTTTATTCGAAAAGGTAGTGTTGGAGATTACAAAAGCTTACTAAGCAAATCTCAGGAACAACAAATTCTAGATCGAGCTTATAAAGAATTGGAAAGTGAATGCATTAAATTTTTAAAATTATGACTATGCGACTCTACTAAACTGACTCAAAACAATTGATCATATCGTGTAAACCACCAGCATTTTGAACTTTATCAAAACCCAGGCTATTTAAAATCATCTTTGCTTGCTCACTTCGAGCTCCAGAACGACAGAAAACAATAACATGTTTTTCTGAGTCTAATTCGTGAGCTCGGTGAGGTAGTACACTTACGGGAATATTAATTGCGCCTGGCGCAGTACCATCCATATATTCTTGCGGATTACGAACGTCAACAATCAACGCTTCATGATTATCAATTAAATCACGGGCTTCATTTCCAGATATGAAATTGTTCATAATTTACTCTAATTACTCTGTAACTTGTCACATAAATTGATCAGTAAATCTCTTTCATCTTCAGATAGTTTACTCAATAACTTTTCTTGTACATCTAAACGAACGGGTAAAACTCGATTCACCAGCTCTTGACCTTTTTCAGTTAGAGTATAAGCTTTTTCTCGTGTGTTACGAATATACTTTGGCTCAATCCATTCATTTTTTTGCATAACTTGTAATTTTCGACTTAAAACGCTGCGTTCTGTCATTGTTTGTAGAGCAATTTCTTTGGTTGTCGCTGTACCATTAGAAGACAACAAGTTTAATACGGGTAATTGAGTCGCTTTTACGCCATATGGACGATAAGCATCATCATATGACTTCAATACACTATGACTGGCCCGCAACATTTGTAAATTCACACAGGCTAAAGAGTCCATCGTTTCTTCATTCTCATTCATAGTTTCACCTCAATACCGCTCTACAGAAAACCGAAAAGTTAATTTCGGATTTGTTAATATAATAAAGTTCTAATATATTAAAACGTCAAGCTTTAGTCAAGATTTATTCAAGTAAAATACAGGGGGTTTGATTAAAGTATAAGCAAAATTAACGTTAGAATATTTGGATACTAAACTGTGTTCAAGGCCATTATCAATTTCTAAGATATTGAATTTATTACAATAATCAATAAACTCAATAGTTTTCTGTATTGCCAATTGAATTACCACAAATTTTGTAGAGCTCTCCTAAATAAGCGCATATGATATTGATAATATGATAGAAAAAATAATAACTCGAAACTCGAATTTCATTGAGTCTTGAAACTGGTTATTGCCAAAAATTTACCAATCTAAAACTAGGCTAAACATATAAATAATTCAGAAGTGATATAACTTCAATATTAACTATCTCCATCATGCCGATCTCTCAGTTGATAACAATACGAACAGAGACATATGCTATTTTTCCACATGTATCAGACCTTTGATCGGCATTATGGAAAGATTATAAATTGACAATTTTTTTGGGATAGATCACTTCTTTAGAAACTTGCACAGCATGCTTATTTCGAACAGAAACCAGAATAGCCATTTAAAAAGGAAACCGCTCCATCAAATAACAAAAACAATCTTGCCGAATAACTCTCTCATTCAACGTCAACATGGATAACATTAAAGATTTTTTTAAGCGTACTTCATTATTACTGTATTCAAAGTAAAGATCTGTAACTTCTTGCCCAGCTTCATCGGTTACACTTAAAAAAACATCTTTATCAGGATGAGTCACGGCAAATAAACTATTCGCATGAGCCTCGCGAAAATTTAATGTCTCTAATTCTGGAGAAAAATAAATATCCTTAGTACTATCTTCGAAACTAAAGCTAACATCCCTTGGTATCTTTACAATTGCTACCGTATGATATAAATCCATGTCAGATTGTGGTATCTCTGTATCAGGAATTTCAACAAGTTGAATGCAAGCATCCAGGTATTCAAAGGCGTGTTCAATTCCCATAGGATCATCTACTTGTCCACATTCAAGAGTTACCGATGGACAAATTTCTGCCAAAGCAATCGACTGTACTCCCTGAGGTCGAATAAAATACACAACAGTTTTTCCAAATAATGTTGCCAAGTGATAAAACTGATTATCCAATATATTGATACAACTATAGTAAGGATTCAAACCAGTATTACTGTGTAAATCAACATTAGCAAACGGCTGACGTAAACTCATTTCATCAAATACTTGCTTCATAAGTTTAGCTTCTGGCAAATCTGACTCAAATCCGTCATGTGGCCACATTCGATTATAATCTGGCTGATAATCCAAACGTCGCAATCCTTGCCTTGCGGCATCAATATTACCGACAAAAATAGAAAGACTTCGAGGCAACATTTGATTTTCATAGGCTTTCAGCAGCATTTGAATAGCAGACAAACCCACAGTTTCATTACCATGCTGAAGTATAGATACAAATAAAGGGTTTTCCTTCTTGCCCTTTAAGTGAATTAAACTCGGTCCTGAGATAACTTTATGCAAATTTTTAGCTGAACACTCCAAAAAACCCGGAGGAAGATAATTAAACTGTTGAAGTTCAAACATTATTCTAAACTCCAATCATGCACGGGGTTTCCAGAATTTTGTAATTCCCAATATCTGCCAGCTAATCGATTCATATCGTTACCGTACTTTTTTGCATATGCTTTTTGCCATTCAGCACCGGATTGTTTTTTTCTCAAACGAGCTTCAATAACACTTAAATAATCATGAATGTCATTTTTATCCACATCCAGCATATCCAGGCCTTGTCGCGCATTTTTAATTAATTCCGATGATAATAAATTTAAAATTGGAGATTTTTTGCCATCCAGCCAATGAATTTTTGCATTTAATCCATGCTGCGCGGCGGCATAAAAATTACTCTTTGATTCAGAAAAAGACAATATGCTCTCTGGTGCTTCTTCCTGCTTAGCATAATATTCTTGTAAACCATAAAAAAATACAGTATTGGCCATTTCATCGAGTACCGTAGGTCCTGCAGATATAACTCTATGTTCTATGCGTACATGGGCATTATCTTCTTCGTCAAATCCAATCAATGGCCTATTCCAACGCCAAATGGTACCGTTGTGCATTCTAAGATGCGGCAAACTATTATCCATTTCATCTAACTTGACTGGCAACAAAATGGGATAATGATCCAAATTTTGCTGAAAAAGCTCAAATATGCTTTGTCTGACATAATTAGTACCAAACGTCACCCGTCGAATAGGACCATTTGCCGCATCACCATATCCACCTGTTTCCACAGCCTGCTCAAACAATGGGATTCGCGTTTCATCCCACAAAGAACGTCCAAATAAGAATGGAGAGTTTGCACACAGTGCCACCATAGGTGCAGAAACTAAAACCGCTGCATTATAATATCTCGCACTCTCTTCCGCAGGGATTTGCCTATGAATCTGAAAAGATGTTGCTGCAGACTCAAGCATGACATCAAAGTGTTCACTTTTTAAATGCTCCACACCTACAATATTCAAACTTAAAGGTTTACCTTTACGTAATTTCAACACCTGCTCGTTTAAAGCCTGGTATCGATTCATACTAGACATATTTTCAACAATTAATTCTTGATCCCTAACCGTTGGTAAAATCCCCACCATATGTAAATTTAACTCTTTTTGATGAAGTTTTACTTCGCATTGTGCCCACAGTTCTGATAACTCATGATGCATCTTGCGCAAACCATTTGCTTTAATATCTTGAGGATGGACATTCAGCTCAATATTAAATTGGGCCAATTCAGGACTTAGTAGATCTGAGTTTATTTCGTCAAGTAAATATTGATTTTCTGGTGCAGGATAATTTTGCTTATTGGTAATCCAAGCTTCCTGCTCAATGCCACACATGGCCTGATTTGCCGAAAAAGCATGTTCATCAAACAAAGCCTTTAAAATTTCAGTTTCTTTTTTTAATTTTTTATAATACGTGTTGCAATCGGCATTCGAGAACTGACTATTTTGAATTTCATCGCCCATATATAAACTTCTCAATTCACTTTTTCATTTAACAACAATAGTTTTTCAGTAGCTTGTTTAACATTTTGTGTTGAAGCTTTTTTATACCATTCTATGGCCTGAAGAACATCTTTTTTTGCTCCAACACCTTCTAATAATAAATTCGCCAAATTATATTGTGCAAAACGATAGCCGTTTCTAGCAGATTTCTCATACCAAAACACTGCCTGCTTCATATCAACATCAACTTCGATACCTTGTTCATGCATTACGCCGAGATTATTTTGCGCTACTGCATTTCCCTGCTGAGCAGCTGCCAAATAAAGCTGGAGCGCCTTTTTGGTATCTTTCTCAATACCCAAGCCCATTTGATAAAGCCATCCCATGCTAGCCTGAGCAACAGCAAAATTATCTTTAATTAAGGGTTGCCATTTTTCAATCGCCTTTTCATAATCCCCAAAAAAATATAAAACCTGACCTGACTTATATTGTTCAACTTTTAGTTTATCATCTGACGTTTTCGCTTCGACTTCACCAAATCCTCGACTAACCACTGGTTTACTCCAATCCATTGGTGGCTCTTTTGAGGAATTAGTTGAATTTTTATCAGGTTCAGAAGCAGTAGAAACACTCATCGATAAAACAACAAGCGCAAGAATACAGACGTAGTGAGAAATTATACGCCTCAAGGATTAAACTCAAGATAAACTTGTAAAAGCACGGGGGCAGATTGTCCTGTTTATTGCCTATAAACAGGGATTATATCATTTAATTTGGTGCTATTCCTAATGTGAATAGGCTTGCATTCCTAAGTAGTTACTTAGGCGAAATAATCAATCACCCCATCAATACTATGTTGTACCACGGCTGCAGGAATATCAGTCATGTCATTTTCATCAACGCTATCTATAACTTGCTTTTGTACAGCAAACTGCCCTTGCTCTTCCGAGCGTTGATTAGTTTGCTGCTGAAATTCCGAGCCAACATCTGCTTCGCCTAATTGCAATCCAGATTCACCCAACATATCACGCAATCGAGTTATATTACTCTCGATTGCCTCCCGAACATTCGCATGTAATGCTGTAAAAGAAATGTTTGCTTGATCTTGATTCATATTTATACGAACTTGTATGCGACCTAGCTCTGGAGGATCCATGCGAATTTCAGCATGTTGAATGTTGTTCTTCATCAACATCTGAATACGTTTACCGAATTCAGCACCCCATTCTGGACTTGATACTGGAACATTCATTTTCATCTGCTGTGCCACAGTTGTATTATTGATTCGATCTGAACTATTGAGTGAGTTTAAAAGAATATTTTTATCACTATTTTCAGACGCCATTCTGTTCAAGTTCAACTCTGAAACTTCTGCCATCACTGCACTTCTATCGCCTACCATACGGTTTTGAAAAAGTACCTCACCTTTATTTTTCGTTAGGTCAAGCTTTTCAAGTAATTTATCAATTAAATCACCATTCTCCTGCTTAATATCCATAACTTCATCTACAGGTTTTAATTGCATTTGAGCTATTAATTCTTGCTTATTATTCAAATTATGCAACTTACCTGCATTAGCACTATCTTTTTCATCAGCAAGTAATAATTTAGCAAGTTCAGGTGACATTTTTTCCATGCTTTGTTTTATGCTTTGATTTTCAAAAATATCTTTGTTCATTATTTCAGTTGCAAGAGCTGTTTTCTGAATCAGCGCATCTAGAGCACTAGTTTGTTTTTGATTAGCGAGGTCAGTGTTCTCTAAATTTTTTAGCTTACTGGGTGAGTCTTCAATATTCGATTTAATTGCTCGTTGTAACATTAAATTAACCAATGCAGCCGTAGAAATTTCTTCTTCATCATCTTTCACATTAACCACTACATCATCAGAATTTACTGCGACTTTTTCAGCATCCTTATCATTGCCTTTATCTGTAGTCGAATCGGATTCAAATTCTTTATCTTGGTCTACTTTTGTACTTTTTTGTTCTGCAACGGTATTCGAGTTATCTCTTTCAACAATTGCCTCAGATTTACGACTATCTAATTCCTGACTTTCAACTTTTGAAGCTGGTTTAACTGAAGACTTTTCAGAGGATCGATCCATATAATCTGAAAAACCTTGATCATTCTTCATATCTGATTTTTCCGATATACGTGAAACGTCCGTTTTTTGAGGTTTAGAATTTGTTTCAAATAGCATAAGAGAATTGGAATCAATCATTAATAGTCTTTCCCTGTGAATTAGTCACGTCGTCTATGGTTTTATAGGCAACGGAAATGCCAATTAGTTGAAAGACCCGCTAAAGGAATAACTAAAAATGATTTATGCAGAAAGAAACACCAACCATAAATATAGGATTTTTACTTTATAATCAATCCCTTGGAATTCGACTACTACGATCATCTTGCTCTTTTTGTTGTGATTTTTCTTCCTTATTATCTTCTTGTTTTTGGTATTTTGTCTGTATCTTATTGAGAGCTGTTGTGCGGTTTCTAGCGGCTAACCATTGCCGTTTTTTGTGTTCATAGTCCTTTTCCAAAACAGCAATTGCCGCTTCCTGCTGCTCCAGTACTTGAGCAAGATTATTCATAAAACAATGATAATCTTTCATTCGTTTTGCACTAACACCTACACTACTGGATTCCAAAAATTGTTGATCATATTCACTACGATAACTTTCCAAATCTACTAAACGTTGTTTTTGCTGTGAAACTTCAGTTGCCACTTTTGCCAAATGCTTAGCAGCCTCATCTTCCTGACGTTGTTTAAAATCACAAATGGGTTGTAGACGTTTAGACTGCCTCATTTGCGTTTACGTCAGCTTGTTGATTGGCATTTGAGGATGGATTCATCAACGAAGACAATGCCCTTAAGCTAGCATCATAATTTACAGGTTCATTTATTCCTTGCTGCAATAATTGAGTCAAGTGTGGATACAAAGCAATCGCTGCATCAACTTTTGGATCACTACCCGCAGAATAAGCACCAACATTGATTAAATCTCGTGTTTGCTGATATGTGGAATACAATTGTTTAAAAGTAGCTGCTTGCGCAAGGTGTTCACCGCTCACTACTTCCGTCATTACTCGGCTAATTGATGCTTCAATGTCTATCGCAGGATATCGCCCTGATTCTGCAATTTGCCTAGATAAGACAATATGACCGTCTAAAATCGCTCTTGCGGAGTCTGCAATAGGGTCTTGCTGGTCATCTCCTTCGGTTAATACTGTATAAAAAGCGGTAATGGAACCACCACCTTCGTCACCATTTCCCGCTCGCTCGACCAATTGTGGTAATTTTGCAAATACAGAAGGCGGATAACCGCGTGTTGCGGGTGGCTCACCAATCGCCAATGCCACTTCTCGTTGAGCTTGAGCATATCGAGTTAAAGAATCCATTAACAATAAAACATTTTTACCTTTATCACGAAAATGTTCCGCAATACTTGTCGCTAATGCAGCGCCCTGTAAACGCAATACAGGTGTACTATCTGCTGGAGCTGCCACGACAACTGACCGAGACATCCCAACTTCACCTAAAATATTCTGAATAAACTCTTTTACTTCTCGACCACGCTCCCCAATTAACCCAACAACAATAACATCTGCTTCTGTAAAACGAGTCATCATACCTAACAAAACACTTTTACCCACTCCACTACCAGCAAATAAGCCCATTCGCTGACCTCTACCTACGGTCAATAAAGCATTTATTGAACGCACACCAACATCAAGTGGCTCCGAGATAGGCTTTCGAGAAAGCGGGTTAATTGTCTTGCCATAAATCGGCACATAAGTTTCTGGATTTAGTGAACCAAGACCATCTAGAGGTGCACCAGAACCATCAATTACACGGCCAAGCAAATTATCACCAACTGGCGCTTGATAAACTTTATTTGTGGGAATAACTCGCGCATTGGGTACTATGCCACGTAGCTCACCTGTTGGCATAAGATACAATTTTTCTCCACTAAATCCGACAACTTCTGCTTCTATCTGATTATGATCAGTATCTACAACCATGCAACGTGCTCCGATAGGTGCATGACAACCCATGGCTTCCATCGTCAAGCCAACCATGCGTGTCAATTTTCCTTCAACACAAATTGCTTGGGAATGCTCAATACGAGGTTTGTATTTTTTAAGACGATTTAGCCAGATCAGATTACGATTAGCTTGAAGGTTCTGTTTCATGATCACTTCCCCGCTCGCCACCAATAACTTGTGTTATCACATTATTAATACGGGCTTCTACGCTAGCATCTATACGTGAATATTCTGTTTCAATTTTACATCCTCCACGACTGAGCATAGGATCTTCAACAATTTTCCAACGTTGCTCGTCTTCGTCGGATAAAGTCAAAGTTTCACGAACTAGCGCAGCATCATCTGGATGTAAAAAAACGACAATATTTTTTGTTGCCACAGGCAAAATATCAACAGCTTGACGAATTGCCGAAATCACATGGGTTGGATCAATCTTCAACTCACGTCGAATAAGATGACGCGCCACCATCATCGCCAAATTAGCTATCTCATCTTCAACATCACTATCTAGTTCTTCCAATGGTGAAGCCAAGGTTGAAATTAATTCTGAAAAATGAGTTGATTTTTGATTAATTTCAGCTTGCCCATCAGATAAACCTTTTGCGTGACCTTCAGTTTTCCCCTCTTCAAACCCTTTTTTCTGACCTTCGACCTTTCCTTCTTCGAATCCTTCTGACTTTGCTTTTTCATAAGCTTCATCATAAGCTTCTTTGTAAGCTTGAGCTTGAATTCCTTCTATATCTTCCGCTGTGGGTAGCAAAGTTTCAGCACTACCGGGAATTATGGTTGCTGCACCTTCACTAACGATAGGCAAATCCCACAATGAGACATTTTCTCCTTCACAAGAATCTGCATAAGTTATGACATTCTTAGACAAATTCCTCTCCACCACCGCCTAACATAATTTCGCCGGTTTCAGCCATACGCCTAGCAATAGCCACAATTCCTTTTTGTGCAGCTTCCACATCACTAAGCCGTACTGGTCCTTTCGATTCAAGATCATCTTTGAGTATCTCACCAGCACGTTTAGACATGTTTTTAAATATTTTCGCTTTAATAGCCTCATCAGCACCTTTCAATGCCATAACTAAATCATCGCTTGATACTTCTTTAAGTAGGGACTGAATCCCCCGATCATCTATTTCAATCAAGTTTTCGAATACGAACATTAATTCTTGGATGGTATCCGCTAGCTCACCATCCACATCTTTCACGCCATCGATAATCTCACTTTCCATGGCACTATCCAACAAATTAAGGATATTTGCTGCCGTTTTAACACCACCAACAGAAGAAGATTTAACATTTGCGTTACCAGCAAATTGTTTTTCCATAATTTCATTGAGTTCTTGAAGCGCAGAAGGCTGAATTCCTTCCAATGTCGCAATACGTAACACCACATCAACACGAACTGCTTCAGGAAATTGCACCAATACATCTGCTGCTGCATCATCTTCTAAAAACGAAAGTACAATGGCAATTATCTGAGGGTGTTCATTTCGAATTACATCGGCAATAGAACGAGGATCCATCCATTTAAATGCATCTAATCCCTTAATATGACCACCAAGTAGAATTCGATCTATCAAACCACTAGCGCGATCTTCACCCAAGGCTTTAATCAACACGTTTTTAATATAGTCGTCAGTATCTAATCCAAGTGAAGTGGCTGTTCGAACAATATCATAAAAATCCTTTACAACTTTTGTCACATCAACTTTTGTCACATTCTTAAGTGATGCCATTGCAACACCAATTTTTTGAACTTCTTTGGGTTCCATTAACTGCATAACATTTGCAGCTTCTTCTTCACCCATAGTCAACAATAATACTGCCGCTCGTTCTACACCAGTAAAATCTTCAGATATATCTCCAAGTGGCGTATAACCATTTGCTTCAGTTGCCATATTTATAACTCTGCTTCATCGATTGCAATCCATGTTTTAATCACTTGAGCAACTATTCGTGGATCGTCAGCGGCTAGTTCTTTTAAGGTTTTTAACATATCTTCATATTCTTCAAAAGTTAGACCCAGCTCTTCCCATTGGGATTGAGTTAAACCACCAGAAGCTGAAGTATCTTCTGCCTCATCAACTTCTTCAATTTCTTCCTCTACTTCTTCCTCTACTTCTTCTTCTTTAAAGGTCAACTCTCGAATAATTGGACGTAGAACAATGACAATAAAGAATAAAATTAGCATAACACCGGCTACTTGCTTGGCAAGATCGATTACCCAAGCTTGCTCCCATAATGGTCCAGCTGCTTTTTCTGGAATTGCTTGGGATATTTTAAATGGCGCATTTATAACATTGATGCTATCACCACGAGCCACATTAAATCCCACAGAATCTTTTATCAGCATAGTGATGCGTTCAATTTCCTCTGGTGCATGCGGTGTTCGCACCAATTCTTGCTCATCATCAAATGACAATTTATCATCAATAACAACAGCAACAGATAACCGACGCAACAAACCTGGTGCTTGCTTACTATGACTGATGGTTTTATCCAACTCATAATTAAATGTTGCTTGATTACTCTTTCGATTTGGTCCAGTTCCACCACTGCTATTAGCTTCTTTTAGTGTTTGTGGTGCGGTGGCTGCTCCAGGTGGTTGATTAGTAAGAGCGCCGGGTACACCACCAAGATCCCCCCCATTACTTTCTTCACTTATCGTATGTTCACTTCTCAATGCCGGTAAATCTGGATTGAAACTTTCTTGTGTTTGCTCTGTGACTGTGAAATCAATGTCTGCATCAACTTGCGCTCGCACACCTTCGAAACCAATAATTGGAATGAGTATCCGCTCAATGCGTTCAATATAGTATTCTTCGAGTTTACGTCGATAATCAAACTGCGCTGATGACATTGCCATGTCACCGCTCAATTCTTTTTTACTTAAGAGTTTTCCTTTGTGGTCCACAACCGTAACCTTTTCCGGCTGCATATCAGGTATACTGGATGAGACCATATGAACAATGGATGAAACTTGCCCCTCATCAAGACTTCTTCCTTGTTTAAGGTTAACCATTACGGCGGCGCTAGGTGCCTTTTTATCTCGTACAAAAACAGATTGTTTTGGAATTGCAAGATGTACTCGAGAAAACTCCACTGCGTCAAACCCCGCAATCGAGCGTGCAAGTTCACCCTCCACAGCTCGGTGGTAACGAACTTTCTCCATAAACTGAGAACTGCCGAAACCTTGTTGTGATTCCAACATTTCATAACCGGTATTATCCGCTTTTGGTAGTCCTTGGGATGCTAGTAGAATACGAGTACTATGTAATTTATCAGCAGGTACTTTTAACTTTCCAGAAGTTTCATCCAAAGAGTAATCAATGTTTTCTTGTTTCAAAAGTTGAACAATTTCACCCGCAGCTTCATCAGTCAATTTACCATATAAAAGTTGATAATTGGGTTCTGTCGACCACAAAAAAATTGCAACTATCATTGAAACTGCAGCAGCAATTGTCACAATTAATTGTATCTGACGCGGCCTTGATAATTTCCGAAAGCGATTGATTATGAGACTATCACTTTCTTCTTCCTCTAAGTTTTCAGGGAACTTGTTTTCGTCTAACGTCGCAAGAACTTGCGGCTGATCTTCGGCTGCAGGTAAATTCTGATCATCTATATTTTCCGCTTCAGCGTTTGCGACTGCCATCTAATTAATCCCTATTATACCGGCATACTCATTACATCTTTATATGCCTGCAACAACTTATTTCTTACTTGAACCATTGCCTCAAAGGCAACTCCGGCTTTTTGAGATGCCATCATTACTTGAGGGAGATCTACAGATGGATCTCCTAATTCAAAAGATTTTTTAAGAGATCCAGATTCTTTTTGAACTTCATTAACGCTGCTTACTGCTTGTTGAAGTAATTCTGTGAAATTTTGTGGAGACCCAGTCACCTCAGCGTTTTTTCTATCAATCGGTTGCATTTGAGATTGAGCAGCCATACGCTGCATTTCAAGCATTGCTTTATTCATATTGATATTGTTCATCATAGAATCCCTAATTATCCGTATTAATTTCCATATGCTGCTGGTACACTCATTCCCGATTCCCGCATCTTTGCAAGCTTATAACGCAATGTACGCTGACTAATGCCTAATTTTTCTGCTGCATTTTTTCGACTACCATTAGTAGTGGTCAATGCTTCTAAAATAATTCGATATTCTTGATTTTTCAAATTGTCACCAAGTAAATCATTCGAGTCCATTGCCATTTCAGTTTCAACAATATCCGAATTTACAGATAAAGAATTTGCCGAAGGTGTCTCTGCCACTTGATCAGGCTCAAACATAATATGATCTGATTTAATTACACCATCAGATTGAAGAATTAAAGCACGTTGAGTTACATTATCCAATTCACGCACATTTCCAGGCCAACTATGTGCGACAATCGACTTTTCAGCACCAGCATCAATAGATGGCACGGGTTTACCCGTACCCTCAAGATGACGACGCATTAAATATTTAAACAATGCCACTATATCGCCCTTTCTATCCCGCAATGGTGGTAATGTTAGAGGAAAGACATTAAGACGATAATATAGATCTTCACGAAATCGACCTAATTTTACTTCTTGTTTCATGTCACGATTTGTTGTTGCTACTACACGTATATCAAGCGGTAAAACCTCATTACCACCGAGCCGTTCGACTTCTTTTTCCTGTAAAACACGCAATAGTTTTGCCTGTAGCCCTAAATCCATTTCAGAAATTTCATCGAGCAATATCGTTCCGTGATTTGCGACTTCAAATTTTCCGGGTGACGATTTATAAGCACCGGTAAAAGCTCCTTTTTCATAACCAAACAACATTGCTTCCAACATATTTTCTGGAATTGCAGCACAATTTATGGCGACATAAGGCCCATTTTTTCGGCTGGAATATTCATGAATAATTCGTGCAAAAACTTCTTTACCTGTTCCACTTTCACCGTTTATTAAAACAGTTGCATCACTATCTGCAACACGTTGAGCTAGTTTTAACACATTTTTTGTTACATCATCTTCCGCAACCAATTCAACGTGTTCTTGTTCAGGAAGTAAATATTGACAGACCATATTTACCAAAACTTCTGCTTCAAACGGCTTTACTAAATAATCAACAGCACCGGCTTGCATCGCTTCCACAGCTTTTTTAATGGTTCCATACGCGGTCATCAGCACAACAGGAATATCAGGACACTGAGATTTAACTCGTTTAAGCAGGGTTTGCCCATCCATACCATCCATTTGCACATCGGATACAATCATGCCAACATCTTCATTATTTAAAATATTCAATGCGGTATTGCCATTACTCGCTTCCCACACGTGATAACCTGCCAGTTTAAGTGTATCACTTAGTGCCTCTCGCAAATCTGCATCATCTTCAACAATCATGACATTGGCTTCAGTCATAGAAATTTTCCTTTAAAAATTAGTAATGTTCTCTTTCGCTAAAGGGAGACGCATTATAAATGTTGTTCCCTTATCACCTGAGGATTTGACCCAAATACTACCTGCATGATTTTCAATAACAGCTTTTGCAACCGCAAGCCCTAAACCAGTACCTGTTGCTCGAGTTGTAAAGAATGGTTCAAAAACATCATCCAAAATATCTTCTGGAATGCCGGGGCCATTATCTGACAATACAAGATCAACCGAAGGTATTCCGTGAGTTTGATCTACATGGTTTACTGACAAATCAATTTGTCCATTATTTCCACAAGCTTGAATAGCATTAGTTATTAAATTCTGCAAAACACCAAGTAATGCATCACGATTAGCGCTTAAGTAAACACTTTCATCTATATCAATAATTCGAAAATTGCAATTAGCCGCCTCAAGGTGAATTTCCATAGCCTGTATTAGCTCTTCGAATAAATCTGATAGTGAAATAAGATCATGACCCAATTCACCAACGCGACTGAAAGACAGCATATCTTCCACCACATTTTCTAGATGCTGCAATCTAGAAAGTGTTTTACCAACAAACTTTTCACGCTCTTCAGGACTCAAAATGTCTTTAGTCATATTTGATGTGTACAAAAGGGCAGAGGCCAATGGTGTACGAATTTGATGAGCTAACTTTGCGCTCATTTCACCCATTGCCGAAAGGCGTTGATGGCGTGATAACGCCTGCTGTAAAAAATGAGTTTCAGTTACATCCATTAAAAGAATGATCTGACCAGGTTCGTCACCACGAGGACAAGTTGAAATACTGACGGTGCGTCCATCTCTTAATCGGGCTTCCTGACCAGCTTGTGATCCAGGCTCAAAAGCGCGCTCTATAATATCGCGCCATAATTCGCCTTCTAAGGGTTCATGTAATAAATCAATTGCAGCTGGATTAGATTCTTCAATACGACCACGCATATCGAGTACGATAATGCCCGCGGGGAGTGCAGAAAGTAGATGTGACAAACGGCTAGCATATCTTTCTTTTTCGGCTAGTTGTTGTTGCCCCTTGGTACGCTCTTCCGCAAGTTCCGCGGTTAAGCTTTGAATTTGTAAATTCAGATCTTCAAATGTTAAAGTTAATTGATCAGCATGCGCATTAAATTCTTGAAATGCGTCTTCTAAATCATGCTGTTGAATTTTTGGTTGGGACTTCACTTGCGGCACATCTCCACTCCATTCACTGCGCTAACTACACATAGCCCAATGAAAGGAGCAAGAAATATGCCCGTGTATTATTTAATTATTTCAATAACTTATTGGCTCTACTCGCTACTGTGTCAAACTCTTGGCGACTCAGCATGGCGCTGCAAACCGTATTTACGTAACTTTTCAACTAGCGTCGTACGACGCATTTTGAGCCTCTTAGCAGCATGAGCAACTACGCCTTCTGCATCATCAAGCGCTTGTTTAATCAGGTTTAACTCTAAGTTACTCAAATGCTCCTTCAAATCTAATCCTTCCGTTGGCAAACGTGGTGACGAAACTTCGGACTGAGGCTCAAACATTTGAATTGTAACTTCATCTGAAGAGGACATTACTCGCTCTTGAGCAACTTCATCTGCAACTACAGGCAATCCTTTCGGTCGAAATTTTTCTGGCAAGTCAGCAAAATCAACAACGCCATAAGGATACATAATAATTAAACGCTCAACTAAATTAGCGAGTTCCCTTACATTGCCAGGCCACTTATATTGGCATAATGACATAACTGCTGCAGGTGTTAATCTAACAGAACCACGTTTTTCCGCTTCCATTCGAGTGATCAACTCATTAACCAGTAAATGAATATCATCCAAACGTTCACGCAAAGGTGGCATTTCGATTGGAAAAACATTTAAACGATAATACAGATCTTCTCGAAATTTACCATCTGTAATTAATTCTTCTAGATTTCGATGAGTTGCAGCAATAATTCTCACATCTGTTTTAATCGCTTTATTACTACCAACACGCTCAAATGTCTTTTCCTGTAAAACACGTAATAATTTCACCTGCATATGCAAGCTCATATCACCTATTTCATCTAAAAATAATGTGCCACCTTGAGCCAATTCAAATCGCCCTTGACGTGAACTAATGGCCCCAGTAAACGCACCTTTCTCATGACCAAATAATTCACTTTCCAGCAAATCAGCGGGAATCGCGCCACAATTAACGGGTACGAACGGTTTATTTCGCCGACAAGAATTATAATGTAGGTTACGTGCAACCACCTCTTTACCAGTACCTGATTCACCTAGAATCAGCACTGTCGCTTCGGAATCAGCAACTTGACCCATCATTTCTCGCACAGCACGAACACTTCGACTATTTCCAACTAAACTCCGAAACAATTCTGTTGTCCGACTATCGCGTGGAGCTTGCTGACGAACACTATAAACTGTTGCTTGATGCAAAACATCGTTCAACTGAACATATTTTAAAGGTAAATCAATAGTATTAAACGCTTCAGTTTGAACATAAACTTCTATTTCAGATTGATTTTTGGTGATTTTATTCACTTTATCAACCAACCGGATAAGAGGCAGATCAGTGTTAATTTCGCGAACGCCATCAAAGACTTTTTTTAGAGTTTCATCTGATCCACAATCTCCCAATAGAATTGCACTAATAGAATTAGATTGTGTTAATGTTTCTTTCCAGTGGCGACAATCAGTAATCCGGCCTTCTTGTTCTACAAATTCCAACACGCTTTTGTAGATTTGACGTTTCTGACTATCTTCCTCGATAATGAGCACAGTAGTTGGGTTCGACATATGATTCCCTCAGTTAAAACATAAATCTTATAAAAAACAGATCTTCAGCAATTTCTGCCATAAAAACAAAACATTTGGCGATATTTTAAGAATATCGTTAGTCTAGGGCTTGTTTTTGATATCAGACCTACTTAAGAATTAAGTAAAGCACGAAGAATGCATTATGTCAAAAAATTGTCACAAATTTTTTCTATTTTCTCGATACAATTTATCTCGAAATTACATTACCTTAGCTACTCACATTCAAATTAAGTACCGAATAAAGCGCTTTTTCATTGTTTAATAAAGCTTTTTCAATTACACATAGAAATACTAAAAATTAAAATAGGCAACCCGATACAGTAATTTAAAAAAATATCGCTTTTTTTGTTTAGAAACAAACAAATGGAGTTATTTAGGGGAATTCTGATAGCTGTACAAATGATATGTATTTCAAGTGTAACAATTGAGAGAATACAATGCAGGGATTTTACTCCTACATCGCATTCCTTATAATGTATAATTTACCAACCTAAGCTTTTCACTTCAATTAATAATCCATCCAGTTTTTGCTTTTCAAGATCATTTACATCAAAGCCATTCACCGCCTTTTCAAAACGCAAATAAGATTCACGGGGATTATTCAATATTCCATCGATAAATAACAAACACATATAGTCATACAACGAATCATTTTTTTCTGCTTTCGATAAACAAGTCTGAAATAAATTATTTAAGTGATTTTTATCTTTCAGCTCCCAACCAAGTTTTTCAAATAATATGGGTAACCAAAGTACATTAACCGGAAAACTATTTTCATTACCCTGCATAAATACACGCTTAAAGGTATTTAACCAGATCACTGAAAGTACACGAAACATATATTTATGTTCCGATAATAAATTGGTCATATCACTCGCAATAAAATCATCCATTAATAAATCAACATCCTGTGCTGATCTTGCTTCTGAAATCAATGAAATGGTGTATTCAAGAAAATTAAGAATATTTTCATCTGCAGCAACTGCTTGATTGCTTTCGTCTACGGAATTTATCTCTGCATTTATCATTGCTTTAACCTCTCTATAATTCATTAAACAGATAACTATATTGAGGTAATTGCACAAGACGTGCCCACGCAGAGATAAATTAATAAATCAGAAAGAATATAAAATTACTTAGTTAGAATAACAACTTATGTTATTCATGCAGTGAAGTTTTTAGATCTTGACAAGCCCTCTCCCAACTTCCGGAAATATCTTGCCGGTGTATATTACAACCTGGAAACCAAGGACTTTTGGTTACATCCATCAACCACTGCCATTGTGGTGGGTGAGAAACAAGCACTGAAACTTTTTTATTTAAACTAGCGGCTAAATGGATATTATGATCGCCGACGGAAATATAATGGTCAACTTCAGATAAAAAAGCCAACGTACTTTCAACAGACTCACTAATAAACCCATAATTAAACACTTTTCTTCTAAGCCCTTTTTCCAATAAACGGATGTCTTTTTCACTTGGATTTTGCTGTAAGACCAAAATATTTGCATCGCAATTTCGTAAGCTTTCACCCAAGATTTCAGGAGAGACTCTAATTTTCAAACCATTGGACTCAGGATTTTGGGTTTCCCAAGATACTGCAATATTCTGTCGACCATTATTTGGTAACATATTTCTAATAACTTTAACGCTTTGTTTAGAAGGAGGTGAAAGTGGAAATGGCTCTAAAAAATATAAATCTTGAGTTTTACTAATTACTCCCGGCAGGTCAACAATAGATAAAATGACATCGTATTGCGTGTCCATAGGTAAAGAGCGTAAAATAACAACACCATCTATACCTTTTCTAAACAAAACTTGTAATTCCTCACTGGCATAATAACTTATTTTCTTAGCGCCAACTTTTAATAGTTCTGGAAAAAATCTCAAAAAAAACATTTCCTGCCAGTAATTTAAATCACCGTAGATTAAAATACTCTTTTCCGTTATATCCCTATACAATGAATTTTCAGAATCAAGTGAAGTTATCCTATATTGGTAGTATTCCCAGCCCTTTAAATAATTACCTGATACTAATGCTAATTTTGCTAAATTTGAATACGCTCTTAATTTTGTTTCAGGGTACTCAATAGCCTTTAAAAAATATTTTTCAGCAATTTTATATTCAGTTATCGCTAAATAAAGCAAACCCAAATTATGAATCACTTCCGCGTCATCTGCACATATATCTAAAGCCATTTGATAGCATTCTAAAGCGGTATGATACTCATGCTGACAATAATTCACATATCCTAGTCGATTATAAACTTCCAGGTCAGACTCACCTAAAAACAAGGCCTCCTTTAGACAAGAACAAGCACTGTCGTAATTTCCAAGAGATACATAGTCTTCAGACAATTTAATCAAAACAGTGGTTTCTCGAATCGCACTTCCAGTTTCTAGTTGCTTCGATTCATGAGTTATTTCCATACTCATGAATCGATTTTGTAGCGTGATATTCGTTGGACAATATACATATTCATCATTTCAAATATACCCAATAACTTTATGAGCTTTCCGAACGAAAAAAACAGACGTTATTTTAAACATATTGAGCAGGAAATATGCCAGTAGACCAGCCAGGACAGCTATACAAATTTATGGGGAAAGTAAAATAAAGATTTATAATTTTATTTTTAGAAGGCGGAATATGCGCTTATTGCACTTTTTTTATTTTTTACTTCAATATATTCTTTGCGACAATTATCCATTTCTTGCCTGCTTAAAACTTCAATTTCGTCATTGATTGTTATGATTTTCTGGAGTAATTGTTCTGACACAGGATCAAATTCCTGGACTGCAATACTAGATAATTGATTCAAAAAAGACTGCCGTTCCTGTTCAATATGGACTACATCTTGCCATTCATTTCGTTGCGAACTTTGTAACATCTTCTCAGAGATATGATAAATTTGTTCTATTGTATTTCTATATGCCAACATTTACATGTTCACTAAATAACATCACTGGCCGCTTGATTTGACAAACTTAGCGAATCATCTTTGCCGGGAACACTACCTTGCATTTCAACAGGAATTTCTAACCACGCACTTTTAATAGTATTCAGTAAATCAGATACCTCATCTAACATAGATTCATCATTATTCAGGTTTGCTTCCAATAATCTACGCCCCATATACTCATAAAGATTTTCTAAGTTTTCAGCGACTTCACCACCCGCATCATTGTCTAAACTCAAACGTAAACCTTCAATAATTGAAATTGCCCAGCTAATATAATTACCTTTACTCGCAATATCATTACGTTGCATATAACCTTTAGCAGAAGAAATTTTTTCCAACGCGCCATCTATCAACATTAAAATCAGACGGTGAGGACTGGCATAAGAAGCACCAGACTGAACGCTGACCTTACCGTATTCTTTTAGTGCACTTTGTGCGTTAGCCGAACTCATATAAATCTCCTTCAAATACTACTTCAAAATTTTTCATTATTTTTTATTTACCACCGGTTGATAAATTCTTAAGGCCTTCTAACTGGTTGGTTAAAAAGGAACTTGTTGTGTTTAATTGGGCCACTATCGTATCCATAGCATTAAACTGTTTAAGCAATCTTGCTTCATAACTAGCCAAACGTTCATTTAATGCCGTCCTTTGTTCTGTTATATCGGCAATTGACGAAGTTAATCCATCGGTTTTTGAATCTATTATTCCATCACTGTCTAAAAAACTACTAACTAGGATATCCAACCTATCCATAACGCCATCAGTTATGGTTATTCCATCTCTGCCACCTGGAGAATTAGTGAACGTTCTTAATCTAAAGCCATCAAAAATACCTGCACCCAAAATAATCGAAGAGTCATTTGGGTCTCTAGTCGCTAACTCTCCACCTATAAAATCTGTACCGCCAGCATCTACACCAACTTCTTTAGTAGTACCGTTTGAAGGAGTATACGGTACTAAAATTGTGCTAACTGAATTAACGATATCTACATTAGATGAAGATCCGGTACTATTGGAGGTAAATACAAAATGACCCGTAGCTGGAGTTAAAAATTCAAATGCTACCGAAACACGAGAGGAAACTGCCTGACCTATAAAATCATTATTAATTAGGGTTTCAATTCCAGCAGCCGCTGCACTAGCTGAAGCGGTTAGACTAAGTTGCCCCCCCATACCATCGTCCCGATAGTCCTGATTAATCAACAGTAAATTTGAAACATTACCATCAACATTGATACTGAAATCTCCAAGAGGTGCCCAATCAAATGTATTGCCATCAACCGCAATGATAGGGGATGAATAAGAGCCATTCGTTACAACTTGAGAAAATTCAACAGAATAAACCCCTTCAGCTAGATTATCCGGAACTCCCAAAATTTCGTAATTTGCATCCGTAGTAGTAGCATCACCACCGGCGAACAAATATTGCACTTCACTTAAATTACTACTAATAGCTGCTGTGAGTTTGCTCGCATCATATTCAAGTGTTCCGCTACGAGAAGTTAATATCCCAATACTGGCAAAGGAATTAAATTCCGTATCTCTATCACCAACCGTTGTGTTAAGAATATTTCTTAATTGATTAACAATTCCTCGCACCGAAGAATCGCCAATTAAAATACCATTTTGACCGCCTTCATTATATGCAGATGCCTCATTTAGTGACGTCATCAAAGAATTATAGCCATCTACAAATTCTTGAACAGCACTACCAATTACCGATGTATCCTGGCTTATTGTTAGCGATTCCGATATTCCTGTACCGACCAACTCTAGAGTCACGTCATCAATCACATCGCTAACTGAATTACTCGCACTCGTTACACCAACGCCATCGACAGTAAAAATTGCATCAGCTGACGCGGCAGTTTGATTTAAATTACCGGTTACCAATGTAGAATCATATTCGAAAGCGGATAAATCCCCAGTCGTTGAAGTCTGAGTAATTGTTAGTTCATTATCAACACCGGTATCAGAGGTGATAACTAACTCATAATCTGTACCATCAAATACCACATTGGCACTTACGCCAATTTCGGCATCATTAATGGCATTACGAATACCTTGCAAAGTTCCATCTGTAATAGTGACATCGTGAGTTGTAACAAGATCAGATGCAAAAGCGAAGGTCAATGTTCCTTCACCTATCACGGTACTATTACTATCTGCGTACCCACTGGCTGTTTGTAGTCTTTGTGCAGTAGCAATTTGAGTAACATCTATATCATAACTAGCAGGTGCTGCGTTATCATCTGCAGAAAGAGTAAAAACATCATTATTGCTAGAAGTCGCCGTTAGAGCAGAGAAAGTGGAAATTGATTTCAAACTTGAATAGGAGCTTTGAAAGTCCGATACGGCACCTTTCAAAGTACTCAATGAAGAAAGTTTGGCAGTGTATTCTGCTTCTTTTCTATCAAGACGCCCGGACTTAGAAGAACCTTCGGCTGCAACCAGGCTACTTACTAAACCCCCTACATCTATACCTGAGCCAATCCCAGTGGAAGAAATCGAAGCCATACATCACTCCATGGACAATTTAATAACAAAAACTAGCATAACAAACTCCCATAACCTTTCGTATTAGTAACTACAAAAGCAATAATAGGGCCACTAAGCTTCGCCTATAAACAGTCCTTTGTTTTGCTCTAAGTTACTAATAAGACTTAATATATCTTCCGATGGGTACTGTTTGACAATATTACTATCTGCATCTAACAAACGAACTACTGTTCGCCCTGTATCATCATCAATGGAAAACTTTAAATCTCTATCGTACTTATCGACATAATCCTGAAGTTTATTTACAGCCTCCTGAATACTCTCCCTAGGCAATTCCAAAGGAGTTTCTCTTTTCTCAGGTATTTCAGTAGCTTGCTTAATCACTTCTGTAGGACTCTCAACTACAGGAATAGCTTTTTCCACTTTCTTTCCAACAGTACTTTCTTTAGACACAGAAACCTGTTGGCTAGATGCCAAAGCTACACTTACTGCTTGAGATTTTATATCAATGGCCATAATTAATGCCTCTTATTTACCGGATAAACGGGGCGGAAAATTTTTTCCGCCCCTATTACCTTTATCCGAGTAAACTCAATACGTTTTGTGGTATTGAATTCGCCTGCGCTAACATGGCAGTACCTGCTTGTTGCAAGATCTGCGTTCTTGTTAACTCAGCAGTTTCCGCAGCAAAATCCGCATCTTGAATACGCGACCTCGCAGCGCTGAGATTTTCAACACTGGTTTGAAGATTGGAAATGGTTGACTCAAAACGACTTTGTAATGCACCAAGCTGTGCTCGAATCCCATTCACATGACCAATTGCCGCATCAATGACGTGTATCGCATCATTTGATCCTGAAATACTACCCACATCAATGTCAGCCGCCTGCTGAAGTGTTCCCGCAGAAGTCGAAGTCGTTGTACCGAAAACTTCAGAGTTCAAATCAACAACACTAAAACCACTTTCAGCATATAGACTCAATCTACCCATAACTGTACCTGCACCACCTGATGAGGTCATAGTCGCTACACCACCCGCAGAAAGCGTATCACTATCCCCGAGGTAAGCAGCCATATCCACATCACCTTGCGCTTGCATGTTAGTAATAGTGATATCGTAACCATCAGCCTGCTCAAGGATAATAGCATCCGAATCAGCACGAGCAGTAACACCGGTTGTTGCCGACACAGTATTAATTGAGCTTACTAATGCATTTAATCCCGATCCTGTACCTCCACCAGATATAACAGCGTTGATTACAGAGGCTGAGCTATTTTTACCGAACAAGTTGAAAGAAATTGCGCCATCAGTAAACCCGTTAGCCGCCCCACCAATTTCCAATTTGGTGTAAGCTTCTGCAGATACACCAGAATTGCCTGTTGCGTCATTAATTTGTGATGCTATGGTAAACGCATCCGTATTTGCTGCATATACAATAGCTGACGCTGTACCATCACTATCTGGACCAGTAATTGTAAACTGTGTACCTGTTGCAGCAGTAGCACCATTAACTGAACTAGCGTTTGCATCAATATTTGGGCCATCAAAACCTTGCAAACGATAAGCACCCATAGTTGATGTTGATGTACTATTAATAGATACATTAATAGTTTGGTTGGCGTTTGCACCTACTTGAAAACGACCATTACCGAAATCACCATTTAAAAGGTTTGTACCGTTAAAACTTGTGGTCGATGATATACGTTCAATTTCGTTTTTTAATTCAACCACCTCGTTCTGAAGAGCCAACCTATCAGATGATGAGTTAGTAGAGTTAGCTGATTGAATCGCCAATTCACGAATACGTTGCAGCATTGTACTAACTTCACCCAAAGCACCCTCAGCAGTTTGTGATAAAGAGATGCCGTCATTCGCATTTCGCGCCGCTTGACTTAATCCTTTAATTTGTGAAGTAAAGCGTTCAGATATTGCCAAACCAGCCGCATCATCCTTCGCGCTATTTATACGCAAACCAGATGATAATCTATTTAATGCGGTCGCTAAACCACGTTGAGATTTATTAAGATTTCGTTGAGAATTCAACGACATAACATTAGTATTAATAATTTGGGGCATTTTCATGTCCTCCAAACGAGCTCAAATAACCTTTGTGCAAAAGAATTACTTGAGTTTTACTTTCTAGCGGATATATTTCTGCACTTTACGAAATATTCACCGCTCCCGTGTTCTCTATCGGACAATTAATAAAAACTTTAATACTGCACTACAAAATTAGTTAAAACAGAGATTTGAATTGACCTCTCCATCACAAATTCACCTGTCTTAATAGAAGCTATCAATAAAATTCACTCCAGGTACGGATATTGTATCGGTCTACAGAACTTGTCTAAATCAATTCAAAAATCGCAAATAGGAAATCAACAATTGAAAGCAAAGCAGATTATTGATAACTCTAAAGCAGAAAGGCTTTCTAAAATAGCTTTCGATTACTACTACAAAGGAAATTTAAAAGATGCGTTAAACGATGCTTTACAAAGCATTACAATAAATCAATTTGATGATAATTCCCAAATTTTAGTCGCGACCATTTATCAAGAAACAGGGCGTTATGATGAAGCAATTCCTTATTTTGAAAAAGCTATAAAACTTAGCCCAAACAATACCCAATATCGCCATAACTTTAGTTTAGTATTGAAAACACTACATCGATACAATGAAGCTTTAGTGCAACTAAATTTCGCACTCAAAAATGAACCTGATAATACTGCTTGTATAAACGAGGCAGGATTAAACTATATCGAACTGGGAGATCATCAAAATGCTCAAAAATTCCTATCTCGGTCACATGATTTAGATCCAGAGAACAAAAGAACCCTAGTTTATCTGTCTTACCACTGCATAAAAACAAAATTATTAAACGAGGCTATTTCATTCGCAGAACAGGCACTAAAGCTCGACTCAGAATTTGGTGAAGCCTATTTTCATATTGGACAAGCACTAACATTAGCGAACTTTATTGAAAAAGGCATCGAATATATTCACATATCTTTAACAAAGTCAGATATAAATGCATGTGAAAAACATCGCAGCACATTAATGCCCTACCTTTATTCCGACCAATATAGTAACGAAACTATCTTTGAAGCACATCGACAATGGGCTAATAAATATTTGAATTATAAATCATTCGAAAAACGAGACAAAAATGAGCCAGCTAAAAAATTGAAAATCGGATTTGTTTCTTCAAACTTTAATACACACTCTGTATCGCATTTTATATTACCCATTTTTCAGCATTATAATAGAGATAATTTCGAATATTATTGCTACTCTGGCACACCAAAACTGGATGAAGTATCTGAATCAATACAACATAATACTGATGTTTGGAGACAAATATACAACCTTTCAGACGAAGAGATCATAAATACAATAAAACAAGATAATATCGATATCCTAATTGATTTAGCTGGTCATTCAGCATCACCGAATCATATTGGGATATTTTCTCAAAAACCTGCTCCATTATTAATGTCCTACTTAGGATACCCATTTTCTACCGGATTGGAAAATATAGATTATCGCATAGTTGATGAATACACAGACCCCATCGGCTTAACTGAGCATTTACATACGGAAACCCTAATTCGTATTAAGAATTCTTTTTTGTGTTTTCAACCTCCCAAACAAAACATTACTATTGAAAAAAACCCTCCACTTAATAAAAATAACCATATAACATTTGGCTCTTTTAATAATTTGAACAAATTATCAGGTACAACGATAGAATTATGGTCAATTATCCTGAAAACTGTTCCAAACTCTAAATTAGCTTTAAAAAGTTCTCAAAGTCTTCCAAGCCTACTAAAAGAACACATCATCGCACAGTTTCAAACTCATGAAATAAGTATCGACCGTTTAATCATACTTAATTATGATACTCAACAAAATGAGCATTTGGAAAAATATAATAAAATTGACATATGCCTAGATACTTACCCCTACAATGGCACAACCACGACTTTCGAAGCATTATGGATGGGTGTTCCTGTCATAACATTGTCCGGCAATGCGCATCTTAGTAGAGTAGGCAATAGTATTCTACAAAATATGGAATTATCCGAACTAATTGCGAACTCCCCGGAAGAATATCTTAATATTGCCGTTGCTCTATCGAAAAATAAAGATAAAATACAAAACTATAGACATAGTTTAAGGGATAAATTAATGTCCTCTGACTTAACAAATGAAATGAGTTTTAGCAAAAAAATTGACGAGCTATTGAGAAATTCTTGGTGTCAGTATTGTGAATCAAAAAATTAGACTGTTAATTCTAGTGATTCTTTCGCAAAGATATAGAAAATAATATAAACAAAGATATCATAAAACTTACTATTTATTCTTCCGTATCTAAAAATTCTTTTAGTCCGTTAATGAGTACAGGAATGTGTTTTTCGTAATTTTTCCATCTATTCTGGGATGATTTATAAATGGGCTGTTTAACCTGATTATAACTCGCCGTATTAGTGATCCCACCCAATTTATGATGCTCTAAACATGAAGGATCCCAACCTAACTCGCAAAACTCTAATAGTTTCCTAATTTGATTCTCAGTATCAGACGTTAACCTTTCATAATGAATGTCATACACAAACCCAGGAAGTACTTTATCCCAATACGCCATAATATTCCGGTATTGTTTATAATAATGAACCAAAGATTCTTGCGCATAGGCAAAGGTCAAACCTTGCGCTGCAAAATTCTGGAAATAACAGGATAAACAGGTATCAATGGCATTTCGATTACTATGAATAATTTTCGCATCAGGAAACAGTCGATAAATCAATCCAATCTGTCTATAGTTTTGAGGCATTTTGTCAACAAAATAAGTATTTACTTCATCGCTAAATCCACTCACCACTGCTAAATATTCTTCCCTCATTTTTTCAATATCATTCAATTCTAGATTATCAAATAATTCTTCACGACTTCCTTTACCTGTTAGTGTTGTGCAATCATGAAAAACTTTATTCATTGCTTTAAGTTCACCCATACCGACAACCTGGGCGTGACTTGACAATATTTTTTCAAGTAAGGTAGTTCCTGATCTCGGCATTCCCACAATAAAAATTAGGTTTTTCTTCTCTAATTCAAATTTTTCACTTTGATTAAGCATTTCCTTTGGATATAAAGATAAAAGCTCGACATCAATTTTCTGAGTTTTATCTTCATCATAATGTATCTCTTTTAGCTCATTTGCTCTCTTACAATATTCAAAAGCTTTGTCATAATCTTTTATTTGATCATAAAATTTTGCTGCCTGATAAAATACATTATATAAACTCGTGGGGGCTATATTCACATTTTTTAAAAATGCAGGCAATAATTTTTTAACTGTTTCTTCATGTCCAAATTCCGGTGCTAAAAGTATATAATTTTCAAGAGCGCCAGTGGTCACAGTTTTTTTGTTTATTACTAACGGTGCTATCAAATCAAAAGCTTCCTTTTTACGTCCAACTTTTTCTAACATACTTGCTTTTACACATTTAATTTCCTCATTTTTCGGGTCTAATTTAATTGCCAAATCTATATGTTTAAAAGCCAAATCCCACTTAGCCAAATATCGACTAGCAATAGCGAGCGTAGAATGTGCATTTGCATTATTATCGTCTATACTGACAGCTATGTTGGCTACTTCTTCCGCTCTTGGAAAATCACCCAATACAATGTTTGCTTTACCCAGTTGTATATAATGCTCAATATTATTAGGGTCTCTTTTTATTAATTTATTTCCCCACATCACAGCTTCTTCTTGTTTTGACATATAGTTCAACGCAATTGCTAATGCCGCAACAATGGGTACATTATTTCTATCTAATTTTAAAGCCTGTCGACAAATAACTTCGGTACTCGCATAATCATCTAGCTTGTTATATAACTCTACAAGTGATTCTATTAATGCTATATTTTTAGGATCAAGCATTACCCCTTTTTTAAAATAATCAAGGGCTAATTCATATGATTTATTTTCTTTGAAAATATAGGCCAAACTCACTATCGAATCGAAATCATTTTCATCAATGGTAAGCGCTTTTTGATAAGATTTTTTTGCTTTCTTAATTTCATTCAATGCATAAAATGCAGTACCAAGGTTTCTATGGTATTCCAAAATTTTTGAATTCAGAGATATTGCCTTACTAAAGTATTGCTTTGCTTGCTGAAACTCTTCCAATTGTAACGCTGTTATTCCTGCATGATAAAACAAATCAGAATTATTTTGCTGTTCTAACATCGCCTTAGCATACTCTTGTTTAGCATGCTCAAAATCGCCTTGTTCGAGATATTTGTTTGCTAAGTTTAAGGAGCTATTTTCGATGTTCTTTTCATTTATCATGCTTTGGAATTCACTCTTACGACATTATTAATCCATATAAGAGCTAATTTAATGCATTATACACACCAGCTAAGTCAACTATTTTTAACTCACTTTCTTCTAAATATCAATCGCTTACCATAATAAGAATGCCTTAGTTTCTTACAGAACAGATATATTTCTATTCATGTCATTTAACTCTTATTTTCCCTCGCCATGGATGTCTGGCAACATTATTGCTCTACACCAATTCGTCTTCGTCGGTTTTTTTAAAAAATTCACAAATGACCAAAGAAAATAAATCTCATCATATGTAGTTATAAATCAGATACTTGGAGAGAACATTGAACACCACCACATTATTGATGAACGCAGATATCCAAGTAATCACTGAAGAATCTTTGGATAACGTGACTACATACGTTTTAAGAGAACAGGGTGATTGGTACGAAGAAGAAATACGGTTTCTAAGACTCTTATTATTAGAAGACATGAGTGTCCTGGATTATGGATTAGATCATGATCTATACGCATTAAGTTCGGCTAAAAGCGTTTCATCTAATGGAAAAGTTGTATATTTGTCCACAAATGAAAACCTTGAGTACACTCAATCAAGTGTTCAACTAAATTCATTTAATAAGTTTTTTGAATTCATTGGAAACGATTATACTGAAACAAGTAATCAACAGTTTGATTTTATGCGTTTTTCACGAAATACGAATCAACTAATTTCAAATTTTTCTGATTCCATAAAATCTCACCTACCCATCATCATGACTGAAGCCATCTTCGAAAATGATAGTGACTTAATTTGGTTAGGACAACTTGGTTACAACCTATATAGACTAAGGCCATCTCACAATTTATTAATCCCACTCGGTGACAACTTTCTTTTCCCTGACTTCAATAAACAAGTGTTTCTTATTCCTGAAAACAAAATTGATGTCTTATTTGATAGAGGATTTTTAGTCAAAGAATTGCTCCCATTAAAAACTATTAACAAAGAGAATACTGCTGGATTTGATTGGTTATCAAAAAAAGCATACGTTACTGAACAACAGATAAACTTATACCAACAGATATATCGACCTGGAATTTCAAAAAACACAGATCGATTTATTCAAATTTTTAACGCTTATGCATTGTCACATGACACAAATCTCACGCCAGATGAACGTTATGGGCATTTGTGTACGGCTCTTTCATCACTAAAAGATATTAAAAACCTAGATCAGTCCCCGCATCTATTATCAACGTACGCTAGACTTTCCTTTGAATTTGGTCAGTATAAAGAGGCACTAGATGCATTAACAAAATTATGGAAAAACATAATAAATAACGGATTCTGCCCCACATCTCTTTTCTTGCTACCCACCGAAAAGTATGAAAAAAATAATCAACCGATTTTAGTATCTGATTGGCTGGGTGTTCAAACAATTGAACAAGCTTATTTCTTACAATTTCCAAGCTCATATTTTGATATATCCAATGAAATTGAAACTCTAATTGGTAATCTAAAGGATGCAAACTTAAGTAGTGATTTTCTCAACAATATGAATCAATTGAGTTGTAAGCGAAAGAATAAATTATTTTTAAACATTGTACCTCACAATTCAACTAGTTCATTTTCATTAAGTAATAAGCCCAAATACACACCTCAAATAATGGAACCTGTTACATCTCTTAAAGTAACTGTTTGCGTAGCAACTTACAATCGTTGTAATTTGCTTATTAGAACTATAGATTCTGTTTTAAACCAAACCTATACCAATTTTGAATTACTCATTTGTGATGATACATCAACAGATGATACAGAAACTTATTGTACGAATTTAGCACTATTGGACCATAGAATTAAATATTATAGAAATGATAACAATCTAGGTATGGTCGCAAACTATCAAAAAATGTATGACATGGTTGAAACTGAATTATTTGTCATTTGTTCAGATGATGATTTCTTACTTCCCAGACATTTAGAAAGAACTGTAGATGCTTTTAATAAACAGCCTGGACTAGGAATGGTATTTGGCCAAACGATTTGTGGCAGTGTAAATGGTACAGGGCAAGTATCGATCATTCCCAAAAATTTATCGCAAGACGGCATTGTGGATCCAAAGAAAATGTTATTTGATAGTATTATGGGAAATAATATTTGCTGGACTAGCGCCCTGATTCGAAAAACTGCTGTTGATAGAATGGCAACTTACGGCAAAGATAACCTAGAGATGAGCTTTGAAGATATTTTTATCAAAGAGGGGGATTATTTCTTCGTATTGCTCATGCTAGTCTGTGCTCCCGTTGCCTTTGTAAATGTACCCGCTTCATATTTTTCTGTAGATGGTAGCTCATATTCCACTACACAACTTGGTGGTGGTTGGGGCATGGAGATTCGACTTCGTACGGTATATTTCCTACATCAACTTTATATAGATAATTACGGAGATAACGAAGAAGAAAAAAATAGAATATCTGAAATGCTAGTCGAATTTGATCAGATGTATGCTCAAATTGAAAACAAACTGTCTGCTGATGAGAAAATCGAACATTCGAAAAAACTCAATGAATTTCAGTCAATGATAAAGCAATTAAAAAACCTTACCCAAAATATCGAAAAGATCACCCTATGAGAACAATTTGGCTGAGCTCTTATCCTAAAGCAGGAAACACATGGATAACTTCTTTTCTATATTACTATTATTTTGGAATCCCCGAACATAGTAGTGAAATAATGCTTAAGATACCCGACATTCATGAATTGTTGGGTAAAAAGCAAATGCTGAATGAAGATTCTCCTGACACAATTATGTGCAAGAGTCACTTTTTATTCTCAGACAAGCATCCTCAAATTCACTCCACATCTGGATTTATCTATTTATTAAGACATCCAAAGGATATCTTGTTAAGCGATCTAAGTTTCTGGAAACTATGCCATCCAGAAACTCGGATAGATGACTATCGTTTTGCCATTTCATTTATTGAAAATGATGGAAACTTAGCCTGGAGTGAACTAGGCTTTGGTAGCTGGCCACAACATGTTAGTAGTTGGTTTCACGCATTTGAAAAATACCCTGGATTACAAATACGCTACGAAGACTTAATGAAAGATCCTCAAGAATTCAGAAAAATAATTCAATTTTTATCAAATGATGGTGTCGATGAGGCACGTTTTAAAATTGCAATAAACGCGTCTTCGTTTCAAAGCATGCGAAATATGGAGATCCAGGAAAAACAAGAGTCAATTAAAGACACAATTTTTCCAGGAGGAGAATCTTCGCTAAAATCAGAAAAGTATTTTGTTAACAAAGGTGGCGTAGGGCAAAGTTTGGCGCATATAGGTTCTGATTTGGATGAAATGTTTGACAATAAATACGCTGAAATTCTCTCGCAATTGGGTTACTAAAATACTGGTTTAGTTATCAATAAGCATTAGAATTTTGAAGTAATGATACGGTATTACCTATGCCTCTTCTAAGGTCACCACTGAATGTAAATCCTTCTGATTTAATTCGCTCACAAGACACTTCATAAGATAGCTGATTCATAATTTCACTATCCACAAATTCAATATTAAGCTGAGGAACAAATTCTCGAATGACTTCAATGATATCGCTGACAGTCGCATTTTGGGTAAGTACATTATATATCCGCCCATCAAATAGCTTATTTCGAATCAAAAATGAAATTGCATTGGATGCGTCAAGCAAGTCTAGATAAGGGCGTTTTTGATTATAAGCTGTACTCCATACCGTTATTGGCTGCCCCATTACAGCTTGCCAACAAAACTTATTAACCGCCGTATGAAAACGCATACCTGGCGACGTTCCAAAAATAGTCCCGAAACGACAAGAAACCGCCTTTAATCCCTGTTTTTCACACATGGAGCTTATATATTGCTCTTCAGCAATTTTTGTTTTTGCATACGGACTCTGAGGCTGGAGCTCCTCTGAAGAACAATCTTCGCTAACTATCTCATTCTGAGTACCGTATACACTGGTAGATGACAAAGCTATCAAACTAGTACCTGTCATTTGACAAGCGTCTGCCACTTTAACTGTTGCTTGATAGTTATTCGCCTCTACTTCTTCCGCGATATCAAAACTCCCGGCTGCATCAGTGATTGCAGCCAAATGTATAACGACATCTGAATCTATAAATATTGGTAATAGGTCAATTTTTGTTACATCACTTTCTATAAACTGATATGTTACCAACGAAGACAAATTAAATAATGAAGGAAATCGCTGAGTCATCATATTATCAATCATGACAATTTTAGATCCAGGAAATTGAACAGCGAGGTCTCGAATAAGATATGATCCTATATGTCCAATAGCCCCAGTTACAATAATCTTCATAAAAACAAAAATCCTTTATTTCAAATTTTTTATTTCTTTTTGGCCTTAAGTGCCAACATAAAGTCTCTATCACCTTTCCACTGAAATCGATCTATTGAAATAACTTCGAGATTCATACGCTCACAAATAGCACGTAATTTCGCTTCAGTGTAACAATTAGTATGAAACTGACCGACCCCATTTTGACTTCCAAACAATGTTGCTGCAAGATAACCCCACCGATTGTTCGGCTCATAAGTATAGGTACCAAACCAATGCTGCTGTTGAATCGCCTCTTCATCGTCTCGATAAAAGTCTTTCCAGTCATCCTCTGCATCAAGCCAAAGTCGCACGGTTTTTTCGAAATCTACAGTAGAAAGATTTAATAAACCACCAGGCTTCAATATTCGTACAACTTCTTTAAAAAATTTTGGTTCATCAATAAAAGGAAGATGTTCAATTAATCCATCAGCTCTAACTTCATCAACCGATCCTTCTTCATAGGGCAAATTGAACAAATCACTCTGCACTATGACAATATCATCATCAAATTGTTGATTGGGATATCGAAGTCGCATAGCTTCCAATGTATCCATATCGACATTAATATATTCTGGTAATGGCCTACCACCACAGCCCAAATTAAGCCGTATAGATAATCCTTCTTTCACTTTTTTTCACTCATATAAACATCACTTCTCAATGTAATATTTATGTAATCTAAAAACGCTTTATAATCTCGAATATAATCCTGAGAATCATATGGTAGATCACACAACACTGTTAAGATCGTGCCATTTTCTTTATACTTTTGCTCTAACCATATTCCCGGAGGAACAAGCAAACCAACATTAGGTTGATCAAGCAAGATGTTTTTAACTTTCTCTCCATCATTGGCAATTATTTCAATACATCCTGATGAACAAACTAACAATTGCTTACAGTTTTTATGTGCATGCTGGCCTCGTATATTATCTTTTTGACCGCGAACTACAAACACTCGAGAAATCGAAAATGGACAATGAGTAACACCCTCCATAACAACAAGATCGCCGTTATCGGCTACATGTCTAGGAAATTTTATCTTTGTTATAGTATCAATTGAATTGATCATTTCTCAATTTCCTCCTTCCATTCGACTATATAACACATGATGAAAATAAGGAAACATACTCATAGGCATCTCATGAGACATTGACCAATTAGAAACAGATGGATTATAAGCTTTCAAATATTTTTCACGAGCATCATCAAGTTCTATATTATTAAAAATATCGATAACATCTCTACACCTTCCTAACTCAAACACATCCAGAATTTTACTAGGCTCCAAATCAGGCATTCCAATTAAATTAGGCATGTATTTAGCAACAGCATTCTTACTATAAAAATATCTACTTCTAGAAACTATTCTCTCCATATAATCATCAATGACAGATAACGGCATCTCTTGAAAACTATCAATATTGATAACTAAATCTGGGGTTAAATATTCTTGTAGTTCATACGTTTCACTGTCGATGAATTGAATACGCTCAAATTTTTCAGGAATAACTTTTTTCAAATATCTTTGACTTAATGCTAACATTGGTTTCAAATCAATGATCGTATACGATTCAACATTCGGAAACAAAGTGAGAAAAGTATGGCACGTTCGACCAAAACCACCGCCTATCTCAGCAATATTTTTTATCTCTTGGCTGTTCATAGCATTTGAATCATCTAAAAAATCAAATTCTTCAACTGCCGCTAAATAATCTGCATTAATATGACAGTTTCGATTATTAATAGAAACAGGATTTCCCATTTCAATATTTTGAATTTTTTTATAGGACTTTATAAAATCGTCAGATACATCTTGCGAAGTGGTAAACATCAAAAACTTCAAATATCTTGTTGAGTTCTCATAAGGATCCCATGCAACAAATTTGTTTGCGGCACCTGGCGCCCTAAAATGCTTTAGAAATTCATCATCAATATTAGAAAAGGTGTCTTCAGTTAATGTATCCCACAACTTAGAGCTCACACTCATTTCACAACCTCTCTTGAAATACATCAATTAATTTACGAATACCAACTTCTAATGAAACCTGAGGCGTCCATTTTGTCATTTCAGAAAACAAAGAATTGTTACCAACAAAGTTTCTATATTCGATCTGATTCGCTTCTTCAGGCCAAGGAACGTGATCAACCTTTATATTTTTCCCTATAACACTACTCGTTTCCTTAACAACAAGTTCAAACGCATCATTTAACGTATAACCGATACCATTAGAAATATTAAAGGATCGTCCTTCCAAACCTTCAGTATGCGAAGCATATATAAAAGCAGAAGTTACATCATCGATGTAAATGTAATCACGTAAATAATCGCCACTTCCAAACACTTGCAAATCTTTACCGTTAACCGCCTCACAAACTATCTTATTAAGCACGCCTCTATCGCTAGCCGAATGATTTGTCAAACTAGGCCCATAAACATTCGCTAAGCGCAAAGACACGCTACTCAAAAAACCTTGCCGAGTAGCCATTTCCAAAAGTTGCTCAGCAAATAATTTATGTAAATCATATGTGGTAATTGGATTTTCCTTGGCAGTTTCTGAAACAGGAAATTCGCTTGTCATTCCATATACCGTTACTGTTGATGCATAAACAACCCTAGGTATTTTATTCGATTTCTTAACCGCTTTTATGAGATTATTTAGGGGTAAAAGTGTGGAATGTAAATTTTCTTCAACATCTTTTTCAGCAGCATAGACACTTGTGTTCCCTGCCAAACATATAATGACATCTGCTCGGTCAACGACTTCCGGCCAAATATCATACATTCTAATATCAGCAATTATGTCAATTACTCCGACAATCGAGGGTATTTTTTTACGACAAATACGAATCACTTCTATGGAATTTTTCTGCAAGTTTTCAACAAGAGCCGAACCGATATAACCATTGCCTCCTGTTATCGCTATACGTTTTCCTTGTAAACCATCAAACATATTATCCATCAGTTCGTCACATTCATTATTTTCACTAATTTCCACATGACTTGAAAATAAGTTGGGAAAAATGGCTTAATCGATGTTTTTCATCAAATTCACTCATTGTTTCAACATGTTTGTTAAAATATCGATATTTGGCAACCAATTTATACCCCATCACTTCAACTGAATTAATAAATTCACTTAGATTCCAAAACCAAGCCGGGATTTTTTTCCCGTAATAATTTTGAATTGACACAAATGTATCAATATCTCCAGCAGGAAGATCTGCAAAAACAATATACTTTGGCTGGTAATCACTAAATTTTTTCAAAACTCCCAGCCAATCTTCCACATATTGAATTGATGATCCTGCGTGTACTGTATCAAACACCGTATTCACTGGCAGTTCAACGCTAAACTCTAATTGGTGATCTTCTTTATATAACTCGATACCTTGCTGACACAAATTTTCATTCTCTACAATGACATATGTCAGATCAACTTCATTAGCTAATATCTTAGCCACCTCTAAATAGGTATTACCCAATCCACCACCAAAGTCTAAAACGCTTAATTTTTTTTTGTGTTCCTCATATTGTGAAGCTAAGATAACCGAAAGGTAATAGTCATTTGATTGCGCTATTGATGAAATGCCTGCATCTTTATCATCATCTAATTGAGACAACTTGTTTTTTATCTGTTCTCTCTGTTTATCAATCCATAACGAATCATGAAAAACATCATTTTCTCCCTTCGCCTCATCAAAACTACAGAAAACACCTTCCCAAACTCGACCATTCCATTGATTAATGCTCATATATACCTCATACTCCATTCATATTGGGATATAAAGCTTTAGACAATTCACTTAGCTTCGGGAAATTTTGATCACGCTTAGACACTTCTGGATTTGAGATCGGCCACTTTATAGCGACGCCTGGATCATTCCAAAATAATCCCCCCTCATCATCAGAATCATAAAATTCACTCACTTTATAATGTAAATCAGCATAATCACTGATAACACAAAATCCATGTGCAAAGCCTGGTGCCATATAAATTTGCCGAGAACCAACATCATTCAACTCAACACCATACCATTGCGTAAAAGTTGGAGAATTGGGCCTTAAATCAACACAAACATCATAGATACTACCGCGCATAATTGTAACAATCTGCGCTTGTGGTCGCTTAATTTGATAATGCATTCCCCTCAACACACCTTTTACAGAACGTGAGTGATTTTCTTGAATAAAATTATCATTTATTCCAACATCTTTATATCGATTCTCTTGATAAGATTCCAAAAAGAATCCACGCTCATCCTGGAAACAATCTGGCTCAATGCGAACAAGGCCTTCTAAAGGTGTTTTAACAATTTTCACATTGTTTACCAAAATATTCTTTAATTGTATTCACTACTTTGTCAATGTCTGAAAAAGCTAACTCAGGATAAATGGGTAGTGAAATAATCTTTTTTACAATAAGATCCGTAATATGCATGTCCTTTGCCGTACGGATTCGTTTTTTGTAAGCAGGCTGTTGATGAACCGGCATGGAATAATGAATACCTGCTTGTATACCGTGTTCTCTCAAGTAATTGAGCATATCTGCACGTTGCTCTACTTGAATAACAAACAAATGAAAAACTGACTCAGCTTTCGAACGTATTTCCGGTAGCTGAATGGGTAAACCTGTGAGATGTTTTATATAATATTCAGCCAATTGGCGTCGTTTTTCATTATCCTCATCCAAATATTTTAATTTAACTCGAAGAATTGCGGCTTGCAGTTCATCTAATCTGGAATTTCTTCCTGGGAACTCACTGACACGATTTTTCCAACCATATTCTCGAAGCATACGTACTTTGGAGGCTAGCTCAGTATTATTAGTGGTAACCAAACCCGCATCACCAATTGCACCCAAATTCTTGGTTGGATAACAACTAAAACAACTGATATCTCCAAATGAGCCTAATCGCTTTTCTTTATATGTTGCGCCATGCGCTTGAGAGGCATCTTCAACTAAAAATAATTCGTATTCCTTACAAAAGTCTATAATCGCTTCCAGATCAACCGCCTGCCCATATAAATGCACTGCGATAATGGCCTTTGTTTTAGAGGAAACAACTGTCTTCAATTGAGATGGAGCCAATGTGTAATATTGAGGTTCAATATCAACCAAAACAGCTTGTGCACCTGTCGCTTCAATAGCTGCGACGGTTGCCACCGCAGTATGAGAAACCGTAATCACTTCATCCCCGACTCCAATATCTAAAGCACGTAGTGCCAATTCAATTGCATCAGTGCCATTGGCAACGCCTACTGCTTCAGTCGTTCCAATGTATCTTGCAAACTCCTGTTCTAGATTATTAACTTCGTCTCCCAACACAAAACGATTGCTTCTCATAACAGCAAGAGCAGCTTCTTCTATCTCCGCTTGATGGCTTTGAAACTGAGCGGATGGATTAGCACACAAAATCATCACTAAAGAATTTTCACTTCAGGTATGTAAGTAATCCAATGCCTTAAGCCACCCATATAATCTTTTTCTTTTTCCATGATTTCGGCGGCATGGTTCCAGGCAAACAGCAAAACATAATCAGGATTACTCTCTCGGAATTGTTCATAAGGCAAAACAGGAATATGTGCGCCAGGAGATAATTTATAATGTTTAATGGGTGTTGTGTCATATATAGCTTCAACCAAATCAGGTGTGATACCAAAATAGTTTGTTACCGTAGTGCTTTTAGAAGTTGCCCCATAGGCGACGACTTTCTTTCCATCTTTCTTCAAAGTGGTCAAAAGGTCAATTAAATCCTTCTTAATTCTATTAATACTTTCTGAAAATCCGTAATAAGATTCTGCTTTATGCAATCCTAATTTTTCTTCTTGATTAATCAACTTGGCTACATTTTTTGATACTTCAATTTTATCTTTATGTGCAATGGTATATCGCATGGATCCACCATGAGTTGTTTGTGGCTCTACATTCACAAGCTCAAGATCATGTTTGGCTGCTAAAAATCGAACCGATAATGCAGAAAACAAAAATACGTGTTCATCATAAATTTGATCAAACGATGTTTTATCAACAACTTCACCTAGATAGGGATCTTCAAATATGAAAACACCATTACCATTCAATAATGCCTTCACACCTGAAAAAATAGAATGTATATAGGCTATATGACACATAACGTTTGCACTTAAGATCACATCTGCCTGTTTGTTATCTTGGAGAATTTCGAGTGCCAAATCTTTATCAAAAAACTCTGTAACGACGTTAAATCCCTTATTTATTGCCACTTGTGCAACGTTCTTTGATGGCTCTACACCTAGACAAGAAACATTTTTAGCGACAAAATTTTCAAGCATAATTCCATCATTGCAACCGATCTCTACCACAAACGAATTATCATCTAAGCTTTGCGTTTCAATAAGTGAATATGCAAATCGTTTAAAATGCGATCTCATATAGTTGGAAGTTGATGAGAAAAATGCATAATTATCATGGAACATTTTTTCTCTATCGGGTTGTTCAACTAGCTGGACCATGAAGCAGTTTTCACAAAATCCCACTTTCATTGGAAACAGGTATTCGTCTTTCAAAGAATTCTTTGAGGTAAATGCATTGGCAATAGGCATATCACCAAAATCAACGAAAGATTGATAAGGATTTTCGCAAACTAAGCATTTATTCATTCAGTATCTCATCTCTAAGCTAAATTGTCGTAACGCTGAATTTGATTAATCATTCATGAGTTATATCAATCTAAGAATTTAGTCAAAACAAATATTAAACAAATTTTTCAGATTATGAAGCAAGTCATTGAAAAAACAACCCATTATAAATAACCTGACTATGAATTATATGCAATAAAGATACTCATCTAACCGTTTTGTGTTCATGCTAACAAAATTATAAATTGGCTAAAATTATCTGTGATTACTCCCCATATCCGTGGCTTATATATTGCTTTGTATTATTAATGATCAATGTAAATTATTTCACAACAAAGCTTTCTAAATTATGCAGCAAACCATAAAACAACCATCTAAAACAAACACTAAAAGCGCAGACTTGTTTGCTCAAAAAGCGCTTGATACCCATCACTCAGGTAATACAGTTGAAGCGATCAAATACGCAAAATTTGCGCTAAAACAAGACCCTAGCAGGGATCGAACCCTCTATATTTTAGGCATTCTCTATAAACATCAAGAAGACAACGAAAAAGCGGCAGATTACTTTGAGCAAGCGATCGCGATTAACAATCAAAATCTGCTTTACTTTTATAATCTGGGCATTGTATTCAAGGATATGGGTAATTACGAGAAAGGCCTAGAGAACCAACGATTGGCACTGGCCCTTTCTAGCAATAACATTCCAAGCCTAAACGAAGTTGGTTTGCTCTATATCAACCTGAAGCAACTTAACAAGGCTGAGTCGCCATTAATTAAAGCACATTCTCTAGATCCTCAAGATGTGGCAACCTGTATTAACCTATCTCGACTTTATATATTAAAAAATCAAATTCGAGACTCAATCGACTTTGCAAATAAGGCAATTACTATAGATCCACATCGACCTGAAGCACTATCGAATATAGCAACCGCACTTCTCATTGGGAATTTTCATGACGAAGGGATTGACTATTTACGACTTTCTTTAATTAACAACCCGAGTGATCCCTCATACACACATCAATCTTTGCTCATGAATATGCTTTACCCCGATAGTTACACACCCGAGGAGATATTCGAAGAACATAAAACCTGGGCAAATACACACCTTATCCAACGTAAAGCATCTGAAATGCACTCAAAACAGGGCATTAATAAGAATAAAACACTTAAAATCGGCCTGGTATCTTCAGATTTAAAAGATCATTCAATTGCTTATTTTTTATCTCCTTTACTTGAAAATATCAATCAAAACGACTTTGAAATTTTCTGTTATTCAGCTGTGATAGCCCCAGACCAAATCACTGATAGATTTAAAACCTTATCAACGCAATGGTGTGATATATCAACAAAGAGTAACGAAAATGTCACTGAACAAATAAAACAAGACAATATTGATATTTTAATCGATTTATCTGGTCATACATTGGGAAGCAATTTAAATATTTTTGCGAATAAGCCCGCTCCGATACAGATGACCTATTTGGGCTACCCATTTACCACCGGCTTAAATAATATTGACTATAGAATTACTGACAATTTTGCTGATCCGGAAGGTAGCACTGAACATATACACACTGAGACGCTTGCTCGACTAAGCCCGTCATTTCTGTGCTATCAACCTGACCAAGAAGCACCTATCTGTGAAACATTACCCGTAGAAAAGAACAACTACATTACCTTTGGTTCATTTAACAATTATTCCAAATTATCCATAAGCTCAATAAAGTCCTGGGCAAAAATACTGCTCGCAGTTCCAGATTCAAAAATCTTTCTAAAAAATACTAATTTTATCCCAGACTTATTGAGAGACAATATACTGTCAACATTTGAAGAATCAGGTGTTTATCATGATCGAGTAATACTACATCACTCTACAGCAAGTAAAGATCAGCATTTAGAGTTGTATAACAATATCGATATATGCCTTGACCCTTACCCGTATAATGGTACTACAACAACGTTTGAAGCGATATTTATGGGTGTGCCCATTGTATGTTTAAGAGGAAATGCTCACTATAGCCGGGTAGGACACAGTATTTTATCGAATCTCGGACTTGAATGCTTAGTAGCTGATTCAGCGGATCACTACACAGCGATTACTAAAAATCTTGCCGACGACATTAGCGCTTTAAAAACATACCGGCAAACCCTAAGAAACCAACTATTAACTTCCCCACTAACTGATGCTGAACAATTTAGTCAATCATTCGAAAATTTATTGAGAAACGCCTGGTATAAATACTGCGATGAATAATCGACAATATAATATTGAATTGGCTAATCAAATTTCAATACAGTTATAAAAAGAAATATTTTACAGCATAATATTCCATCTTAATGCTATAAAAATAAGATTTGAAGACCCAAAGATATCTATAATAAATGGTGGCTCAACTTACGAGAAATAACCTGAATAGCAATTACAAATATTTAAAACTATCCAATTTCTAGCTAATATTGATATTAACCTTGTAATAAGCTTAATACATTCTGTGGTATAGAATTAGCCTGAGCTAGCATAGCAGTACCTGCTTGCTGCAGAATTTGATTCCGTGTCAACTCAGCAGTTTCCGCAGCAAAATCAGCATCCATAATCCTTGATCTTGCAGCACTTAAGTTTTCAACCGCCGTTTCTAGATTAGCGATCGTCGATCCAAAGCGATTTTGTAAAGCACCAAATTTTGCACGTTGTGAGTTGATTTGTGAAATCGCAGCATCAGCAACCGAGAGAGCAATATTTGAACCAGCTACTGTACTAATATCAAAATCTGCCACTTTTTGTAGAGTTGATGCTTCACTAGCTGTAGTCATAACTTCAGAACCAGCACTAGCAAGCACAGTAAATGATTTATCTGAATCAAAAGTTACCTGTCCAGATATATAACCAGTATCCGCGGTTGTATCACCAGTCAAAGCCAATGTCGTGGCATTAGGCGCAGTAATAGTTACATTACCCGAATTAGTAAATGCTGTATCTGCGAGTGTAATATTTTCCCCACTATAGTGACTCAACGTTAAACCAGAGCCATCATCTTTTACTGTAGCAATTACGCCAGTTTGCGCAGTAACATCGTTAAAAGCGGATGCTGCCGTAGATAAAGCTTCAATACCTGAAGCAGCGGTTAAATTAAACCCAACGGTGGCAGGAGCAGTAGCTGCGTTGTCTGAAACAACTGTCAGAGTATATGCACCTGCCGCACTGAAAGTAAGGTCAGTTTCGGTCAATGCTGATGCAGTCGTTCCTGTACTTTCATTGACTAGGTTTATTGCTGATGCGATATCTTTAGCACTTGCGCTCACTGCAGTGGCAATAGCAGCTGAACCTTCAGATCCACTAATCGTAAAGCTCGTCGCAGCACCAAGGCGATGCGTAGAACCCACATCACTACCATAGCCTTCAATTTGATAGTTACCGTATTGTTGTACTTTAAAATTAGCTGTTGTCGCAACTATTGACTGATTCGCATTCGCACCAACTTGAAATAACGCTGTACCAAAGGTGCCATCTAAGATTTTTTGGCCATTAAATTCAGTAGATTTTGCGATACGATCCAATTCCGCTGTTAATTGATTCACTTCAAGATTCAGGGCTTTTCGATCACTCGGTGAGTTTGTTGCATTTAAAGATTGTACAGCCAATTCGCGAACCCGTTGTAAAATATTACTTGCCTCTTCTAATGCTCCTTCAGCAACTTGCGCTAATGAAATACCATCATTTGCATTTCTTGCAGCAGTCGAAAGTCCTTTAATTTGAGCAGTAAAACGTTGAGATATCGCCAAGCCTGCGGCATCATCACGCGCGCTATTAATTCTCAAACCAGAAGATAAGCGTTGTAAGGATGTCTGCAATGAGCCCTGAGATTTATTTAAATTTCTCTGGCTATTCAGCGACATAATATTCGTGTTTATAATTTGTGGCATAACAATCTCCTAATAAAAAGTCATGAGATTTTTGCGATTTAATCGCTGGTTAATTAAAAAAAGTACTTCACTCATCACTTTTACATTTTGATCTACAAGTAAAATTGCAATGTGCTTGCCAACTTTACAGGATTCTATTTTTTTCCATTTAATTTCTTTGAATAACTGCATATATAGATTATTTTCCCAATTTTTTCGCCAATTTATTTCAAGTCTAGTGCTTTCCAATTGCCGGTTATTTCGTTTGCGGCAACTTTTGCCGCAATATCATTATAAATAATTAAATAAAGATAAGCCTTGTATTTTGGTATACGCATTTTGAGCTGCTTGTAGTCCTACCAATTGCATATTCAATCGTGTTACCGCTTCTGAATAATCCAAATCCTGTATTTCAGACAAGGTCGTTTTAAGCTGCAAAGTGAAAGATTCATTTACCTCAATCTGCTTATCAACTGTGTTTAACCTTGCTCCAATGCTTGCCCGAACGTCCAATATACTTCCTATACTTTGATCCATATCAATAATATTACGATTCATCGCATTATGAAATTCTGTTAAATCTGCTGTGCCTTGTTGAGCCATACCCAGTGTATCAATAAAATTTTGAATCGACGCAAACATACTCTGATTATTGCTTGGACTTATTGTATATTCATCTCCCGCGGCGGGCGTTCCTGAAATTGAAGTTTTTACACCCAATGCATCAAGGCCTTGTAAAACAGCGCCATCTTCATAAGCAACACCTGCAAAACCACCACCGGTAAAAGCTGCTTCAGTAATACCCGCTTGCGCTGCGGGAACAATAATATTATTTGCGCCATCTAATACATAATATTCAACAGGGTCGAATGTTGATCCTGTGCTTGGAGGTATAAATTTCACTGCATAATTATCTGCCACATAGCTCCCAAATGTAGTACCAGGATCAATTATTCCGCCACCGGTATTATTGGGATTGTCCACAGCTTGAAATTTTCCATTCCCATTTTTAATTGCGAGAAATGCGGTTTCTCCAGAATCACCCATCGCTAGTGTTGTTGAAGGTCCCACTTTTAAAAATCGCTGACCATCATCACCATAATAATTAAAATTTCCAACTCCATCAGTATCAAATGGTTTTGTTTTTCCTTGATAACCAGAAAATATATACTCACCATTACTATCAGCAGTATTAGATAGTGAAATCACTTGTTGTAACAATTGCTCTACTTCGGAACGAATGAGACGTCGAGTTTCTATTGTTTGACTGTCATTATTTGCACTTATCATTAACTCTCGTACACGTTGCAACGAATTACCTACGCCGATTAATGTCCCTTCCTCCAGAGATAAGCGATTTTCTAACTGTGACGAGTTTTTTGTATACTGTTCATTAGCACGAATCGTCTCCTGCAAATCCAATGATCTTGCTGAACCATATGGGTCATCTGACGGAGCCAATATACGATTACCGGTAGATACTTTAAGCTGTATATCGCTTAATTTTTTCTGTTGGGCCAACATCGTTTCAAGACCATTTTTTGCTAACAAACTCGAAGAAATTCTCATCGCTATCTCCTAACCGCCCCAAGCAGTGTCTGAAACAATTCATCAGCAGCACTTATCACCTGAGCGGCCGCAGCATAAGCTTGTTGAAAACGCAATAAATTTGCAGCTTCTTCATCTAAATTAACACCAGATATCGAATCACGTAATCCTTCCGCTTGGCTTAATAATGCACTTTGCGCTTCATAGCTAATTTCAGATTGGCTGGTACGATTACCAACTGCTACAACAATTTCAGCATATGCATCGTGAAACGTGGCATTACCATTAATCATCGTATTATCAAGTTGCAAACCTGCAAGTAACAATGCATTTCGGTTATCACTAATACCAGAAGTATTTCTTTCGACAGTAAATACATCACCAACGATGGGAGCACCACTTATATCAACATCCCAGCCATTGAAACTTAACGTACCACCAGGGGTATATGCTGCTGTCACCGTGTTTCCACTAGGAACACCAACAGCTGTATATTGATCCGCATTATTTGGCGAACCCAGGGCGTCAACACGAGAAAACGTAATAGTCACTGTATCTTGTAGATCAACATTTGTATTATCGGTAATGGTTGCTTCTGTGATCGATCCAGTACCCAAGTTATTTGATATATTTGCTCCAGTTTTCAATATATTCGCTGCGGCTATTTCACTTGGATCCCTGGTCAAAACCGAAAAGCTTCGAGTGGCTTCACGTGTTGGGCGAATAAAAAACTTGTCTCCTGCAACAGGTACAGAATCTAAAGAAATATCCAAACCAAAAACTGGATCAAATTGAATGGGTGGCCCTGCAGCAGCAACATTCAATGTTGTAACTTGATTTGTTTTTTCATTTCTCAGTTGATAGTTTACGCCATCGTATAACAATTGATATTCATCTGTAGTTAGTGATTGAACATCGTTTAAAGTAACTGTTATTAAGCTGGCGCCAGCATTTAGTATCGATTCATTGGCACCCAAGGTTGGCTCATTAAAAAAATCTGTTCCTAAAGCACTATTTAGATCAAGACCGTTTCGATGCTGAGTATTAAAGGTATTCGCCACAGCAATGGCAATACGACCCAGACCATTTCGTGCTGGAATGAGCACTTCATCACGAAATTTCAATACCCCACCCAAGTCACCACCATTTAGCATAGTAGAAATTGGCGACAGTACATTTGTTGAGGGATCAACATAAGATACTTCATAAATTTTTGGGTCATCTGGGTCCGGTCTAGCCTCCAACTTCATAGGTTTAGTACCCAAAACAAGGCTTTGTCCATTGCCAATAAAAACATCGAGTGAACCATTATCCGTTTCAACGACACTCACATTAACCTTTTCTGCAAGTTGATCGATTAATAAATCCCGCTTATCCAACAAATCATTTGGCGGCTGATTACCCCCTAATCCCCTAGCGACAATAATTTCTTTATTAAGGTCTGCAATAGAAATCGCTATTTCATTCGTTTCACCCACTTGATTTACAATACGACTATTTGCTGCTTTGTTTAAATCTGCAAACCAAGAATCTAACGTCGAAAACTGGTTAACCATGCTTTCAGCTTCAGTTATCATCACAGTACGAGCTGCAATAGATGTTGGATCATTTGAAACTTCTTGAACACCTTCAAAAAAGCTTTCGATAGAGGGCGTTAACCCTGCGTCTGCATCCGCAATAAGATTGTCTACTTGGCTAGCAAACTCGTTATAAGCGGAAAAATATTCCTTTGTTGACAAACGAGCCCGAACTTGGTTAATTGAATTTTGATCGAACATGCGTTCAGTTGAGTTTATATCGACGCCATTACCCATGAAGCCGGCACCAGAAGGTGTAGCCGGACGAGTTAACATCCCAACTTTTTGCCTCGAATATCCATCGGTATTCGAGTTTGAGATATTATGTCCAATGGTTCCTAGTGTTCGTTGGAAGGCTTTTAATCCAGAAACTCCAACGCGTAAAATATCACCCGCCATAAATTACCCCTTGCTTATTCATATTAAATCGTCCTCAGATTTTTTCTGAAGAGATAATGTAGACAACGCATCGTTTAATGGGCGATCATTCATAATTCTTTGGATTTTTTTCGCATATTGGGGGTCAGTTGCATATCCCGACTGTTGCAAAGTTTTTACAAAATTGACATCGTCAGACGCAACATCTAATGCTTGAGAATAGCGAGGGCTTTGCTGAAGAAAATTCACATAATCGTCAAAACTGGCAGAAAACGAATCATAAACTCTAAAGTCTGCTCGCTTCTTATGTGCTGTACCCGCTGAATATTCGACAGTTGAAATCGATGCTTTATCGCCATCCCAGCGATTGTCCGCTTTAATATTAAATAGGTTATAACTATTCTGCCCATCAGGTTTACGTATAACATATTTTCCCCAACCAGTTTCCAATGCTGCCTGAGCAACAAGTACTTTGGGTGATATTCCTGTTTTTTCCGATGCTGATTCCGCTAAGGGCCACATTGTTTTCACAAAATCTTGTGGAGATTTGATAGTGATTTCGGGCTCTTTACTCTGATTAGTTTGAGTAACACTAGAATTTAGTTGTAAATGACTCTGCTCTGCCTTTTGTTTTGGTAAATACTGCTCCAACTGTTTAACCATCATATCAGCGATACCAATTCCACCTTGTTTAGACAGATCTAAAGCAAGTTGATCATCATGCATATCGCGGTAAACTTTTGCCGAATCGGAATCAAAAAGCGGATTACCAAAGCTTGCATCACGCATAGATTTGAGCATCATTTTCATAAAGATAGATTCAAATTCAGCAGCGACGGCCTTAAGTGCTGATTTTGATTCCATTTTTGACTGAAGTTTTAGCTTATTTAACGATGTATTGTCTAAATAACTTTCTGACACTGCGGGTTGCATAATTTACTCATATTAAAATAGTTAATATAAGGTAAACTTCAATTTACATGCCACTAATGAATTAAGACAAAAAGTAATTTTATTGTGGAAATTTACGGAATGAGTTTTTATACAATAATAATTATTACGCTTTTTACTAAATAATATTTTAAATTACGATGAGTTCGGCCTTAAGTGAACCTGCTTCTTTTAATGCTTCCAATATTGCCACTAAATCTCCTGGTGCAGCCCCAACCTGATTAATTGCTCTCACAATTTCATCCAGAGATACACCTGGATCAAATTTAAACATACGGCTATTTTCCATTTCCACATCAATTAGTGGAGAAGGTGTTACCACTGTTTGGCCTTGTCCAAAAGCACCAGGTTGAGAAACATCGGTAGACGGCTGAATTCTTACTGTTAAACTACCATGTGTCACTGCTGAAGCGGTGACCGTGACATGACTACCAATTACAACTGTACCGGTACGAGAGTTTATAATAATCTTCGCTGACGCCTCACCAGGCTGCATTTCAATGTTTTCTAATACTGAGATAAAAGCCACTCGATGTGAAGATTTTCTTGGAGCCATTACTTTTACCGTAGATCCATCTACAGGCTCGGCACTACCTTCACCCAGTTTTTTATTGATAGCTATTGACAATCGGTTAGCGGTTGTAAAATCTGGAGAATGTAAATTTAAAAATACATTTGAACCTTTGTCAAAATCACTCTTTACAATCCTCTCGACAGTTGCCCCATTTGGAATACGACCCGTACTTGGTATGTTCACAGTTACACTTGATCCATCTGCTGCTGCACCGAACCCACTGACGACCAAATTACCCTGCGCAATCGCATAAATATTTCCATCAGCCGCCTTTAACGGTGTCATGATTAAACTACCACCACGAAGACTTTTTGCATTGCCAATAGACGAAACAGTCACATCAAATTTCTGACCAGGTTTAATAAATGCCGGTAATTCGGCCTGAACAGTGACAGCTGCAACGTTTTTCAATTGCGGTGAAACATCAGGAGGCAATGTAATACCAAACTGAGCTAACATACTTTTTATACTTTGCACTGTAAATGGTGTTTGTGATGTTTGATCTCCTGAACCATCTAAACCAACAACTAATCCATATCCAACCAGCGGATTACTTCTTACGCCAGCAACTGACGCTAGATCTTTGACACGATCAGCCCATAATTCAGAACTAAACATTATTGAAATCAATATTAGAGCAAATAGTCGAAGTTTATCCATTAAAACGGCCACCACTTGCTATTAAAAAACCGTCCTAACCAGCCTTGAGAGTTCGCATCAGCCAATGTACCAGTACCCGCATAAATAATTTGCGCATTTGCTACACTCGTAGAAAGAATTGTATTGTCACTTCGAATATCAGCGGGCCTTACTATACCCGAAAATCTCACATGTTCACTACCTTGATTCAATGTCATTCGTTTTTCTCCTTGAACCATCAGATAGCCATTGGGTAATACTTCAGATACGGTTACCGTAATACGACCATTTAAACTATTGCTCTGACTCGCATTACCTGAACCAACAAACGAGTTTGCAGTATTGACCGTCGTTGACAGAAGATCTCGCCCTTTATAGGTAAGCGGCCCACCAAATAAAGTAGGCGAAGGTATGGCTAAAGAGTTTTCCTTAGACGTATTCGTTACCGCATTTTTCTTTGCACTGGTATTTTCACTTAACACTACCGTTATCAAATCCCCAATTCGCTTAGCTGACACATCAGAAAAAAGCGATACGCCATAACCTGTTTGATATATTCCACCATATTCAGCAGGTGGTGGTGTCGCAATTATTGGGCGCACCGGCACAAAATCTGGTGCTGGTGGTTGCTTTGGATTCGCACTACAAGCACTAATAAGCAAGATTAATATGATGGTTATATATTGCATAATTATTTATAAGGTCTGATTAAGATTTCTCAACATACCATCCACCGCAGATACTGCCTTAGAATTCATTTCATAGGAACGCTGTGCTTCAATCATATTAACCAGTTCTTCGACGACATTGACATTCGAACTTTCCAAAGAACCTTGAATCAAAGCACCCAAACCACCTAAGCCTGGCGTACCCGTTTGCGGTGCACCGCTTGCGACAGTCTCAATAAATAAGTTATCCCCCACGGGCTGCAAACCAGAAGGGTTAATGAAGTCTGAAAGCTGAATATTGCCTATCTGATTTTGCGCGACAGTACCAGCTATTACCGCTGACACCGTGCCATCAGAAGAAATTGAAATACTCTGTGCATTCGGTGGAACCGATATACCAGGCTGCACAATATAACCACTTGCGGTCACCAATTGCCCCTGATCATTAGCACGAAAAGATCCATCTCGCGTGTAACCAATTTCACCACCAGGCATTTGTATCTGTAAAAAACCACGACCTGAAACTGCAACGTCATAAGCATTTTCAGTTTGAATGAAATTTCCTTGAGCAAATATTTTTTCAGTTGCTACTGTTCGTACACCACTACCCAACATCAATCCTGAAGGTAAGTTAGTGTCTTCGCTCGTTTGTCCACCGGGTTGACGAATGTTTTGATAAATTAAATCTTGGAAAATGCCACGACCACGCTTAAATCCTGTCGTGCTAACGTTCGCTAGATTATTCGAAATAACCGCCATTCTTGTCTGCTGAGACTCAAGTCCGGTTTTTGAAATCCACAATGCGCGATCCATAAATTCCTCGTTAATTATTTTAAACTACTACTTATCAATAAAGAGCAAGCCGTGTACCAATATGTAATTCGGTTAAGACATTCTCATCAGCACATCAGTTGATCTATCAACTTCTTCAGCGGTACTCATTACTTTAACTTGCATTTCAAAACTTCGATTCAATGTAATCATTTTCACCATTGCTTCCACAACACTTACGTTACTACGCTCTAAACTACCTGGAATCAAACTAACTCCCGCATCTAACTCAGCTTCATTGCCATTTTTTAACGCAAATAAACCATCTCTACGTTTTTCCATTTCTTCCAGCGGGGGATTAACCAATCGTATTCGATCAACAACAGCTAGAGAATTGGCAGCCTGTCCAAGCGGAATCACACTGATAGTGCCATCTACACCAATGCTAACACTTTCAAACGGCGGCAAACTTATCGGCCCTGCATTGCCTAACACTGGCAACCCTGTGCCGTTAATTAAAATTCCTTCTGGCGTAATTTTTAAATTACCATTTCTCGTATATGCTTCTTCACCATCATTAGACTGCACTGCAAACCAACCATCATGTTTAATCGCCATATCTAATGGACGACCCGTAGTTTCAAGTGGTCCAGGTGAGAAATTTACACCAGCTTTCTCAGTCATCGCAAATGCACGTGTTGCATGGCCAGGACCAAACACCGACATACTCCGCTGCTGTGCTAGATCTTCTCGAAAACCAGTCGTACTAACATTAGCTACATTATTATTGTTCATTCCCTGAGACAGTAATACTTCTTTTGCCCCAGACATGCCCACATAAAGCATTCGATCCATGATCTTTCCTAAAACTATTTTTAAGTTATGAGAAAAATTGCAAGAGACGGGCCTATTCAATATTTTTTGAACTAGTTATTTATTTGTTGAAAAAATAAAAAATAGAAATAAAAAACGGGGCCAAAGGCCCCGTTTTAATCGTAGTAAAAAAATAAAATTTACTTTTATAAATTAATATTTACTATCTAATATTCAATAAGGTTTGCGTTAGCTGATCGGCTGTACTAATAACTTGAGCATTTGCCTGATAATTTCGTTGAGAAACAATCATATTTACCAATTCATCTGATAACTCAGTAGTGGACGACTCAAGTGCACCCGATTGCACTAAACCCAAACTCGCCGTTCCTGGCTGACCTAATACAGTATCACCAGCATCAAACGTTTCAATCCAAAGTGAATCACCATTTTGGCGTAGACCTTGCGGGTTTGCCACATTAGCAACCGCGACCATTCCCAACGTTTGTGCATTACCGTTAGTAAAACGAGCAAATACAACTCCATTTTCTTCCACATCAAAGCCAGTAAGCCGACCTGTGGTAAAACCATTTTGAGATAATTCATTCACCGAAAACTCACTACCATATTGAGTAATTTTTCCAAAATCAATCTCGAACTCTACCGGTGCCGCACCGGAACCAACAGCAATGGGAGAATACCCAATAGTCACATTAACTGGACCTGCAGGCATTCCATCGTAGGAAACATTCTGTATAGTACCATCAGTATTGAAATCTAATAATACTGATTGTCCTGTAGCAGGTGGGGCGGCTACAGCAGCGCCACCTGCTACACCTGTTGCACTGGGCGGCACTTCTGTCCCATCAACATATGTAATTACTTGCCATGAATCTGTTAGACCTGTGCCATCATCTGCTTTTCGAAAATACATTTGTGCAACATGTTCTGCACCCAAAGTATCAAACACAGTTGTAGCTGTCACATGATGAAAGGTTGTGGGATCCGTTCTATCAAATGGAATTAAGCCTGCTGTATGATCATAAACCGCACTCGCTGCTGGTGTTGCACCACCAGAGACATTAAATGGTGTAGACGTAGCATCAGTATTTACGTTTATCTCTACTTCAGTGGTTGTAACCGGTGCCCCAATTGTAGTATTTAATTGTAAGTCAACTAATGAACCTGTATTAAATGTCGTATTAGTACCATTCGTTACTGCTGGAAATACTTGCAATGTTTGGTTAGTTGAATTTGTAACGAAACCATCTCTATCTAGACCAAAACTTCCATTGCGAGTTAGATAACGGCCTTTATCGTCTTCAACCATGAAGAATCCCTGACCGGTTAAGGCTAAATCTGTACTATTATCAGTAAATTCAATATTACCCTGACTAAAAAGTTGCCTAATATTCGCTGTTCTTGTTCCACTACCATTAGTCACATTTGTTATAGCTCCATACGCTGATGCATACACATCAACAAATTCTGCTCGCGACGCTTTAAACCCCGTGGTTTCTGAATTAGCAATATTATTACCAGTTGTTTTCAAGTCTGCTGAAGAGGCATGAAGACCACTTAATGCGATACGAAAAGGCATAACTTACTCCTTAAGTTTTTACAAATTACTTATACAGCTACAAACTTTACAAAAGTAAAAGTGTAATCAATTTTTACGACATAATTTCTCTAATAGCATCAATAGATCGAGTACCAACGCCAGCGATGTTCAATTTCATTTGCTCACCATTTCGACCGAGAGTAACACTCTCAACTGGCGCAACAACCATTGTCTGTAATGAAGTTGTTTCTCCATCCATATTTGCAATCGCTCGAACATTATATTTACCTGCAGGCATCATATCTCCTTGATCATTTGTACCATCCCAAGCAAAATTCACTGTGCCTTCAGCTTGCTGACCTTTACCAATTGTTTTAACCACTTCACCAGAACTTGATACTATTTCAAATTTTAAATTTGATGTGGAGCGATCAAGGTCTACTGCGCCAAAGAATCGATCTCCTTCGCCTTCAGGTAAATAACTGGCATCACCTTCAACACTGACAAAGCGTCCAACTAAACTCGAGGCTTCCAATGCTTGATTTGACACCAAAGAACTTGTTAAGGTATCAAGTGATTGTTGCATTTTATCTAAACCAGAAACCGTACTAAATTGTGCCATTTGCCCTAGAAACTCACCATTACTTTCCGGCTCTAAAGGACTCTGGTTTTGCATTTGCGCAACCATTAATTTCAAAAAATCTTCTTGGCCAAGCGAGCCACTCTTTTTATCAGCTTCTTTTTGCTTGTTTTTAATTCCAAGTTGATCAATTAATGGATTATTTGAAGATATACCATCAGCCATATCGTTCCCCTCAAAAGGACGCTGTTAAATTATATTACTGACCCAAACGTAATGTAGCTAACATTAGTTGTTTCGTTGTATTCATTGCTTCTACATTATACTCATATGAGCGTGATGCAGAAATCATATTCGCCATTTCTTCAATTGGATTTACATTCGGTAAAAATATATATCCATCTTCATTGGATTGTGGATGCTCAGGCTCATAGCGCATTCTAAGTTCTGCCTGACTTTCTACAATACCCTTCACTTTAACACCTGCCACTGCAGGATCATCTTGGAACATGCCCATTGCTGTCGAGAAAATTGGATGACGAGCTCGATAAGTTGTTTCGCGATTACTGCTTACTGTCTCTGCATTTGCTAAATTACTTGCAGTCACATTTAAGCGAATTGATTGCGCACTTAGCGCAGACCCTGATACATCAAATGCACCTAATAAGGACATGAATTACTCCCCTTTTAAGGCTTTAGTTAAGCCTTTAATTTTGCCCGTTAAAAAATTAAGCGAAGTTTGATATTGCATGGCATTTTCCGCAAATTTCGCTTTTTCCATTTGCGCATCAACCGTATTATCATCAACGGACGGTTGCAATGGATGCCGGTAAAGTAACTCAGCAGATTTTGCATCATAACCTCCAGGCTGTATATGTTTACCGTTTGTTGTTTTTAATGAGCCCGTTGTTTGCATACCAGCAGCATTATGTAAAACTTCTTTAAAATCGATATCACGCGCTTTGTAATTAGGTGTATCGGAATTTGCCAGATTTGAAGAAAGCACAGAACTACGTTTCGCTCGTACATAAAGAGCGGTTTCATGTATCCCCATCGCTTTATCCAGATTAAATCGCATTTGCTTCTACTCACATAAATTCTCTCTTGAAAAATAGCAAGCCTTATGCCATCAATTACGATTTCTTAAAGTTGATCTTAGTCAATATAAAAACAATGAGTTACAACAGGAAAAATAAGATTTGTAGTATAAAACTAAAAAGAAAGGAAACTAAACTAGGCAATGCTTTACAAAAGCGGCAACTTCACTCCGTTAAAGAAATAAATTGCCATTACAACTGATATTAGGGCTTATATTGATATATGACACCCTTTGCGGTGCGGACCATTTTATAAAGAGGTGTATATCGAGTTGGTGTTTCAGAACTTCCCAAGAACAAAATACCGTCAGTATTCATGATGTCACCCATACGCGTTAATATATCGGTCTTAAACTCAGGGGAAAAATATATTAGAACATTTCGACAAAAAATGATGTCAAATTTCCCTAAAGCCGAATAACTTTGCTGTAAATTCAATGACTTAAATGTTATTCTAGATCGAATTTCTTTATTCACTTCCCATTCGTCACAAGCTTGAGTAAAAAAACGTTTCTTTCGATCTTCGGATATCCCACGACGCATTGCTGCATCATCATATTTTGCTTGTTGACAGTACTTAAGCATATTGGATGAAATATCAGTGGCCACTATTTGTATGCCTCGTGCGAAAGCACCAGGATTAGATGCCATAAATTCATGAATAATCATACTAATAGAATAAGGCTCCTGACCAGAAGAGCAAGCTGATGACCAAATCTTTACTGGGCGATCTTTTATTTTATTTAATTCGGGTAACAATTCTGACTTTAAAATTTCATAAGGGTATGTATCCCTAAACCACATCGTTTCGTTAGTGGTCATGGCATCCACAACATTTGCTTGTAAAGCTGAGTTTGCCCCTCCAGAAATCATTTTCAATAATTGACCATAAGTTTCCAGCTTATGCTCTTCCATTAAACGATTTAGACGACTGCTTACGAGATAATGCTTATTTTCTCCCAAAACAATACCTGTCACTTTAACGAGATATTCGCGAAAATCATCATATTCTTGCTTAGAAATCACACGCTCTTTCAATCAGTTACCCGCCTCATTTACAAATCCTTTACTTTTTTAGCATAAACTTATACTAAAGGCCACGCTCTTCTAATGTAGTAGAAAAACTTTCAATAAATTCTTTCACTGTTTTTAGCAATTCATCTCGATCAAATTTTGCTGAAAAACCATCTGCCTGTACTTTATCTAGCAACGATGAATCAAACACACCGCTCAATGATGTATGTAGTATGACTCTTAAATTTTTTAACTTTTCATGCTTTCTTATTTCTGAAGTTAATGTATAACCATCCATTTCTGGCATTTCAACATCGGATATCACTAAAGCCAATCGTTGAAATTCTTCTGCATCAGAGTCTGCCCACGCCAATAATTGGTCTAATGCTGCTCGGCCGTCATTACAAAGAGTACAAGCGACTCCCAATGCAGCCACTGTGCGTTTAACTTGATTTCGAGCTACTGACGAATCATCGGCAATTAACACGTGGCAACGTTTTGCCGCTTCTGTCGAGTCTACTGTTACTTCCGCATCAACTTCCAAGTCCTCTAATGAATCTCCTGCTATTTCAAATAACACTTTTTCAACATCCAATATTTCTACTATCTCATCATCGATTTGTGTCACACCAGTCAAATAATGTTGATCACCTGCCATTGCTGGCGGCGCATGAATATCCTCCCAGTGTTTATTCACAATGTGTTGAATATGAGGCACTAAGAATCCCTGCATTTTCCGATTATACTCGGTTACGATAACTGAACAATTATCTATATCAGTAATCGCGGGCATACCCATAGCTCTCTGCAAATCTATGATAATAAAAGTATTACCACGCATATTGGTTATACCTACAACAGCGGGATTTGCCTGAGGTACTTTCGAAATATCTAGATTACTAATCACCTCTCGGACTTTAAACACGTTAATGCCATAACGTTGTTTGCCTGCCAGACGAAAGAGCAAAAGCTCTAATCGGTTATGACCAACCAGTTTAGTTTTTGCATCAACTTCCTGTAAAACGCTATTACTTGTACGGCTCATTATCGAGTGAGTCCAATCCTAATAATCTAACTCAAGGTATCGGCATCTAACTGTTAGTCTTTACACACAATTTAAACAAAAAATTAAATAAATTTCTTTCTAAAACAACATGCTATTACAAAGATCAATTTGATTAAAGAGAAACTAATTCAGTAGCAATGTAACTAACATCAAAATTGGGCACCTATTTTGCTGCTACTAATATCAAATACCCACTTAAAACTTTTAAAATGACTAAAACACGACTTTACATCCTTATATTTTGTTTTCTATTTGTTACTAATACAAACGCGAGCAAAACTTATCAAGCACATGAAGAAATTTTCGCAACAGTGCAAGGATATTTGGACACGCATTTAACTTCTTCAAAGGAAGTGAAAATAAAAACAACAATTGGTCATTTAGACACCCGTTTAAAATTATCGCCATGCGAAAATCCGTTGAAATCATTTTCTAATAATCACAAAAGTTTTGGGTCAAAAATATCAGTTGGCATAAAATGCGAGGGAAATAAACCTTGGTCCCTTTATGTACCTGTAAAAATTCAACGCTTAGCTACTGTTTTTGTGGCTTCTCAACCCATAGCCAAAGGTAACAAAATATCAAATACAGATATTCAACAAGTTTCTATGGATATCAGTAATTTACGCGGTAGTTACGCTAAAAACAAACAAGAAATTATTGGTAAAATTCCGAAAAGAAGTATTGCATTGGGCTCAGTGTTTAATCCGCGATATTTACAGTTGCCTATTATGATAAAAAAAGGTGATTTAGTTGATATTATTGCAGAGTCCCGGGGATTAAAAATTCGAATGGAAGGCAAAGCAGTCAATAGTGGCGCAAAAGGACAAAAAATCAGCGTTAAAAATTTATCATCAAATCGAATCATTCAAGCCATAGTTCAAAATTCAAGTTTAGTAAAAATTGCCTTGTGATTATCAATAATTTACTGAAAAATCGCAAAAAAAGAACTAATATATAAACTTATTGGCCATTTGGACTCGTTAAAAGTCAAAAAAACTTTAATAAAAACATTTTTTTGCTAAAGCTTGTTAACTTATGGTCGCTAACTACAATGGGTTAGTTCGTATTTAAGGAGATAAACATGGCTATTAATTCTATATCTAATGGTAGTGGTTCCAAACCTTTAAACATTAGTGATAGTCAAAAGCCGGTACACGTTGGCAACGCAGCGCAAAACAATAATGCAGTTGCAAGCACTTCTAGCACCGCAACTGATACAGTAAGTTTAACAGGTACTGCTTCTCAACTTCGCTCTCTTGAGCAACAATTGTCTAGCTTACCCGTAGTAGATATTCAAAGAGTAGATGCAGTAAAACGAGAGATTTCAAATGGTACTTTTGAAATTGATCCGCCAAAAATTGCAGACAAAATGATACAAATTGAATCTGCAATTAATCAGAGACTCATATAAATGAACGCAACTCCTTTTCATATACTCGCCTTAGATTCTTTGGAAAAACAGCAAACGTTAACGAAACAATTGCTAAATCTTTTGAAACTAGAGTATAAAACACTCAATACTAATTATGTCGATCCTCTGGATGAAATTATCAATGATAAACAACCACTAATTATTGAGCTAGATGCTTTGAATCAACATTGGCTTTCGTTAATTGCCACAGAATCAGTTGAGACGAGCCCGAAAGGGATTGAAGGTTTTTTAAAACATTACGACCAAATCAATAATACGACGTTATTACACCAGTGGTTAAGTCTACAAAACATGGCAAAGGATTGCCAAAAAACAAATACTATAAATGGCACTATTATCGCCCTGCGCTATCAATCTACTCAGCAAACATTATCTATATTGAGAGGACAAGCGCCAGGTGATTCAACATATGATCCCCATGGCAATAATACTACGGGATATTCTGGTGGAAAAGCAATAGCTAAAGCTTAGATGTGGTAGCTCAGATAAAAGCTTGAATTTCAGGCCGTATTAAATCATCCGGAACATCAACATCCCACAATGTTTTTAAAAGTTTGGTATCCAAATTCATTTGTTTCGTTTTTTCCAATGTCTTATGCATAACCTCACTGCTTCCCCATTGAATACCCTCAAATACTTTTCGTTCTATCGATTTTGCCGCAACTAATACATAACCACCGTCTTCAGCCGGATTAAATACTATATCCGTGTAATTTAAAGTTTCAAATGCTTCGGAAATGTTCTCTTCCTTCAACACAGGACAATCCGTACCGACAATACAAATTGAATTATAATCTTTTAAACTTAAATTTGCTGCATGATACATACGCTGACCTAAATCATCACCGTGCTGAGCAAATAGCTTTAAGTTGTAATCAATATAACATTGTTGAAAAAATTCATGCTGAATATCATCAGCACACCATAACAAAGTATCCCAACAATTCGCATTAGTTAGATTATCCAATGTATGTAACACCAGTTTCTGATGTAGTTCTGCCGCCCCTACAGCGCCCAATTTAGGAATTAATCTTGTTTTTGCATGACCCGCTATCGGTGCCTTGGCAAAAACGAGCAAAGCATTTTTATTCATATTTTGAAGCCAGATAATGAGGATCAGCCCCAAAAAAGTATTCAAGTCGCAACTTCCACATTAAAATAATTGTGCGCCAAATACCAAATTTTTCCCAACGTCGACTTGATGTTATAACTTTATCTTTCAGACAAACGGGTAAAGAGTTTTGTTTTAAATTTTTTGATAAAGCAACATCCTCCATCAGAGGAATATCTTGATAACCACCAAGTTGATGAAATGTTTGTGAATTAACAAAAATTGCTTGATCACCCGTAGCTATACCACTCCAACGAGATCGAAAATTTATAAAAAATTCGATCACTCGTAAACTAAAAGCAGAACCAGACAAACTTATATCGAACCTACCCCAACAGTATCCGTCTTTTGAAAGCCCTTTCAAAACTGAATCAATAAAATTTTCAGGCAACAATGTATCTGCATGTAAAAAAATTAAAACGTTTCCCTGGGCTTTACATGCACCAACGTTCATTTGCTTTGCACGACCTTTAACGGATACGTCGACAATATCAGAATAAGGTTTAATCAAGTCAATTGTAGAATCATCACTACCGCCATCAATGACAATAATTTCTAGATTTTTTCCACGATACTTTTGAAGAGGTTTTAACACGTGCAGTACATGATCTGCTTCATTTAAAACAGGTATAATAATACTAATCATTACTTTCTTACGCAGTTTCTAAAGCGCCACCACAACTACTTCCCTGCCCTGCTGTACAACCATAACAATGATCGGCTATTACAATAGAACGACCAGTTATATCCTGTTCTAACAAATGAGAAATATGCATATTTTTCTGATTACTCTCTCTCATAGGTAGCTCAAGCATTTGATTAAAATCGCAGTCATACAGATTACCCTGCCAATCAACACTTACCATATTTCGACACATCACAGAATCGAGATTTTCTTCAGAATAACTATCACGGAGCAATTGCATATATTCTTTAAACTGGCCTTTGGATATCAAAGTACTACCAAATCGCTTAATTGGCATATTTGTTATTGTAAATAAACTGTTAAACTGAATATCAAATTTATCTTTAAGAATTTTTTTATACGATTCTTGTAATTCAAATTGCGAAGGCGGCAAATGAGGACCAATGGGATTATAAACTAGATTAAGAGTCAATCCACTACCTTCTTTTCCATACCCTAATGCATTAAGTTTTTGCAAACCAAATATACTTCCGTTAAAAACACCTTTACCTCGTTGTTTATCGACATTTTCTTCAGAGTAACAAGGCAGTGAAGCAATAACCTCAACTTTATTGGCGGCTAAAAATTCTGCCAAGTCCTCTTGCCCAGGCTCTTCAAGAATAGTGAGATTACATCGGTCCATTACATGCACACCCAACGCTTTTGCCTGCAAAACCAAATATCGAAAATTAGGATTCATTTCTGGTGCGCCACCAGTCAAATCCAATTTTTTTACATGACCTAGTTTTAAAAATTGAATTATTTGTTCAACTGTCGCTGAACTCATATTTTCTTTTCGTTTTGGACTCGCATTCACGTGACAGTGTAAACACTGTTGATTGCACAAATAGCCTAAATTAACCTGCAATGTATCAAGCTCTACGCGTTTTATTGTTGGAAAATCGGTAACTTCCAACAAAGGCAACGTTGCATGCATGGTATTTCTCCTAATCTAATATATTCTTCACACAATTAATCTGAGTTTTACAAACTATTTAAATCCCAATTGTAATTTATGTTCGAATCAATTTTTATATTTTTTGGTAAGTCTTTTCGATATATTCTTATAAAATCAGCAACACCGCCAGACTTCTCAAAATCTTCTTCAAACCAACCAAATATTTTGGACACTTTCGCTGTATTACCTTTTAGCTGCAATCCTTTACCTGTGTTGTTTAGAAAAAGTGTTGTTTGATCATCCAATTGTTGCGATAGTTTTTCACTAGTATACGGCTCATTACGCAAATCAGGACAACTGACAGAAGCACAAACTATTGCCATATGTATTCGAGGTTCACCAAGTTTTCTTAATATTTTATGTTCTACTTCATTCAACGTCACTATTTTATGATTAATTTTCCCAACATCTTTTTTCCATACCGATGAAAATAAACTACCCGCATCTTTTATGCTTTTAACTGGCCAATGGTCTAATACCACCTTAATTGCAAGGATGTTATAGGCATTAATATAAAATGCCAGCTTTTCATTATTACTACTTAACTGATTTGTATCAAAGTCCCTAATTTGCCCGACAACCTGATCATAAATGGGATTATTCTTTATTCCCACATAATCCACAGTCATCATATTGACGTTATGACGCTTACCTTCTTTCACATGCTGTGTTAACAACTTGCCATAATTCGTCCAATCTGGCTCCTTAGCTTGCGTATTTAGAGAAAATGCAAATAATGCACTAACAATAAAAAATGTATTCATCAGTTTCATTATTCGGTATCCTTTGTCCACCCAATTGTTGTTTGAAAATTAATTCATAAAATATGTAACATAAAGACAACAACGCTTATTTTTTGTTACAAGAAAATTTACTGATAAATGGAATATCAAAACGAATCAGAATTAGTAAAGCAACTCATCGATGGTAATGAGAGTGCATACCGTTACGTTGTTCAAGCCTATCATAATAATATGCTATATGTTGCTCGGTCGATTGTAGGGTCCGCCATCGCAGACGAAGTGGTTCAAGAGGCTTGGGTTTCAGTGATTAAAGCCCTACCCAAATTTGAAGGTCGTTCTAGTTTAAAAACATGGGTATTACGCATAGTCAGTAATAGTGCGAAAACCCGCCTGCGTAAGGAATCCCGCAGTATCGCAGTGGGTGACGCTAATGATATGGAGGCATTAAGTGTTCCTGCAGAACGTTTTCAGGATAATGGTCGCTGGTCAGCACCCCCCCAACAATGGAATATCTCAACTCCTGACGACTTATTGTCTAGTGATGAATTAAAGAAAATTATTTATACAACCATTGATAAATTGCCCCCTATACAACAAAGTATTATTTCCCTAAGAGACATGGAAGGCATGTCAATGTTAGAAATTTGTAAGATTTTAGATATAACTGAGTCTAATAGTAGGGTCTTATTACACAGGGCTCGCGCCAAGATATGGCAAGTAATTGAAAAATATCAAGGTAATCAAAATGTTAAGCTGTAAAGACATCAGTAAGTTGGCAAGTGATCATATCGACAATAATTTACCCCCATTGATGAAAATGAAGGTAAAAATGCATTTATTTATGTGTAAAAAATGTCGTGAATTCGTAAATCAGCTAAATACTACAGTAGAAACCCTTAAAAGCCTAAAAATTCCTCAACCTGAAGAAAGTTTCGTCGAACAACAAACAAAAGACCTCCTGGAAATTGCAAAAAGCTTTAATTCAGATAATTCCATTAATAAAAAACATTGATCCATAGATTAATTATTGTAATTTTCTGTTTTTTCCTTATATTCAAACAATTACAGATAGTGTCGATATAATTGGCTACTATAGTACAAATATTTCAAATTATTCTGTTAAACGAATTTCTATTTACAAGGAACAATAATGGGTACATTGATTACACCTCATGGCGGCGAACTTAAAGATTTATATTTATCTGAAGCTGACGTCGATAAAGAAAAAAAACATGCTCAAGACTACCCATCACTCGATTTAACCCCCCGACAACTTTGTGATATTGAATTACTGCTTAATGGAGGGTTTTCTCCACTTGACGGATTTATGTCCCAAAAAGATTACGATAATGTTGTGGAGAAACTACGTCTTACTGATGGGACATTTTGGCCAATGCCCATCACCTTGGATGTCTCAGAAGATTTTGCAAATACGCTCAACAATAGTGACAAAATAACTTTACGAGATATGGAAGGCGTTTTAGTTGCTATCTTGGAAATTGGCGATATCTGGCAACCTAATAAAACAAATGAAGCAAAAAAGGTATTTGGTACCACCAATATACAACACCCTGGCGTAGAATATTTGCTAGAACACTCCGGTGACTTCTATATCTCGGGAAAATTAAAAGGCTTCGAACCCCCTTCACATTATGATTATAACGATATGCGTGAGTCACCCGCTGAACTTCGTACGCGATTCAAGAAACGCGGATGGAATAAAATAGTCGCTTTTCACACTCGAAGTGCCATGCATCGTGCACAACAAGAATTAACATTTCGTGCAGCACAGAAAACTGAAGCAAATCTTTTAATTCAACCCATTGTTGGCATGAACAAATCTGATGACTTAGTACATTACTCCCATATTCGTTGTTATCAACACATCATGGAAAAATACCCGCCTCAAACCACAACCTTAAGCTTATTACCGTTGGCTTCACGAATGGGCGGCCCTCGTGAAGCTTTATGGCATGCAATTATTCGTCAGAATTATGGTTGTAGTCATTTTATCGTAGGCAAGGATCACGCTGGCCCTGAAGGAAATGATACTTTTTATGGGCAATATGAGGCACAGGAAACATTTAAGAAATATCAAAATGAATTAGAAATTCAAATGGTACCATTTACCAATATGGTTTATGTGCAAGATAAAGCAGAATATCGACCCATGAATGAGGTTGAAGACCATGAGGTTCAATTCAATATTTCTGTAGAAGAATTGCATCGTCGTTTAGAAGAAGGTTTAGACATTCCCGATTGGTTTTCTTTTCCAGAAATTATCAATGAATTGCGAAAAACTTATCCCCCAAAACATCGTCAAGGATATACCGTATTTTTCACCGGTCTTTCTGGCTCAGGAAAATCAACCGTCGCTAACGCCTTACTTGTAAAGTTTCTGCAGATGGGTGGACGGAAAGTCACATTATTAGACGGAGATGTTGTACGTCAGAACCTATCAAAGGAATTAGGCTTTTCTAAAGAACATCGAAATATTAATATTGAGCGTATTGGTTATGTAGCCAGCGAAATTACCAAGCACGGTGGAATCGCAATTTGCGCCCCTATTGCTCCGTATACCGCTACCCGCAGGAAAGTGCGAAGTATTATTGAACCCCACGGTGGGTTTATTGAAGTGCATGTAGCTACTTCTCTTGAAGTTTGTGAAGGCCGAGATAGAAAAGGGCTTTATGCAAAAGCAAGAAAAGGCATTATTAAGGAATTTACGGGGATTAGTGATCCATACGAAGAACCAGAAAATCCAGAAGTTAAAATTAATACTGCTGGGGTTTCACCGGACCAAGCAGCTCAACAAGTTATTTTGAAACTTGAACGTTTAGGGTATATAAAGTAACTTTTTAATTTCACAATATAAGAAGCCCGCATTGCGGGCTTCTTATTATCTTTGATTCAATAAAAATTTAATCTGATGACTTTTCGGTATTTGTTTTTGCTTTCGCAACAGCTGCTTCCATCATAGTCTGTAATTCACCACGTTGTGCAAGCTCTAGAGTAATATCACAACCACCCACTAATTCACCGTCAATGTATACTTGAGGAAACGTGGGCCAATCAGCATAACGATGAAGATTTTCAAAAATCTCTTGGTCTTGAATAACGTTAATATAACCAAACTCAACACCTGTAGCCGACAACGCTTCAGCAGTACGACTTGAGAATCCACACATAGGAAACTGAGGCGTGCCCTTCATATAAAGCACAACGGCGTTACTCTCCACCTGTTCTTTTATTCTATCAATTACATCCATTACTATCTCCTAATACCTTGACAATGATATAAGGGGCATACCATTGATTTTCAATGTCGAATTCTATAAAACCTTACGGCTTGTGATTAACCTAATATTTTATAAATAATTCAAGCAATATAAAACCAGCAAACGTTAGGGTTATAGGCCAATTCCATAACTATTTTATGGTTTTTTGAAGCCAGTACTCTAACAAACTCAAATGCCACAACTTACTGCCGTTTAAACGAGTATGATGCAACTCAGGCTCAGAGAGCAGCTTATCAACATAGCCCCGCTGATATAATCCGCGCTCCAAACACGCTTGTGAATTTAAGATGTCACCCATAAATTCTAAAAACTCACCTCGAACATATTTCAATGCTGGCATAGGAAAATAGCCTTTAGGCCGGTCAATTACTTTGTCAGGCAATAAACCTCGGGATATCATTTTTAATGGATGTTTACCCCCAGATTTAAGCTTAAGCTCATTTGGCATTTTTGCCGCGAGCTCGACCAACTTATGATCAAGAAACGGAACTCTCGCTTCCAAACCCCAAGCCATAGTCATGTTGTCTACGCGCTTAACAGGATCATCAACAATTAAAGTCGTTACATCCATGCGTAACACCTTATCCATAAATTCATCAGCATCAGGCATTGCAAGTAATTGTTCTATTTGATTCGAGGTATAATCTTCTGCTTGATAATCCGCTGTTACCATCTCCAAATATTCTTCATGATCACGATCAAAATAATGCTGTCGAAAACGACTTAAGTCATCGCCACGTTCTTCATCCATCTGCGGATACCAAAAATAACCACCAAAAACTTCATCTGCACCTTGCCCGCTTTGCACAACTTTGACATGTTTCGAAACTTGTTCAGATAACAGATAAAAAGCAACCGCATCTTGACCAAACATGGGCTCTGCCATATTACTGACAGCTTCCGGCAAGCGTTTTAACACTTCTGAATTTTCGACATGCATCTTATGGTGATTAGTATTATATCGCTCAACGACTGCATCAGAAAACTCAAACTCACTACCTTGCTCTTCACCAATATCATCAAAACCAATCGAAAATGTTCGAATATCATTAACACCAGCTTCGGCAAGTAACGCTACTAGTAAGCTAGAATCTAAGCCACCCGATAATAAAACCCCCACTGGCACATCAGCAATTTCTTTTCTGATCTTAACTGATTCGCGTAATGAATCATGTATTGCATCTATCCATTCCTGTTCAGACAACTTTTCTTTAGGACGTTGTGCCTGCAAATGCCAATATCGTTTTTGTTTTACCTCACCTTTTTCATTTATCGTCAATGTATGTGCTGGCGGTACTTTACGAACCCCTTTAAAAATCGTACGAGGAGCAGGTATAACGGCATGCAATGTAAATAAATTATGTAATGCCCAAGAATCAATATTAGTATCTACTTCACCATTAACTAACAGGGATTGAATTGTAGAGGCAAATCGAAAGGCCTTGTCTGTTTTACTAAAATATAATGGCTTAATCCCCATTCGGTCTCGCGCAACAAATAAGGATCGCTTATTTTCATCCCACACTGCAAATGCAAACATACCATGCAAATGAATGACACAATCTTCGCCCCAATAATGATAGGCTTTTAATATGACTTCGGTATCACCATCAGAAAAAAAATGATAACCTTTACCCCTTAACGTTTCACGTAATTGTTTATAATTATAAATCGTACCATTAAAGACAATATGTAAATTTAGCTCGCTATCCTGCATGGGTTGATGGGACTTTTCAGATAAATCAATAATCGCCAAACGACGATGACCCAATCCGATATTATTTTTATTATAAAAACCGAAAGAATCCGGACCACGCTTCTCCAACTTTTCCATCATTGTTGAAATGATAGACTCCTTAACGGGAGCACTATCAAACCTTAATTCACCACAAATACCGCACATAATTAATTACCTAATTTTTAAATGACTGTTCAATGTGTTTAGATTTTGGCTCAGCGCCGTCTTTATTTGCGCGCATCGGGACATGGATGTTCCTTATTAGAGCACCAAAAGTAGACGCTATTAGGCGATACAGGAGCAATTGCCGAAAATGGGAGCATATAAGTATATGTAACCGATTGAGCACGACCAGAACAAACAAAAGTGAATTCAGGAAGTACTAAATGAACCCCTATGGGATTCTTAGTGCAAAATAAAGTCGACGCTGGGACAAAAGATGAATGCGTTGTGCGGTTATTTTCCAAATCCGCCACCACCTGGTGTTTTAATACAAAGCTTGTCTCCAGCTTTCATTTGTAATGTTGTTTTTGACTGCAAACACTGATTATTATAAATATTTTCACCCGGCAAACCTTCCATGCCACCAGACAATCCCCATGCTGAATGAGCGCGGCGTTCCGTCAGCAATGTCACTTGGGTTTCTTCTAAAAATTCAAACTCTCGCAACAAGCCATCACCGCCTCTGTGCACACCATGTCCACCCGAGTTATCTCGAATTTCATAACGGGTAACTCGTAATGGATAATGAATTTCCAAAGACTCAATAGGTGTGTTTAAGGTATTCGTCATATGAGTTTGTACTGCCGATAAACCAGCGCCATTAACACTTGCGCCCATACCTCCACCCATGGTTTCATAATAATTCCAGGAAGACTTTTCAGTACGTGATCCCATTGCAATATTATTCATACTACCTTGACTAGCAGCAGTCATTTTATCTGGAATAGCTTGCGCCAAAGCACCCATCACAACATCTACCACCCGTGTGCTTGTTTCGACATTTCCAGCTGCTACAGCTGCAGGTCGAATTGCATTTAATAAGCTACCTTCGGGTGCAACGACTTTAATACAACGAAAACTACCAGCACAAGCAGGCGTATAAGCTGGCATCAGACAACGGAATACATAAAAAACACCAGCAACAGCCACCGATAAGGGGCAATTGATATTACCCTTTACTTGATTTGCCGTACCAGAAAAATTCACTTCAATTTGATCGCTACACACATTTATCTTTGCACAAATTTCAATATCTGAAGTTCCCATACCATCATCATCCATTAGATCACGAAAAAAATATTCACCATCTGGGATATTTGATAGAGAAGAGCGCGCTAAACGCTCAGCGTATTTATTCAATTCGGTTAACGCATTTAAATATGATAAATTACCCATTTGTTCAATGAGTTCTTTTAATCGTTGTAAACCGAGCTGATTTGCACTGATCTGAGCTGAGAAGTCGCCTTCTGACTGGGTCTTATTGCTAACACCCTGAAGTAGTTGATCCATCAACATTTGATTCCGCTTACCTTTTTTTATCAGCAAGGTCGGTGGGATTAGTATACCTTCTTCTTCCAAAGACTGGGAAATAGGCATAGAGCCGGGCGAACTCGCACCAATGTCAGCATGATGCGCTCGATTAGCAACAAACCCAATCAATACATCTTTGTTAAAAATACAACTGATTAATGTGACATCAGGCAAATGCGTACCGCCTAGGTAGGGATCATTCAAGATCAACATATCACCATCTGCCCAGCTTTGTGCGTCTACAATACTTTTCATTGCATAAGCCATACTTCCCAAGTGGACAGGAATATGTGCTGCTTGTGCGCACAATTCTCCAGCTGCATCAAATATGGCGCATGAATAATCAAGTCTATCTTTTATGTTGGGAGAAAAAGCAGCACGCTGTAAAACTGCCCCCATTTCGTCGCAAATTGCTGATATTCGGCTAGAAAATAAGCTCAATTCGATATTATCCATGGGAATAGTGTACCATAGTGAACAATTTTGAATACCTGACTAAAATAATCAGGCTTGCAAATTTAGCTGGAGTTTTTTAGACTAAATCCAGAGCGAAATCCCACAAAAAACAACGGAGACACAAATGGAACATAAACTTCCCGAACTACCTTATGCTATGGATGCTTTGGCACCTCATATTTCAAAAGAAACATTAGAATTTCATTACGGAAAACATCATCAAACTTATGCAACTAACTTAAATAACCTAATTAAAGGTACAGAGTTTGAAGATTCCTCTTTAGAAGAAATTATTATGAAGTCTTCTGGTGGATTGTTTAATAATGCAGCACAAATATGGAATCACAGTTTTTATTGGAATTGCCTAAGTCCAAATGGCGGCGGCGAACCTACTGGCGCATTAGCTGATGCAATTAATTCAAAATTTGGCTCATTTGCTACATTTAAAGAAGAGTTCTCCAAAACTTCAATTACCACCTTCGGCTCAGGTTGGGGTTGGTTGGTTAAAAATAGCGATGGCAGCATCTCACTAGCAAGCACTAGCAACGCTGGAACACCTATGACTGAAGGGCAAACAGCGCTATTAACTTGTGATGTTTGGGAGCACGCTTATTACATTGATTTCCGTAATGCACGTCCAGCATACCTTGAAGCTTTCTGGAATCTCGTCAATTGGGATTTTGTTGCGAAAAACTTCGAAAGCTAATATTTGCGTAATCTGCGATTCCGTTCTAGAATTGCAGATTACCGCACATTTAGGAGTTAATCCTTAAATTGCAAAAACGGCTATCAAATATAGCCGTTTTTTTATTGGCCAAAAATAAAGCAAAAATCTAGAAAAATGACAATACAAATCATGAATACTTATGGACGTCAAAATGTCGCTTTTGAACACGGTGAAGGCGTATATCTGTGGGATACCAATAACAAAAAATACTTAGATGCCTTGGGCGGTATTGCCGTTTGCGCGCTAGGTCATGCTCACCCGGAAGTTACTAGAGCAATATCCGAACAAGCCGCTAGACTAATTCATACTTCAAATATTTATCGCATCCCTGCACAAGAAGCACTGGCAGACAAACTCTGTGAAGTTTCTGCAATGGAAAATGTTTTTTTTGGCAATTCAGGCGCAGAAGCCAATGAAGCCGCTATTAAACTTGCTCGCTTGTTCGGTCACAATAAAAATATTCAAATTCCAGAAATTATTGTTACCGATAATAGTTTTCATGGCCGCACCCTAGCCACATTGAGCGCAACCGGTAATCGAAAAATTCACGCGGGATTTGAACCACTAGTGCATGGGTTTATTCGAGTACCTTACAATGACTTGGATGCCATTCGTCAAGTCGCCAGTAATTCCAAAAATGTTGTTGCTATTTTAGTAGAACCCATTCAGGGTGAAGGCGGTATTAACATACCCGACAATAAATACCTCAATGGCATTCGTACTTTATGTAATGAAAATGACTGGTTAATGATGCTCGATGAAATTCAAACCGGCATGTGTCGCACAGGTAAGTGGTTTGCGCATCAACACAATAATATTAAACCTGATGTAATGACCTTAGCAAAAAGCTTAGGCAACGGTATGCCTATTGGCGCATGCCTCGCAAGCGGTAAAGCAGCGAACCTTTTCCAGCCTGGCAATCATGGTTCAACCTATGGCGGAAATCCTCTCGCTTGCCATGTGGCACTCAATGTCATTAACGCTTTAGAAGACATGAATGCCAATCAGCAAGCAGAAAAAATGGGTAGTTATTTACTCAATGAATTTCAAAAACAATTATCTGATAACGATGGTGTGACTGATATTCGTGGCTCAGGTTTGATGATGGGAATTCAACTCGATCGACCTTGTGCCGAGTTAGTTGCGCTTGCCATTGAACATGGTTTATTAATTAATGTAACCGCTAAAAATGTAATTCGACTTTTACCTCCACTCATTATTTCTAAAACTGAAGCAGATGAACTCGTAGAAAAACTAGTCCATCTCATTGGCAAATTTTTACTGAGTTAATTATGACAAGACACTTTCTCACTCTCAATGACCTAAGTACTGATGAATTGCGTAGCATTATAAAACGCGCGCAAGAACTCAAGATTATGCATAAAGAAGGTATAATTTACGAGCCCTTAAAAAACAAAGTGCTGGGAATGGTTTTTGAAAAATCATCCACTAGAACACGCGTATCTTTTGAATCGGGTATGATTCATTTTGGTGGGCAAGCTATTTTTCTTTCCCCACGTGATACCCAGTTAGGACGTGGGGAACCTATCGAAGATTCTGCTCGTGTTTTATCCAGCATGGTGGATATCATTATGATTCGTACATTTGAACACAGTAAAATTGAAAAATTTGCCAAATATTCAAGTGTACCTGTCATTAATGCTCTGACTGATATCTATCACCCTTGTCAGTTATTATCAGACATCCAAACTTACGCTGAGCATCGTGGAGACATAAGAGGTAAAACTGTTTGCTGGATAGGTGATGGCAACAACATGTGTCATTCATTTATCAATGCAGCTAAACAATTTGATTTTCATTTAAATATATCCACACCTGTTGGATTTGAAGCAAACACAGACATTATAAATCGTGCAAAAGAACACGTCAGCATTATCAATAATCCCATGGAAGCAGCAAAGAACGTTGACTTAGTGGTTACCGATGTCTGGGCAAGTATGGGCCAGGAAGATGAACAATATGAACGTGTTGATGCATTTAGTGATTTCCAAGTAAACGATGAAATCATGAGCGTAGCCAACAGTGAAGCATTATTTATGCATTGCTTACCCGCGCACCGCGGGGAAGAAGTAACGAGCAGTGTAATCGATGGACCACAAAGTGTCGTATTTGATGAAGCAGAAAATCGATTACACTCACAAAAGGCTTTGCTTGAATTCTTAATGAATAAACAACCATAGCTTTAGTCTTGACAAAAAGCGAATAAAAAAAACGGGCCGAGGCCCGTTTTTTTTATTCAACTTGTGATTACTTTATACTACCCAAGTAATCAGTCAGTGCATTAATTTCATCATCTGACAATTTCTTTGCAATATCCATCATCATATTAGCTGGATCATTTGTTCGATCTGCTGAACGAAAATCTTTCAATTGCTTAACTAAATAATCTTTATGCTGACCACCAATCACAGGAAAAACTTGGTTACTAGCTGATTTACCTTTACCGTTTTGACCATGACAATTAACGCAACCGTATAAACCTGTGCGAGGATTACCGTTTAAGAAGATTTTCTTACCTTTAGCAATACTTTTCTTATCAGTAGGAGCGCCCATCATGTACTTTGTACCGTCCATAGAAGGCAGGCTTGCATAATAAGCTGAAATATCTTTAATATCTTGTGGACTACCAGCAAGTGCAGCCATAGCAGACATTGTATCGTTATGACGTAATGCTTTTTGGAAATCGATGGTTTGTTTGAAAATATACCCAGGTTTCTGGCCAGCTAAATTTGGACACTCTGGATTAACACTCATACCATCTACACCGTGACAACCTTGGCATAACTCAGATTTACTCGCTCCCGCTTTGGCATCACCACCTGCAAGAGCCCCCCCTGCAATTGACATCAAAACGAAAAATACTGATACAGCTTTTACTGTTCTTATCATCTTTTAAAATCCCTTACCGTCTCTTTATTAACCAAGTAAGTTGATCGGCAAACTTACATTGTGAAATCGTGAAGCACGTTATTTTAATTATGTGGCGCGCGATGTAAAGATATATCAAGCAAAATGCCTTACGTCAATAAAATTAATCTATTACATAGGCTGGACTTATCCACGACATTATTAATATACTTTCAATCAAACAAATGTTGGTTAATTAACACACAACCTCACAGAGTCTTACTTTGATTATCCAAGCAAAACAACCCAGATATCACTCATTTGGTTATATTTTATGCATGGTGCTTTCACTCACTTATTCAGCACTAAACGCAGCCGAACGAACTGACGTCATCTCATCCATTTCTTACCAAGATAAAATGATCAACGGCAGCCTAGGCCCAGAAATGATCACACTACCCGCAGGTAGCTTTATAATGGGCGATATCCAGGGTGTTGGAAAAAGCTATGAGCAACCTGTTCATTTAGTAACAATCACGAAATCCTTCGCGATATCAAAGTTCCCCATTTCATTTTCCGAATATGACGTATTCAGCAAGGCAACTGGAAGAACATTGGCTGATCAATATAAATGGCAACGAGGACAATACCCAGTGATCAATGTCAATTGGGATGATGCAAAAGCCTACGCCCAATGGTTAAGCAAAGAAACAAATCAAGCGTATCGACTACCCAGTGAATCAGAATGGGAATATGCGGCACGAGCGGGTAGTAAGGCACAATACCCATGGGGAAACAAAATAGGCATTAACAACGCCCATTGCGCTTCTTGTGGTAACGTATCAACGAAAAACAAAACGGAAGCCGTTGGCAAATACCCTGCTAATAATTGGGGAATCCATGGCATGATTGGTAATATATGGGAAATGACCGCTGATTGTTGGAATTATAATTATGTAAACGCACCAGAAGATGGATCAGCGTGGCTCTCGGGTGATTGTACACGATTAGTTTTACGTGGTGGTTCTTGGGGCGATACTCCGAATGATTTACGCGCTTCTACACGACTGCGGAGCTATGCAAAAGCGCGTACGGTGAATATTGGGTTTCGGGTGGTGAGGGAACAATAAATTATAAAATTTTAGTACCAAGCTTGAAATTTTAAAAATGAACTTAAAATGTTCCGTACACATATTCAGTTAACTTTGACTCAACACCCTGAAAATTGACAGCGGCAACCGCAAAATAATAGTCACCTCTCTCTTCAGCTAGATAATCAAACTGAGTTACATTAGCCACCTCAAAAACTGTTTTTAATTCTTCTGAATTTCTACCCATATACACATTGTACCCAACGATATCGTCACTCAAACTTTCGTCCCAACTCAATTTAAATGTTTTGGTACAGTCAAGAACACATTCAATAGTTAATGTTACAGATGCTATTGAAGCATCCCCATTTTGATTCGCTATTTTATAAACAAACTCATCTTTACCAATATAAAACTGATCTGGAAAATACTGCACTTTTCCATCTCCCAAAATTTCAACCAAGCCACTTTTTGCTGGTGAGACTATAGAAATTTGTACATCACTCTCTATATTAGTGTCGTTCTCTAGTAAATTAAGGTGTGTTAATTTAGACTGATGCACACTAAACTTATCGGAATTAGCAATAGGGGGAAGAATTGTAATTCCCACAATTCTCTGTGCATCCTCATCAATTTCTTCCTTTATAATATCCTGCGCTTCATGATCATAGCTAACATCTTCAAACACCAAGTCTGCCGAAGCTGTTATTTCTTGCTTGTTAATATAATTAATTGAATCCTCTTGATTCAGCTGAGTAATTGCAATCAAGATTTCATTTGAAGAATCATTTATTAATTCTGATTTCGTAATTAAGACTTCTTCTGTATTTTTATCGATTTCATTCAAATCGAATAATAATTCTTCATCTAATATTAGTTTTTCTTCTTCGAAAATAAATATATCTTCGGTAATATCTGTAACAATCTTATTCTCCTCAATATCTACAACAATTATTTCTTGCTCAAGAATAAATTGCGTTTCAACATCAAGGGGGACATCTAAATTATTTTCTAATGTAGCACCCATAAAATCAGTATGAATTTCATTTTCATCACTATTAGATTGTAAATCAAATCCAGAAACTGGCATTTGACATCCAATTAAAATCAATTGCAAACTAACAATACTCAAAGACCGAATTAACCACACAAACACTTATATTCCTCACATAAACCATTAATCTGGGATATTCGAGAGAAATATCGTCATATTTTCATCTTGCCACCAGTGATCACACAGATAATATGTAGGAACTAGTTCACAATTCGAAAAAATATAATCAATAAAACCGAAATTTTAGATTTTATACAGCAGTTTCAATCAGAAGAATTAATAAATTAGCAAATGCTAACAAAGGTTAAACGCGGTTAAAACGTATGACTAAGACTTAAACCAACACGCAAATAATTATGATTCCATTTTTCAGAATCATTCTTATAGTTAATTACAGTTCCTTGCTGCTTAATAGATAACCCTATGTTTGTCGTATTAGTAATTTGATAAAGCAAACCCGCCTCAAAACCGGAACCAAACCCTGTTCCCTTATCAACGTTAATAGAAAAATCAACCGAGGAATATAAAGCACTAACACCTATTCGTCCATAGGCAAATACTTTTGACATTAAGCGATGGTATCCGGCAACTCCAACACCTAAGCCATGTGTTAAATCTTTAAACGAGCGAGTATCATCAATTTCATTTTTGTAATCAATTCTTATTAAACGATAGCCACCATAAACACGAACATTTGGTATTAATTGGTAGGCCAGTGCAACATCTCCATCTTGACGACTAGCACTTGCGTTATCTGCATCATTAAATGTATGTTCACCTACAACAACCCCCCCAGAGATGCTCCAATGACGATTAATCATTGTTGATCCACCAACGCCATATAACACCGCTGAAGTTTTACCATTTATACCAGAATTCCAACTTTCATATTCCACCCGTGCGTCCACGGATGTTTTAGCTATAGCCGAAAAAGATATAAAAAAAGTAACCACTAAAAATAATGTATTTATGATTTTCATATCACACTCTAAAAACGTAATGCAGGCATGAGAGAAGGCTCTTGATTATGCTCAGATAAATTTCGAATAGTTTTCACTGTTTTTTCAATTTCAGGTATTTGAGCAGGCTGCATATTTTTACCAACAATTACCTCAACAGAATTGTCATCAACAGATACACGAGCAAATATAAACTCCCCTAATTCGTCACCCGCTCCTTGCAACACACCTGATTCCGGGGTTTGTTCAACATTATTGGCAACAGCTTTTATCACATTTGTTGCTACTTCCGATAAGGAAATGTATTTACTCTGATTAGTTTTTAACTCATTGATAAGAAAATATGTGAATGGTGAATGACCTGAATTACGATAATTATCATCAACGAATTCATTGCCACCGGCAGCTAATACTTGAACACTTTTTTTACTGTCAACTTTCTGATAATAACCATCGTTTAATTCATATTGCGTTGGCCCACGATTACCACCACGCAATAATGAACCACTGAAACAAGAATCGGATATCAATAGAGTGTGTTTTGTTTTCTCACCAATAATATTAATCTCATCTCTAATAGTTGAATTTCTAATAAATGTACTACTATCATATCCTCGACCATCTGCAGGAATCCAGTAACCACGTTTTTGATTTTCTTCAAGGTACCCATGACCAGCGTAATAAACCAGTACGTTATCATCTGGTTCAACACGATTAGATAATTGCTTAAAAGTATCCAAAATTTGCTTACGATTAGCATCTTTTAGTATACTGACATCTTCAAATCCATATTGATTTGATAGAAGGTCCGCTATCGTCTCGGCATCCCGAACAGCTGTTTTTAGATCATGCCAAACACCTTTTTCATCAATATACTGATTATTACCAATAATTACCGCCCTGTATTTACCCGCAAGAAAAGAACTAGAATCAGACTTTGATGGACCACTCCAATTTAAACCTCGCTTATTCTTCGTTTCAGCGTTGACATTTAGAGAGAAAAATAATGTTAAACAAATGATATATATAAAGTTATTGCTCATGACCCACTCAAATTTTAATATTTTTTATAATAAGGATTATTAATTTCCACACAATGAATTGTATATAAAGCATACATGGTTTAAAATTTACCGGCAAAAATCTTTAATAACAAGCATAGTTTATCGCATTTTATGATTTGCAGGTGTAATCTCCTTAACACTTATGCATTGTTTATATAATTATACTAAGATCATCAAAAATTAAAAATAATTGTGGGTACACTATGGTTTTCTCATCAAACAATATAATTGTGTTTTTATTTACAAGCATTTTACTATCTGCTTGTGGGGGCGGAATTACTGACGCTGGAAATAACCATCCATCTCAATTCGCGCCAAAAACAACACCAGACCTAACGATCAAACGTAATGAAAAAAATCAACTAATTGTCGATTGGCCTGAACAACAAAATTCACAAGAATATATCCTGTACATTTCTAGTTCAGAAAATTTTGAGAAAAACGAAACTACAACAATAAAAACCAACAAAGCCCCCTACATTATAACCGACCTTGAAACTGGAAAAAATTATCACGTTAAATTGAAGTCTTCTTGGGAAACAAAAGTCGGACCTGAATCTAACAAAGTTGAATTTATAGCACCACCTTTACCACCAAGCAATATTTCTATAGAAGAAGCATCTTTAATTACTTGGGCTAACGAAAGTGATTCATTTAACATCTACTGGTCTACCAACCAAAAATTTTCCATTTCTGATGCCGAAGGCTCTGCAACTGGAATAACTGAAAAGAAATATCAACCACATAAAAATGCATATCAAGATGACGAAATTATTTATTATATAGTAACCGCCACCAATAATGATATTGAAAGCGCAATATCAGAAAAAATTCAAATCGCCGCTTTAGATTTAATTGAGGCAGCTATCACCCCCCCAAACAACCCTAAGGTAACCGTAAGTAATGGTTCATTTAATATGGAATGGCCTCTTGTTAACAGTGCAAATAATTACAATGTGTATATGGCACAAGATTCTGGAGTTACCAAAAACAATGCCACTTCGCTTACTGGCGGAATGACACACCTTGAAGAACAGTCTCCATTTGGTCATGGTCTGGCTAATGGCAGCCGTTATTATCTTGTTGTAACAGCTACAAATAGTAAAAATGAAGAAAGTACAGAATCGACCGAGCTTTCTATAAAGCCAAAGACATTTATCGCAGGAGTCCCCAGTGACTTATCGATTCAGGCAGACAAAGACCATGTCACATTAAATTGGACAGCAGTAGATAATGCCCAATCTTACAATGTGTATTGGTCAAACTCTCCCGATGTAACAACTCAGTCTGGAAAACTTGTTCCAGGAGGCGGTGATATTACCAATACCACAATTACTCACACAGGAATACAAAATGGTTTAATGCACTATTACGTAGTTACAACAATTACAAACGAAGGTGAGAGCGAAGAATCTGCAGAAGTAGGAGCCGTACCTTTTGGCATTCTGCCAGAGCCATCAGATATCCAAGCTAAAGCAGCCGATAAAAAAATCACATTAACTTGGCCAGAAATTCCAGGCGCAGTCAAATACCATTTATATATGGCACAAGATGAGTCACTAACTACAGACAATGCTGAATCACTAGCAGGCTCAATGATACATAAAGATAATATAACCAGTCCATTTACTCACCCTGGCTTAATAAACGATACAACATATTATTTTCGTTTAACTGCTATAGATCAGTTTGGAAATGAAGGTAATGAATCAGCGCTAATACAAGCTACTCCACATGCAGGCAACATTGACCCTACAACAAACAATGCTCCAACAGTTGCATTTTCTATTGAAGATTTGTCGTCAAATGAGGATAGTGACTTCAATTTTCAATTTGCTGAAAACACATTTGAAGACCCTGAAAATGACACTCTAATTTACACGGCTACTTTATCTAACTCAGAAAGCCTACCTAACTGGCTGAAGTTCAATTCAACAACTCGAACTTTTAGTGGAACACCTAAAAATGATGATGTAGGTTCTATAGAAATTAAGTTAAACGCCAACGATGGAAATAACAACTCTGTGAGCGACACTTTCAATCTTGAAGTTATTAATACAAACGATACACCTATCGCAAAAAACATCCCACCACAATCTACATTTGTTGGAACCAATTTTACATATTCGATAGATAAAAATACTTTTACTGATGAAGATGTTGCAGACATTCTAACAATTAGCGTCAGCAGCTTACCAGATTGGCTAAGTTTCGATAGCTCAAGTCAAACATTTACCGGAACATCGAGTCTTGCCGACATTGGCTCTACAGAAATCATCATTACCGCAACCGATGATAACAACAAATCAGGCTCTACAAATTTGCAACTCACCGTGGTTACTTCAACGATTAAGCCTACGGCAACTAACGATAAGCCCGAAGCCATTCTTGAAGGTGGCTCTACAACAATCGATATCCTTGCCAATGACATTGCGGCAACGAATTCAAACTTAGACCCATTATCTGTAAAAATTATTAGTGATGTTACAAATGGAGAAACCGCCATAAATACTGACGGCAGTATTTTTTATCAACATAACGGCAAAGAAACCATTATGGATTCGTTTACCTACCAAGTAAAAGACAACCTCACTAACATCTCTAATATTGCAACAGTCGATATAACAATTACGCCTATAAATGACGCACCAGTTGCCACTGATGACAATTCTAATATCATCCTCGCGCCAGGATCAAGTATCACTATTGACATCACTGATAATGATAGTGATGAAGAAAATGCACTGGATCCATCGTCGATAGTAATCAAGACCCAAGGAAGTAAAGGAACAGCTACAGTTGACATTAATGGCATTGTAACCTACCAAAGCAAACCTGGAGTAATTGCCGACGATAGCTTTACTTACACAATAAAAGACCTATCCGGTTTGGAGTCCAATATAGCGACTGTAACGATAGTAGAGCAACCATGGCAACAAATGGATATTGGTGATGTTGGCAATCTCACTGGTAGTAGCACCGTAAATTCGGACTTCATTACAGTTAATGCCAGTGGTGCAGATATCTGGAATAATGCAGATGCATTCCACTTTTTATATAAAGAATTCTCAGGAGATATTGATTTTCAAGTTCAAGTAAATGACCTTCAAAATACCCAAAAATGGACTAAAGCCGGTATAATGATTCGAGAATCAAATATTCCTGAGTCAAAACATGCAAATGTTTACACCACAGATTTTTCCAAACTTGAAGAAATAGACCGGGGTATACATTTAAATGCCCGCTTAAACGATGGTGAACTAACCTATGACTTATCGTCAAGATTAAATTCTAATTTAAGTGGTACGCCGCGCTTTATCAGATTAATTCGACGTGGTGACACATTCAATTCTTTTGAATCCTCTGATGGAAACAATTGGTTACTCATTGGAACTACAAAAATTCCAATGACTCAAAATGTATTAGCTGGGTTAGTCGTCACATCCCATTCTATCGATGCATTAAGCTCTGCTACATTTAATAATATATCAATTAAAAATCAAACCATTGCCCCTCCGGTTATGATTGATATTGCTGCAAATATTGATAGCACAAACAAAACATTTAATTTGACTAATCAAACTATTAACTCAGAAAGTTTGTACTACCATATTACAGGACTCAAAGCTGGCAATACCTACACCGTGGATATTAATTCTCCAAACGGTAGAGACATCAATCTTCAAGTTTTCCATGACGAATTTAATACACTTGAATGCCAATCTTTTTTAATTGACCTTGCATATGATGCCTGCTTAGCGACTGCTAATGCTTCCGGAGAAATCTATGTTCATTTGGATGGCTCCTATGCAACGGACGCGAATTTCAATTTGAAATTAACTGAGTGGACAGCCCAAGATATCAATACATTAACATCAGGAAACTTCTCCGAAACAGATAGAATAGAGCCCCTAAATGACGAGTATTTAATTGGTGGATCCGGCCAAGACATTGCAAGTACTGCAGATGGGTTTCGTTTTTTTTACCAGCCAATTTCTGGCGATGTAGAAATCATTGCCCGAGTGACTAGCCAAGAAAATACTCATGGCTGGGCGAAGGCTGGAATTATGATAAGAGAAAGTATTGATGTAGCTGACGGTACATCTCGATTTGTGGATGTAGTATTAACACCTGAAAATAGCGTTCGATTCCAAGCGAGAAAAGAAACAGCAGTACGTTTTGACCACTTTAATACTAAAGTTAACAATATTGTAAAAAACCGGTGGCTAAGATTGTTACGAAGAGGTACTGCATTTGATGCATTTGAATCCGGCGGCAAAAAAGGACTGTGGCAGTTTCTAGGGACTGTTGACGCACCTAACATACCAACCAACACTTATGTCGGTCTAGCAGTATCAGCACATAACCGCGGCTTAAATGATACTGATGATATCATTGGTAATGCAACTTTTGAAAACATTAAAGTATACAACGGAAGAGGACCAGCACGTACTGTAGAAACTATTACGGGAAGTGCGACACCCATTTCACGCTCTGTTGATATAACTGATAAATTCTTTAAAATTACTGGATTAGACAAGACTGTAACTTACAAAGTTGAATTAACTGACCTTAGTCATAATGCAGATTTATATGTCTATGCCGAAAATAGCTTTACAACGTTATTATGCCCTTCATCTGGCGCTACTCCGCCGATCTCCGATAATCCAGACCCAACCACTTCCTCCGGTATTTTCAAAGGCGTTATATCAGAATACTGTACTTCTATACAACCCAATGGAGGCGGTGAAATATATGTTAGAGTCAATGGTTCATATACATCAAATGGTGCGAATTTCAAGCTAACTATTTCTCAAGAATAAAACCAATGAATGATCAGAAAACACCAAGAACTGTTTCCGTTAATTCGGATTCTTTGTTCTGATCATTCACAGCAGACACAGCGAAATAATATTCACCTTTTACATCAACAAAATGCTCGTAATTGGTTACATTCGTTAGTGCAACAACTTGATCAAGATTTGTCGCATCAGTTCCGTAATAAACTTTATAAGACGCTACATCCGCACTAACACTTGGTTCCCAAGAAAGATTAAATACTCGACTACATTTGGCTATACACTCTACATCTATTGCAGCTGTAGCTACAGAAGATTCACCGTCTTTATCAACGACCTGATAAATAAAACTATCAATCCCAAAATAATCACCATTTGGTGTGTAAGTTACGTTTCCGTCTAAATTAACCACTACATCACCGTTTTTAGGCAATGAAATAAATGATATCTGCACATCTTCGTTAACACCACTATCGTTCGCTAATACATCAAGCTCCTTCGCCTTGCCCTGTTCAACTAGAAATGAATCAACTTTTGCTAGAGGTATATCATTCACATCTGTCACAACAATAGTTACGGTACCGACTGCTGTTCCACCTCTTGCATCGGAAATCGTATAATTAAAATGATCTGTACCAACATAATTTGGTGCCGGAGTATAACGCACTTGATTTTTACCATCTAATTCAACTAATCCTGCGTTTTCACTTTGCTCAACGCTTTTAATGTGCAAGATATCATCATCAATATCCACATCATTGCTCATTAAGTTACTCAACAAAATACTACTGTCTTCAAGCATTGAAACCACTTCGCCTGATACTTGAGGAATATCATTAACCTCTTCCACAAGAATATTTACAGTTGCCGTAACTGTACTATTATGACCGTCTGATACAGAATATGTAAAAGAATCCAAACCTGAATAGTTTGTTTTTGGTGTATATTTCAATATGTTAGAGCCAATAAGTTCGACAACTCCTCCATTTTCACCCTGGTTATAATTTTGAATTTTTAAGTTGTCCCCATCCTCATCAACATCGTTGGCTATTAATCCCATTAGTAAAATCGATTCGTCTTCCAAAAGTGTGATTTTTTCGCCTGTCACTTGAGGCATGTCATTTATCGCTTCAACGGTTATATTCACTATTGCTGTATTTCTAGCGCCTTTTCCATCAGAAACTACATATGCAAAACTATCCAATCCGTTAAAGTTATCTGCAGGTGTGAACTTGAGCACATTGTCACTTACTAATTCTAGTGATCCGCCTTGAACACTGTTCTTACTAAAATCTACTATATTAATATGATCACCATCTCGATCAAAATCATTCTCAAGCAAATCGCTTAATAAAATTGATTGGTCTTCTAAAAGAACTATATGTTCACCGGTAACATCTGGCGCATTATTTATTACTAGATCTGGAATTGCATCGTCTTTATCTAGAGTATTTTCCAAATCTTCTTCTAAATCATTCTCTATCAAACTAGGCATTACAGGTACATCCAATACTTCAAGTGCAGGAATTAGATCCGCTTCTAGCGTAACAATTTCTATATCTACACTTTCTTCAGAATCTACACTTTCTTCAGCATTTAACTCAAAATCTTCACTCGATTCATCATCAATTGTATTAATTGAAACTTGGCGTTCTAATTCTTCCGGGTTGACAATTCCATCTCCAGTCGAAATTGCAGAGTTATTGCTTGGTTCATCACTCTGACACCCTGCCATAAGAACAACAAAAAATGTCAAAATCAGTGTTTTGGTAAAATTAGCGCCCATATCTCGTTCCTCATTGTTACTGCGAAACTGATCGGCGTTTTCTAATCTACAACCCTGCGCAAACTCACGAAAGAAGTTAGACACGGTTCACATTCTAAAAAACTCTTTACCTACCCTCTACGGGCATCTTCGATAAATTATTTAAAAAACAATGAGTTAAAAAAACAGCTTAGGCCAAGTGTATATCGAGACTTAAATATTTAACGATGGATATATAGAAATAATATGTGGAATTGATATATCGATGTAACAGTGATCACCAACTGTATAGATAATGAGATACCCATCACAGTAATTCAGTAACCACATCGATTTTTCGTTCATTTGTTAATGGATTTTAGAAATGAACAACTTAAATAAAGACTTTTAGGTGCCGTTAAACAAAGAAATCGAAATTTAAAAAATATGATCACTCAATCAAAGCACCACTCGTATTCCGACTTATAAACAAGTAAGGTACAATCATCGAAATCGTAATCAATTTACATCAAACGGACTCTTTATTCTGAAAAATAACACCATATTATCAATTAATAACTACTATTATCGCCGTGGTGGTGCTGAATTTGTTTTTTTTGAACAAAATCGCTTAATGGATGAAGCTGGATGGAAAATTGTACCGTTCGCAATGCAACATCCCAACAATCTCCAAAGCAAGTGGGACAAATACTTTATAAATGAAATAGAATTCAGTAGTGATTATTCTATTTGGGATAAATTAGTCCGTGTACCCAAAGTCATCTATTCTATTGAAGCACAACAAAAATTAGGTAAGTTAATCACAGAAATCCAGCCTAGTATTTGTCACGCCCACAATATTTATCATCACATTTCACCATCCATCTTTAAAGTATTAAAGAAAAATAATATACCAACTGTACTTACATTACATGACTTGAAGCTCGCCTGTCCGGCATACAAAATGCTCACCCATGATGGAATTTGTGAAAGATGTAATAATGGATCATTATTAAATGTAATTAAGCATAAATGTGTTAAAAATTCGACAGCATTAAGTGCGATTGCATTTATGGAAACAACGCTACATCGCACACTGGGTAGCTATGTAAATAATGTTGATCGATTCATTGTCCCTAGTCGGTTTTATCTAGAAAAATTTGTGGAATGGGGTTTCAATAGAAATCAATTTATTTACATCCCTAATTTTGTAGACTTGGAAAAATACGAACCCAACTTTTCTCCAGGAAACAAATTTTTATACTTCGGTCGTCTAGGTCATGAAAAAGGACTAAGCACATTAATAAAAGCAGCTTCCATTGCAAATGTCTCATTAACTTTTGCAGGTACAGGCCCGGAAGAAAAACCCCTAAAAAAATTAGCCAACGATCTAAAAGTCAATGTTGATTTCTTAGGATTCTTAAATGGTGAGGAGCTATATTCAGCAATACGCGCTTCAAAGTGTGTAGTATTGCCTTCAGAATGGTATGAAAATGCACCTATTTCTTTAATGGAAGCTTATGCACTCGGAAAGCCTGTTATCGGTGCCAATATTGGAGGCATTCAAGAACTGATAAGAAACGGAATCACTGGAGAAGGCTTTAGAAGTGGCTCTGAAGAAGATTTAGCGAGGGCAATATTACATATTAACGAAAAACCTGACGCTCAAATAACAGAAATGGGGAAAGCTGGCCGCCAATGGGTTGAAACAGAATTCACCTCAAATGTATTTCGAGATAAACTACTGGACTTGTATTCACAATTAGGTGTAAAAGCAAATTAAACGACATAAGAATTATACTTATTAATAAAATCCTGGAAATAATTTTGGACCAAACATGAAAATAATGGTTATTGGACTCAGAGGTATACCCAGTATCCAAGGCGGCGTTGAAACACACGTGGAGCACCTATACCAATTACTCGCTAAAATTGACTGCGAAGTGGAGGTAGTTGCTCGGTCAGGCTCCGTTCCCGCAGATCACCCGAAAAAATGGGAAGGTATCAAGATTCGTAGACTCTGGTCACCAAAAACTACCGGTGTTGAAAGTTTTGTACATACTTTTCTTGCTGTTCTCTATGCTGCTATCAAAAGACCTGACATTCTTCATATACACGCAATTGGCCCAGCTATTATGACACCCATTGCCAGATTATTTGGCCTAACCGTCGTCGTTACCCACCATGGCCCAGATTATGATCGAGAAAAATGGGGAGCAAGTGCAAAAAAAGTCTTATACATGGGTGAAAAATGGGGTATGAAATGGTCGAATCAGAGAATTGTCATTTCCAAGGTCATCCAAAAATTAGTTGCTGAAAAATATAACGAAGACTCTGTATTGATCCCAAATGGCGTCACGGTGAATAAAATACCGGATTCCTTTTCGGCTGTTGAGAAATTTAATCTGACTCCAAATAAATACGTAGTACAAGTAAGTCGCCTGGTCCCTGAAAAACGGCAACTTGATCTTATTAAAGCTTTTAATCAAACCGATATTCCTGAGTGGAAACTTGTGCTTATTGGGCAAATCAATCCCACTGAGTCTTATTCTCAGCGATTGTTACTTGAAGCAGAAAATAATGACAATATAATTCTCACTGACTTTCAAAATGGACTGGCCTTAAAAGAATTATTAGCCCACGCAGGAATATTTGTTTTACCCTCTTCTCATGAAGGCTTACCGATAGCCATGTTAGAAGCACTTAGCTACGGACTAAATGTTATCGCAAGTGATATCCCTGCCAATTTGGAAGTGAATTTGAATCGAAATCAATATTTCCCACTCGGTAACATCAATGTACTTTCAGAAAAACTGGAATATTTTAGTAAAAACCCACTCAGCATAAGTGAGCGCGATGAAATTCGATCTTGGGTAAAAAAACGATATGATTGGGAAAAAATTGCGGGTGAAACCTATGAAGTTTTTTCAAAATTAGCTAAAAAGTAATTCAATATAGAACCAACCCTCTCGCCAAAATTTGACGAGAGATCACCACACAAACTAATTCTTACCTATTCCAATTGCTTTCAACAGTATTTCCCGTTCCGGTCTCTTCTATGCCCCTGGATATATTATTAACAACCAAGTTATCACTCACAACTCGAATTTTATCTGAAACAGTATTATTTGTTACGATCGAATTAGAACCAGCTTCTAGGCAAAATTCACCATCACAAAATATATGATTATCCTTTGCAATGGAAAAATCTCCCACCACAACAGAGCCACCTCTATCAATTTTGCAGTCTTCAACCATTGGGTTACAAAGCTCATGCGTAGTAGAAACTCTAACAACTTGATGCTCTATGCCAGTTAACTTAGCACCGCCAATCGTGGGACACTCAGAATACCCTAACAAAAGCATATTAAGCACGCGAATATCATTACCCTGGCCTAGTATTGCAGATCCATCGCAACTTATGCTGTGTGTGACTTTAATTGTACCATTTCGTACCATTACTCCACTTGCGTTTATATCAATACCATAAATTGGCACAACTCCGCTCACTGCTAATTCATGCCCCATCAGATCAATAGTAACTTTATCTGTATTCACTTGAATAAAGGAAAACAAATCCTCATTATCTCTTGATAGCTTCCAGTTTCTATCTAAGGTATAAAATCCCGGTTGATCGATTACATAAGGTAATGTCGACAAATCCATTACTGTGCTAACAGGTATTGATGAGGAAGTGGTAACTTCCAAAGTGGGTGCGCGTAATGGATCAGCAGTGAAATCTTTGGTTAAAAACGTAGCAGCGATATTATCTGAAGTTATCATCATAAATCCAAAGTTTTCGACATCTCCGTTAGACCATTTCCGTGTCGCAGCGGTCATATCAATTTCAATGGTCGATAGTGTATCCGATGCAGAGATTCCAAATGATGCCACCGGGAGAACTTCGAATGTGGGCATATTAATCCAGTTCACATTCTCCTCTTGCCAAGCAGATGTAATCATATGGATCTTAATAATCCCAGAATTTTTTGCACTCGACACATGAAATTTTAAAATTGCACTATCCACAACTTCACCATTTATGGATCCAGTATCAAATTTTACTAGGCTTCTACGTGGCCCCCACTGATGGGTATACATTACCGCATTTTGCCCATAATTTGTCGCAGGGGCAGCATTATTTACCCAGCTATCGTCTGTTAAGGTTAGTGAAGTAGATGCAGCGTATACGTTGGTGATAGTAATTATAAAAAAAACTAAAGTTATTCCCATGAGAAGTTGCTTAATAAGTCCACTCTTCCTTAAGAGTATTTTAAAACTTTTATTCATATCATCCTCCTAGTGCTAAAATTATTTTTATTGATGCATTTACTATACACCTTAATACTAAAAACATACATACTATTGCACGGAAAATATGCCAATAATTATCCGACAACCACTAATCAATTCGACTAATTAATAGATCTAAGATAAATACCAACACGACCAAGTTACGAGATGCAGCTAATTTTAATATACAAGTATGAAAGAATACGGCGTATTGACTTAATTTAGAATTACTTAAAAATAAAAAAGAATGAATATAACAAATAAATCGTATACAAATAGCAACTCAATACAAAGACGACTAATATCGCTGATAAGCCAGCAATATAACTACACTAATAAATCCTAGTATAAATCCTTTCTAAAACACACGCTAAGTTTAGTCTAACTTCGCGGCTTTATTGCGTAACATATTATACTTTAGTGAAAAGTTAAACGATATCAACGAAGTCATTGTCAATTTGAAAAACCTATAAACTTCATCATACAGCAAGTTTCTCCCAATGCTTAATATCATATAAAGACATTTACTATATACTCACTTATAAAATTTCGTTCACAATAATAATCCTATTTATATCAATAGCATAGCTAGAATTTGAAGTAATAACTATGTCATTAACTATGCAATAGATTATAAAAATAGTTTTCAGGTTAAGTTATATTAAACAAAGATGGATATGCAATAATATGTATTGCACAACAATAAATCTATGTTTTTCTATCACCACTTGAATCCATGAAAACGAAAAAATTAAACTATACACAAATAATTTTCCCAATATAAAACTAAAGCAGGGAGTTAGTTTTGAACACAAAAAAATTCACTTTTATTTTGTTAAGCTTTATTTGCTTTTTGCTCATATCAACATCAGCAGTATGCAGCACTATAGAGCTATTAGATATTGAACAAAACTTTGTTCAATCGACGAGAAATATTAATGCCGCTGGCGAATTGTCTTTAAAACCTGCGATAGATCCGATAAAAAAACAAAAGACTCCAAAGAAATCTAGCGGTATTCTTTTCAAATTAAAAGAATCTGCCTTTCGCTCACAATTTGGTGTGAGGAATATTTCTGTTGCAAACGCTGAAATTGCCATACACAACAAAATTCGGCATCATGGAATTAAAAACACAAAAGCACTCAATAAAACCACTAAGTCTAACTCTATATTACATGCAACACTTTCAAATCCCAATGACCTAAAAAGTACACTTGAATCCTTAAAAAACGATCCAACTATTGAATGGGCGGAAGAAAATATTCTCTATGAAATAAATTACACTACACCAAATGATCCTTTTTATTCTAATCAACAACTCAGCTTAGGCTCCTCTTTCGTTCAACAAACCTGGGATAAAAATCAAGGCAGTGAAAATGTTATTGTCGGCATCATCGATACAGGTGTGGACTATGAACATGAGGACTTAGCAAATAATATTTGGATCAATCAAGGCGAAATTCCTAATGATGGAATCGACAATGATGGCAATGGCTTCATTGATGACGTAAATGGCTGGGACTTTGTAAATGTACCTGCTTCAGATGTTGCAGCAGATGAAGATGCTGGTCCTCCAGACAATGACCCCATGGATGTACATGGCCATGGAACCCATGTAGCAGGTATCACAGCGGCGGAAGGTAACAACGGTATAGGTATTGCTGGAATTAGCTGGCACAGTAAAATAATGCCACTGCGTGCCGGATACAAAACTTCTTACAACAGTGGCTTACTTTCTACTAGTGCTATAATATCTGCTTTGTACTACGCCTGTGACAATGGCGTGGATATTATTAACATGAGCTTTGGTGGTCCATACCCTAGTAAAGCAACGGAAAATGCAATTGAGTATTGTGTCAACAAAGATGTTTTTTTAGTTGCAGCAGCTGGTAATTCAAGTACTGACAGCGCTCACTTTCCATCAGGCTATAACAATGTTTTTTCAGTAGCAGCTTTAGCAGCTAATCCCAACTATTACTCTGTAGCTGCATATTCCAATTATGGAATAAACATCGATATTGCTGCACCTGGTTCCAACATATACAGTACAGCGCCAGGAAATACATACAAATACCAATCGGGTACTAGTATGGCTTCACCTTACGTTGCAGGCATCGCTGCACTTCTTAAATCAGCATACCCTTCTGCATCAATATTTAAATTGAAAAACTTGCTATACCAAATGGCTAATTATTCAACTTATAAATTGGATGGTCCAGCTGTATCACAAATCGGAGCAGGTAGAACATATATTCAATACCCTTTTGAAAACCTTTTTAAAAGCAAAGTATTCACATCATCTATATTAACAAAAAGCAACGGCAATACGATGGAAATCAGTCCAAGCTCCAAAAACTTTAGTCCTTGGAGTGAAAATGTTACATTAAAATTAGAGACAAGCGATCCTTACCTTAGTGTTGTGGACGATACAGTTTTCCTTGGAGATATTCCTCCTCACCAAATTAGATCAAATACAGGTGATAGTTGGACACTAATAGAATCAGCAAATGCGCCAAACAACCACGTAGCAAAATATTCAATCGACTACAGTGGTAATAGGTCTCACATAAAAAATTACGATACTTATAAACTTCTATTAAATCCAACATTCAAATCTATTTCAACTGGATCGCCAAATTCTGGCTCTGCTAGCTATGGTGAACCTATGCTAATAGAACATCCAGATGGAAAAGTTAGTTTATTTTTCCAAAGCTATAGCGATAGAGTAATTTATAATCAGATTTACCATAGAATAAGAGATATCGACGGCTCTTGGTCAGATGCAGTCAGCATTACCGGCCCAACCAATTTTAACGGTTATTTTTTTACCGTTAAAGTTGATTCAAACGGAATTTTGCACTTGGCTTACAAGGCAGCCGAGGGATCATGGGATGGCGAGGCCTATTACGCAAGTTACGATGCTTCTTTAGATAATTCTGCCATTTGGAATATCCAAAAAATTACTGAAAATGGGGGGCTAACTCTGTCAAACGCCGCATGGGGTAAAGTTGACCTGATTTTTGATGTTAATGAAAATCCAATCGTATTATGGTCCAGCGGCAAAGACGGTTCGTACGATGTCTACTGGAGTAAATACGATGGCACAGAATGGTCGCTTGAAGAAAAAATCTACACAAATAAAATACCTTTAACAGCAACGATGGGATCCTATTTTCTTTTTCAAGCTCAATCCCTTTCAAATGGAGAGATTATACTTTTTCTCACACATGCCCTAAATGAAATAGATACGGATCGCACAACTCACTATATAACATTTGATGGAAGCAATTGGTCCGAACCATTGGCTTATTCATCTACAGCGGAAATAACAATAAATTCTATAATTGATAAGTCTGGCACATTGCATGTAATGTATATTGATAAATCCGTGTCCGGCACATACTCACGTAAGCATATAAACTATCAATCTGGTATTTGGAGCACACCTAACGAAATAGGTAGTGGCATCATGGTGGCAAATAATGACAATAATGTAGATATATATATGCATACATTCGTTAATTACTCACCATATAATACAGAGTTTTTAAATAGCTCAAGCTTTAACGGTGCAAGTTGGTCAACAAACTCAACCATTCATGATTTTTCTTCATCTTCCCTGCTAAAAAACCCCAGCAATTACTTTGGAAATGCTATCTTACATACCAACAACAATGAACTTATATACGCCAATATATCTGGAAATACTAACCAAAGATCGATTGAGGTCGCATCAAGTTCTAATTATTCTGACTTAACATCTGGTCAAATTTCTGTAACAGATAACGGAGATATTACAACAACACCAACAATATCTGCTGATTGGAATGTGTTGGATACAAGTGTGCCAATCAAAAATTTTGAAATCGCTCTTGGCTCGGCCCCTGGTAAAAATGATTTACTAGGGTGGATTTCGACTGTTGCTTATAATTACGCTTATAATTTTACGAACCGGAATAATCTAAAGAATGGTCAACAATATTTCCTTAGCGTTCGATCGCTTAGTGCCAGTGGTTACTGGTCACAAATGTACTCAAGTGATGGTGTTCACTATTATGGGGAAAATTCAAAACCGTTGATCTCTATTTTATCTCCAGTCAATCAAAGTGTAGTAAATTCAAAAAATGGATCTCTGGAACTTTCAGCAACAGCAAGTGATGTCGAAGAGGGGGATCTGAGTTCATATATTACGTGGAAATCTGACATTGATGGTGATATAGATTCCTCTTCGATTCTTTCAGATGGAGTTCATCATCTCACCGCTACTATCAAAGATAGAGATGGCTTACATTCCTCTGATTCTACCACATTCTATTTTGTCAAAAATAATCTCCTGGTAAATCCCAGTTTTGAATACTTTAGCAGTCCTGAGTGGGTACTTGACACTGAAGCTGTTATGACAGCATCGCGACCACACACTAAAAATCGTGCTTTACAAATCAGTGGTAAGCCAACAGGGTATGCAAAAGCTCATCAAAAGGTCGATGTAATCACTGGTAATTTATACCGATTTAGAGGATGGATACATGTACGAAACTTAACCGCAGGAAAATTCATTCTCCAAGTACGCTGGTATGGCGAATCAGGCACTGAACTAGGCGGCACACGTACAACATTTGCCATTGTTGATACCAATACGCTTTACAAAGCCTGGGAGACGGAAATTATTGCCCCTGCAAATGCAACTTCTGCGATGTTATTGTTACAAGGAAATAAAACTGATGGCATTGCTCACTATGATGATTTGAGTATAGTCGACCTTTCAAAAGCAATTAGTTCTGATAAAACTCCGCCATCCATCCCACAAAACTTAATTGCCACTTCAATCAATGCCATCCAAATTGATTTAAGTTGGGATCCATCGATAGATGCTGGTGGTGGAAATGTTGCTGGTTATAATATCTTTCGTGACGGAGAGAGTATACCAATAGCTACTGTTACCAATGGCACAAGCTTTAGCGATATCGGATTAACTCCTTACACAACTTATTCTTATACTGTCTCCGCATTCGATGATGCCAGCCCGGCAAATGAATCTGCAAAATCAGATGCCGCTACCGAAACTCCAAGAGACAATACGCCTCCTAGCATACCTCAGAATTTATCGGCTACACTAATAAGTTCTTCTCAAATTAATTTAAACTGGAATGCTTCAACAGATCCTGATGGCGGTACAGTTGTTGGATATCGAATATATCGAGATAACATACATTTAGCTTTAGTTGTTGGCAAAACTACATTTTCTGATATCAACCTAACTGCCAATACAAAATACACCTATTCAGTTTCTGCGTTTGATCAAAGCACACCTGCAAATGAATCGGCAAAATCCAGCGCTGTGAGCGCAACCACGCCGCCATTAGTGGATGTTGACGCGCCAACCGTTCCACAAAATCTCAACGCAACGGCCACCAGTGCAACTCAAATTAACTTGAGTTGGGATGCATCAACCGATAACGGTGGCGGCGTTGTCGCCGGCTACAAAGTCTTTCGTGATGGCAACAGCACAGCCGTAGCCACTGTGACAAATGGCACAAGTTACAGCGACACCGGTTTAACGGCGAACACAACGTATGTCTATACCGTATCAGCCTTTGATAATGCCTCACCCGCCAATGAGTCAACGGTATCCACGCAAGCCAGTGCAACCACCTTGGTCGTATCAACTAACTTGCTAAACAATGGCGACTTTGAGTTAGGCAATACCAATAGTTGGGTCACCAACGGCGCAGTCGCTAAATTGGGTAACGCAAATACTGGCTCGTATTCACTGGCCATTGTTGGCAACCCGACGGGTTATCCAAAAGCGAGCCAAAAAGTCCCAGTGACTGCAGGCAATACCTATCGCTTTCAAGGTTGGATGGAAGTGGTAGGACGAACCACAGGGAAATACATTTTCCAAGTGCGTTGGTTTAGTGCCACTGGGACTGAAATCGGTGGTACGCGAACCACCTTTGGCTTAACTGAAGCAGATACAATTTTCACTCAACACTCAAAAGACCTGGTTGTGCCCACTGGTGCTGCGCAAGTGATGTTGTTGGCACAAGCTAACAAAGCCAATGGCACCGCTTACTATGATGATTTGAGCATTACTGATTTAACCGGGGGTGGCACCGATACACACCCCCCCACAGTACCGCAAAATTCTGAAGCCGCGGCAAACAGTGCATCACAAATTACCGTCGACTGGGAACCTTCGACGGACAATGGTGGCGGTTCAGTGGCCGGGTACAATATTTACCGTGATGGCGACAGTACACCAACAGCCACGGTCGTTGGTACAACTTTCGTCGATACCGGCTTAACACCAAACACCACGTACAGCTACACGATCTCTGCGTTTGATGATGCAAGCCCAGCAAATGAATCGGCAAAATCCAGCGCTGTGAGCGCAACCACGCCGCCATTAGTGGATGTTGACGCGCCAACCGTTCCACAAAATCTCAACGCAACGGCCACCAGTGCAACTCAAATTAACTTGAGTTGGGATGCATCAACCGATAACGGTGGCGGCGTTGTCGCCGGCTACAAAGTCTTTCGTGATGGCAACAGCACAGCCGTAGCCACTGTGACAAATGGCACAAGTTACAGCGACACCGGTTTAACGGCGAACACAACGTATGTCTATACCGTATCAGCCTTTGATAATGCCTCACCCGCCAATGAGTCAACGGTATCCACGCAAGCCAGTGCAACCACCTTGGTCGTATCAACTAACTTGCTAAACAATGGCGACTTTGAGTTAGGCAATACCAATAGTTGGGTCACCAACGGCGCAGTCGCTAATTTGGGTAACGCAAATACTGGCTCGTATTCACTGGCCATTGTTGGCAACCCGACGGGTTATCCAAAAGCGAGCCAAAAAGTCCCAGTGAC
>Ga0316205_10000115_pt1 | contig 177297 bp, 153 predicted proteins | sample 3monthpyrite_MG_FD_204941 | JGI IMG/M metagenome (GOLD analysis project Ga0316205, IMG submission 204941) | Microbial mat bacterial communities from mineral coupon in-situ incubated in ocean water Damariscotta River, Maine, United States -... | ecosystem: Environmental > Aquatic > Marine >... | reverse complement strand
GTGCATTATTGCGTAATAAAGAAGTTGGTTTTATCTTTCAGAATTTTCAATTGTTGCCAACATTAACAGCATTAGAAAATATCATTGTTCCTTTAGAATTACAAGGAGAAAAAAATGCGGCTAAATTAGGAATGGAATTGCTACAAAAAGTAGGATTGAGCGATCGTTCTCATCATTATCCATCGCAATTATCTGGTGGAGAACAACAAAGAGTTGCTTTGGCAAGAGCTTTTTCAAACAAACCTTCTATTTTATTTGCTGACGAACCAACAGGTAATTTAGATGAAGAAACTGGAGAAAAAGTAATTCAGTTACTTTTTCAATTAAATAATGAAGCAGGAACAACCTTAATAATCATTACTCACGATTTAGACTTAGCAAATAGAACCCAACAAATATTGCGATTAAAAGGAGGGAAGATTGTATCTAACGAAAAAACAATGTCAAATTAAATGAGTAAGAAATCTTCAAAAACGTCCGTAAAATGGCTCTTTAAAATGGCTTGGCGAGACGGAAAGGCAAGTCTTTCTAGATTAATGCTTTTTATGGCGTCAATCATTTTGGGCATTGCTGCAGTTGTTTCTATTCAATTGTTTAGTGAGAATTTAAAAGACAATATTAAAAATCAGTCAAAAGCATTAATGGGAGCTGATTTTATTATTGATAGCAGACAACTTCCTTCTAAAAAAGTACAAGCAATTATAGATTCTTTAAATGTTGCCGCATCAGAAGTCAACTTTGTTTCTATGGCTGCGTTTCCAAAAAATGATGGAACAAAATTGGTAAAAGTGAGAGCCATTGAAGGCCCTTTTCCTTTCTATGGAGCTTTAGACACTGAACCCATTAACGCTGCTTCTCAATATCAAAAATTAGGTGGAGCATTAGTAGATGCAACTTTACTTTTACAATACAATTTAAAAACTGGTGATTCTATTAAATTAGGAAAGCTAACATTTTCAATTATTGGCGCTTTAAAATCGATTCCTGGCAGTACAGCAATTTCTACTTCTGTTGCGCCAACCGTTTTGATTCCATTTCGTTTTATAGAAGAAACTGAATTGCTACAAATAGGAAGTAGAAAAGAATACCAATACTTTTTTATTGCTCCTCCAACGATGGATTTGGTGTTGTTAGATAAAAAATTAGATCCTATCTTAGATGACGAAAATGCTGATATAGATACACATACAAGCACAAGTAAGCAATTAGGTAGAAGGTATGACAACGTAAGTAGGTTTTTAAATTTAGCAGCATTTATTGCCCTTTTATTGGGTTGTGTCGGTATCGCAAGTTCTGTTCATATTTACATTAAAGAAAAATTAAAAAATGTTGCAGTTCTAAAATGTTTAGGAGCAACTAGAAAACAAACCTTTTTAATTTATTTGCTGCAAATTATTGGGATTGGATTAATCGGAGGTATTTTAGGATCTGCAATTGGAATTGGATTGCAATTTGCTTTTCCTTATATTTTACAAGATTTTCTGCCTTTTGAGGTTCAAATATCTATTACAGCTCAACCATTAATAATTGGAATTACGTTGGGTATTTTAATGTCCGTTTTATTTGCTTTATTACCATTATTAGGAACTTGCTATGTTTCTCCGTTAGAAGTTTTAAGAGGAACAGAAGAAAATTTAGTAAAGCCAAGAAAAGCACGCCTTTTTACATTATCAGCAATCTTGCTTTTTATCTTTTTATTTTCATTTTGGTTGTTGCAAGATGCATCAAAAGGCTTAATTTTTACTGTTGGAATACTGATTGTGTTTTCAATAATGGCAGGAATTTCAAGCCTTTTTATGAAAGCAATTAAAAAGTTTTTTCCAACGCGTTGGGGATTTACAAAACGTCAAAGTTTATTAAACTTATATCGTCCAAATAATCAAACTATGGTATTAATTTTAGCCATCGGTTTGGGAACTTTCTTAATTAGTACGTTATATTTTACTAAAGATATTTTATTAGCGAAAACATCCGTAGAAAATAACACAAATGATCCTAATATCATTTTAATGGATGTGCAAACAAATCAAAGAGATGCTGTTGCAAATACAATTCTTACAAAAGGGTTAGATGTAATAAATAATATTCCTATTGTAACAATGCGAATGCATCAAATTAAAGATGAATTGGTAAATAATCTTCGTAAAGATAGTATTTCGAAAAGAAGAAATCGATGGATTTTAAACCATGAATTCCGGGTTACATATCGCGATGAGTTAATTCCGTCTGAAGAATTACTAGAAGGAACTTGGAGTAAAGAAGTAAAACAAGGCGAACCTATTTTAATTTCTGTAGCAGATAATATTGCTAGAGATGCCAATTTAGAAATAGGCGATCAAGTCGTTTTTAATATACAAGGAGTTTTAATGAAAACGATTGTTGGAAGCATAAGAAAAGTAGATTGGGGACGCGCGCAATTGAATTTTTCAATTGTATTTCCAATAGGAGTTTTAGAAAATGCGCCACAGTTTAGCGTATTAACAACTTTTGTACCAGATGAAGTAAGTTCAGCAGACTTACAACGAGATTTAGTAAAGCAATTTCCAAACATTTCAATATTAGATTTACGACAGATTTTTACAATTATTGAAGATATTTTAGATAAAATTGCTTGGATTATTAATTTTATGGCATTTTTTAGTATTCTTACAGGGATTATTGTTTTAATAGGCTCTGTTAGAAATAGTAAATACCAACGGATAAAAGAAAGTGTATTGTTAAGAACGCTAGGAGCAAAGAGTAAACAAATTTTACAAATTACAGCACTAGAATATATCTATTTAGGGTTGATTGGTAGTTTGGTTGGAATTTTATTATCACTTATTAGTAGTCAATTGCTAGCTGCTTTTTTATTTAAAGAGCCTTTTATTCCGTCTGCAATTCCGTTTTTAGTATTTCTACCAGGGATTACATTGTTGGTGTTATTAATTGGTTTAAGTAATATTAGAAGCGTTTTAAAAAGTCCGCCGTTAGAAGTATTACGAAAAGAAGTTTGATGTAAAATGATATGTGTTTATTTTAAAAATGAAAAGTAGATAAACATGAGTAAAACAAGTAGCTACGATGAGCGCATTTCAAAAATGTCTTTTGCTTTAGTTTATTCTCATTAGGTTACTAAAATTGAAAAAAATGGAAGATCTAAAGAAGAATTACATCAAGTAATTGAATGATTAGCCAGATTTGATGACAAAAATTAAAAGAACTTATTGAAAGCAAAGTGGCTTTTGAAATATTTTTTCAGGAAGCCAAATTAAGCTCTAAATCAACAAGTAAGATATTTAGATAAGTTGGTCAATGAATTAGCCAAAGGACGGAAAATGGAAAATTTTTTGCGAGCTGTATAAATAGAGTATTAAACTATTGAATTTATTTTTAACCGAAAGAATTCCTAGCAACCTGATTTCTGAGGATTTAACTTAAAAGAACTATTATCTTGTTGTGTACTTTGATGAATTTCAATCAAATCGAATAATTATATTTACAAAATAAGTTCTCAATATAATTTTTTAAAAAAAATCAACAGAACAAACATTTTGTAGATGCATATAAATCAAAGTACACAACAAGGTTATAATTTGTATTATTTCAGGCTTTCCAACAATTTTTCAGCAACCAATTCAGAAGAAGAAGGGTTTTGCCCAGTAATTAAATTACCATCTTGAATAGCATATGCAGCCCAATCTTCTTTTTTTGAGTAGATTCCACCATTTTCACTTAACATATCTTCTACTAGAAATGGTACTACATCTATAAGTCCAACTGCAGCTTCTTCACTATTTGTAAACCCTGTTACTTTTTTACCTTTTACTAACGGATTTCCGTTTGCATCTTTCACACCTTTTAAAGCTGCAGGCGCATGACATACAAAAGCAATTGGTTTTTTTTGGCTGTTGAATTTTTCAATCAAAGAAATTGAATTTTCATCATTTGATAAATCCCATAAAGGTCCATGTCCTCCTGGATAAAATACGGCATCAAAATCATCTGGATTCATTTCTGCTAATATTTTTGTGTTAGCAATTTTAGTTTTTGCGTCCGCATCTTTATTAAACCGATCTGTGTCTTTTGTTGCTGCATCTGGCGAATCGCTACTTGGGTCAATTGGTGCAGCGCCACCTTTTGGTGTAGCAATTGTAATTGTTGCACCTTTATCTAATAAAGTATAATATGGATTTGCAAATTCTTCAACCCAAAACCCTGTTTTTTTTCCTGTATTTCCTAATTGATCATGAGATGTTAGTACAAATAATATGTTCATTTTTTTTATTTTTTAAATTTAAAATTGTTTATTTTAGTTTTTAATGAGCAATAATTAACTAATTATTGTCACTAAATCTTCTATAGGTTTTCTAACTTTTTTTAATTTCACCAACCAATCTTCATTTTCTTTTCTGTAGCCAATTGGGAGTAAAACTGCACTACGCAACCCTTTTTTGCGAAGCCCCAAAATATCATCTACAGCAGTAGGATCAAAACCTTCTAAAGGAGTTGCATCAACGCCTTCATAAGCAGCTGCAATAATTGCTTGTGAGAATGCAATATAGGCTTGTTTTGCCGCATGATTAAAATTTTCTTCTTCATCTTTTTGTGGGTAAGAGCTTAACAACATCTGACGGTAATTTTCCCATCCTTCATTTTTAATTCCACGAATTTCGTTTGTTAAATCGAACATGTAATTAATTCTGTCTGCTGTATAAGTATCCCAAGCTGCAAAAACGAGTAGGTGAGAGCAATCAGTAATTACAGATTGATTCCAAGCTATTGGTCTAATTTTTTCTTTAACCTCTTGATTTTTAATAACAAAAATCTCAAAAGGTTGTAAGCCACTAGAAGTAGGAGCCAAACGAGCAGCTTCCAAAATACGATCAATTTTATCCTCTGGCACTTTTTTACCATTCATTGCTTTTGCAGCATATCTCCATTTTAATTTGTCTAATAATTCCATGTTTTTTTATTAAGTTATTTATTTGCTATTTTTTTTATCTTTTCTGAAGTAATCATTTGCACTGTTGTATTTGAATTGGCTAAATTTATCATACTCTGAACAATATCTTCTGCTTCAGTAATTCTATATTTTTTTAGTTTTCCAATGAATAGTGGTTGTAATAATTTGAAAAGAACCAAGCCTATTTTTTCTCCGATACGTTTTTCTTTTCTATTACCGCCAATAATTGAAGGTTGCAAAATGTGTGTTTTAGAGATTTTTTCTAAAAGCACATCACGTTCCATTTCACCTTTTGTTTTGTTGTAAAAAATGTTGCTTTTTGTATTAGCGCCAAGTGCAGAAACTACTAAATAATTCTGTATTCCATTTTCTTTTGAAAGTTTAGCTGCGGTAACAGGAATTCCATAATCAATGGATCTATACGTAGTTTTATTAGGTGTTTTTTTAGTTGTTGTTCCAATACAACAAAACACTTCATCGGCTGTAAAATCTGTTTTAAATTGATTTAATTCTAATAAATTTCCTATAAATTGCTGAACTTTATTTGGCAAATTATCAATTTTTGCCCGAGAAAATAATTTGATCGTTTCATACCTTTTATCTTCAATTAATTTATGAAGTAAAATGCTCCCTGTTAAACCTGAAGCTCCTAATATAATAGCAGTTTTCTTCATTTTATTTACAAGATTTTATACTACTCCAAGCAGCTTGATACGCTTCTTCTAAATGTGTTTTATCTAATTGAAATGCGCCACGATTTTGAGACATCATTAAAAAGGATAATGGGTTTATAGAATATGCATACAACAAATAATTAGAGATGGGTTTTATGATTCCTTCTTTTTTGCCACGTTCCCAAAGATCGAGTAGGGGTTGCAAATGTTTAATTCCTTCTTGCCTACTATGCTCATCAATCATCGGAGTATTATCACATTGTGCTAAAAACAAAGCATTTTCATCTTCATTAAGTTTAAATTCTGCTATTCGTTTCCAAATAAGCTCGAAACCAGTTTCTACAGACATATTTTTATTATAGGTTTCAAATGCATATTTTGTGTACTTTGCTTTAACTTCTATGTAGGTTTTATTTACTAAATCTTGCTTATTTTCAAAATATATATAAATTGTTGCTGGTGATACGCTAGCCATTTTTGCAATTTTACTCATAGATGTCGCATGGAAACCATTGTTATTAACCAAATCTATAGTTGCTTTTATAAGCGCATTACGTTTGTCTATGCTTTTTTGAAGTTTAGCCATATAAATATGTATTAGGTTGCAAAGGTACAAATAAAAATGAATGTTCATTCTTTTTTTAACATATGTTTAATAAAAAATTAAGGAACTTAAAAAGGTTAGCATTTTTTAATACATAATGTTTCTAAAAAAAAGCTGCGAAGCAAACTGCTTAATAGTTTAATGATCCAAGTTCCAATTATTCTAATGAAATACAATGCTTCTGGGATATTTTACATAATACTACATTATAGCTATCAAATGGAAACAATGGCTTAAACAACATAATGAACATTTGTGCTATAATGTTCTGCGTTATGTAACTTGAGCTTTGATTAAAAGTGAAAGTTGTTACTTTTCTTTCTTGAAAAAATTTATTCTAAAAAGTTTCTTCAGCAATGTTAATGGAACACTTTTTATGCGACGACGTAGGAGGGAAGCATAATGTGTGTGAAATGGAAATAGAATTCAATTTTCTTTTTCTTAAATACAATTATATCTTTAATTTTTCAGTATTTACAAGTGCATTAAATAGATATTATGGAAATAAAAATAATCTCTAACTAGCTATAAAACAATAGATTTATTTTTGATTACTTTTTTTATTGAGTTGATAAGTATTAAAAAAAAGTTAATAACTTTAAAAAGTGTTAAATTATAACCTTATTACTTTTCATTAGTTTTGTGTCATAAAATTTTTATTATGCCGAAAATAATTGAATACCCAAAAGGGAATTTTAAAAGCTCATTAGAATTAGCTGAAGCTGTTTCTTCATTAGGAGGTAGTTGTGATAGAGAATCCTGTGCTAGTAAAATGGGATTGAAAATATCTGGTGCGTTTGGAACTAAAATAGGGACTACTGCTAGGTATGAGCTAATTTCAACTGAAAAGGGAAAACTACAAATTACTGAACTCTATAAACTCATTAAGAATGCATATAATGATGATGAGCGTAAGAAGTTTGAAACAGAAGCTTTTTTAAAACCAGAGGTTTTTAATAAACTTTATGATAGATTTAAAGGCTTAGAACTACCTGTTGGAATGCTTTCAAAATTACTAATTCGGGAATATGAAGTAGAAGAAAACCAAGCAGTTCGTGTATCTAAATATTTTATTGACGGTTTGCAATATTTAAATTTATTAGACGGTAATAATAAATTATTAGACAATACAATCGAAGAAGTTGAAGAAGATTATGCTGAAATAGAAGAGGAAAAGGATTTACCAGTTAGAACAGAATATTCAAGTCCTTATTTACCTGAAAAACCAACTGCACAGATATTACATATTGAAAATAAAAACAATTCAGCAAATAGAGTTGAAAAAGAAACTACGGACTATATTGTTCATATTATGGGACCAGGAATTGATTCCCAAATAGTAATTAAAGAAGAAGAGGATTTATTGATAGTAGATGCTATGTTGAAAAAAGTTAAAAAGAAATTACAGTAAATGAATCTAGTATCACCATCATTCAAAGTTTGTGAAGAAATATTAGATTATCTCAATATATTTAAAAAAACAAACGATATAACTGAGAACAAGATAATTGAAGCAATAGATAAAACACCTTTTTATGTAAAAAAAGCATTGTATTTTCTCATTTATGTTGAAGTAATTGAACTTAATGGAAAGCACCTGAGTTTAAAGGAAGCTTTCAAAGAACATTTAAATAATGGTGGGTCTATTGAAGGTATAATAAAAATTTCCATTACTAATAATTCAATTTTTAAAGATTATAATAGAATTCTAAATAATGGCAAGAACCAAAAGCAAAGTGCAACCTTTGTAATAAGTACTTTAAAGTTAGATATCGATACTACAAAATTTATATCTGTTATGAATTCTTGGTCCAAATATTTAGAAAAAGAGGCGAGAGGCTCAACTAAAATAAAAACCGAGTCAGAAAAAACGAGTTTTATGTGGGTGGATGATATGGGTAATTTGATGTACGATGAAAAAAAACACACGGATTTTATCATTGACCAAGTAAAAAAAGACAATAAAAGTTTAGGAGAAGGTCTTGTCTTTGTTGACCCAGAAAGAATTAATCAACTTCAGAAGATTGGAAAAGAAAAGTTTGATTTGGCAAAACTAATCCGAAAATGTGAGGAATTAAATATAGCATATTCAACAAAATCTTATTTCTCTGTAGGTATGCTTACAAGAGCTATAACTGACCATATTCCTCCAGTTTTTAATAAGAAATCTTTCTCTGAAGTTGCTGGAGGATATGGAACGAAGAGTTTCAAAGACTCGATGATTCATTTAGACAAATCTTCAAGAAAAATTGCTGATTCATTTTTACATACACACATAAGAAGAAAAGAGACTTTACCCACAAAGACACAAGTTAACTTTAGTAGTGATTTAGATGTTTTACTTGGTGAAGTAATAAGAATACTAAATTAGAATGTTATGCTAAAAGATTATAAAGCAGTTGCTATTAAACAATCAAATGGAACTGGAGCGAATGATTATACTTTTATCATCAAAGGTAATGATGTTAACCAAGCTCATTTAAATGCTCAATCACATATCTTAAATAGCTTTGATGCTAAAGCCACATATCATATTGAATTAGCTTTAATTGGAGATAGTTTAATTCAATAGTATTATGTAAAATAGAATCTCGATGTTTTCCTTGGCCTCATAAAATTTTGGTCAAAACAATAGGAGAAATGAGCGTCCATATTTTAGGGGCTTAGTAATACAGTTTCTTAAGAGTTTCAATTATAAAAAGGATTTCAAAGCAATCTTAACCAGTACCAATGTTTCCTAAAATATAGCGAATGAGCCGTTAATTGTTTCCAAAAGTTTATGCAGCCTTGAATTTTTGTTTCTTTTGTTTCAAGACAAAAGATAATGAAAGAAAGAAAAAAGGATTAATTGAAGTTCTAAAGTTAACAAGTGCATAGAATTTTATTTTTCTTAAAAATTTATGCTCTTGTGGCAATCCACGAGAATCGTCTAAAATTTTTTATTACGTACATTTTATCGAATACGCGATTTTTAATAAGAGTAAAAAGGTTAGCTTTTATTTTGGCGTTGGCAAGCGTTGGATAATTGTGTGTAAAATAAATTGCCAGAGCAATTTGATTTTATAAAACAATCGAGCGCTTGGTAGCGGCTATTTTACATAACGGCTAATTATAGATACAAATGTTTTAAATAACTCTGCGAAGCAAACCGCTTATTAGTTTAATGACCCAAGTTCCAATTATTCTTATGAAAACGAATGTTTTTGGGATATTTTACATAATACTACATTATAGCTTACAAATGGATAAACCACTCTTATTAACTAAACAATACATTTGTACTATAATTTATATTATGTAAAATAGATTATTTCAACTTCTACTCTTCTTAGAAAGAATCAGCATCTATATAAATATAATAGTACATTTGCGCACATGCAAAATAATAACAAACCAGAATTAGAGTTCATCATCATCATGGCGTCTTTAATGTCACTTGTAGCGCTGTCGATAGATGCGTTATTACCCGCATTAAATGATATTGGTCTGTCAGTTGGATTTCAAGAAGCCAAAGACAATCAATTATTAATTACAATGATTTTTTTAGGATTAGGATTTGGTCAGTTAATTTCAGGGCTTCTTTCAGATAGTTTTGGAAGAAAACCCGTTATATACGCTGGATTTATACTATTTGTTCTGGCTAGTTTTGTGTGTGTATCAGCTACCAGTTTAGAAATGATGATATTTGGTAGAATCCTACAAGGAGTCGGTTTGTCAGCTCCTAGAACCATCAGTATTGCCATGGTTAGAGATCGTTATAGTGGTGATTATATGGCACGTGTAATGTCATTTATCGTAGTGATTTTTATTTTGGTACCTGTTGTAGCTCCCGCTATTGGTAAAGTTATTTTAGATTTTTACGGTTGGAAAGCTATTTTTTATTCTCAACTACTTTTTGGAATTTGTGTAATGATTTGGTTATGGAAACGACAACCAGAAACATTGCATATCGAATTTAAACGAAAATTTACAGCTCTTTTATTTTTAAATGGTGTTAAAGAATTTATAAAACATAAACAATCAATAGCTTTTACACTTATTTCAGGTCTAATTACGGGTTCATTTATGGTATATTTAAGTGCTTCACAACATATATTTCAAGTGCAATATGATTTGATTGAAGAGTTTCCATTTATCTTTGCGGGACTTGCTATAGGTGTTGGTTTTGCAACTTTCTTAAACGGAAGTTTGGTCTTAAAATATGGAATGCTAAAACTGGTAAAAGTATCGATGATATTTTTCACATTGATACCCATTATTTATATCATATTGTTTTATGGAAAAGTAAATCCATCTGTAACAACCCTGCTTTTTTTCTTTGGATTGCAATTCTTCTCTATCGGATTTTTATTTGGTAATCTAAGAGCTTTAGCTATGCAACCTGTAGGTCATATAGCAGGAATTGGGTCAGCCATTAATGGATTTGTTTCTACTATTATGGCAGTGCCAATCGCTACCTATATTGGTGGATTTGTGAACACTACTGCCCTACCTCTATTTGTTGGTTTTACAGCATGTGGTCTCTTATCATTATTGACGTTGAGACTTTTGAAACCTTATACTTCTGCCAATTCAAATAACCCACGTTAGTGAGATGTATCCTTGAGACTATTCCGAAATTTAGAAAGCAACTCAATCTGATAATCATTTATAAAATAGAAAGAATCAGTTTATTCTTCTAATACTTTAAGAATCAGTTTTCCTTTTTTATCTCCAGAAAATAATCTAGAAAAAGTTTCAGGAAAATTCTCAATGCCCTCATAAATTGCTTCAGTAGATGTTAATTTTCCTTGGTGCATCCACATTCCCATATTTTTTGCAGCTTTACCATATCCTTTTGCATAATCCATTACCACCATTCCTTTCATCGTTGCTCTATTCACTAATAAAGACATGTAGTTGCTCGGGCCTTTTACTTTACTGGTGTTGTTGTACTGAGAAATGGCTCCACAAATTACGATACGTGCATGCATTCTTAATTTAGATAAGGCGGCATCTAATATTTCACCACCAACATTGTCAAAATAGACATCAATTCCTTTCGGGCATGTTTCTTTTAAAGCAGTATAGATGTTTTCAGATTTATAATCAATGGCAGCATCAAATCCCAATCCATTTACTAAATAATCACATTTGTCTTTTCCTCCTGCAATTCCTACAACTCTACATCCTTTAATTTTTGCAATCTGACCTACTACTGATCCTACTGCGCCAGCAGCGCCAGAAACCAATACAATATCTCCTTCTTTAATTTTACCTACTTCTAAAATTCCGAAATAAGCCGTCATTCCAGGCATTCCTAACGTAGAAATATACACGGGCATTGGTGCTAAATTGGTATCAACTTTATACCAATTATCTCCATTGGTAGCCACATATTGTTGAACGCCTCCCCAACCAGTAACACAATCTCCAACATTAAACGTAGGATGGTTGTTACTTTTCACCACAATTCCTACCGAACCTGATCGCATTACGTCATCAATAGCAACAGGCGGAATATAAGATTTGTTATCATTCATCCATCCACGCATTGCTGGATCTAGAGAAATATAATGGTGTTGTATTAATACTTCTCCATCTTTTAATATTGGTATAGGATTGCTCTCTAGATTCCAAGTATCAGCTTCTGGTATCCCAATCGGTCTCTTTTTAAAAATTAGTTGCTTATTTTTAGTCATAATTAATATGTGGATTTAGAGATAATAAAAATTTAATAATTAATAAAATAATATAAAAAATAGAATTGAAAATAATAAACCAACTAGTGCCAAATCCTCTAACCCCGTTGTTTAAAAATCATTTTTTTAACAAAAATAAAATTTTGCAATGCCAATATTTTAATAACCCATGAGTTCTTTTAGATTCAATTCAAACCTGTTTTTAGCTAAATATTGTGTTTCTAGTCCTGATTCAAAAGGGATTGGAGTCTCTATACTACCCACTCTTTTTACTGGAGCATCTAAAGATTCAAAGCAATTTTCAGTTATCATTGCCGATAAATCACTTGCAATTCCGCCAAACAATGTGTCTTCTTGCAAGACAATCACTTTCCCAGTTTTTTCTACGGATGCATATATTGTTTCAGTATCCAACGGTTGCAATGAGCGTAGATCAATCAAGTCGGCAGAAATGTCAGTATTATTCTTTAAGACCTCTAAAGCCCAGTGAACACCAGCTCCATAACTAATAACGGTGATGTCGTTTCCTGATTGCAACAATACTGCTTTTCCTAAAGGAATTGTATAATAATTTTCTGAAACTTCTTGATAAACAGATCGATATAAGGCTTTGTGCTCAAAAAACAACACCGGATTAGGATCATTGATGGCAGAAATTAATAAGCCTTTTGCATCTGCTGGAAAAGCTGGATATATCACTTTTAATCCAGGAACTTTAGTGAACCAAGCTTCATTGGTCTGACTGTGAAAAGGACCAGCGCCAACACCTGCTCCGCAGGGCATTCTTACAACAATATCTGCTTGTTGTCCCCAACGATAATGAGATTTTGCCAATAAATTTACAATGGGATTAAAACCGGTAGCAACAAAATCAGAAAATTGCATTTCCATAACAGATTTAATTCCTTTTACAGACAAACCATATGCTGCAGAAACAATTGCAGATTCACAAATGGGTGTATTCCGTACACGTTCTTTTCCGAATTGTTCAACAAATCCGTCAGTAATTTTAAAAACACCGCCGTATTCAGCAACATCTTGTCCCATAATTACCAAATCATTGTGTGCTTCCATAGATTGCTTTAATCCATCAGAAATAGCGTCAATCAAACGTATTTTATTAGTTTTTAATGAGGGAGAAATACTTTTTTTATCAGAAGGAGCATACACATCTGTTAATTCGGTTTCTAAATCGGCTATAATTTTTTCTTCATCAAAGGCAATTTTTAAATGCTTATTTATTTCGTGTACAATTTCTTTTTTATAATCAACTACTATTGCTTCGGTTAAAATACCTTCTTTTTTTAAATAGGATTGAAAATTTTCAATAGGGTCTTTTGCAGCCCAAAAATCTTTCAAATCTTGTGGTACATATTTAGTGCCACTTGCTTCCTCATGACCCCGCATTCTAAACGTTTTAAATTCCAATAAAATAGGTCTTGGATTTTTTCGAATGCTTTCTGCTAACTCAGAAACTTTATGATATACTGCTACAATATTATTTCCATCTATTAGATGACTTTCTATACCGTATCCTATTCCTTTATCAATAATGTTTTCACATTTAAATTGTTCTGCAATAGGAGTTGATAATCCATATCCGTTGTTTTCTACACAAAAGAAGACTGGTAAATCCCATACAGCTGCAACATTAAGTGCTTCATGAAAATCTCCTTCACTAGTTCCTCCTTCTCCTGTAAAAACAGCACAAACATGCTTGTTATTTTGTAATTTATTCCCCAATGCTATTCCGTCTGCAATACCTAATTGAGGTCCCAAATGTGAAATCATTCCCACGATATTGTATTCTTGTGTACCAAAATGGAAACTTCTATCACGTCCTTTTGTAAACCCTTTTGCTTTTCCTTGCCATTGAGAAAACAATCGATGTAGCGGAATTTCTCTTGTTGTAAAAACACCCAGGTTTCTATGCATAGGCAAGATATATTCATCTTTCTTTAAAGCAGCTGTAACACCCACAGAAATAGCTTCTTGTCCAATACCAGAAAACCATTTAGATATTTTTCCTTGGCGCAATAAAATAAGCATCTTCTCTTCAATTAAGCGAGGCTTTAGCATGGCTTTGTACAGTTCTAAAAGTTTTGATTTGCTGATTTTTTGCGTATCAAAATCGGTAGTGCTAATCATAAATATGTTTAAATTTTATTTAATTTTTTAGTTTAATAAAGCAGACCAATGTACAATAATTATAGCTTATTTAATATGTCTGCTGCCTTAAAAATTGTATCCTCAGTTTTTGCAAAACAAAATCGTAACACATTGTGATTTAGATTATTAGTATTAAAAACAGATAAAGGAATTGAAGCCAAACCGTGTTCTATAGTGAGTCTTTTTGCAAAATCTACATCATTTTCATCAGAAATACTCGAATAATCTAACACTTGAAAATATGTAGCTTGAGAAGGAATGAACTTAAATTTTGAATTTGAAATTGCTTTTAAAAAAACATCTCTTTTATGTTGATAAAATTCTGGAAGTCCTAAATATTGTGTTTTATCTTGTAAGTACTCTGCTAAGGCGACTTGCATGGGATGATTGACGCAATAAACATTGTATTGGTGCACTTTGATCATTTCTTTCATCAAATCTTTAGGAGCGCAACAATACCCCAATTTCCAACCAGTATTATGAAAGGTTTTACCGAAAGATGCGGTGATAAATGTTCTATTCTTTAAATTAGAAAACAAGCAAGCACTATGATGTTTCAATCCATCAAAAACCATGTGTTCATAGACTTCATCACTCAATACAATAATATTCGTGTCTTTTGTTAGTTTTTCTAAGGCTATCATATCTTCTTTTGAAAATATTGTTCCACAAGGGTTTTGTGGTGTATTGATAACAATCATTTTTGTTTTATCTGTAATTTTTTGTTGTACAATACTCCAATCAACCGAGTAATTTGGGTAATTTAACTGTATCGGAATTACTTTTCCTCCATTTAATTCGATTGCTGGTTCATAACAATCATATGCAGGTTTAAAAATTAACACTTCATCTAAAGGCTTTATAAATGCGGATATTATTGTAAAAATGGCTTGTGTTGCACCTGCAGTAATTATAATTTCATTTTCTGGATTATAGGAAGAATTGTATAAATAGTCATATTTATCAGCAATTGCATCTCTTAATCCAAAATATCCTAACATCGGTGCGTATTGATTATTTCCAGAATTCATTGCTTTAGAAACCAAGTCAATTAATTTTTGATCGCTTTTAAAATTTGGAAACCCCTGTGAAAGGTTAATAGCATCGTGTTTTTTTGCTAAATTTCCCATCATTGTGAATATGGTAGTTTTGATATTTGGCAGCTTTGAGGAATGTTTCATACAGGATTCTAATTAATTAAGGTTTTAAAAATAAAAAAATCCTCATCAAAATGATAAGGATTTTTTATAAATAGTTTTTATAAATGCATTTACAGTTCCTTAAAAATTGCATGCATCATCCGTTTTTTATCATTAATACTTTCTTCTAAAGAAATCATAGTTTCTGTTCTGCTAACTCCTTCAATTTCATCTATTTGGTAGATAATTTCTTTTGCATTATTAGTGTCTCTAGCTCTAACTTTACAAAATATGTTGTATTTTCCAGCAGTAACATAAGCTACTGTAATATTCGGAATTGTACGTAATTCATTGATTACATTTTGAGTAAGTGATGTTTTTTCTAAAAAAACGCCCACATGTGCAATAAACGAATAACCCATTTTTTCATAATTCAACGTCAATGTAGATCCTTGAATAATCTTTTCATCTTCCATTTTTTTTACACGAACATGGATTGTTCCTGCTGAAACCAATAATTTTTTTGCGATATCAGTAAATGGAGTTCTTGCATTTTCTATCAATACGTCTAATATCTGATGATCAATTTCATCTAAAACAAATTTTTTCATGTTTATTTGTGTATAATTCAATTAAAGAGTCAAAATTATGAATTATATTTAATATAAATTCAAAAATGTTAAAAAATATTTATTTTTTTGAAATAATTTCTTGATGTGATAAGTAGTTTGACAAGTCGCCTGTTTTTTCAATTTTCTTTTCACTGACCAATTGATTATCGATTACTGTATCTTTATATTGATACCCAATATCTTCTTTTTTTTCTGAGGTTCTTTCAATAATGTCAAAAAAAAACTTTTGATTATTTGGAATGTCAAAATATGGCTGATACATAGTAAATTCAGTAGTTATAGCTATGTGATTGATCCCTTTTAATAATGCAAAAAAATTAAATTTTCGAACTTTTTCACGTTCATAATCATCCGGATAATGACCGGCTTCTATTAAGATTGTAGGATGTCCTAATTTTTGAAAAACATCTCCTGTTGCTGTAGGGTAAAACTCATCAGAATATCTACCGATATGATTGGGAATCACTTGTTGCATCAAAGAGTTCATAGCTACAATAACATTCATTGTTGCTTTTCTACCTTCGGTTATTTTTCTAGTGATTTCTTCAGATGGAGCTAAAAAGGAGATGGTTGCTGGTTTTTTTGCTCCTTCAACACCAAAAATAGTACGCTGATCATGGAGGTTAAAGCAGAACATAGGATTAAATGAGTTTAAAACATCTCTAAGCAATCGACTTTCAGTTGCTTTTTGTGCTACTGCATCTCTATTTAAGTCGATATTATTTGCGTTTGCTCTTGTGTATTTTAGCGCTCCATCTGGGTTTAACATTGGAATGCATAAAATAGTGCATTCAGCTAAAATAGTTTTAAAGAGGTCGTTCTTACTTTTGTTAAAACAATTAAATAAGTCAAATAATGCTTTAGTACCAGTACTTTCATTGCCATGCATCTGCGACCAAATTAAAATTTTCTTTTTTCCTGAGCCAAATTTTAGACTATAAATAGGTGTTCCCTCTTCTGAACTACCTATTTGCAAAGGTTTTATTATTGATTTTTTTAAAATAGGAAAAATATCTGCATACTGAATCCATTTTCCATGCAAGGTTGTTTCTTTTTGCATTTGATATAGATATTCTAAAAAACTGACAGATAGTGTATTCATTGCTTTGCAAAAATACAGATTTATAAAAAGAATTATGATTCTTTTCTTCATAAAAAAATTATGCTAAATTTTACAAATGTAATCGGTTTGTAAGTAATGAAAAATCAAATTTTTATAAAAAATCACACATTAGCGAAATTCACAAACCTTGACTTCTATTAATTAAATAGCAAATAGAATAAATTTATAACAAAAATATAAATAGCTTTATTTTAAGAAGTTACAATCTTTATATAAAGCTTTTCTTTATGCTTATATGTTGAGTTTTCAATAAAAGAACTAATGTTTTTATTATGTTGCATAAATAATTTACATTTGTAATGTGATTAAAAATTTACAATGGTAAACAACGAGAATTTTATAAACAGATTAAAAGAAATCATGAAATACTATGATTTAACAGCCTCTTTATTTGCTGATAAAATCTCAGTACAGCGTTCAAGTATTTCTCATATTTTATCTGGAAGAAATAAACCTAGCCTCGATTTTGTACTGAAGATTACCAATAGTTTTTTAGATGTTGATATTTATTGGCTTTTAAAAGGTAAAGGGAGTTTTCCTAAAGATGTGACACCACCTATAACACCTCCTACTCTATCATCCAAAGCAGAAATGAATGTAAAAACTATTGATTTGAGTATAAAAAAAATACAACGAGTAGTTGTATTTTATGATGATGGTACTTTTGAAGAGTATCAAAAAAAGTAATGTATTGAATGTTTTACCACTTTAACAATAGTTTCATCATCTCATTAGCAGCTACTTCAGCTTTTGCCTTTACAAATTCTCTTGGGGTTTCATCGCCAATTTCATAGGTTATCGCATTGGCTTTAAAATAGTTTAAAAACCATCCTTTTGATACTGGTTGAGTAGAATTTGCACGATCTTGCTCAGGTTTATAATTATATGCCGTTAAATTATTTTCAATACCAATAAACCAGTTTTCAATAAAATCTGGATGTGCAGTCAAATCTCTTGAATCGCTTGTATAATACATATCTTCTTGCGTAGAATGAAAATCAATTCCTAGTACAACGGTACTTTTTGCTTTTTTTGTAGCTTTTACAATGTGTCTTGTCAAGTTTTTAATTTCTGGTTGTCTGTACCTTCCCCAATCTCTGTTTGTGTCAATTCCTCCAGCATTATGACGCCAATGACCTAAATCCACACCGTCTGGGTTTACAATAGGGAAAACTAATAACCGATATTTCTCTAAAAAAGATGTAGACAAATCGCTTTCATTTAAAAGGGTTGTTAAAAAGCTTTGAAATGCAAAATATCCCGTTAATTCTGGAGGATGTTGACGAGTCAGCAACACGATTATTGGTTTGTTTTTTGTCGTATTCTTGTAAATATCCAATACAGGTAAATTCCTTTTTAAAAATGATTTTCCAGCACTGTATTCATGTACATACTCTTTTCCATTAATTATATTTCTATACCAGTTTTTTGTATCTAAAGAAGACACAACTTCTTGAGCAGAAACCCATACAGTATCTGAGGAAACTTTTATTTTAAGTAAAGCATCTTTATAATCAAATTTAAAGTTTAAAACTGTATCAGCAGAAATCCAATCATTTGTACCTCTTTTTATTTTAGGAATATAACGATGACCATATTTACCTGGATACTCAAACTTTAAATAATAAATTTTTTCCGATTTTGACCATAATTTAAATGAATAATAAGGGCTATTGTTAATAGGTGTGTTTTCTGGCGTGATGATAACTTTTGCTACACTATCGTTTATTTTTTCAAATCCATTTAAACGTGCCGCATCAAATTGATTTGTAGCATACAATCCTATTTCCTCTAAAGAAAATATTTTCTTTTTTTGAACATGAATCTTTTTTGATGTTGTGTCAATCGGTTTTTGAGTTTTAATATTTTTTACCGTAGCACAACTAATAGTAAGCGCTATCAATAAAAAATAAATAAAATTACGTGATGTATTTGAAGCTGTCATAATACTTGTACTTAAAAATGGATAGTTGTTCTTTATTTAAATCACTAAAATAAGTAAATTTGATGAGTTATTTAATTAATTGTGCCATTCCGGTTCTTATAATTTCAATGTGCTTTCTTTTCTGATTTGCAGTCCCTTCTTTTTGAAATTGCACCATTTGTCGCATTAAATTAATTGCTGTTTTATCAAAATTGTATTGTTTAAACTGAGTTCCTTTCACAACCATATCTTCAACTAAATTCTTAATAGCTTGTGTATTATTACTTTTTGAAATTTTTTCATAGGCTCTTTTATATAAGGCTTGAGTTCTTGGATCATTGTTTAAAAACATTCCTGATAGCACGTTTTTAGCAATAAAAACCAACTCTGTATCATCTTTTTCTTCAATGAATATACGAGTCAATGGTGTTGCGATAATCTTACGAACTTCAAAAGGAAGTTCTTTAGATAGTTTAATCGCTGTTTCCTTATTTATATAATAAGTAGCTACCAAAGCTTTTCCTAACACACTATATGATTTACTTTTTAGCGCTTTATTAAAAATTGGAGCATTTTCTGGGTCTGTTAATTTCCCCAAAGTTTCTATTGCTGTTGCTTGTACCAATGTTTTTTTATCCGAATTAGCAATGCGTTTAATTTTATCTATTACAGGTTTTTTTAAGTGTTTATTAATTAAATCAATTTTTTCTAGTGCTAGAATCCTAATTTTATAAAAAGAATCATTCATAGCATTTGCTACAGCATTAAACGATTTTTTATCGTCTTGATATTTTGATATTTCTAGCAAAGCTTCTTTTCTGTGTCCATAATATGTTGCGTGCTTTAGCTGATGAATATATTGTTCTACGTTTTTAGTTTCTGTAAAATCTGCCAACAAAACTCCATCTGCATTTACTAAAATAACATCAGGAGATTTTTTATATGAAAAAATAAATGAAGCATCTTTTCCGTCTATAAATACATTATGACGAATTGTTTTACCTCTTTCAACAATATCAATTGCTAATGGAAATTGGAATTCCTTTCCGGTTTGAGAAATATTTACTGTTACAGTTCTCTCTAATGTATTATAATCATATGAAACCTGAATTTTTGGATGACCACTGCCAAAATACCATTGATTAAAAAACCAATTTAAATCTTTCCCAGTTATCTTTTCAAAAGCCAATCGCAACTGATGCACTTCTGCTGTTTGGTATTTATAAGTTGTTAAATAGTAATTTAAACTGGCGTAAAAAGCGTTATCTCCAACGTATTTTCTTAGCATATGTAAAATGGCTCCTCCTTTGTTATAGCTAACAGCATCAAACATATCTTCTTTGTCTTTATAGTAAAAACGCGTCAAGTGTTTCTCATAATTTTGCCCTTTTTTATAGGCTTCAGAATCTTCTAATAAATGGGCATCGGCATTTGTTTTTCCGTATTTATATTCTCTCCATAAATACTCACTATAATTTGCAAAAGATTCATTAACAGTCAAGTTACTCCAGCTTTCTGCAGTTACCAAATCACCAAACCAATGATGAAAAAGCTCATGAGCTATAGTGTTTTCTTGTATGTTTTGGTCAATTAATTCTCCGGGCATTTGATATGCTTTTTCGCCATGAATTACAGCTGTTGTGTTTTCCATAGCGCCACTTACATAATCTCTTCCTACAATTTGACTGTATTTATTCCAAGGATATTCAACTCCAGTAATATTTGAAAAAAACGCCATCATTTCTGGTGTTAATCCAAAGATATCTCTGGCATTTTTAGCATATTTTTTTTCTACATAATATTCCACCGGAATATTTTTATACACATCTTTGATAATCTCATATTCACCAATTCCCATAAAAAACAAGTAAGGTGCATGTTTTTGATCTAGTTTCCAATAATCTGTTCTTTGGTTTCCTTTTGAAGTTTGACTTATTAATTTTCCGTTTGACAATGTTTTGTATTTATCAGGAACGGTAATATAAATTTCTTGCGTTGTTTTTTGGTTTGGACTATCTATTGTTGGAAACCAGCAACTACTTGCTTCTGTTTCTCCTTGGGTCCATATTTGTGTTGGTTTATTTTTGTCAGAGCCATCAGCATTAATAAAATACAATCCTTTTGCACTTGTAATTGCTGCACTTCCTTTTTGTTTTACTTTTTCTGGTCTTGCAGTATATTTAATGTACAATGTAAAGGTTTCATCTTTTGTGTATTTTTTGGGTAAGTCAATCCAAATTTTTGTACCATCATTAAGGTAAGACAATTCTTTATTATCTAGAGAAACATTATGGATAATCATTGCTTTTGCATCTAAAGAAACTTTGCTAGTTGCATAAAAATGTGGACGTAAAGTTACCCACTCTTCTCCAATTAGTTGTTTTTTAGAAAAATCAAAAGATACTTTTAACTTTGTATGCACAAGATTAGTTACTTTATCTCTTTCTTTTCTATAAATTGTTAAAGGGTCTTTTGTCTGAGAAATTGCAATGTTTGCAATTATTAGACACAAAAGCAATACTAATTTTTGAAGCTTCATATTCTTATATAATCTTTAAAGTTTCAAAAATAAGAAAAATAAGGATGCTACATGTTAATAGCTCGTTAAAAAGGAAACCCGCAACCTACTTAAAGATTACGGGTTTAAAAACTTTATGAAATATGTATTATTTTTTTTTAGAAAAGATGGCACTAAATGATTCTAAATCTATTCCGTCTTTGTCTAGTTTTACATCTTTCAACATTTTAACAATTTCTGAGGGATTGATGTTTTCTCCAATAATTCTAGCAATTCCAACTCCTTGTTTTGCTCCATATCCAAAAGCAATAATTTCATCAATAGCATTTTCAGAACCTGTATAATACAAGCTAATTCTCATTTTCTTTTCTGTAAAACGCATTAAGCTTTTGTATTCTGATTTCTTTAATATTGATTGAATTTTAGTCTTTTCAGTTTCCAGCTCTATAGCATTGTCACTAAAAAGCAATGCTACAATATTAATTTTCTTTAAGCTATTTAAGGCTTTTTTTGATTCATCAGAAGCTTCGTCAGAATTTAATTTCAACACGCTTGCAGGAACATCAAAAGTTATAAATCCTGATTTTTCTTGACTTTCAACCAAATAACTTTGTAAAGACTCATTATCACATGATGTAAAAGAGAGTGCCAAAACGATACTTGCTAAAAATAATGTTATTTTTTTCATTGTTGTCTATTTTAAGTAATTCTGATCTAATTTAGAATAGAATTATTTCTTTTTTTTGTTATTTTCTTTAGAGAACTTGTCTGCAAGTCCAGATAACTTATTTACATCTACTCTTCCTGTTAAAGAGACAATTATCGATTCTGCATTTCCTTTTGTTACCTCACTTACACCTTTCACAAACATCAATACTTGGTCTACATAATCTTTATTTTTACCTGTTTTTACATAGATTTTTACTCTAGAGCCTTTATCTTTAATTCTCATTAACTGTGTCAATTTAGATTTTTTTATATGTGTAGAAACCATTTTATCCATTTGATTGACAATAGCTGCATTGGTTGTTTTAAAAACTCTAAATTCTTTTAAATCTTGAATCATTTTAAAAACTTCCATAGCTTCATTGTTCTCATCATCTACATTGAAATTAAATTTGGAAAGCAATGTAAATGCGTCTTTATTAATTACTACAGAAGAAACTTCATCCATGTCTTCTAATTTATCAAATATTGTTTGTCCGTAGGTTGTAGCTGATATGGCTACGAATGCGATTATTGCGATTATTTTTTTCATGATCTTCTTGTTTACTTTGGTTTTATTAATTTACTTACTTGGTTTAAAAATTTTGTTTACTGTATCTTCATACACATACAAGTTTGCCATTGCTTTATTACCTTTATTTAAATTTGAAGATAATAAGTGTAAAGCACTTGTTATTTGAGCATATTGCTGTCTAGCCTTTCTTTCTTCTAAAAAACCATTACCCATATACACACTCACTAATAATACTACTGAAGCTGCTACTGATAGCCATTTCCAATTCATCTTTTTGGGGTTTAATTGGATTGGGGTTTCAAGAATTTCAGATTTATTAAGCTTAAAATAACTAAACATAGCTTGGTATTCTTGCAAATGAGGAGCAACGTCACCTGATAAAAAATAGCTTTTTAACGAAGCTTCTTCTTGCAAAGAGGTTTCTGCGTTTAGGTATTTTTCTAACAACGATTCTATCTTAGATAATTCCATAATTGTGTTGTTTTATTAGTTTTTCTCTTATTGTTTTTCTCGCTCTTGATAAGGTTACTCTTACAGCTGTTGGTTTTAAGTCTAACATTTTTCCGATTTCTTCAAAATCGTAATCTTCAATGTCTCTTAATTGGATAACCAACTTTTGTTGTTCAGGCAAACTTTCAATCAATCGATGTACTTGGCTCACACTATCTTGATACTCTAATTTTTTTTCTAAAGCAGTATCTTTTTCTTTATAATTACTATGTACCAATGTTAAATTAGAAGCTTGTTTAGACTTTAATCTATCAAAACAATAGTTCTTAGTCATGGTCATTGCAAATGCTTCAACATTTTTGTATTCTGCTAATTTCTCTCTATTTTTCCACAATTTAAAATACAATTCTTGTGTAGCGTCTTGAGCTTCTTCTGTAGAAACTAATAGTCTTTTTGACAAGCGAAATACTTTATCTTTAAAAGGTAAAACAGATTTTAAAAAGTCTGATTGGTTCATTTAATCTATAAATTATTATAAATAAAAACAATTCTTTCAATTGCTTTTACAACATTACGACGACATATAATTAATTTTGTTACATCTAGTGTTGAAATATACTTTATTTCTATAAATTGCGTTCAAAAAGTAAGCATTTTAAATTGTTGGTATTTATGAAAACCTATTTTAAAGTAATCACATTTCTATTGATTAGTTTTTTTCTTATTAATTGCACAAAAAAGGATGAAACTCCTGCTGATCTTGAAATTAATGATTTTATTTGGAAGGGTTTAAATGCTTATTATTATTGGCAAGGAGAGATCCCTAATTTATCAGACACTCGTTTTTCAAGTTCTAGAGAATTAAATGCATATTTAGGTGTAGAAAGAGATCCAGCGGTTTTTTTTGAAAGCCTTTTATACCAACGAAATAGTATAGATAAATGGTCTTGGATTGTTGATGATTATATTGCTTTAGAAAAGTCACTACAAGGAATTTCTAAACACAATGGAATGGAATTTGGTTTGGTCGCTGTTCCGAGTAGCTCAACAGCTCTTTTTGGTTATGTGCGCTATGTGCTTCCAAATACAGATGCTCAAAATAAAAATGTACAACGAGGTATGTTATTTAATGCAATCAACAGTACACCCATAACAAGAAGTAATTATAGAAGTTTGCTTTTTTCTTCGGATTCTTACACTGTAAATTTTGCTGATTATAATGGAGGAACTCCGATTAGCAATGGTAATACAGTTACATTAACAAAATCTGAATATCAAGAAAATCCTATTTTTATAGCGAAGACAATTACTGTTGGCACAAATAAAATAGGTTATTTAATGTACAATAGTTTTTCAAGTGATTTTGATAGTCAACTAAATGCAGCTATGGCAACACTAAAAGCAGATGGGATTACAGATCTAATTTTAGACTTACGTTATAATGGTGGTGGATCAGTGAGAACAGCAAGGTATTTATCGAGTATGATTACGGGGCAATTTACAGGGCAGCTATTTTCAAAAAACTATTGGAATGCGAAAGCACAAAGTAGTTTTCCGCCAGAAAGTCTCATTGATAATTTTACGGATAACATCAATACTGAAAAAGTACAAGAAAGCATTAATAGTTTAGGGTTTTCTAAAGTGTATATTATTGCTACAGGCAGTACAGCTTCAGCTTCAGAATTGGTCATCAATAGTTTAAAGCCTTATATAGATGTACAACTTGTAGGCACAAAAACGCTTGGTAAATATGTAGCTTCTGTAACATTATATGATTCTCCGAATTTTTTACGTGCTGGAGCTAGTCAGAATCATACGTGGGCTTTACAGCCAATTATTATAGAAATTAAAAATAAGTTAGACACAAACGACAAGGATGGTTTTGATCCTAATATTTTACTTTCTGAAATGTATGACAACTTAGGCGTTCTGGGAGATTTGTCAGATCCCTTATTGCAAAGAACCATTACGTATATTACGACGGGTGCAAAAGGAAGGGCTTTCCCAAATAACATGCTGTTTGAGGAAGTTACAAATTCAAAATTAGCTTTACCTACAAGAAACAATATGTTTGTTAATTTAAAGAATTAAATCAAATCTTGTCTATACTCATTCATTAGGTTTTCATCTTTTAATTTAGCATGTTTATAACCATCTATCCACCATTTACTCATTAGTTTTTTATCGAATATCAAAGAGTTTGTTGTTAAAACAACAGGCGTGTAATACAAGTTTAGTTTTACATCATGCTGTTTTGCTGTTAATTTACCAATGGTAATATTATGCCGTTCTACATGCTCTAGCATAAAGTCAAAAACATCGAACAATAAAGAAAATGGGTTTTTAGATTTCAACCTATTTATCTGTGTTACTTCAGTTTCTAAAATAATAACATCTACTTCTTTTGCACCTCTTAAAATAGCTTCTCGAATAGGAACCAGACAGCCAAAACCTCCATCACCATATTGATGATTGTTTTTTTCTAGCAAGCTCATAAAAGGCAAGTAATTACATGAAGCCCAAATCCAATCACAAAAATCTGTATAAGTACATTCTCTCAATGTTTTATATTCAATCTTATTTGTAGAAATATTTGAAACCGTTACCACTACTTCTTTGTTATTTTTAATAATCTGAAAAAACATTTCTTCTGTGATATTATTTTTGATTAATTTTCGCAAGTTTTTGCTTTCTCCAAATGTTTTTCGGCCATTTATAAAATTCCAAAGTGTATTTAAGTGATTGATACTAACTACTTTTTCTCCATGCACTTTTTTAATTACAAAGGGGTTATTACTAAAAATAGTACTTTGATTTACCGAAGTATATAGTTCTTTTAAGCCTTTTATATTACCTGTAGCTAAATGAGAAACCATTAAGCTGCCTGTAGAAGTTCCTACAAAAATATCATATTTTTTCTTTTTTTCTTCCATCAAATATTGAGCAACTCCACCTGCAAACGCTCCTTTACTTCCACCCCCAGAAATTACCAATGCTTTTTTCATTTAATATTGTTACTTTTGATTAATTATCTTTATAAAATTACGATATGAAATTAAGACTTGCAACCTATTTTTTATTTCTCTTTTCATTTTCTTTTTGCTTTTCTGTATTGTCACAAAACACAATCAAGTTAACAATAAAAAACATGCAAAATGAGAAAGTAATGATTGCCTACTTTTCTGGCGATAAACAATACATTTTAGGAAATAAAAATGGTAAAAATCAATATTTTAAATTTGATCAAAATGGAAATGGTGAATTTAAATCTGAAGAATTTAAAAAAGGGATGTATTTGCTCGTCTTTTCTGCTGAGAAAAATGAATTTATCCAATTCTTATATGACGAAAATGACTTAAACATTTCTTTAGACAGAAATTCTTTACAAGAGAGCATAAGGTTTAAAAATTCACTCTCTAACACCTTGTTTTTTCAACATGTTTTATTTATTAAAAAATTAACAGTAGAGAAAAATGAAATTCTAAAAAACCTAAAAAAAGGAGTTAATGATGACACTATTTCAAAAAAAATGTCTCTTCTCGACAAAAAGTACAAGCAGTTTTATAAAGAATTTACAAATAAATATTCTGACAATATTGCTGCACAATTCTTAAAGGCAAGTAACGAAGTTAAGATTCCTTTAACGTACAAAACTCAACAAGAACGTTTTGTGTATTACAAAGCTAATTATTTTAATAATATGAATTTTAATCATGAATGGTTAATTAGGACGCCTTTTTTTTATAAAAAAATAATGTACTACTTAGAAAAATTGACTACTCAGAACCCCAATGAAATTAATAAATCTGTTGATCTAATTATAGAAAAAGCAAAAGACAATCCAGAATTATTTAAATATTTAGTCACTACGTTACTTAATAAATATGCGAAAAGTAAAATGATGTTTGGACCAAATATATATGCTCATATTGTAAAAACATACTACGTTTCTGGTAAAGCAAATTGGGTAGAAAAAACTCAGTTAGCTCAAATTATAGAAAACTATAATAATATTAAAAACAGTTTACTGGGCTCTAAAGTCAATGACTTTCAATTAATCTCAAGCACAGGAGAAACATCTAAATTATATGATGACAAGTCAGAATACAAAATCCTGTATTTTTGGAATACTGATTATATTTCATCTAAAAAATTAAATGACCATTTTACAACGAAACCACAAAACACTAAAGTTTATAGTATTCTTAAGAATTCTAACAAAAATCATCTTAAAAATTTTGTTACATCTGAAAAACAACTTTTTCCGCCAACTATTATTTCAGATAAAGATAGGTCACTAGTTCGGAAAGAATTATTTCTTCATTCATACCTAAAAGTTTTTCTATTAAACAAGAATAATGTAATTATTGGAAATGGAATCAGTATCAAGCAAGCATTTGAAATAATAAATCAATATAGCAAACAATAAGCTATTATATTTACGTAAAAATTACATATAAAATGAAGAAAATCATCCTCTTAGTTTGTATAGCTGTTATATGTTTCTCTTGCAAGAGAGTTTATCAACCAAGAAGTATCGAAAATATTAGTATAAAAACCTTCAAAATTGATAGCACTAGCATACGGGCAATTCATCCATTGAGTGAAACAGCAGTATTGTTTGCTGGCTCTAAAGGCATTATTGGTTTTACGGCTGATGATGGCGTTACATGGCATAAAGATACCATTGTGTATCAAGATTCAATCGTTCCTTCTTTTCGTAGTATCGCTAGTAATTTATCAGAAACGTTTGTACTCAGTGTTGGCAACCCAGCATTGCTATATAAAGTAACAAACGAAGAAATGAAATTAGTCTATACAGAATCACACGAAAAAGTATTTTATGATTCTATGGCTTTTTTTGATGCTAAAAACGGAATTGCTATTGGAGATCCTACAGATAATTGTGCTTCAATAATCTTAACTGCTGATGGAGGAAATACTTGGACAAAAATGGCCTGTGAAAAGGCACCTCTTTTAAGCAAAGGTGAAGCGTTTTTTGCTGCAAGCAACACAAATATTGCTATTGTAAAAAATACTGTTTGGCTAGCAACTGGTGGTACAAAAGCCCGAGTATTAAAATCGTCTGACAAAGGACAAACTTGGGAAGTTTTTGAAACACCAATTATTCAAGGAAATGGCCCACAAGGAATTTATTCTATTGATTTTTATGATGAAAACAATGGAATTATTATGGGCGGAAATTTTTTAAAACCAACAGAAAACAAAGCAAACAAAGCCATTACAAAAGATGGTGGAAAAACATGGACATTAGTTGCAAAAGGGCAAAACCCTAGCTATAAAAGCTCTGTGCAGTATGTGCCTAATACAAATGGAAAGGAAATTTTTGCAGTAGGAAAAACAGGAATATCCTACACAAATGACGGTGGCATTACTTGGAAAGAAGTAAGTACAGAAAGCTACTATGCAATCCAGTTTGTAAACCCAAATGTTGCTTGGTTATCTGGACATCAAAAAATAGGTAAATTAATTTTAAAATAAAGAAGTTATAATTACATTTTTTTTACATTTGAAATCAAAATTATTAGAAACAACATGCAGAAATCACTCATTACCAATAGATTCATTAAATACGTACAAATAGATACAGAATCTGATCCTAACAATCCAGCATTCCCAAGTACAGAAAAGCAATGGAATTTAGCACATGTTTTAGTAGAAGATTTAAAGTCTATTGGAATGGAAAACATTACATTAGATGATAATTGCTATATCATGGCAACATTACCAAGTAATATTGAATATAAAGTACCTACCATTGGCTTTGTGGCACATATTGATACAAGTCCAGATTTTACCGGAGCAAATGTAAAACCTCAAATTCACGAGAATTATGATGGGAAAGACATTGTTTTAAACAAGAAAAAAAACATAATCTTGTCTCCAGATTACTTTGAAGATTTACTTTTATACAAAGGGCAAACAATTATTACTACTGATGGAACAACACTTTTGGGAGCTGACGATAAAGCTGGAATTACAGAAATTATTTCTGCAATGGAATATTTAATTCAGCATCCAGAAATAAAACACGGAAACATACGAATTTGTTTTACTCCAGATGAAGAAGTAGGAAAAGGAGCACATTTATTTGATGTTCAAAAATTTGGAGCAGATTGGGCATATACTATGGATGGAAGTGAAATTGGAGAGTTAGAATATGAGAATTTTAATGCTGCAGGAGCAACAGCAACTATTACCGGAAAAATAGTACATCCTGGTTATGCAAAAGGAAAAATGATCAATTCTATGCTGATTGCAAACGATTTTATTGCCTCGTTGCCTCAGCAAGAAGTTCCTGAAAAAACTACTGGTTATGAAGGTTTTTTCCATTTACATACTATGGTTGGTCGTGTAGAAAAAACAACATTGCAATATATTATTCGTGATCATGATATGAGTTTATTTCAACAACGAAAATTAGACTTTCAGGAAGCTGCAATTAAAATCAATAAAAAATTGGGGCAAGATTTGATTCAAATAGAAATTAAGGATCAATATTTTAATATGAAAGAAAAGGTTGAACCTGTAATGCATATTGTTGATATTGCTGAAGAAGTAATGAAAGATTTAGGAATTACTCCTTTAATTAAAGCAATACGTGGTGGTACAGATGGTTCTCAACTGTCTTACAAGGGGTTGCCTTGTCCAAACATCTTTGCAGGAGGACATAATTTTCACGGACGTTATGAATATGTTCCTGTAGAAAGCATGCTAAAAGCAACAGAAGTTGTGGTAGGAATTGCAGAAAAAGTAGCCATTAAGTTTAAATAATACACAAATAAGCAATCTGTTTGATTTTTGCATAAACCAAACAGATGTATACATTTTTTTTATTTTTGTCGAAATAATTAGTAAATAGATGATGAATAACGATTCTTTAGTAAAGTTAGCAGAAAAGTATGGAAGCCCTTTATATGTTTATGACACAAATAAAATTACGTCACAGTTTCAAAGAATAACCACGGCATTTTCTGATGTAAAAAATGTAAAAATTAATTATGCAGTAAAAGCATTATCCAATATTAACATCCTAAAAGTATTTCATCAATTGAGTGCTGGTTTAGATACCGTTTCTATTCAAGAAGTTCAATTAGGTTTAGCAGCGGGCATTTTACCAAAAAATATCATCTTTACGCCAAACGGAGTTTCTCTAGAAGAAATTGAAGAAGTTGCAGAATTAGGAGTTCAAATTAATATTGATAATCTTTCTATCTTAGAATTGTTTGGGCAAAAACACCCTAATATTCCCGTTTGTGTGCGTATCAATCCGCATGTAATGGCTGGTGGAAATAGTAAAATTTCTGTAGGTCATATCGATTCTAAGTTCGGAATTTCTATGTATCAAGTGCCATTAATTAAGCGTGTAATGGAAAATACCAATATGCGTATTAATGGAATTCACATGCACACAGGTTCAGATATTTTAGATATTGACACCTTTTTACGTGCAACAGAAATTTTGTTTGATGTTGCAAATCAATTTGAGAACTTAGATTTTATTGATTTCGGAAGTGGATTTAAAGTACCATATAAAGAAGGTGATATTTCTACAGATATAGAACAACTTGGAAAACAACTCACAAAAAGATTCAATGATTTTTGTAAAGATTATGGAAAAGAACTTACCTTAATGTTTGAACCAGGAAAATTTTTGGTGAGTGAATCTGGCTATTTTTTAGCAAAAGTAAATGTTATCAAACAAACTACTTCTACTGTTTTTGCTGGTATTGATAGTGGATTTAATCATTTGGTTAGACCAATGATGTATAATTCGTATCATCATATTACCAACATTTCAAACCCTAAAGGAAGAGAACGTTATTATTCAGTTGTTGGGTACATATGCGAAACTGATACTTTTGGAACAGATCGTAGAATTAATGAAATTACCGAAGGAGATATTTTATGTTTTTATAATGCTGGAGCGTATTGTTTTTCTATGGCATCAAATTATAATTCCCGATTTAAACCAGCAGAAGTGATGGTTCACAACGGAGTTGATTATCTTATCAGAAAAAGAGAAGCTTTTGAAGATATTTTAAGAAACCAAGAAAGTGTTGCCCTTTCCTAATTTATTTTCAGAAATCTAATGGTAAACAGTTGTCTTAAAAAATGTTAAAACAACTGCTTTTAACTGCCTTAACCGTTCTTTTTTGTAATATCGCAAAACATTTAACTATAACATCCAAATAAGATGAAAAAAACACTATTACTATTATGCGTAATGTTCATAGCTGTTTCTTGTAAAAAAGAAGCAACACAAGAAGACGTTACCGCTTACGGAAGTACTATTACTCAAGAAGAGTTAAAAGAACATTTATACACTTATGCTTCTGATGAGTTTGAAGGACGTGAAACTGGAGAACCAGGACAAAAGAAAGCTGTTGAGTATCTTAAAAAATACTATGAAACTTTAGGAGTTAATTCTCTTATCGATGGAAATTACTTACAAAATGTACCATTAAGCATTGTAAAAACCCCAGAAGTAAGTATTACTGTAAATGGGAAATCATTTAATTATTTTGACGATTTTATTTCTCCTTCAGCAGCTGCAACAGGAACAATTTCTACTTCAGAAATTGTGTATGCAGGCTACGGAATAAATGACAAAAAATATTCTGACTATAAAGACCTTGATGTAAAAGGAAAAATAGTTGTTATTAAAAGTGGTGAGCCAAAAGATAAATCAGGTAACAATATAATAACTGGTGATAAAAAAGCTTCAAAATGGTCAAATGGTCGTCAAGCAATTTCTACTAAAAGGGATGCAGCAAAAGAGCTTGGAGCTAAAGCATTATTTTTTATGGATGCTGATTTGTTTGCTCGCTATTCAAAATTCTTTAAGCAGCGTGAAGCAAGTGGCGGAAGCAAAAGCTTATCATTACCTACAAAAAAAGATGCTGGCACTCAAATGTATTTTTTCTTAATCAACGAAAAAATGGGTAAAGTTTTAGCAAGTAAAATTCAAAAATCAACAAAACCTGCTACCGTAGCAACAAAATTAGAAATGAGTTATAAAAGTATTACTGTGCCTCATCCATCTGAAAATGTTGCAGCAATGATTAAAGGTTCTGAAAAACCAGACGAATACATTATTATTTCTTCGCATTTAGATCATATAGGCGTAAATTCAAAAGGAGAAGTTAATAATGGCGCAGATGATGACGGGTCTGGAACAGTATCATTATTAGAAATTGCTGAAGCTTTTAAAACAGCTGCTGATAAAGGTCATGGGCCAAAACGCTCAGTAATTTTCTTACACGTAACAGGAGAAGAAAAAGGATTATTAGGTTCTAGATATTATACAGATTATGAGCCTTTGGTTCCATTAGCAAATACGGTTGCTAATTTAAATATTGATATGGTTGGTCGTATTGATCCAAAACGTAAAGGAGATAGAAACTATGTGTATTTAATTGGAAGCGATAAATTAAGTACAGAATTACATAATATCTCTGAAAAAGTAAACAAAACCTTTACAAATATTGAATTAGATTATACATATAATGATGAGAACGACCCAAATCGTTTTTATTACCGTTCTGATCACTATAATTTTGCAAAAAATAATGTTCCAATCATTTTTTATTTTAACGGAACACACGATGATTATCACAGAGCATCAGACACTCCAGACAAAATTAATTATGACTTGTTAGAGAATCGATCAAGACTTGTTTTTTATACAGCTTGGGAATTAGCAAATCGTGAAAAACGTATTGCTGTAGATAAGGCTACAGAGTAATTAAAAACATTCTAAAATAATACAATAAAAAGCCTTCCTTTTGGAAGGCTTTTTTTATAAACTTTTGAAGATGGAAACTCGCTATAATAAATTTTTCAATGAAAACTCTAACTAAAGAAGCCCACAATAATTCACATACAACAATCATTTCTATCTCCAATAAATTTATTACTTTTCAATTTCAAAATCCAACCAAATGAAAGTATGTATTGCTGAGAAACCAAGTGTAGCAAGAGAAATCGCTAACATATTGGGTGCCAATACAAAACGAGATGGTTATTTTGAAGGAAACGGGTATGCAGTTACCTACACTTTTGGTCATTTGTGTACACTTTTAGAACCTAAAGATTACAAACCACATTGGAAAAGTTGGGATTTGAACAATTTACCAATGCTTCCAGAAAAGTTTGAAACAAAAGTAACAAGCAATGATGGCATTCAAAAACAGTTCAATATTGTAAAATCTTTGTTTGACAAAGCAACTGTTATTATCAATTGTGGAGATGCTGGTCAAGAAGGAGAATTGATTCAGCGTTGGGTTATCAATCAATGTAATTACAAAGGAAAAGTACAGCGCCTTTGGATTTCTTCCTTAACAGAAGAAGCTATCAAAGAAGGATTTAAAAATTTACAATCTTCAGAGAAATACGACAATCTCTATTATGCTGGGTTTTCTAGAGCCATCGGAGATTGGCTGTTAGGATTAAACGCTACACGATTATACACCGTAAAATTTGGCGGTTACAAACAAGTTTTGTCGGTTGGAAGAGTGCAGACTCCTACCCTAGCAATGTTGGTAAATCGGTATAAGGAAATTGAAAATTTTAAATCTGAACCTTATTGGGAATTACAAACGACGTACAGAAATACATTATTTAATTATGAAGACGGACGATTTTTAAAACAAGAAGACGGACAAGTATTAGCGAATAAAGTAAAAGAGTCAGAATTTGAAATTGTTTCTGTAACCAAAAAGAAAGGAAAAGAATACGCACCAAAATTATTTGATTTAACAGGGTTGCAAGTCTATTGTAATAATAAATTTGGTTTTTCTGCGGATGAAACCTTGAAAATGGTGCAGAAGTTATACGAAATGAAAGTAGTTACATATCCAAGAGTTGATACTACTTTTTTACCAAATGATGTATATCCAAAAATTGAAGGAATATTAGGTAAACTAACCAATTACAGTAAATTAGCTCAACCTCTTTTAGGAAAGAAAATAAAGAAATCGAAACGAATTTTTGATGATAAAAAAGTAACCGATCACCACGCTATTATTCCAACAGGAATACAATCTAATTTGCAATACAATCAGCAACAAGTGTATGATATTATCACCAAAAGATTTATTGCGGTTTTTTACTCAGATTCTGATGTCTCCAACACTTCAGTAATTGGTAAAGCTGCTGATGTTCCTTTTAAAACCACAGGAAAAGAAATCATCACCAAAGGATGGCGTGTTGTTTTTGATACTTCGGCTACGCTCAGCACAAGTTCAGAAAGTAAAATAAAAAAGGAATTAAACGAACAAATGACGTTGCCTTCTTTTGTTAAAGGAGAAAAAGGAGCTCACGAACCATCATTTTTAGAAAAAGAAACAAAACCACCAAGAAATTTTACAGAGGCTTCTCTCCTACGCGCTATGGAAACTGCTGGTAAACAAGTGGATGATGATGAAATGCGCGAGTTGATGAAAGAAAACGGAATTGGAAGACCATCAACAAGAGCAAGTATTATTGAAACCTTATTTCGTAGAAAATATATTGAGCGTAAAAAAAAGCTAGTTATTCCAACACAAACAGGAATTCAATTGATTGATTTAATAGATAATGAATTGTTGAAATCTGCCGAACTAACTGGACGCTGGGAAAAACGTTTAAAAGAAATTGAGCGCGGAGAATTCAATGCAGGAACCTTCATCAACAACATGAAAAAAATGGTGGATGAATTAGTGTATGAAGTCCGATCTAATACTTCTAAAATTAGAATTTCTCATGAAACCGCTGTCGCTTCTAGCGCAACGAAAAGTGTGTCACCTCGAGCGGAGTCGAGAGGTAAAAAACAAGTCACAGGAAAAACCTGTCCAAAATGTAATAACGGAAAGTTATTAAAAGGTTCAAAAGCTTTTGGTTGTTCTGAATACAATAAAACGTGCGATTTTTTAATGCCTTTTGAATTCTTAGGAAAAAAGATTTCAGAAAATCAACTAATTCGTTTATTAGACAAAAAATCGACTACAAACCTAAAAGGATTTAAAACAGAAAAAGGTAGTATTGAAGGCTTGATTCGTTTTGATGAAAATTTCAAATTCAGACTAGAGCCTAAAAAAAATACCATTGACAACAGCGTGGCATCTCGAGCGGAGTCGAGAGATCTATCTTCACAAACAGAAATCATTTCTTGCCCGAAATGTGAAAAAGGAACTGTTTTAAAAGGAAAAACCGCTTATGGTTGTTCTGAGTACAAAACTGGTTGTGATTTTGTCTTTACGTTTGAAAACATCAAAAAAACAGCAAACGGACAACCAATGACGAAAGAATTGGTTATTCAGATATTAAATAATTAAATTAGTCAATACAAGTCATAGAAATGACAAAAAAGGTGTCATTTCGACGATAGGAGAAATCTTACAATTTTCAGTTACTATCATTCATAAGATTCTTCAATCGTTTTTCAAACTCATTTCAGAATAACAAAATTATTTTATTGTCTCTAAATACAAGTTTTCAACTTTGGTTCTTGCCCAAGGCGTTCTTCTAAGAAATTTTAAACTCGATTTCATTGTCGGATTATTTCGAAAACAATTAATATCAATCATTTCTCCCATTTCTTTCCAACCGTATTTGTTGTGTAAATGTTCTAAAATATCAGCAAGTTTAATTCCGTGTAACGGATTATTAGGTTGTTCTTGAATCATAAATTGGACTAATTATGGAAACAAAAATACTATTTATTTACTCTTTGTGAATAATCCTAAATTAATAATTATTTTTTCTTCAATTTTCAATACTTTAGCTGCATCAAATCAAACAACTTAATTAGAATGAAAAACACTGCTCTAACTCACGTACACGAAGCTCTTAATGCTAAAATTGTTCCTTTTGCTGGTTATAATATGCCTGTTTCTTATGAAGGAATTAATGCAGAACATGAAACCGTTAGAAATGCTGTTGGTGTTTTTGATGTAAGTCATATGGGTGAATTTTTAGTAACAGGAGAAAACGCGTTAGATTTGATTCAAAAAGTAACTTCTAACGATGCTTCTAAACTAGAAATTGGTGATGCACAATACAGTTGTTTCCCAAATGAAGATAATGGTGTTGTTGATGATTTAATTTGTTATAGAATTAAAGAAAATCAATATTTATTAGTAGTAAACGCTTCTAATATTGATAAAGATTGGAATTGGATTTCTACATACAATACAGCTTTTGGAGCTGATTTAAAAAACATATCTGATGAGTATTCTTTATTGGCAATTCAAGGACCAAAAGCAATTGAAGCAATGCAATCTTTAACATCAGTAGATTTAGCAGAAATTCCGTTTTATAAATTTAAAATTGCTGATTTTGCTGGCGAAGAACACGCTATTATTTCTGCAACTGGTTATACAGGTTCTGGTGGATTTGAAATCTATGTAAAGAACGCCGCTGCTGAAAGTGTTTGGAACAAAGTGTTTGAAGCTGGTGCAGATTTTGGAATAAAGCCTATCGGATTAGCAGCAAGAGATACGTTGCGTTTAGAAATGGGATATTGTTTATATGGCAATGATATTAACGATACAACTTCGCCAATTGAAGCAGGTTTAGGTTGGATTACCAAGTTTACAAAAGACTTTGTGAATTCTAAAAATTTATTAACACAAAAAGAAACTGGTGTTACTCGTAAGTTGGTTGCTTTTGAATTGACTAAACGTGGAATTCCAAGGCAAGATTATCCAATTGTTGATGGGGAAGGAAATGTAATCGGAATTGTAACTTCTGGAACGATGAGTCCATCTTTAGGAAAAGGAATCGGAATGGGTTATGTTACTAAAGAAAACTCAAAAAGAGATACAGAAATATTTATTCAAGTTCGTAAAAAAACGATTCCTGCGAAAGTGGTAAAGTTGCCTTTTTACAAAGGATAAAGTTAATAAAGAGACTAAGAAAAACCTACTAATTAGCAGGTTTTTTAGTTAATATTGTGTTGCTTTTTTTGCCATATCTGGTGTAAAAAAAGATTTAAAATATTCAAAATCTTTTTCTTTATTATCTGTTGTATAATAGGGTTCAGAAATTTTTACTTGCTTATTTTTATAATCTAAGGTTGCCATCACAATTGGCACATTTGCTCCTTTTGCGATATAATAAAATCCTGTTTTCCACTTTTCTACTTTCTTCCGTGTTCCTTCTGGTGATAAAGCCAATCTAAACTCTTCTTTAGAATTGAAAACTTTGATGATTGCATCTACCAGATTATTACTTTCTGATCTATTTACTGGTGTACCGCCCAAACTTCTAAAAATAAAACCAAACGGACCTTTAAATAAAGAGTCTTTGCCAATAAAATTAATTTTTATTCCTGAAGTGTTTCTTGCTAAAATCCCGATAGGAAAATCTTGCCAACTAGTATGTGGTGCTGCTATAATTACATATTTTTTGATGTCTCTAGAAAAATCGTTTACTAGTTTCCATCCAAAGATTGTTTTAAAAATAAATTTTGAAATCATAAAGCAGTATTAAGTTTACAAATAAAAGACATATTATGATGTACACAAATATAAAACTCTTAATTTTATATTCTCTTTAATTTATGTTATAAAAACTATGGAAATCTTATTTATTTTTGTCGGAATTGTTATTGGTTTAGCCTTAGGCTATTTTGTTTCAAAAACAAAATCAGTAAAAGAAATTTCTGCTTTAAAAGAGAGAAAGAATCATCTTGATGAATTAAAAAATAAATTAGAAGATAATAACTCTCAGTTAAATGAAAACCTTAAATCTCTACAACAAGATAAAAATAAACTTACTTCTGATATAGCTGTAAAAGAAAGTGAAATAAAAAATTCACAAAGAGATATAGATCTTCTTAAAACAGATTTAAAATCTTTTGATGAATTAAAGAACTTAAATATTCAATTAGATAATTCTTTAAAAACAGTTAATAGAGAAAAGAATAGTTTAAAAGATGAAAATACTTCTTTAAAGAAAGATGAAGAAAACAGAAATAAACAATATCAAAAAAATATTGAAGCTTCTAACACTTTGCAGGAATCATTAGAGAAAGAAAAGCAAAGGCTTAATGATGAACGCGTTAATGAAGAAAAAATAAAATTAGAAAAACTAAAAGAGACTTGGAGTAATCATGAAAAAGACGTAGAAAATCATATTAGATTAATATGTAAAAATAATGTGATAAAATACATTGAGGGGAAAGATTTTCCTTACTCAGGAAGAAAACCAGATAATACTATAGAAATACTTGATCAATTAATAATTTTAGATGCGAAAAGTCCCGCTAATGAGGATTTAAATAATTTTCCAAAATATATAAAATTACAAACAGAAAACTTAAAGAAATACGCAAAGCATAAAGATGTAAAAAATGACTTATATCTTGTCATTCCATCTAACACAACACATGTAATAAAAGAATATATATATAATATTGGTGATTATAATGTTTATATAATAACTAAAGATTCTTTAGAACCTATAATACTTAGCCTTAAAAAGATTGAAGAGTATGAATTTGCAGATAAGTTAAGTCCAGAAGAAAGAGATAATGTTTGTCGAATTATTGGAAAATTTGCTCATACAACAAAACGAAAAATTCAAATTGAACAGTTTTTTGCTAATGAATTTCTAGAAATTCTTCAAAAAAGCAAAACATTACTTCCTAGAGAAATATTAGAGACTGTTATTAAGTTTGAAGATGCAGAAAGATTAAATCCTCCAATGGAAAAAAGAAACAAAAAAATATTAACTCAAGATTTAGTTGATAGAACTAATGAAATTCAAAAAGAAATTGAGTTAAGAGAAATTCCACAGATAGAGACTAATATATCTTATAAAGAGAAACCACAACCTAACGAATAACTAAATATTACTATTTTAATTTCTTTACCAACTTCCCTACAGTTAACCCTTGTACGATGATAGAAAAAATCACAACAATGTAGGTAATTACCAAGAATAAATCTCTGTGCATTTCATTGGTTAAACCTAATGCCAACGCAATGGAAATTCCGCCACGCAAACCTCCCCAAGTCATAATTAAGTTTGTTTTAGGTATAAAATCTAGTTTCTTTTTAAAGAAGTTAATCGGAATTAATAAAGACAAATATCTACATGCTAATATCAACGGAATGGCAATTAAACCCGCAATAATATAATCACCTTTAACAACTAAAACGAGCATTTCCATCCCTATCATTACAAACAAAATAGCATTCAAAAAAATATCTATCAACTCCCAGAATTTATCTACATAATGTTCTGTGGTTTCAGACATTGCAGCGTTTCTAACAGTATCATTACCCACAATTAAACCAGCTGTAACCATCGCTAATGGCGCAGACAAATGCAAATACTGAGCAATTACTGTTCCGCCCATAACCGCAGCAACGGTAATAATAACTTCAATATCATAATCATCAATAGATTTTAACAAACGATACGTAATCCAACCTAAAACCGCTCCCAGCAAAATGCCTCCTAATACTTCTTTTCCAAATAATTGGAATACATCTAACACTTCTACTTTATCAACTCCAAAAGAAGCAATTTCAAAAATAGTTAAGAAAACGACCACTCCAACGCCATCATTAAATAAAGATTCTCCAACAATTTTGGTTTCTAATTTTTTTGGCACATTGGCTTTCTTTAAAATTCCCAAAACAGCAATTGGATCTGTTGGAGAAATTAATGCTCCAAACAACAAACAATAAATAAATCCGATTTGCATTCCAAATAACTGCAATACAAAATACATGCTTATTCCTACCAAAAATGTAGAAGTCAATACACCTAAAGTAGAGAACATTAAAACCGGCCAACGTTGTATTTTTAATTGCTTAAAATTAGTGTGTAAAGCACCTGCAAACAACAAGAAACTCAGCATTTCTTCTAACAACAACTCTCTAAAATCTAATTTAGAAATCATTTCTTTCTCAAAGTTTAATAGCGTTGGATCTAGATAACTTAGCGCAATGACACCCAAAGTAAACACGATGGTGATAATCATTAGACCAATGGTGTTTGGCAACTTTAAAAAGCGCACATTGATATAACCAAATATTGCTGATAAAAAGATAAGTATTGTTGCTATTAAATATGCATCCATTGTTGATTGTTTTTTATAGTATATGTTTCCTCGAGCCTTTCCTTGCTGGCAGGCAAGCGCAGTCGAGAGGTAATTGTTAAGCAAATGCAAATATAGGAATAGTAAAAGTTCTCGACTGGGCTAGATTAGATATTTTTAATGAATACAAAACAATAAATCAGCCAATCGGCTGCTTTTTTAGTTTACAAGTATGTTTTCGTTTCTAATTTATCTAAATGTCTGGTCGAACTTGTCTTATCTCGAGCGCAGTCTAATTTGTCATATCGAGCGCAGTCGAGATACAAGACCTCATAACACCTCTCGACTCCGCTCGAGTAGACAATGAGGAGACAATCTTATAGTTTACATAACAAACAATCTTCTTGCGCTCATCATCTCTTCTACATCTTCTCCAATTGATGCTAATGCTGCATCATTATCGTGATTCTGAATAGCTTCATCTATAAAATTTACAATAGTTTGCATGTCTGTTTCTTTTAGACCTCTTGTGGTAACTGCCGCAGTTCCGACTCTAATTCCTGAAGTTACAAACGGACTTTTGTCATCAAAAGGTACCATGTTCTTGTTTACAGTAATGTCGGCTTTTCCTAAAGCTATTTCGACATCTTTTCCAGAAATATTTTTGTTTCTTAGATCTATTAACATCATATGATTATCTGTTCCTCCAGAAATGATATCATACCCTTTAGCTACCAAAGCTGCTGCCATTGCTGCTGCATTTTCTTTTACTTGCAATTGATATTCTAAAAACTCATCGGTCAATGCTTCTCCAAAAGCAATTGCTTTGGCAGCAATAACATGCTCTAAAGGACCACCTTGATTTCCAGGAAATACCGCCGAGTTAATTAAAGTGGACATCTTTTTAGGTTTTCCGCTTTTTAAGGTTTCTCCAAACGGATTCTCAAAATCTTTTCCAATAAGTATCATTCCTCCTCTTGGGCCACGCAATGTTTTGTGTGTTGTTGTTGTTACAATATGACAATGAGGTAATGGATCATTTAAAATTCCTTTAGCAATCAATCCCGCAGGATGCGAAATATCAGCCATTAAAATAGCACCCACACTATCTGCAATTTTTCTAAAACGTTTAAAATCGATATCTCTAGAATAGGCAGAAGCACCCGCAATAATTAACTTTGGTTGCTCTTTGGTTGCTGTTTCTTGTATTTTATCATAATTTAAGACTCCGGTTTCTTTTTCTACTCCATAAAAAGAAGTCGTGTATAATTTACCCGAAAAGTTTACTGGAGAACCATGTGTTAAATGTCCGCCATGCGATAAATCGAATCCTAAGATTTTATCTCCTGGTTTTAAACAAGCTGCATACACTGCTGTGTTTGCTTGCGATCCAGAATGTGGTTGCACATTTACATATTCAGCTCCAAACAATTCTTTGGCTCTATCAATAGCAATTTGCTCAACTACATCAACAATTTCACATCCGCCGTAATAGCGTTTTCCTGGATATCCTTCTGCATATTTATTGGTTAACACCGAGCCTTGAGCTTGCATTACTTGATCGCTTACAAAGTTTTCTGAAGCTATTAATTCTAGTCCGTTTTGTTGTCTTTCCTTTTCTTCTTGAATCAGATCAAAAATTTGATTATCTAGTTGCATTGTTGTTTGTTTAAATAAAGCTTTGTTAAAAGAGTATCAAAAGTAATAAAAATCATTTTGCAACTAACAACTTTCTCCTATATTTGATAAAAAATTAATAACATTGGTTAAAACCCAATACATAGATAAATTCAAATGAAATTAACTGCAAATAACCCCAATAGAAAATCGTGGCTAGAGGTTTCTAAAGATTCAGATTTCCCAATTCAAAATATTCCGTTTGGTGTATTTATTACCAAAGACGATATTATTACCATCGGAACACGGATTGGAGATTATGCCATCGACTTAGGTGCCTTGCATCAATTAGGATACTTTGAAGGTATTCCGCTTACTGATGATATCTTTTTACAAGATTCTTTAAATGATTTTATTGCAGACGGACGTAAAACATGGCGTTTGGTTCGTAACAGAATTGCAGAGATCTTTGATGTTACTAAAAGTGGTTTACGAGATCATAAAGAGCACAAAGCAGAAATCATTTTTAGAATGGATGAAATTGAAATGCTATTGCCTGTTTCTGTTGGTGATTACACAGATTTCTATGCAAGTAAAGAGCACGCAACCAATGTAGGTACGTTGTTCCGTGATCCAGAAAACGCATTGATGCCCAACTGGTTGCACGTACCTATTGGATATCATGGTAGAAGCTCTTCTATCATTCCGTCTGGAACACCCATTAGAAGACCTTACGGACAATCGAAACCTGCAGAAGGAAGCACGGTGCCAACTTTTGGCCCTTCGCGTTTGTTAGATTTTGAACTAGAAATGGCGTTTATCACTACTGATTCTAATCACTTGGGAGAACGCATTCCAATTGAAGAAGCAGAAGAGTATATTTTCGGAATGGTGTTGTTTAATGATTGGTCTGCAAGAGACATACAAGGATGGGAATACCAACCTTTAGGCCCTTTCTTAGGAAAGAACTTTGCATCAACCATTTCTCCTTGGATTGTAACGTTGGATGCTTTAGAACCTTTTAGAACTGATAATCCGAAGCAAGTGCACGAACCTTTACCTTATTTACAAATTGAAGGACAAAAAAGTTATGATATTAAATTACAAGTAGGAATACAACCAGACGGAAAAGAAGAAACGGTAGTTGCCAATTCTAACTTTAAATATATGTATTGGACTATGGTGCAACAATTAGCGCACCATACCGTAAATGGTTGTCCGGTTGAAGCTGGAGACATGATGGGTTCTGGTACTATTTCTGGCCCTACAAAAGACAGTTATGGTTCTATGCTAGAATTGTCTTGGGCAGGACAAAACCCTATTAAATTAAACGACGGTTCTGAACGTAAGTTTATCAATGATAATGACACAGTAATTATGCGTGCGTATTGTGAAAATGATGAGCGTAGAATTGGTTTTGGTGAGTGTACTGGTAAAGTATTGCCTGCCATTCCGTTTAAGAAGTAAGTTCTCGACTCCGCTCGAACGGACAAATAAATATAATTTAAGTTATAAAAGGATGCTCTTGGAGTGTCCTTTTTTTATGTCATAGCGAGGAGGAACGACGTGGCTATCTCATAATTTTTAACTTTTACATTTTATCGTATTGTCATTATGAGGACGTTAGGACGAAGTAATCTGTTTATGTGTAGTTGTATTCATGAGATTGCTTCGTTACACTCGCCTGCCAGATTCTATGACGGGTTAAGATTGTTACTTTAAATCATAAGGTTAATATACACTACAACTCAAAGCCTTTTCAACTTTGTAACTCCCTTAGTTTGTTACTTTCTAACGTTCTAACTTTCTTTTTATATATTTAAACAAAAAAGAAATGATAAAAAGAACACTATTTTTTGAAAAGAAATGCTCTTTAACTACTAAACATGAGCAATTAATAATAAAAAAGGAAAACAATCAAACTTCTGTTCCTATTGAGGATATTGGCTTTATCGTTTTAGAAAATCAAGAAACTTATATATCCATTCCTGCATTATCTAAACTATCTAATAATAATGTAAGTGTTATTTTTTGTGATGCAACTCATATGCCACAAAGCATGTTATTAAACCTCAATAGTCATCACATACAACAAGAACATTTTAGAAAACAAATCAATGCTTCAGAGCCTTTAAAGAAACAATTGTGGCAACAAGTAATTAAACATAAAATAACCAATCAAGCACATTTATTAGAAAACATTGGGCAAAACAATACGCCTTTAAAATACTACGCCTCTAAAGTATTAAGTGGTGATACTGATAACCGAGAAGGTGTGTCAGCAGCATACTATTGGAAACAACTGTTTGATTTTAATTTTAAAAGAGAACGTTATGGCGAATTTCCAAATCTCTTTTTAAATTATGGATACATCGTATTAAGAGCTGCTGTTGCAAGAGCTATTTCTGGTAGTGGGTTATTAAGTACATTAGGAATTCATCATCATAATAAATACAATGCTTTTTGTTTAGCTGATGACATTATGGAACCATACAGACCGCTTATTGACGCAAAAGTACTAACAATACTAAACAACTTCAACGATCAAGAACTAACTACAGAAATAAAATCAGAATTACTCAATGTATTAACGCAGACTGTTTATTTTGAAAATAAGAAAAGCCCACTTATGGTTGCACTAAGCACAACAACAAGTTCCTTGCAACAATGCTTTTCTGGTACTTCTAAAAAGATAATTTATCCAAAATTATGGAACTAAATGCGTATAGAGTTATGTGGTTATTTGTATTTTTTGATTTACCTACCGAAACGAAAAAAGACCGTAGAAATGCACAGTTGTTTCGTAAAAACCTTTTAAAAGATGGTTTTACAATGATGCAATTTTCTGTATATATGCGGCATTGTGCAAGTAGCGAAAGTGCAGATGCGCACGAAAAGAGAATTAAAATATTATTACCTCCTCTAGGCAAAGTTTCTATTCTAAGAATTACGGATAAACAATACGGAAATATTATGAACTTTTGGGGCAAGGTTCAAAAACCAACAGAACCATCACCCACACAACTCGAGCTTTTTTAAATATTTAAAACAAGTACAAATAAAAAAATGCCTCAATCACGTCATAAAACAACGTAAAAGAAGCATTTTTTGAAACGATATATTTCCTTAATACTTTGATTATTAGAAGCTTTAAGTGCAACTAATATCGTTTTTTCTAATCTTTAATCAAACCACAACTTACAAATTGTACATTTTTCTAACATTCCAATATCGTTTTTTCTAATCTTTAATCAAACCACAACGAGCTTTACATATAATGCCATTAAATTGGAATATCGTTTTTTCTAATCTTTAATCAAACCACAACTACTTACAGCTACAACATATCCAACAGAGTAATATCGTTTTTTCTAATCTTTAATCAAACCACAACAATGCGGAATCTGGTAAACAAGTTTCTTTAAATATCGTTTTTTCTAATCTTTAATCAAACCACAACAACTGTTTGCAATGGCTGAAAAACAATAAAAATATCGTTTTTTCTAATCTTTAATCAAACCACAACGTAAAACTTTATCTTCAGCTGCCAAGGTTTAATATCGTTTTTTCTAATCTTTAATCAAACCACAACAGTTAGCGGTTTGATTTCCTGCACTTGTCTAATATCGTTTTTTCTAATCTTTAATCAAACCACAACAACCTTACTGTATGCTTCCATCATATTTACAATATCGTTTTTTCTAATCTTTAATCAAACCACAACATAATTTTTAGGCATTAACCTTTCATCTTGAATATCGTTTTTTCTAATCTTTAATCAAACCACAACAAAGGAACATTCCGTAGATGTTTAGTCGACAATATCGTTTTTTCTAATCTTTAATCAAACCACAACAAGTTTAGATTTTAGTGTGAAAATTTCATTAATATCGTTTTTTCTAATCTTTAATCAAACCACAACATCTAAATTATATTCGTCTATTTCTGCTCAATATCGTTTTTTCTAATCTTTAATCAAACCACAACAAAAATGAAGCAGAAGACAATCCATATATTAATATCGTTTTTTCTAATCTTTAATCAAACCACAACATAACAACACTAGGTGCAGGGTTTCTATTTAATATCGTTTTTTCTAATCTTTAATCAAACCACAACAAATGATTACTTCAAAAAAACCTTTTATTTAATATCGTTTTTTCTAATCTTTAATCAAACCACAACATAATGGCGTTGCTCTGCAACCTTCTTTTTAATATCGTTTTTTCTAATCTTTAATCAAACCACAACTATATGTAAAAACCGTACAATCTCTCGACTAATATCGTTTTTTCTAATCTTTAATCAAACCACAACTACGAAACAGGTATTAAAAACCTTTTAAGAAATATCGTTTTTTCTAATCTTTAATCAAACCACAACAACAATGTTTTACAAATAGATAAGTTTTGGAATATCGTTTTTTCTAATCTTTAATCAAACCACAACCGAAACACCACCTTTCGGCGTATTCGTGAAAATATCGTTTTTTCTAATCTTTAATCAAACCACAACCCGCCTTCGCCGTAATAATCGCCTATTGTAAATATCGTTTTTTCTAATCTTTAATCAAACCACAACTGCTTTCGCCCAGTCTGCTATCGGTTGCATAATATCGTTTTTTCTAATCTTTAATCAAACCACAACCATCTTTAAAACACTTTTCTTTAGACGAAAATATCGTTTTTTCTAATCTTTAATCAAACCACAACTAATCGCCCATAGAACGATTCATTATAACGAATATCGTTTTTTCTAATCTTTAATCAAACCACAACTTATCAATTATATCCATTAAGTTACCTAATAATATCGTTTTTTCTAATCTTTAATCAAACCACAACTTCCAAATATCTTTTTTGCGTATTTATGTAAATATCGTTTTTTCTAATCTTTAATCAAACCACAACCAGTTTTACAGAATTTTAACAATAAAGAAAATATCGTTTTTTCTAATCTTTAATCAAACCACAACCAGTTATCTATAGTAATAGAGGCTCTGTCCAATATCGTCTTTTCTAATCTTTAATCAAATCGACTATAAGGAGATTCACAAACACACTGCTTTAAATAAATAATCAGTGTTTGTAAACCACTTTGAAACTAAAAACTCCATTCTTAAACGAATTATAGAACAACAGCTGGTAACTCTCTCAAAGCTTGCGTCAGACATTTTGTGTTTTTTTGTTGTACTGTCTTTGTATCAATTTTGCCATTTAACAATGTAAAATTGATGTTTAAAATATTTTGTATCGTGCTGTCGGTGAGAGACGTTATTCATTTAACTATAAACTCACACCCCCAAAAACTCAAATTTTTAAATTTGAGTTTTCTTTATTCTTCTGAGCTCTATTGATAAAGCTTTTTTCAATAAAATATGTCAAAGAACGTTTTATAAAATTAATGATACTTAACCTATGAGTAAATAGACGTTGTCAATTCGAGTGTATTTCAGAAATCAAATGAATGAAATTTGTATCGAAAATAAGAACCTTTGTTTTAATATAATTTTTATTCAATAATTCCTCTCCTATAAACATCATTGGCATCGTCTGCTCTTTTTTGTAACAAATCAGTTGTAAGTATTTTAGGATCTTCAATAACAATATTAGCAAAAACTTCGACAGATAATGCTTCATAAACAAGTCCGTTTCTATTTAACATATTTACAAAAGCAAGTAATGCTACCCCTTGTTCTAATAAATTAGCAATCACAATATTTTCATAAGCAGCTAAATAACCTATCTTTTTATCTTCAAAATAAACAGCAACAGCAAAACGATCATACGTATTTGTGAGTTCTCTTTGTAAAATAAGCGCATCACCTTCTTTTATTGTATGCTTCAAAGATTCAAAGTGATAATGCATTAATCCTTTTACATAATTATCGTAAATTTTTATTGGTTTTTGTAGCCAAGTACTACGCGGAATTATTAAACCTGCACCGCCTAAACCAAAAGATTTTAAAAAATCTGAACGTTTCATAATAATTCTATTGTGGTTATTTTAAATAACTTTTACTATACTCTATATCTAATTGACCTAAAACATTAACCTTAGTAGGTATTATCCTTAAAGTTGATAAGCTTTTCCTTAAAACTACTCCCTTTGGATTATTTAATTGACTTTCTGATGTTGCCTCTGCCTTATCAACATTGCCTAAAGCATAATTATGGCGTGCCATGATAACTTGTTTTATTCCTCCTTTTATTTTGTTTTCGTCAAATTTTACAATTTTAAACAGTTTAAATTGTAAATTCAAATTATTATTCCAATCAACTTCTTCATTTGGATTTTCATTAAAAACAATTACCATATCGTTTTTATGCAGTTTAAATGTTAATAAGTCATCTTCTTTTTCATAAATATTATTAACAATATTGAAGTGATTAATTATAATGGCTTTTCTTCTTGAAAACTTTTGTCGCTTATTTGGTTGGTTAGGTATTAACCCCCCAAATATTCTGAGTTCATAATTTGTATTTTTCTCTTTATTAAAATAATAATCTTGTTTATAATCAAATTTAGATTTATCAATACTTCTGTATTCTTTGTAATTTTTTAAATTAGTTAATGAGTCTTTTAATCTAATTTTTTTGACAATCATTTTACTAATATTTTTACCTTTATCATTTTTGTATTCAGGCAGTTCTATATATCCCTTTTTATTCGCTTCTTTAATTATATTTTTTAAAACTTCTTTATCTCCTAAAGATAAAATTCGCTTCTTAATTCCTTCATCAACAATATTATCAATACTTTTTAGTGAAAATTTAGAAATAGGTTCTCTTTTCACAAAAACGAGTTTATTATTTTTCTTAATATGTCCATAAGGGTTCGGCTTATTTAATTTCCCTCTTAAATTTAATTTCTTAGCATTTTCCTTTTTAAGGTTAGCAATTAAAGGTTTTATCCTGTCAATTTGGCGATGATAAATAAATACTTCTTTATGAAGGCTGTGCATTTTCTTGGCAAAGTCTTCCATTGGTGGTCTTAATTTGTACCTAGGATGGTTATTACCTTTGAAATAATTGTTTTCGTATTTATGAAATGCTGCCGAAATCCAATTTACAGTTCCACGTTCTACACAAGCTACAACAATGGCGTCAATACAGTGATGAATGTGATTGCTTCTGTCTTTTTGTTCATTTTCGCCTTCTATTCCCCACATTTTCCTCAACGTATCCGTAATCTTCCCATTAACTACATTCACTCTATTAAAATATGAGTTTAAGTAAGCTCTAGCATATTTGGTAATTATTCTAGTGTCAACCAAATTAGCGTTGCTAAATTGATTGGTGATTTCTTCTATTTCAAAGGTTTTATATTTTGCATTTAAATAATCTAATTTCATTTTGGTGTAATGAACTTTTACCATCATTTCGTTATGCTGAGTTAGGTCAGACATAAATTTAGCAGCATTTTTAAACTTGTCGTATTTTGACTTTAAACTTGATAAAGATTCATTCCAAGTAGGAACCTTATTTTTTATGGTATAAGAATTTAGATTGTTATCCCTATTATTAGTAATTGACGCTTTATTAATTTCTTCTGCTTTAAAACTTACATTTAATAATCCTGGTAAAATGTCCTTTTTTATTTTACGGTTAAATTCAGCATTTGCTAATGTTTTGTTTACTAGTGAATTATCATTGAACTTACTTCTTGGTATCGTATGTTCTATATCATAAGTAGTTTTTCCACCTAAAAAATCACAGATAGAAATTTGTTTATTGGTATATAAGCATTGATGATTTTGTTCTTTCCAAAAAATATATTTAATAACATCTGCTTCTGATGGAGATATTTCTTCTCTACAATCTTTGGGATAGGTATTAATTATTTCGTCTTTAACCCATTCACGTATCGTTTCTTGTTCTTTTTGCCATTGTGACAATGCTTTTCTATAACTTGCACTATTTATTTCTCCTGCAACTTCAACATTTACCTCTGTATTTTTGTCAATTATTCCTTCTAAAATTAATTTATTACATAATCGCTTTATTTGGTGCATAGCACGATTAAAAACAGGATTCTTAATAGAAGCAATTTCAGGATTTCCTAGTTTTTTATTTGCTTTTGGATATTTATCCATCGCAGATGGATGATATAATTTTGAAATATCTATTTTTTCATTTGGAAATGCTTTCTGTAATGTTTCTAAAATAAAATCAGGAATTAGTTTAGTTGAAATAAAGGGTATTTCTTTCAGTGTTTTATCTAAAGCAACCCTATTAAATTTAGTCCAACAGCTCTTAATAAGATTAGTTTTTTCATTTTCATTTAGTTTATCATAAATTGATTTTTCAGCCCCTTTTATTATTTCATCAACTAAACTACTTTTATGAGCATCTTGACTAAACGAATTACTACCGAGTATTTCTGGTTCATCTTTATTATCCTTTAGTTTACCGATGTAATTATTAACAATGCCATTAATTTGTTTGTTTTCTTTATGTAGTTTTAAGGCTTTACTTACTTCTTCCGAAACTGTTTTTTGTTCATTATTGGATAATTTACGACCCAAAACATCAGAAACATTAGCTAAAAACACTGCATGAGAATATATTTCTCCTTTTTCAAGAAACGGTACTATTTTTTTGAGTGCAGCTTTACTCAAATTACCATAACCTTTTACAAGTTTCATTTTTTGAAAAGCCTCAACTCCTTTTTCATCAAGTGCTAAATGCTTTTTTGCAAAATCACTCCTTCCCTCTTGTTTTGTTTTGTTTCCAAAACCATCTAAGAACAAACAGTGCCAAATATCTTCAACGCTAACTTGTTGTTTATTTTTTTCATCTTTGTAACTTGAATTTAAAAAAGGTAATTTTTTAAATTCTTCCTTACCTAAAAGTGTACTTAATCTTGCAGTTGTAGGACAAGCAGAAAACTTTTTATCTAACGGAAAGTTAAAAAACACCTCAGCAACACCACCTTCAACCAAACCACCTTTATGAAATACTTCATTTGGTTTTTTGATATAACGATACATTTTATCTTCACATAATTGCTCTGCAATTTTATGAAACTCAAAATCTTGAACTTTTAAAAACACAGATTTTATCAATTCTTTTTCTTCAACAGATAAAAACTCTAATTTACTATTTTCATTTCTAGAAATTTTAATCCTATTAATAGATTCCCACATTCTAAATTGTTCAAAAAGTGGGTGAGATATAGCTATTCTTTTTCTTTTTGGTTCTAATGGACAATTTGCCACCAACCCTCTTTGAGATTTTAAAGGGCGTTGATAAAAAATAGCATGATACAATTCTTGAGTTATTCCAGAATATCTTTTTTTCCACTCTTTAACCGAAAAACGTTCATCAATTGAACCTAAGTTTTGTTTTTTACATATTATCTCAAATTCTTTTAAGTAATGCTCTTCTCTGTGCGTATAACGACCTCTTATTTTAGTCATTAATCCGGTTTTATTATCGGTTTTTGCATAGATAGAACAGAAGTAACTTCCCATGGTTGGTTGACCACTTTTTTCAATGGCTTTTGAAAGATCTCCAATTTCTTTCATTACAGTTCCTAGATTTTCTTCTTTATCAAACTCTGTATTTATAAAGGATTTTAAGTTTTCAAAAACTATTTCTTTTTTTAATTCTCTACCTATTTTGTTTCCTAATTTTTTAATCTTAGCATCTTTTTTTGCTGAATCAAAAATTACTTCAAATGGTTCTTTAAAAGCTCCACAATCATTGTATTCTTCTAAAAGTTTACGAATATCTATTTTAAATTGCTCTAATTTATCTTCGGTCTGTTCTTCTTCAGAATTAGATAAATAACCTCTCCGTTGAGCTAAATGATAAAAAGCTCTTCCTAGTTGTAATTTACCTTTTTTAGAGTTCATTAACCCTTCTTGTGTTGCAGCTAAATGACGTAAATAATAAGGTTGTTTTAATCTTTCTAATTCGCTGTTCCCACCCTTTTTACCTGTTCGTTGCCACTCAATAAAAGCTTCGTTTTCACAAGGATATATTTTTTTGTTTTTCCATTTACTTAATTCTCCTTCTTCAAAAGGTGGACAGAGCTCATATTCATTTAGAACTCTGAGCGTTTTTATTTTTCTTAATATAATTCTGCTTAGTCTTTTTCTCGCACTTCTAAAACCTCTACGTTCAGCAGCTTTTGAATTTTCATCAGCATTTACTCCTTTTGGAAAAATATAACTTCCTTTTGTAGGTATTGTATTTCCACTCTTATCTTCAAATTCAAGAAATTCATATTTTCCATCTTTTTTAATTAAAACAGCCCATCCAATGCTATTTGTACCTAAATCTAATCCTAGTTTTATTTTTTTCATTTTTTTATGAATTATTTTTTTCTTAAATTTGTTCTAATCAAATCACAATAAGGTCAAGTTTTATAAACTGTCCGTTGGAATTATCTAATTGAAGAAATTCAAGAAGTACCTAAATAGAGCCTCTAGTTTACTAGAGGTTCGTTGTTTTTATAAGTTAACTAAATATTGCAATTTTTTTTAAAGAAATAAATATACGGAATTTATTCTTATCACAATAAGGCTATATGCCGTAGAAGAAATTCTTGAGTCCTGCTTCGGTAGGACTTTTTTTATAGCTGTTTTTAACAACAACAACTTAGTATATTTCTTATTTTTCAATTTCCTTGCTTCTTTTTTTGAGATTCCTCATCGTTCATGCTTCTCTCTGTTGGAATGACATTACTGTTGAGAGATTGCTTCGTCGTGCCTTCTCGCAATGACAGATTCGTGTGTCATTACGAGAAAAGAATGACTGAAGTAATCTGTTTATGTGTAGTTCTATTCATGAGATTCCTCGTCGTTCATGCTTCACTCTGTCGGAATGACACGGAAAGTTTTGTGAGGTTGTAGTTTCTATTGAGAGATTGCCGCGTCGTACCTCCTCGCAATGACAGATACGTTATTAACTTCCGTGCAGTACTCCCCTAGTTTTCTCCCAAAAAAGTCCATTTTTAAAAAATAAAGTCCAATTGCTTCCGAACAAAACCCGAACCCAACCCGCAGGAAAGTCCCTAAAAACAAAATTTGTGTGTCAGCACAGGTCAGTATAGGTCATGCTGTGTCAGCACGTATTAAAAGAGGTCATTAACGGTCAGGAGCGTTTACAAACGGTCAATTTGTGTCAATACGTGTCAGGATGTGTCAAGGGTTTGGTTTTGTGTGATTTAGGCATTAGGTTTGGTCATTATTAATCATAAAAAAAAAGTATTATGGCAACATTTGAAAAAGGAATACTTGGCGGATTTTCTGGCAAAGTAGGCAACGTAGTAGGATCTAGATGGCGAGGTAAAAATGTAATGCGTAGTTTACCACAGCGTGGTAATTATACAGCTACAGCAAAACAAGAAGAACAACGTCAAAAATTTAAAACAGTTATTGGATTTTTAAATCCCCTGACAGGGATCTTAAGTCGCTATTTTGGGAGTCCACAAGGCGATAAATCGCGTGCAAATTTGGCAACTTCTTACCATCTTAAAAACGCAGTGATAGACACTCCAAATGGTATGGTGATGGAGTATGCTAAAGTATTAATTAGCAAAGGAGATTTAAGAGGAATAGCAAGTGGTACTGTAGTAGCTGCTGCCGGACGCATCTTAAATTTTGGATGGCAAGACAATAGCGGACAAGGGAAAGCTACGGCTACAGACACCTTATTAGTTGTGGTGTATGCACCCGACCTAAATTTATATTTTACCGATACATCTGTGGCAACTAGAGATGCTGCATCTGCTAGTGTAACTTTACCTGAGTTTATGGCAAGTTTTGACGTAGAAGTTTGGGCATCTTTTACCAAGCCAGAAACCGATTTTGCAGCAATGAGTACCTATATGGGTATGGTTACAGTGCTATAACAAGCACACTGGTATAACTAAAAACTAGCAACAGTTTTCTGTATGCGTGTTTGCATATAACAACACCAATGTTATACGCAAACACGTTTTTTTAGTAGCTACTTGTTAAACCGTTGCACATTTTGATAAAATGCTGTCAATTCGAGTGAATTTTACAATTGAAATGAGTAAAATTAGTACCCGCCTGCCGGTAGACAGGTCGAGAATCTGCCTACCATTGGCAAATAAGAGTTTTAGTTCTTAAAATAGTTTCGATATAATTTTCTTTTATCTCGACTAGTTACACTAGCTACCTTCAATTAAAATAGCTTTTAATTTTGCTAATGCTCAATATGACAGAAAATCACATCAACTTACATTTTATTTTTTTTTACATTGCCAAGCGCCTTGCGTATAAACAACTTATTTAATAAGTGTTTTGGATACATGGGGCTATGGCCCAACTTAAAACTAGGGATGTTGTGTTGTTTTCGCAATCGGTACATGGTACTGCGACTCACGTTTAAATGCGTCATGGCTTCTTCTGTAGTAAGCCATACTTCATTTTCAAATAAACGGGCATCAAATTCTACATGCGGATTTTGTACCACTTTTTTTTCTTTTTCTTTTTTCATAATCATAATTTTTGCTAATAAAAACTACTGTAATGGCGCATTTTATGCACTAATATAAAAAAAATTTATGAAGTATTGTTTTATAGGAGATTGCTTCGTTACACTCGCAATGACGGTTGAGTGTGTCATTATGAGGACGTTAGGACGAAGTAATCTTTTTGAAGGGAGTAACTATTATCATGAGATTGCTTCGTTGCTTCGCAATGACATTACTATTGTGAGATTGGTAGTATTCTGAGATTCCTCGTCGCTCATGCTTCTCTCAACTCTCTTGGCTCTTGTTTCTTGCTTCTCTTTTCTTGCTTCTCTACAACAATCAGCTAATAATCAAGCTCTAAAATATCATAATGCGAAGCATGCTTAACCACTACTCCATTTTGTATGACTAATAACTGTGGAGATTGATGCAGTACTTGAAAAGCATAACCAACTTCATCAGAAACTGCTCTATAATTTAACAAATCTAAATAATACACTTTTAAGTTTGACAAAGAGGCGTCAAAAGACTTTTCAAACTGTTTGATTACTATTCTGCTAATTCCACATCGGGTTGAGTGCTTAAAAATAAGCACCGCTTCTTTGTTTGAAAGCTCTTTTATTGCGGTGATTTGATCTACTGTTGTTAACGGAATCCAATTTACAGTGGTTGTTTTTTCTTCTTCAGTAGTACTCTTTAATATTTTTTTAAATAAACTCATGTATAATTTTTAGGGTAAGTCGTACGTTTTTCAATTCCTTTCATCAGTCAAAAAGTCAGTAATACTAGTGCTTTAGCAGACAATATGACTTGTTAAGTGCTTATTTTTTGAATGGTATCAATTTTGACACAAAGTAACTGAAAAAGTAAAACATATATATTATGAATTTTAATAATTATACCATAAAATCACAAGAAACCATACAACTTGCACAACAACTTGCGCAAGGTTATGGACACAATCAAATTGAAAATGAGCATATTTTTAAAGCCCTTTTTGAGGTGGATGAAAACGTGTTGCCTTTTCTATTAAAGAAATTAAACAGCAATATTGACATCTTAAAGCAATTGTTAGAAAAGCAATTAGAAAGTTTTTCTAAAGTTACAGGTGCAGAAATCACACTTTCTAGAGAAGCTTCAAAAACGTTGACAGAAGCATCTATTATAGCAAAAAAGATGAATGATGAGTATGTATCAATAGAACATATCATCTTAGCTATTTTTAAATCTAAAAGTACCATTGCTCAAATTTTAAAAGATCAAGGAATTACAGAAAAAGGGCTGAAAGAAGCCATCAACGAACTTCGTAAAGGAGATCGAGTAACCTCACAAAGTGCTGAAGAAAACTACAATGCTTTAAATAAATATGCAAAAAATTTAAATCAGTTAGCTCGTGATGGTAAATTAGATCCAGTAATTGGTAGAGATGAAGAAATTAGACGTTTGTTACAAATCTTATCTCGTAGAACTAAGAACAACCCTATTTTAGTTGGAGAACCTGGAACAGGTAAAACTGCTATTGCAGAAGGTTTGGCACATCGAATTATAGATGGCGATATACCAGAAAACCTAAAAGATAAGCAAGTTTATGCGTTAGATATGGGTGCCTTAATTGCAGGAGCAAAATACAAAGGAGAATTTGAAGAACGTCTAAAAGCAGTGATTAAAGAAGTAACTTCATCAGACGGAGATATTGTCTTATTTATTGATGAGATTCATACGTTAGTTGGTGCTGGTGGCGGACAAGGTGCTATGGATGCAGCAAATATTTTAAAACCTGCGTTGGCTCGTGGCGAATTGCGTGCAATTGGTGCCACTACACTCGATGAATACCAAAAATACTTTGAAAAAGACAAAGCATTAGAGCGACGTTTTCAAAAAGTAATTGTTGATGAACCAGATACAGAAAGTGCCATTTCTATTTTAAGAGGGATTAAAGAGAAATACGAAACACATCATAAAGTACGTATTAAAGATGATGCTATTATTGGCGCGGTAGAATTATCGCAACGCTATATTACCAATCGTTTTTTACCGGATAAAGCCATTGATTTAATGGATGAAGCTGCAGCTAAAATGCGTATGGAAATTAATTCTAAGCCAGAAGAACTAGATGTGTTAGACAGAAAAGTAATGCAATTAGAAATTGAAATGGAAGCCATCAAAAGAGAAAATGATAAGGCTAAGTTAAAATCGCTAAATGCAGACTTAGCAAATCTAAAAGAAGAACGTAATGAAATCAACGCAAAATGGCAAAGTGAGAAGAGCATTGTAGAAAGCATTCAAACCATTAAAACGGATATTGAAAACGCAAAATTAGAAGCTGATAAAGCAGAACGAAATGGTGATTATGGAAAAGTTGCAGAAATAAGATACGGAACTATTAAGGAGTTGCAAGAACAGTTAGAACAACAACAAACTCTACTTGATGAAAAAGGAGACAACACCTTAATTAAAGAAGAAGTAACTTATGATGACATTGCTGAAGTGGTTGCAAAATGGACAGGCATTCCGGTAACCAAAATGCTACAATCTGAGCGTGAAAAATTATTGCGTTTAGAAGAAGAATTGCACAAACGTGTGGTTGGACAAGAAGAAGCAATCGAAGCTGTATCTGATGCTGTAAGACGTTCTAGAGCAGGATTGCAAAATCCGAATAAACCCATCGGATCGTTCTTGTTTTTAGGAACAACTGGAGTTGGAAAAACAGAATTGGCAAAAGCATTGGCAAGTTATTTGTTTGATGATGAAAGCGCTATGACACGAATTGACATGAGCGAATACCAAGAACGCCATGCTGTGAGTAGATTGATTGGTGCGCCTCCAGGATATGTTGGGTATGATGAAGGCGGACAATTGACAGAAGCTGTGCGTAGAAAACCATATTCTGTAGTGTTGTTAGATGAAATTGAAAAAGCGCATCCAGATACTTTTAATATTTTATTACAAGTATTAGACGAAGGACATTTAACTGATAATAAAGGACGAATTGCGGATTTTAAAAACACCATTATCATTATGACATCCAATATGGGAAGTCAGATTATTCAAGATAAGTTTAGCACTCCAAATGCTGATATTGAATCAGTTACAGAATTGGCTAAAATAGAAGTTTTAGGATTGCTAAAACAAACGGTAAGACCAGAGTTTATCAATAGAATTGATGATATTGTGATGTTTACTCCATTAACTAAAAATAATATTATTTCGATTGTAAAATTGCAATTGGATTTGGTTAAAAAAGTAATTGCAAAGCAAGAAATCACCTTGGATGCAACGGATGAAGCCATTGAATATTTAGCACATAAAGGGTATCAACCAGAATTTGGTGCAAGACCTGTAAAACGCGTCATTCAGAAAGAAGTACTGAATCAATTATCTAAAGATATTTTAGCAGGTAAAGTAACAACCGATAGTATAATTTTATTAGATGCTTTTGATAACCAATTGGTTTTTAGAAACCAAGCTGATTTGATAAATCATAAATAAAAACCTTTCAACTCCGCTCAAGGAGACATTTAAAGGTTTAATTAACTTGAAAAAAGCGGTGTTTTTTATAAACACCGCTTTTTTTATATATATTCGTTCTTATAAAATTATATAACATGAAAAAATACTTATTACTTATTGTTTTTGCGTTTAGTTTATTCGCAGGTTTTGCTCAAGAAAAAGATGAAGAAGTTACCACGTATTATTTAATTCGTCATGCAGAAAAAGATAGGTCTGATAAAACAAATAAAGATGCCGATTTATTACCAATAGGAAATGAAAGAGCTACACGTTGGAGTAAAATTTTTGAAAACGTATCTTTTGATATGGTCTATACGACTGATTTTAATAGAACCAAACAAACTGCATCCCCTACTGCACAAAGTAAGAATTTAGAATTGCTTTTTTACAATCCTAAAATTATGTATGATGAAGGTTTTCAAAAAGCGACAAAAGGAAAAACCGTATTAGTTGTAGGTCATAGCAATACCACTCCGTTTTTTGCGAACGCTATTCTTGAAGAAAAAAAATATCAGCAAATAGATGATCACAATAATGCTAATTTATATATTGTAACGGTTACAAACGCTACAAAAACAAGTGTTTTATTAAAAGTAAATTAATTAAATGTTTCTACAGAAATATTTTTTAAAACAATTTCTGATATCTTTTTCAATTCGCCATTTTCATATAATTTATCAATAGTCAAGAAGTCAATTTTAGGATTTTTAGGTTTGTAATTGTTGTAATTCAAAAATCGAATTCCGTTTATTACAGACTCACTTTGTATGTCTCTAAACCTAACTCCTCCTCCATTTGTATTGTATTTGTAAGCTAGGAAATCTAGTTTAAAATTATCTGTTCTGATCCAATACAAAAAAACATCATCAAAATCTTCTCCACCACCATCTTCACTAAACGTAACTTGTACTTTATAATAGGGTATTCCTTTTATAGTTACAGATGAAAGTAATTTTTTATAGACAGCCTTATCATTTAAGCCAAATGGTAATACTGAAAAATAATGTACTGAATTTACAGAGTTTGAGTACCTGGAAACCATAGAGTCTGGAACTATTGTAAGTTGCTCATTTATGTAGCGCTTGAAACCTGAATTAGATAAAACATCTTTCGTTTCTGAGGAATCTTTTTTGGTAATACGTTCATATTTATAGATTCCATTATCTCTTGAAGCAGAATATTTACGTTTTCTGAATTCAAATTGAATATTAGATTTTGAAAGCTTATTAAACCCGGATGCTGTAATTGATTTATTGACAATCTGCCCTACAGTAAGCAGCGGTTTATTAGGCTTGCAGGCAACGAAAGAAAGAACGGCTAAAAATAGAATACTTCGCATAGGATTATATTTAATTTTGTTGAATGTTTTTTAAAAAATCACAAATCAAAAATACACTTCTTCATCTGAATCAAAAATGTATCTTTGCTAATATTATCATAAATTTTTATGATACCAATTTATGCAAAAAAAAATTAACATTCAAAATAAAAGAGCTCGATTTGAGTACGAAATCCTAGATACTTACACAGCTGGTATTCAGTTAACTGGTACTGAAATAAAATCTATTCGTTTGGGAAAAGCACGAATTACAGAAAGCTTTTGTGAATTTAATGAAGGCGGAGAATTGTTTGTGGTAAATATGTATATCGAAGAATATATCTATGGACATCGTTACAATCATCAGCCAAAGAGCGAGCGAAGATTGCTTTTAAATAAACGTGAATTGCGAAACTTAAAAAAAGATGTTGATGCTAAAGGAAATACCATTGTTCCGTTAAATCTGTTTTTAAATGAGAAAGGGCTCGCTAAACTAAAACTTGCATTGGGAAAAGGGAAAAAGACTCATGACAAACGAGAAACAATAAAAGATAGAGACAGTAAAAAAGATTTAGATCGTATCAAAAAAAACTTTTAGTAGTATGTTACGAGAAAAATTATCAAAATACAATATCATTTTAGCTTCAGGCTCTCCAAGAAGACAACAATTTTTTAAAGAGTTAGACATTCCGTTTACGATTCAATTAAAAGGGGTTGAAGAAATTTATCCAACAGAATTGCAAGGAACAAAAATTACCGATTATTTGTCTGATTTAAAATCGAAACCTTTTATCAACTTAAAAGAAAATGATCTTTTAATTACTTCAGACACTATTGTTTGGATAGATCAAAAAGCCATTGGTAAGCCAAAAAATGAAGAAGATGCCTTTGTTATGCTGCAAGAATTGTCTGGAAAAATGCATCAAGTAATTACCTCTGTTAGCTTAAAAGGAATCAACTTTCAAACAATTTTTAATGATACAACGAATGTGTATTTTAAGAACTTAACAAACGAGGAAATAACCTATTATATAAAAAATTATTACCCTTTTGATAAGGCTGGAAGTTACGGAATACAAGAATGGATTGGCTATATTGGTATTGAAAAAATTGAAGGTAGTTATTTTAATGTTATGGGATTGCCTGTTCATAAACTCTATAAAGAATTAATGCAATTGTAATGAATGGAATTAATAATAGTATTATTTTTGTTATAAACACACAACACAATATATTTTGATGAAAAAATACACGTTTACTGAAAAAAAAGATACAAGATCTGGTTTTGGAGATGGATTAACTGAATTAGGAAAAAGTAATCCAAATGTAGTTGCTTTATGTGCCGATTTGATTGGGTCTTTAAAAATGAATGCATTTGCAGAAAACCACCCCGAAAGGTTTTTTCAAGTTGGAATTGCAGAAGCAAATATGATTGGTATTGCTGCAGGATTAGCTGTTGGAGGAAAAATACCTTTTACAGGAACCTTTGCTAATTTTTCTACAGGAAGAGTGTATGATCAAATTAGACAGTCAGTTGCCTATTCTGATAAAAATGTAAAAATATGTGCCTCTCATGCTGGATTAACTCTTGGAGAAGATGGCGCAACTCATCAGATTTTAGAAGATATTGGCTTGATGAAAATGTTGCCAGGAATGACTGTAATCAATCCATGTGACTATAATCAAACAAAAGCAGCTACACTTGCAATTGCAGCACATGAAGGCCCTGTCTATTTAAGATTTGGCCGTCCATCTGTACCCATCTTTATGCCTGATTATAAAGACGAAAAATTTATTATAGGTAAAGCCATTCAATTAACAGAAGGAACAGATGTAACAATAGTAGCAACAGGACATTTAGTTTGGGAGGCATTACAAGCTTCAGAAAAATTAGAAGCAAAAGGAATTAGTGCTGAAGTGATTAATATTCATACCATAAAGCCTTTAGATGAAGAAGCTATTTTAAAATCAGTTGCAAAAACTGGGTGCATTGTAACCGCTGAAGAGCATAATAAATTTGGAGGATTAGGAGAAAGTGTTGCAAGATGTTTGGCAACTAACAATCCTACTCCACAAGAATTTGTTGCAGTAAACGATAGTTTTGGAGAATCTGGCACTCCTGCACAATTAATGGAAAAATATGGTTTGGATGCGCCATCAATTGTTGCAGCTGTAGAAAAAGTAATTCTCAGAAAATAATTTTAAAATTATTTCGTTAATCACACATACCTAAATTAAAATTATGAAAAAAATACTATTACTTATTTGTTTAACTTCAGGTTTTTACCAAGTATCAAATGCACAAATTCATTTCGGAGTAAAAGCCGGAATTAATTACAATGACAATGGTAATTTATCGGATGTTCTTAATAATGCAATCGCTGGTGCAGATGCTAAATCTGGGTACCATGTTGGGCTTTGGTTTAGAGGTAAAATACCAATCATAGGATTGTATCTTAGACCTGAAATTATTTATACACAAGTAAAAAGTGAATACTTGTATAAAACCGCAAACACTTCATACGATTTTAAAAAGATTGACATTCCTGTTTTGTTAGGTAAAAAAATATTTGGCTTTGCCAATGTTTTTATTGGTCCATCTTTTCAATATGTGTTGAGTTCTGATTTTGGTTTAAATACCGTTAGTGAAATTAGTCTTGATAAATTTTCTTTAGGAATGCAATCGGGATTTGGTGTTGAGTTTGGTAAACTAGGAATTGATGTTCGTTGGGAAAGAGGATTAACCAACACTGAAGCATTTTTTATAAATTCTTCTGACGGTTCTAACTTTAATATAGACAATAGAACAAATCAAATTATTTTAGGACTTTCATATCGTCTATAAAAAGCACTTATTTATCATAAAAAAAGCTCTAGGTATTTTCTAGAGCTTTTTTGTGGTCAAGTTTTAGAACTTTTATTAAGAATCGGAATCTAAGTAATTCGGAATTCCATCACCATCTGTATCATCATTTCTTGGATCTCCATCATTATTGGTATCTTCATTTCTTGTTCGTATTCCATCACCATCATCATCAATGTCTAAAAAATTCGGAATTCCATCACCATCAGTGTCATCATTTCTTGGGTTCCCATCATTGTCAGGGTCTTCAAAAATTGAAGGAACTCCATCATTATCAAGATCAGTATTTTCAACAATATCTAATAAATTAATATAAAACATTAAAGGCGCATTTCCTGGAATGACTACATTTCCAAAATTTCCATACGCTAACCCTGACGGAATATATAAAATTCCTTTTCCAGTATTTGCATACGTAATTGGCCCATTATTTGTAATATTTTCACCTCCTTTAAAATAAGTAAAGCCGTGTGACCAACCTCTAATTACTGAAGATAATGTAAACCATGTAGCTTCTACTACTTTTTCAAATAATATTTCTTCAGAAGTTATTGGTAAATATCTCCCTTCATAAATGGTTAATATAGAATCCATTACTGTTGGATACCCCTTCGTTGGATTTGGTGTGCCTTCTCTTACTAGGTAATAATAAAGCTTAAAACTAATTTCGTTTTCAGTAATTTCAGCTGTTTTTAAATTAGGATCATTGATTAGTGCAACTTTTCCAGAAATCAACGGCTTTACAGAATCAATACTGGTTTCATAATAATGGTTACCAAAGTATTTAATTAAAGAGTCATTATCTCTTAAAGATTGTGCTGCATGGTCAAATTCTATTACTGTTGCGGTATCTTTTGCACAAGCATACATCAATACAGAAGCGACAGCTGCAAGTATAAAATATTTAATTTTTGTCATCTAACTATAAAATTTAAAGGCGCAATTTACGATTTTCCTATCTTTGTAAAAAGAGAAACTTCAAATTTTAACTTTTTATATGAGAATAGATAAATTTTTATGGTGCATTCGACTTTATAAAACTAGAAACTTAGCAACAGAGGCCTGTAAAAAGGGACATATTAAGATAGATGATAAGAATGTAAAACCTTCTAAAAATGTTTTTGGAGATGAATTAATTAGAGTACGTAAAAATCAAATTGACTATAAAATTAAAGTCATTGGGCTGCCTCCTAGCCGAGTTAGAGCAAAACTTGTTGAATTGTACCGCAAAGATTTGACTCCAAAAGAAGCTTTAGAAAAAACAGCTCTTTTAAAATATGCTAAAGAATACTATCGCAAAAAAGGAACCGGAAGGCCCACTAAAAAAGATAGAAGAGATATTGATGATTATCAAGATACACCAATAAAAGACAGTTAATTTTAATATCTTTGTTTATAATATTTACCTCAATGACTCCAGAAAAGAACATTATTCTAAATTCCATTCAAATTCAGCAAAAAATGAGGCGAATTGCTTATCAAATTTATGAGAGCAATAGTAATGAGAAAGAAATTGTGCTGGCAGGAATTGCTTCGAACGGATATATATTTGCGAAAGAGTTAGAAAAGTATTTAAAATTAATATCTCCATTGCAGGTGATAATGTGCGAAGTTCACATAGATAAAAAGAACCCTTTGAACGCTATAAAAACCTCCATCGAGGTTTTTCAATATGAAAATAAATCATTGGTATTGGTTGATGATGTTTTAAATTCAGGGGCTACTTTAATCTACGGAGTTAAGCATTTTTTGGATATTCCTCTAAAACGTTTTAAAACGGCTGTTTTAGTAAACAGAAATCATAAAAAATATCCTGTAAAAGCTGATTTCAAAGGAGTTTCATTATCTACTACCTTGCAAGAACATGTCGTTGTTGAATTTAACAATAATGAAGCCATTGCGTATTTAATTTAATATAGCAACATTTCAATTTCATTAACAATTTCTCTTTTTTCTTTATAATCGGTTTTAATTTTTACTTCAGATTGTTCATAAAACAAGGCTCTTTCAAATAAATGTTTACCGACATATTCGACAAGGTTTTCATTGTCAAGTTCTGCAATCAATGGTCTTTTTTCTTGGTTCAATTGCAAACGTTCAACTAAAGTTACAATACTCGCTTTTAAATAAACAGATTTAGCATCCGAAGTATTTAAAATTAATTGCATATTATTTCCATAACAAGGTGTTCCTCCACCAAGAGACAATACACCGTTAGTATTGGAATCTAATATTTCTTTTAGATAGATAGATTCTTGTTTTCTGAAATAAATTTCTCCTTTTGTTGAAAATATTTTTTTGATCGACAGATTCTCTTTAGCTTCAATATATTGATCTAAATCAATAAACGGAATGTCAAATTTACGAGCTAAAAGAATTCCTATTGTAGATTTTCCACTGGCCATATATCCTACTAGGATAATTTTCATTTCTCTAAGTTTTAAACAAACAAATATCGTTAAAATATTTTATCAAAAGCTTTTATTTTTTAAACAAATGATAGTATATTTGCACTCGCTTTTATACCCTATAAGTAAGACCTGGTAGCTCAGTTGGTAGAGCATCTCCCTTTTAAGGAGAGGGTCCTGGGTTCGAGCCCCAGCCCGGTCACTAAAAAAAGCTAAGCGGAAACAGCTTGGCTTTTTTTATACTCTTTATTTTTAACGCACGTATGGCGGAATTGGTAGACGCGCAGGCTTGAGGGGCTTGTATTCTTACGAATGTGCAGGTTCAACTCCTGTTACGTGCACAAACTTAGTTTTGTTATTAATTTCACAGAATATTAACTAGTTTACACACCCATTTATCGTAATATTGTACCATGAAAAAACACATTCTTTTCTTATTATTTATTACCATTTCATTTGTAGGTTTTTCTCAAAAAAACCTACAAAACGGAATTTTAAAAGGACAAATTCTAAATGCCGATACTAAAAAACCATTAAGTGCAGCGCATGTTTTAAACTTAAACTCCGTTACAGGTACTATTACAAATAGCAACGGTTTTTTTGAAGTTGCCACGAAAGAAAAAGACACGATTCTTATATCCTATTTAGGGTTTCAGTCTATAAAGTTAAAAGTTACAAACGACTTACTTAAAGGAAATGAATTATTAATTTCTTTGTATGAAAAAGCAAATGAAATAAAAGAGGTTGTTATTAAATCAACCAAATTAATTGGGGTTTTAGAAATTGATGTTAAACAAGTACCTAAAGATAAATTTACTAGAATTCACATTAACGGCTTGCCACAAACGTATGAAGTCGGTAAACCCGTTTCTCAAAACTTAACCTCTCCTATTGCAGCGCTATTTAAACCTATCGATTTTTTATACAATCATTTTGGAAACAAACCAACCCAACTTAGAAAGTTACAAAAGCTAAAAAAAGAAGATAATCTTCGTAAAATGCTTGCAGGGAAGTTTGATAGAGAAGTTATGATGGAATATCTACAGATGGATAAAGAAGAGTTGCGTAAGCTACTTACAGATTGTAACTACTCTGAATACTTTATAAAAAAAGCAAGTGACTTACAAATGATTGAAGCTGTAATTGATTGTTACGAAAATTATAAGGCAATAAAAAAAGGTAAAATCGAACGAAACGTTCTACCAACAAGAAAAAATTAATAAATACTTAAAAAGGGATGCAAACTAAGTTTGCATCCCTTTCCTTCAACTATTAAAAACTAACTAATAACTAAAATACAGAAGTTATGTATTTATAGTTATACTTTCTCTTCGTATTCCAATCAACTCTTTTAGAGTGCTTCGAAAATCCGAATACATTACTTTTTTTCATTTCCTTTGAACCGTTATTTACTATTGTCATTTTAATATATTTTAATGTGTTTATTTCATTTGTTATACATCTATAAGACGTTACTTTATAAAAGATGTTACATTATAATATTTATTTAACAGATATTTAAGAAAGTAAAAATCCAGCTATAAATAGCTGGATTTTAATTATTTAATAAAACAATCAATACGTTCAATTATTCTTAAATTACAAATAAAAAGAATTAATTATTGATGCCTTTTTATTGATTTCCTAGTATAATTGGCAAACCAGTTTTTCCTGATCCAATTACAATAACTTTACTGTTTGGAGATTGCGATAGCATAATTGTAGCTTCAATTCCTTTGTCTTGTAAAATTTTATCTGTTAAAGAGGCGCTTAAAATTTTATTTGCGTCTGCTTTACCTTTTGCTTCAATAATTTGCTTCTCTGCTTCTTTTTGAGCGGTAACTAATCTAAACTCGTATTCTAAAGACTCTTGCTCTTGTTTTAATTTACGCTCAATTGCTGTTTTAATAGTTGGTGGCAATGTTACATCTCTAACCAACACAGAATTTAGTTGAATATATTGTGGTGTTAGTATTTTTCTTGTTTCTTCAAAAATTTCTGTCTGAATAGCATCTCTTTTTGTAGAATACAATTGTTCTGGTGTATATCTACCAACAACACTTCTCGTTGCAGATCTAATTGCAGGAATAATTACACTTTGTAAATAGCTTTCGCCTCTTGTTTGATGCAATAAAGCAACTGTTTTTGTTGTTGCTTGATATAATACAGAAGCATCTAATTGAATTTCTAATCCGTTAGAAGACAAAACTGCCATCTTTTTTTCAAACAATTCTTGTTGTCTTACATTGTATTTAAATACTTTGTTCCAAGGCATTACTAAGTTAAAACCTTCGTCTAATGGTGGTTGATCTGTTACAACTCCGCCAATCCATTTATACAATACTCCTCTTTCTCCAGAACCAATTGTTACTGCAGATTTAGAAACCAATATAATTGCAAGGACCGCTATTACTATAAAAAAAACTCCTCCTTTTGGAAATTTAATATCTAATTGTTGATTACTCATAATTTTATTTTTTATGTTGTTTCAAATTTACGATAAAGCTTTCTAATTACAACTTTTATAGTCACAATCTTCTAAAAAAGATTCTAATTCTAATGTTATATGTTCTAAATGAAAATTGTCGTATAATATTTTTTTTATTTTTTCTTTTATTTCTTTATTTTTTAGCCAGCTAAATTCTTTGCTTTTTATTGTAATATGAATAGTTACAATGTGATATTCTCCATCTAAAGTCCATACATGAAAATCATGTATATCTTCAACTTCATCAATAGTTAATTTAATAAATTCTTTAATTTCATCAGAAGAAATTTGATTCGGAACACTTTGTAAAATAATGCTAAACGCATCTTTAATGTTTTTATAGACATTAAACAATATATACCCAGCAATACCTAAAGATAATATTGGATCTAGAATGGGAACATCCCAAAACTGCATTACAACACTTGCAATAAGCACAGCAACCCAACCTAAAACATCTTCTATAAAATGCAATGAAACTACACGCTCATTAATAGAAGAACCCTTTTTTAATTTTAAAACCGCTGCGCCATTTACAATAATTCCTAAAATTGCCAACCACATCATTCCAGTTGCATCTGCTTCTTCTGGGTTTATAATTCTTGGAATGGCTTCTGAAATGATAAAAACCGAACCAACAATTAATACGATAGAATTAATGATTGCTCCTAACAAAGAGAATCTACCATAACCATACGAATATTTTTTATTCGCTTCTTTATTTGATAGTTTTTGAAAATACCAAGACATTCCTAAACTTAAACTATCACCTAAATCGTGGACTGCATCTGACATAATTGCCAAACTGTTGGTGTAAAAACCTCCAATAATTTCAACAATGGTAAACGCTAAGTTTAAGAAAAAAGCCGTTTTTATATTTTCTGTTGTGTGATGATGTCCGTGACTGTGATCATGTCTCATTTATATATACTTCTTTTATATTAATATTAAAAATAATGAAAAGATGAAGGAATAAAAAAAAGAAGAGCGTTTAATTTATTAAACGCTCTATCATAATATTAATGTGCATGACCTTCATCACCACCTGTCATTTGTAATAATTTTCCTTTTAAAAAATGAGCTCCTTTTGTTACCATGTTTACATTAAACTTGTTTCCTTCAATTGTTTTAATTTCTGTAAAACCATTATCAGTATTTCCTGTTGTAACTTTAACAGAACTAAATTCTGATTCGCTCTTTACTATGAAAATAAATTTTGCTCCTTCAACCTCTATAATAGCATCTTCTGGAACAGCATACACTTCTTTATTTCCAATTAAAATTTGTGCATTGATAAACATTCCTGATTTTAAAATACCTTTATCATCTTCAAAATGCCCATGAACATTAACTGTTTTTGTTTTTGCATCAACCTTTTGACTGATTAATTTTATATACCCTTTATAATTAATATCAATACCAGAAGGCTGAAATAAAAAATCATTTCCTTTTTTTACTTTAGTGATATCTGTTCCAAAAACATTCAATTCTGCATGCATATGATCCGTATCAATAATTTCCATCATTTGTGAATTTGCTGCTAAGAATTTTCCTTGATTCAAATTGTTTTCAACAACATAACCTTCTATAGGTGTTTTTACATAAATGTATTGTTGTATTCCTTTATTTAGAACTGTATCAGCATTTAAACCAATCATTATTAATTGAGAATTGTAACTGCCTAACAAACTTTCTGCTGATTTATATTCTGCTTCAGCCGCAAGAAATGATTTTTGTGAAGCTATTTTATTTGCTAACAACATTTTTTTTCTATCAAAATTTGCTTTGGCTACTTTTTTATCATTATTTGCTTTTAGAAACTCATATTGCAATTGAATAAAATTTGGATGCTTTAATGTAGCTACTATTTGTCCTTTAACAACTTTATCTCCAGGCAATAAATCTGTTTTAAACACAAACGCTTCCATTGGCGCATAAATAGTAGCTTTACTTTGCGGCGGAACTTCTATTGTTCCTGTAACCGCTACTCTGTCTCTAATTGTCATTTTTTGTAGGGCGCCAATTTTAAGATTTGTTGCTTCTAACTGTGCTTTCGTTAAATGGATTTTATTTTCATTATGTTGTTCTTGTACAACTTCTTTTATTTCTGATTTTGTTTCAGATTTTGAATTACAACTGATGATTGCAACAGTTAATAATGCGTATATAATTTTTCTCATTTTGTTATTCTTTTGTATAAAATTCATAAGCAATTACAGTTTCGTTGTAATTGTTAATTAGTGATAAATAATTTTGCATTACCTGAAAGTAAGCATTAAAACTTTGACCATATTGATAGGCATCAATCTCTCCCAATTGATATGCTACCTTCAATTTATTTAAAAATTTTGTAGCTACATTTTTAGTTTGCTTTACACTTTCTAATTCAGATTTTAAATACTTAACTTGTTTTCTTAAGCTTTTAAAATTATTCTGCAACGCTACTGTTTTTGAGATATTTTCAAAAGCAACTTCTTCTTTAATAATTTGTTGTTTTTTAATTGTTGCATTTTTTGACCAAATTGAAAGCGGAATGTTTAGCCCTAAACTAAACCCTGTAAAACCTGAAGCATTTCCTGTTTTCCTATTTACTAATCCTGCAGTTAACTCTGGAAAATAAACAGCTTTTGCAGCCATAATTTTTTTCTGAGCAACTTGATTACTTTTATTAATTGCCGTTTTAAAAGAACTAGAAATTATATTGTCTTGTATTAACACTTCTTTTGTTTTAGGAAACTTATTTAAAGGAACAATTTCATAATTAATTTGTAATAATTGCTTTAACTCATTCTCAATATTCAAAAACTGTTTGTAAGCCTTACTCTTTTGAGATTGAATTCCTAAAGACTGTAACGTTGTTAAATCACCCTCTAAACCACCAATTTCACCAGACATATATAATTTATTTGAAATACTATTAATCTGTTTACTATTTAATTGCTGCTCTTCAAGTAAAGAAATAAGAGCATATAAATAGTGCCATTTTTGATACAAAATTTTTGCATTTCTGATGGTTTCTTTTAATGAAATAGTATTAGATGCGTTTGCAAAATCTCTTTTTGCAATGGCTAATTTTCTATTTTGAATATGAGATAAAACAGATCCAAAATTTTGATTTATAGTCCATTCTTTCTCAGAAATTCCACTTGAAATTCCAACATCTTGAAACTTAATAATTAAAGGGTCAAAATCAATAGATTCAGAAATACCAAATTCACTTTTAACAACATTCAAATTCGATTTTTTAAAAGCCACTGAGCTTTTAATTGCTAAATCAACCACCTCTTTTTCTGATATTTTTTTACTTGACTCTTGAGAATACATCAGAGTAGAAGAAAATAGAAGTACAATAATAGTTGCTGTTTTAGAAATCATTATTTTTTTAGTTTTAATCGTTTCAAATAAAGAATACAAAACCGGTAAGATTAATAATGTTAAAAGTGTCGCAGAAATCAATCCTCCAATAACTACTGTTGCTAAAGGCTTTTGAACTTCTGCTCCTGCAGACCCAGAAAGAGCCATTGGTAAAAATCCTAAAGAAGCCACAAGAGCAGTTAATATCACTGGGCGTAATCTTACAGAAGTTCCTCTTCTAATAATTTCTACACAATTTGTAACTCCCTCTTTTTTTAATCGATTAAATTCTGCGATTAATACTATTCCGTTTAAAACTGCAACTCCAAATAAAGCAATAAAACCAATTCCGGCAGAAATTGAAAAAGGCATATCTCGTATCCATAAGGCAAAAATCCCTCCAATTGCAGACATTGGAATTGCTGTAAGAATTAACACACTTTGTTTTACTGATTTAAAAGTGATGTACAATAATAAAAAGATTAGTAATAATGCAACAGGGACAGCAATAGACAATCTAGTTCTTGCTTCTTCTAAATTCTTAAAAGTTCCGCCATACGTAATATAATAACCGGCATCAAATTGAATATTAGCATCAATTTTTTGTTTTAGCTCATTAACAATACTTGCAACATCTCTACCTCTTACATTAAAACCAACTGTAATTCTACGTTTTGCATCGTCTCTCTGAATTTGATTTGGTCCCGTTTTAAAACTTACATCTGCTAAATTAGCTAGTGGAATTTGAGTTCCGTTGGGAATTGTTATATATAAATTTCGAATATCTTCTATACTTCCTCTATTTTCTTTTACCAATCTTACTACTAAATCAAATCTTTTTTCTCCTTCATAAACTACACCAGCTACTTGACCAGCAAATGCTGCATGTACAGTTGTGTTAATTTCTGAAACATTTAAACCATACAATGCCAATTGACTGCGATTGTAATCAATCACAATTTGTTTTAATCCAGTTATTTTCTCAACATACAAATCTTCAGCACCATTAATATTCGGAATTACAGCTGCAATTTGATTTCCGTATTTTACAAGTTTATCTAAATTCTCTCCGTAAACTTTCAATACAACATCTTGCCTTGCTCCTGTCATTAATTCATTAAAACGCATTTGAATGGGTTGTTGAAACCCGAAAGTTACACCAACCATTGTTTCATCTAATCGGTGTTGCATTTTTTCTGCCAATTGATTTTTAGAATCAGCTTTTGTCCATTGATTATTATCCTTTAAAATAATCATTAAATCAGCTGCTTCTATTGGCATTGGATCTGTTGGGATTTCTGATGAACCTATTTTTCCTACAATTTCTTTTACTTCATCTGGAAATTCTTTCAATAGAATTTTAGAAGCTCTATTTACTGCATCTATCGTGTGAGAAAGAGAACTACCTGTTGAAACGCGTGTTTCAACTGCAAAATCTCCTTCATCTAATGATGGAATAAATTCAGAGCCCATTGTTGAAAATGTAAACAAACTAAATCCAAAAATAATTAAAGAACCTATAATTACTTTTTTCTTGTTTACCAACACATAGTTTAAAGCAGGAGAATATATATTCTGAATGGCGTCAATTATCTTGTCAGAAATTGTCTTTTTATGTTTCATTTTTTTATTTAAAAACAATGCGCTCATCATTGGCACATAGGTTAAAGACAAAATAAAAGCACCTAAAATTGCAAAACTTACTGCAATTGCCATTGGTCTAAACATCTTTCCTTCAACACCTACTAAAGCAAGTATTGGTAAGTACACTATTAAAATGATAATTTCTCCGAAAGCTGCACTAGTTCTAATTTTTGATGCAGAAGTATATACTTCTTTATCCATTTGTTTTTGACTAAGCTTTATTCCAGATTTTTTTAATCCGAGATAATGTAAGGTTGCTTCTACAATAATTACAGAACCATCAACGATAATACCAAAATCAATTGCACCTAAACTCATTAAGTTACCAGAAACACCAAATAGGTTCATTAAACTTATTGCAAATAACATTGACAGCGGAATCACTGAAGCAACAATTAACCCTGCTCTAAAGTTTCCTAAGAACAATACCAATATGAAAATCACAATTAACGCACCTTCAATTAAATTAGTTGTAACTGTATTTATAGCTTTATCTACTAGTTTTGTTCTATCCAAAAAAGGTCTAATTATAACGCCTTTTGGTAAATTTTTTTCTATTTGAGAAATACGCTCTTTTACATTTTGAATAACTTTAGAAGAATTTGCCCCTTTTAACATCATTACAATTGCTCCTACAACTTCTCCTTCTCCATTTCTAGTCATTGCTCCGTAACGTACTGCACTTCCAAATTGGACGTTACCAATATCTTTTACTAAAATTGGAGTTCCATTTACTGTGTTTTTTACGACAATATTTTTTATATCATCGATCTTTTGAATTAATCCTTGACTACGAATAAAATAAGCTTTCGGGTTTTTATCAATATAAGCGCCACCTGTATTTTGATTGTTCTTAGCCAAAGCTTCAAACACCTCATTAATACTAACATTTAACGATTGTAGTTTTTCTGGTTGAATTGCAACTTCGTATTGCTTTAAAAACCCGCCAAAACTACTTACATCTGCAACTCCTTCAATTCCTAATAATTGACGTCGTACAATCCAATCTTGAATTGAGCGAAGTTCCATTGTAGAAAATTGACTTTCAAAGCCTTTATCTGCATAAATTGTGTATTGATAAATTTCTCCTAACCCTGAAGTTAAAGGAGCCATTGTTGGTGTTCCTATGCCAGCTGGAATTTGGTTTTTAGCTTCTACTAAACGTTCGTTTATTTGCTGCCTAGCCCAATAAATATCTACATTATCTTTAAAAACAACAGTAACAACACTTAATCCAAATCGAGAAAAAGAACGAACTTCTTCTATATTAGGAATACTTGCCATTGTTATTTCTATAGGAAATGTAACTAAACGCTCTATATCTTGTGCAGACTGTGATGGTGCTGATGTTATAATTTGCACCTGATTATTGGTAATATCTGGCACTGCATCAATTGGCAATTGCTGAACGGAATAAATTCCCCAACCAATTAATCCAACAATAAAGACACCAATAATCAATTTATTTTTAATTGAAAATTTTATAATGTAATCTAACATTTTTAATTTGTTTTTGTATGATACAATAATTACAGTGCAAAAAAAATGCATCCATAATTTCTCTCAATTTTTCTAATAAAAATTAAGACTTAATATATATTTTAAAACAGCTTAAACTTGTGGTGGTTCTATAAGCGTATCTAGATAATTAGAAACGAAAGATTTTTGGTAATAATGAATCGGTTTTTTCACTTCTGTAATTCCGATTAAATCATTAAAAGTATTAAAAGATAAAATTATTGCACTTGAAAAACCTAAAGAAGTACAATGATGATGGTGTTTTGAATTTTCATGATCTTCAATATCGTTATTATGATGCTCTTCTTGGTGATGGTCATCTAAAATATCTGGAGCATGATTTTCCATTGTTTCAGAAAAAATAATTGCATCAGCATGTACTTGTACCGGAGGTACAAACATTAATAAAGTAAATACTATAATACTGAATTGCTTCAAAATATGATTTTAAGAACACAAAAATAGAAAGATTTTAAGAATAAATTACTCATTTAACCTGTTTTTAACGCATTCTATTTCTGTTTTACCATGATTTAAAGGCTTTCCGTTTTCATCTAAAGAAACCATTACAATTTTATCTATCTCTATAATCGTTTTGTGCGTCAACTTGTTTCTAACAGAACATTTTAAAGTGATAGACGAATTACCAAATGCTACTACTTCCATCCCAATTTCTATAATATCTCCTTGTTTTGCTGAACTCACAAAATCAATTTCTGACATAAATTTGGTAACTGTTCTTGGAATTTCTAATTGAATGATGGCATAAATTCCCAATTCTTCATCAATCCACTGTAATAAACGCCCTCCAAATAAAGTTCCGTTCGGATTTAAATCTTCTGGTTTTATCCATTTTCTAGTATGAAATTTCATAAATTATTCTTTTTTAAATTCTAAACAAATTTCATATAAATTAAACTACAAAATCAATTTTTATAATTGGTGTTTATATTTTGCCATAGTATTTTCTAATAAACCATTCTACAGATAATAAAAACACAATTATAAACAACACAAATTCCCATTCTATTAGCTGTTTTTTAATCACAACTTCTTTTTGAGTTGTAAAATATCTTTTATCATTTAGTATTTTTTTTATTAAAATGTTATTTTCATTTGCATTAAAAATCTCACCGCCTGTTTTTAATGCTAACCTACTTAATTTCTTTTTATTAGCACTAGCAAACTGTCTTTCTATCTGGTAATCAGTAATTTTAAATGCCCCTCGTTTAGAAATCTCTTGATTGTTTACTTGAATAATAAAATTATAATTTCCAACAACAAAGTCATTTAATGTTGCTTCAAATGAATTACTTTTTAAAGAAAAAGGAATGTTTTGACTTACTTTAGAATCTGTATTTGTTAGTTTAAGATTTAACGTACTTCTAGTATCAAACCTGTAATTTTTATCTAAATAATAAGCTCTAATTGAAATAGACTCGTTTGCAGCATAAATATTTTCATAAACAACAGACAGACGTTCTCTCTTTTTATTTGATGATACATATTGCACTAAGTTAGCAATGAATTCATCAAAATCTTGAAAAGAATTTGTGCTTAAAAAACTCGCAGCTCTCCATTTCCAAATATTTTCTCCGAATAATGCAGCAAATTTTTGATTCTCATCATCAAAAAACACTAGTAAAGGCTTGTTAGTTTTTATTCCTGAGATATTTTGATATAACAGTATATCATGTTTTTCGTTAAGTGATATAGTCCCAAAAACATCTTTTAAAGGCGGGAAAGTATGAAACGCCAAGTTTTTTTGTGCAAATGCTAAAAAACCAGCATTAAAATCTGCTCCATAATCTTCTACTTGATCAATGCTGTTTTTTGAAAAAAGGGGAACTTCCTCATTTAAAAAACTCCAATTAGTTTGTGTACCAGTTATAATAAAATAAGGTACATTTTTTTTCTTTATTTTCCGAAAGCTTAGCTTGAAGTTTTTATTCGGTTGATACAATATAACTAATTGAAAATCATCAATTTTAATATTTTTATTTGTAACATTTTTAATAGTCACTGAACGCTGTTTATTTGTTTCAATAGACTTTTTTAAAGCTCCTAAATCTGGATGAAAAATATCCGTAAGAATTAGTACTTTTGTTTGTTCATCTAAGACTTCTACAGAAAATGTTTTTTGATTATTTTGAGTGTTTTTCTCATCTTTTAAATTTTGGATATTCGCCATGTAGTACTGTACTCCTTTCTCAATTGATTTTATATTTGTTGTAATGGTTTGCACATTCTTTTCTTCTGTGAAAAAAAGCTTTTTTTTGTAAATAGTTTTTCCTTTGTAAAACAATTTAAATTCTGAGCTTATATCTTCCTTCCCTTCATATAAAATTCTACATTCCACAGGAAATTGATTATTTAAATAACTATATTTATTCACATTAAGCTGTTCAATTTTAACATCGGCATAATCAACTGTATCTCCTATAATTATTGGATAAATATTCTTATTTGACTTGAAATAATCATACAATTTACCTTCCGTCTGATTTCCATCAGAAATTAAAACAATAGGAGATACTGCTCCTTTATTTAGCTCTTCAACTCCTTGTAACGCGTTGTAAATATTTGTTTGAGATTTATCAAAACTCAATGAATCCAATACATTTAACGAATTTCCAAAACTATAAAACGCTATATCGAATTTTTTATATAGCAAACTATTTGTTTTAAAATCAGCTAGTAGGTTCTTGGTAATTACTTCTTGTTTAAAATAAGCTGTAGAAATCGAATTATCTACCAAAACAGAAAGGATTGGCTTTTGATTAGTCAAAATACTTTTTTCTAAACTGGGGTTGATCAGCATTATAAATAATAAAAAAATACTGAGACTTCTTAAGGAAAATAACAAATTTGTAGTTTTATTTTTTTCTTTTACTCTGTAGAAATATTGAAAAAAAGCCAAAGAAACACTCAAAAATAAAGCGATTACAATATAAAAAAGAATATCTGTTTGCAAATTCAACCGGTGTTTTAAAATAGCTTTGTAAAGCTACTTAAAAAAGTCTGCACTTAAAAATCAAATGCAGGTCTTCTAACAATATTAATTATTAAAAAATTACTTTTTGGGTTTTACATTCCAATTAATAATCGCATTCCATAACATCGGAGCATCGTGGTGGTTAAGATATCTATGTAATGGATTAAAAGTAAATGCTACTACTCTACCATTTCCTACAGGAATATCAAAAATAGCTCCTTGCCCAACTATTTTAGATTCATTTTTTACCATTCCAGAAAGCACATATGGATGTTTTGATTTCTTTTTTAATGCTTTTACAGCTAATGAATCTGGTTTGTAATCTTTCATACCCATAATTTTTCCGGTATAAACTTTCTCATCTGCCAATTGTCCAGTACCATATTGCATCACCATATGATGTCTTTGGTATTTTCCCACTTGATACATTTGCAAGTTCCCCCTAAATACATGATTTACAGTTGCATATCCATTTACAATGTGGTGTCCTACGCTTTTAACTTTAGTTGTAACAATAGATCCTGGATGAAATAAATTACCCGTATTATATGGTTTTAATTCTCTTGTTATTCCTGTTTCAGCTACCATACGAGTGGCGTTTGCAAGTGTGATTATTGTACCTCCCATTTCTGCAAATTTTTTCAAATTGTCCATTCCAATAAAACCAGGTCCACCCGTCATATCATCAGTTGAATCGGGATAGCCATGGTTTGGATATTCCTCTGTTTTTGTAAAAGGCATTGGTCCCCATTTAGAATCAATTCCATGAATCATGTCTTCTACATTACCAGAGGTGTGTGGAATTAAAATTACATCAAATCGTTTTTTTAAATTACCTTTCTTTAAATCATCTTTATCTATTGATAGATAGGGTATTTTTCTATTCTCAAACGTAAATCTAGCCCAACCTTCTGCTTGTGTATTGTACCAAGTGTGGTAAATCGCTATTCTAGGCAACGTAACTTTACGTGAGGTAAAATTTTTAGAGTGCATTTTTGTTTTAGCAACATCAAGTCCTAAATTAGTAATAACATCAATCGTTTTTTTGTTTACCCCACTTATTACAATACTTCCTGTTGCAAAATTATTTGTATTCGTTTTAAAAGGTTTGGTAGCAATATCAATCTTAATTTTTTTACTTGAACTTGCTATTTTATATAACATTGGTAGCACTTCATTTTGAGCCTTATAATTAATCACAATATTTTTTCCAGAACCAGAGGATACTCCAATATTGGAAACATCTTTATTAATTAACTCTAAATTTTCTTTAGAAAATTTATCAGGTTTAGAAACCACTTTTACATCCACTCCATACATTAACCCATAAGTCCAAGCAATATCATCATAAGGATTGTGTTTAGCTTTCTTTGGATACTTTTGTTTAGACAACAATGCATCAGCAAAGCCACTGTATGGTTGATCTAAAAGAACAACATATTCTCCTTTATTAATACCTTTGGTTCTTTTATGTACTTCAATTCCCTGAACTCTAAGTTGATTAATTAAATAAGCGGTCATATTAGGATCACGCTGGTTTTTATTAATTACATAGGCGAAATTTCCTCCTTGTTTCCATTTATTGATATTATTTAATCCTTTCTGATAAAAATTTTCAAGTAATTGATTGCCATTATTAGCAGCATAAGTCAATGACGCAAAAACTCCAGACTGCATATAATTAATATTATTTCTTGATGACCAAAGCACTTTTTTGGTTGGTGGAGAGGGTCTGTACCATTGTCTAGAATGTGCGGTTTCACCTGCATATTTTCTATTTCCTAAATCTCTTAAAAAAGTATTTGCACCCGCATTTCCATATGTTTCGTAAAATCTTCCAGTACTGTTATGATTATTTCCCACCCAAACTGCATAACCTGGCCACCATCCATTATAAAATGCCCATGTAAAAACACCAGGAAGTCCATCAGCAGTAACTTGAGTAAGATCATGATTTGCCATTACTTGCCACTCACCAATTGTAATAGGATCTACATAAGTATTATAAGGGCCAGTTCCTGTAGAAATATATAACAATGGAACTGATTCGTGCAAATCTAACATTGATATTGGGTGGTATTCATAATACACCTCAAAAATAGCTTTAGTTAACGATTGAGAAACTTGCAATCCGTCTCTATTATTATCATGAAAAACATATTTACCCCAATAAGGCGGTGAACTTCTTAATCCATCATCATATACTTTTTTCTTCTTCGTATATCTATAATACCAATCAACTTGTTTATCTCTTCCGTCTGGTTCTGAAAGTGGGTTGATTAAAGTAATTACATTTTTTCTAATATTTTTCATAGCCTTGCTTTCTTCAGCAAGCATTCTAAATACCAATTCCATGAGCATTTCTGGAGAACCCATTTCTGTAGAATGTAGACCTCCGTTTAAGTAGTACATAGGTTTTGTACTAGAAATTAGAGATTCAACATTATTTTTATCAATATTTCTAGGATCGGAAAGGATGGCTAAATTCTTTTTATGTTGTTCAATATTCTTTAAATTTTCTGGGCTTGAAATTAGCAATAAATGAATTGGCCTTCCCTCTTCTGATTTTCTAAGAGTAATCATTTTCATTCTATCAGATTTAGAAGCTAACAACTTATAATAGCTAAATATATCTTTCGTATGATGCATGATTCCTGGTGCGCCGATAATAGTTCCAAAATGTTTTAGAGGAGATGGTAAAGTTGTTGAAGCTGGAAATGTTTTTAATGTCTTTGGTAAAAAACGCTCATCAGTTGTATGCTTTTTAATTAAATCCGCATATGTTTTGTCCAAGTTTTGTCCATGAACATGATAAGAGAAAAGAAGAAAAAGCATTAGTGTTTTTGGGAAGTTTTTGAATTGTGCCATCGAAATTTGATTTTATATATTGTAGACTAATTAGCATAGTTACAACATATTAACGAATTCTAAAAACAAACCCTACAAGAAAATTCATGTACTGGATTCAACTAAATTATGTTTAGCTCATTCCACCATCAACAGATAATGTTTGTCCGGTTATATAAGAACTCATGTCAGAAGCTAAAAATACACACGCATTTGCAATATCATCTGGAGAACCTCCACGTTTTAAAGGAATAGCATCTCGCCAACCTTGAACAGTTGCTTCATCTAATTTTCCTGTCATTTCTGTTTCAATAAAACCTGGTGCGATTACGTTAGATCTAATATTACGAGAACCTAATTCTAATGCAACAGATTTAGAGAAACCAATAATTCCTGCTTTAGAAGCTGCATAATTTGCTTGTCCGGCATTTCCTTTTAATCCAACAACTGAACTCATATTAATAATAGAACCTTTACGTTGTTTCATCATCGGGCGAATTACCGCTTTTGTTAAGTTGAAAACAGATTTTAAGTTAATTTCAATAACTTTATCAAAATCATCTTCAGAAATACGCATCAACAAATTGTCTTTTGTAATTCCGGCATTGTTTACTAAAACATCGATTGAACCAAATTCTTTTAAAACATCAGCAGCCAATTCTTGAGCAGCATCAAAAATTGCAGCATTAGATTGATATCCTTTTGCGTTTACGCCTAATTCTTTTAATTCATTTTCTAAAGTGATTGCAGCATCCACAGATGAACTGTATGTAAAAGCAACATTTGCTCCTTGTTGTGCAAACATCACTGCAATTCCTCTTCCAATTCCTCTTGTTGCACCCGTAATTATGGCTGTTTTATTTTCTAGTAGTTTCATTCTTTTAAATTGATTTTTCTAAATTCAAATATATAAAAAAGAAATGGAGCCAAATATATGGTAGCAAAATAAATTTTCTCTAGAATTTAATAATAAATCCTGATAGTTCAGTATTTTTACACCAATGAATACAAAGCAACAAAAATACGTTACTACTTGGCTGTATAGTGGTTTGATTTTAATTGCCTTTATGGTAATTATTGGCGGCATAACTCGTTTAACACAATCGGGTTTATCGATGGTGGAATGGAAATTAATTGGTGGAACAATTCCGCCTTTAAACGATGTTGAATGGCAAGAAGCGTTTACAAAATACCAACAATTCCCAGAATACCAGAAGATTAATAAAGGAATGAATTTGTCTGAATTTAAGATAATTTATTTTTGGGAATATTTACACAGAATGTTAGGTAGATTAATCGGGCTTGTTTTTATCATTCCGTTTGTATTTTTCTGGTTAAAAAAATGGTTTAATCCAACGCAAAAAAAGCAATTATTATTACTTCTGTTTCTTGGAGCATTTCAAGGTTTTTTAGGTTGGTTTATGGTAAAAAGTGGTTTGGTTGATAGACCGCATGTAAGTCATTTTAGACTGGCAATTCATTTACTCGCTGCTTTCGGACTGATGTGTTATATTTATTGGCTGATTTTGAGTTTTAATTCCGTCACTAAAAAAGAAAATAAATCAATACACAAGTTAAGTAAATGGTTTATTGGTTTACTGATTGTACAGATTATTTATGGTGCTTTTGTAGCTGGATTAAAAGCAGGATATTTTTTAGATATTAATGACAACGTTCTAAAACAAATTGCTGGTTATAATTTTAGAAATACAAATGATTTTGATTTGTTATATAATGCACTAGATATACAAGCATTTCATAGAATATTTGCTTGGGTTGTTTTTATTATTGCAGTAATTATTTACAAAAAATCTAGAAACACAAACTTAAAAACCAATGGTACTATTTTAATTGGATTGGTTTTATTTCAAATATCATTAGGAATCGCAACATTATTGTTACGAGTGCACATTCACACTGCTGTAATACATCAGTTAGTTGCCATATTTGTATTGTTGTATGCAGTTCGACTAAATTATTTAACAGGAAAAATAAGTGCATAAAAAAAGTCCGTAGTTAATTAACTACGGACTTTTTAGTGTATTATATTTTACTTATTTTTTCAAAACTCTAGCAATCATTTCTCCAATTTTCGCTGGAGATTCAACAACGTGAATTCCGTTTTCAGCTAAAATTTTCATTTTTGCTTGCGCTGTATCATCATCACCACCAACAATTGCGCCAGCATGTCCCATTGTTCTTCCTGCAGGAGCAGTTTGTCCAGCGATAAAACCTACAACTGGTTTTCTGTTTCCATCAGCTTTAATCCATCTAGCAGCATCAGCTTCTAAATTCCCACCAATTTCTCCAATCATAACAATTGCTTCAGTTTCATCATCATTCATTAATAATTCAACCGCTTCTTTAGTTGTTGTTCCAATAATTGGATCGCCACCAATACCAATTGCTGTAGTAATTCCGTAACCTTGTTTTACAACTTGATCTGCTGCTTCATACGTTAATGTTCCAGATTTAGAAACAATCCCTACGTTTCCTTTCTTAAAAATAAATCCAGGCATAATTCCAACTTTCGCTTCATCTGGAGTAATAACTCCTGGACAATTAGGTCCAACCAATGTGCAATCTTTAGAATCGATGTAACTTTTAACTTTTACCATATCAGCAGTAGGAATTCCTTCAGTAATACAGATAATTACTTTAATACCGGCATCTGTTGATTCCATTATTGCATCTGCAGCAAAAGCTGGTGGCACAAAAATAATTGAAGTATCTGCTCCAACTTGTTTAACCGAATCTGCAACCGTATTAAAAACAGGTTTTCCCAAATGTTCTTGACCTCCTTTTCCGGGAGTTACACCACCAACTACATTCGTTCCGTAATCAATCATTTGACCCGCATGAAAAGTGCCTTCACTTCCTGTAAAACCTTGTACTATAATTTTTGAATCTTTATTTACTAAAACACTCATTATTTATCTTCTTGAATTAAGCTACAAAAATAGTTGTTTATTACTTATTTGTACCCTTTTTATTTATTTTTTTGTTCCTTTAAAATCTGCTTTATTCCAGCCAATTCTTTTAACTTTTCTCTTGATTCTGAAACAGGTGTTCCAAAATATGTTTTTCCACCTTTTACAGATTTTGTGACTCCAGTTTGACCAAGAATGATGGCTTTTTCTCCAATTGTAATTCCACTACTCACGCCTACTTGTCCCCAAATGGTTACTTCATTTTCAACAATCACACAGCCTGCAATACCAGTTTGTGAAGCTATTAAACATTTTTTTCCAATAACTGTATCATGGCCAATATGCACTTGATTGTCAATTTTAGTGCCTTTTCCAATTGTTGTATCACCTGTAACTCCTCTGTCAATAGTGCAAGAAGCACCTAAATCTACGTAATCTTCTAAAACAACTCTTCCTCCAGAAATCAATTTATCAAAACCGCTAGGTCTGTTTTTATAATAAAATGCATCAGCACCTATAACTGTATTTGCATGAATGGTAATATTGTCTCCTAAAATACAACTATCATAGATACTAACATTTGGGTGAATAATACAGTTTTTTCCAATTCGAACGTTATTTCCAATAAATACATGAGGCTGAACAATTGTGTTTTTTCCAATAATTGCAGATTCTGCAATACTCTCTTTAGACGATATAAATGGATTAAAATATTTTGTTAGTGTATTAAAATCTCTAAAAGGATCATCAGAAATCAACAATGTTTTCCCTTCAGGACAATCTACTTTTTTATTGATTAAAATAGTTGTAGCTTTTGATTTTAATGCTTTATCATAATATTTTGGATGATCTACAAAAACAATATCTCCTGTTTCTACCACATGAATTTCATTAATTCCAGAAATTAAAAAATTAGCATCACCAACAAAATCAATTTTTAATAAATCAGCAATATCTTGTAATGTTTGTACTTGACTAAATTTCATAAAACAACTTTATTTTTTTTTACCATAAATAACTACTCTAGCAAAAAACACATACATAAAAGGGATTTTAGAAAAGAATACATCTAAGTTATAGCCCAATTTATTTAACCAGTTATTGTAATTTTTATCTCCAAATATTTTCAATGATAGAAATCCAAAAGCAACACTAAAAAAGTCCATAAAATAATGATCAAAAGTGAATTTCTTTTTGATGGTTTTAAAATCTTTTGATACGAGCGCATGCTCATCTGGTGTTCTTTCTTGCGGATTGGATTTTCTGTATATTTTATACAAAGGATTCATGTTTAGAGGTTCTAAAAAAATAATAACACCATTTGGTTTTAATACTCTATGTACATGATGCAACGTTTTTTCTATATCTAAATGATGCAAAATTGCGCCTCCAATCACTACATCAAAAGATTCGTCTTCAAAAATTAAATTATTGGCGTCCATTAAAATAAATTCTGTATCAAAAGAAACATCTTTAGCATGGTCTATTCCACTTTGTAATTCTGCTTCTGAAATATTGATACATGTCAATTTTTTAGGAACTACTTTTCCTTTTATCCAATCTGACCAAACGTAAGATCCAAGTTCCAAAACTTTTTTTCCTGCAGCATGTTGAATAACACTTTCTAAAACTTTCTTTTCTCGCTTGTAGGAATAAAAAAAAGCGTGCCTCCTTAGTTTCTTTATCTTTCTTCTGTCAAGTTTACCCTCGTTCCAGTATTCTCTCTCGGTCTGATTTATTTCTTCTCTTGACTTTTCCACACGACTTACTCTTTAACGCGTTCTTGATACGTTCCTTTCGCAGTTTCTATTTTAACTTTATCTCCCTCATTAATAAATAAAGGAACATTTACTGTGGCACCAGATTCAACAATTGCAGGTTTTGTTGCGTTAGTTGCTGTATTTCCTTTCAGTCCAGGTTCAGTTTTAACGATTTCCAATATGACACTTTGTGGCATATCAACAGACAAAGGCATATTGTCCTCTGAATTAATAACAATGGTTACTACTTCTCCTTCTTTTAACAAGCCAGGATTATCTAACACAGATTGTTGCAAAGCTATTTGGTTATAATCTTGCGTATTCATAAAGTTATATAAATCACCATCTGAATATAAATATTGAAACTTTTGTGTTTCAACCCGAACATCTTCTATTTTTCTTCCAGCAGGAAAAGTATTGTCAATAACTTTTCCACTTGTTACACTTTTTAATTTTGTTCTTACAAAAGCAGGTCCTTTCCCTGGTTTTACATGTAAGAATTCTATTACTTTATAAATATCGTTATTGTATTTAATACAAAGTCCGTTTCTAATATCTGATGTAGTTGCCATATTTTTTCTAATTTCTTATAAATACTATTATCCTCCCATATATCCTTTCATAATTCCTCTTTGTGAATTACGAATAAATAGTGTGATTTCATCTCTTTCTGGAGTTGCCTCCATTTCTGCTTCAATAATTTCTAAAGCCTGAGTGTTGTTGTAATTTTTTTGATATAAGGTTCTGTAAATATCTTGAATCTCTTTTATTTTTGAAGATGTAAATCCTCTTCTCCGCAATCCAATAGAGTTAATTCCAACATAGGATAAAGGCTCTTTCGCTGCTTTTGTATATGGAGGCACATCTTTTCTGACAAGAGATCCACCAGAAATCATTGCATGATCTCCTATATGAATAAATTGATGTACAGCAGCCAATCCCCCTATAATTGCATATTTACCAATAATTACATGCCCACCAAGAGCAACACCATTCACAACAATCGAATAATCGCCAATCTCACAATCATGTGCAATATGTGAAGTAGCCATAATTAAGCAATTGCTACCAATCACTGTTTTTCCAGAAGCATTAGTCCCTCTGTTAATTGTAACACATTCTCTAATGGTTGTATTATCACCTATAATAGTAAGAGAGTCTTCTCCTTCAAATTTTAAATCTTGTGGGATTGCAGATATTACTGCTCCAGGAAAAATTCTACAATTTTTACCAATACGAGCTCCTTCCATAATCGTTACATTAGAGCCAATCCAAGTTCCCGAACCGATAATTACATCGTTGTTAATGGTTGTAAAGGGTTCAACTACTACATTTCTTGCAACTTTTGCTTGAGGATGTATATATGCTAAAGGTTGATTCATAATTGATTATTTTTTTGCAATTTGCGCCATTAATTCTGCTTCAACAACTACTTTCTCATTTGCATATCCGTAGGATTGCATATGGCAAATTCCTCTTCGTATTGGAGAAATTAATTCACACTTAAACGTCAGTGTGTCTCCTGGAAATACTTTTTGCTTAAACTTTACATTGTCCATTTTCATAAAATACGTTAAGTAATTTTCTGGATCAGGAACTGTACTTAATACTAATATTCCACCACATTGCGCCATCGCTTCTACTTGTAAAACCCCTGGCATCACAGGTTCTCCTGGAAAATGACCTACGAAATAAGGTTCATTCATCGTAACATTTTTCATTCCAACAACATGTGTTGCCGATAATTCAATAATTTTATCAATGAGTAAAAAAGGAGGTCTGTGAGGTAAAACATCCATAATCTGGCGAATATCCATCAATGGAGGATTTGATAAGTCATAGCTTGGTACTTTATTTCTTTTTTCTGTTTTTATAATTTTTGCTAATTTTTTAGCAAACTGTGTATTTACTAGATGCCCCGGCTTATTGGCAATTACTTTTCCTTTAATTCGCACTCCAGTTAAAGCCAAATCTCCAATAACATCTAATAATTTATGTCTGGCAGCTTCATTTGCCCAATGTAACGTTAAGTTGTCCAAGATACCGTTTGGTTTTACGGCTATATTTTCTTTTTTAAAAGCTTTTTTTAGCTTATTCATTGTGTTATCAGATAATTCTTTATCTACATATACAATGGCATTATTTAAATCTCCTCCTTTAATTAAGTCATTTTCTAATAACATCTCTATTTCGTGTAAAAAGCTGAATGTTCTTGCCGCAGATATTTCTTCTTTAAAGTTTGTTATTGTATCTAATGTGGCATTTTGAGTGCCTAAAATCATGGTGCCAAAATCTACCATAGTTGTTATTTGGTATTCATCAGCTGGCATTAAAATAATTTCACTTCCAGTAGCTTCATCTTTATATGAAATTACGTCTTTAACAACATATTCATTTATTTCTGCATTTTGTTCTTCTATTCCTCCTTTTTCTAGAGCCTCTATAAAGAACTTCGAAGATCCATCCATAATTGGAGGTTCTGCAGCATCAATTTCTATAATAAGGTTGTCTATTTCTAGCCCAACTGCAGCTGCTAAAACGTGCTCTGAAGTTTGAATTTGAACGCCATTTTTCTCAAGAGTTGTTCCTCTTTGTGTATTTACCACAAATTCAGCTTTAGCCTCAATCATTGGACTTCCTTCTAAATCGACACGTACAAATGCATATCCATGATTTATAGCTGCTGGCTTAAATGTTATGTTTACAGAATTTCCTGTATGCAATCCTACACCAGATAAACTCACTTCTTTTTGTATTGTTTTTTGCTTACTCATTCTTTTTTACTTTGAGTATTTATATTTTTTTCTAATGCGTTTAGAGTTATTGCCATTTTTGGCAATTTCTTAAAGTATGCATATGATTTATTAAAATCTATATGAGAAAAAGCTGGAGTTCCCTTAATAGTTACGTTGCTTTTTATATTTTTAGAAACACCACTTTGAGCACCAATTTTCACATTATCTCCAATAACTAAATGCCCACTGATTCCTACTTGACCACCTATCATACAATTTTTTCCAATTTTTGACGAGCCGGCAACTCCGGTTTGAGCAGCAATCACAGTATTTTCTCCAACTTCAACATTGTGAGCAATTTGTATTTGGTTATCTAATTTAACTCCTCTTCTAATAATTGTGGATCCTAAAGTAGCTCTATCAATACTTGTTGCAGCACCAATATCTACATGGTCTTCAATAATAACATTCCCTATTTGTGGAATCTTGCTATAAATACCATCTTTATTTGGTGCAAATCCAAAACCATCAGAACCAATAATTACACCTGCATGCAACACACAATTATTTCCGATAACAGTTTCTGAATGGATTTTTACACCAGCAAATAACACACAGTTATCTCCAATAGTAACATTGTCTCCAATATAAACATTCGGATATACTTTTACCCCATCTCCTAAAACAACATTATCGCCAACAAAAGAAAAGGCACCAACATATTCGTTTTTGCCAATTTTTGCTGATTCTGAAATATAATGTGGCTGTTCTCTGCCTTTTTTATTGTTCTTTACTTCATTATAAAACTCTAATAATTTGGTAAATGAACCATAGGCATCATCAACCTTAATCAAGGTTGTTGTTACTTCTTTTTCTAACACAAAACTTTTATTTACAATAGCAACCGATGCTTCTGTAGTGTATATATAAGAATTGTATTTTGGGTTAGATAAAAAAGTAAGACTTCCTTTTTCTCCTTCTTCTATTTTAGAAAGTTTAGAAACCTCTTCGTTCGGGTTTCCGATAATATCTCCTTCCAAAATTTCTGCTATTTGTTGCGCTGTAAATTTCATTAAGTGCAAAAGTATGAAAAAACTTAGGAATTGTCTAATATCATTTTCTTAGGATAACAGAGATAATATTTTTTTACTGGTTTTGTTAAAGCTAGCAAATTAAGTTGATCTGATGCTGATACAATGTCTTTTATTTCTCCATTTTTATAGAGCATTTTAATTGGCTTGTCAGTATTATAGGCTTGGTTAGAAATTTTACCTTCAAAAACAAAATAATGCAATAGAGTTTTGTTTAAGTCAATTGTACTTAATAAATGTTTTTCTCGCGTAGTTATTTCTGATTGCTTAAATGGTTTGTCTTGAATTTCTATTCGTAATAAATTACGGTTTATAATCATTTGTGATAATTTTGACAGCACAATATCAGAATGGTTAGTCCACTCTTTTATTGCTGATAATACATCATAATCATCTAAATTGGAAAAAAAACGCAATGTTTCATCAGTAAAATTAGTCTCAGAAACTTGATGGTATAAAAAGTAACGCAAGGCTTTTGTTGCTGGTACATCAATATTTGATGCTGCCAATTCTTTTGCTCTCAGTAAAACTTTTACCAACATGTTTTCGGCAATTAAGCCTGTTTTATGCAAATACACTTGCCAATACATTAACCTGCGTGCTAATAAAAATTTTTCTACAGAATAAATTCCTTTCCACTCAATGACTAGCTCATCATCAATTACAGTCATCATTGCTATTAAACGCTCTGAGCCAATGTTTCCTTCTGCAACTCCAGTATAAAAACTATCTCTTTTTAAATAATCTAATCTATCAATATCTAATTGACTAGAAATTAATTGATGGCAAAATTTTCTATGATATTTGCCTTCAAAAATACTGATAGCCAAGTCGAGTTTTCCATCAAACTGTTCATTTAAGGATTTCATAAATTTTAAAGAAATTTCTTCGTGGCTAATACCTTCAACAATACTGTTCTCTAGTGCATGAGAAAAAGCTCCATGTCCAATATCGTGTAATAAAATAGCAATGTATAGCGCATTTTTTTCATTCTCAGAAATCTCAATTCCTTTAAATTTTAGAATTCGTACCGCTTTTTGCATCAAATGCATGCATCCAATTGCGTGATGAAAACGTGTATGATTAGCGCCGGGATATACCAAATTAGAAAATCCCATTTGAGTAATACGTCGCAACCGTTGAAAATAAGGGTGCTCAATAATATCAAAAATTAAACTACTCGGTATCGTAATAAAACCATAAACGGGATCGTTAAATATTTTAAGTTTGTTTTTTTCCAACAGTCTTTGATTAAATGCAAGCAAATATAAGAAAGTTTTAAACCAAAAGTTTTAAAGTAGAAAGTTTTTAGATACATTCGCAATAGAGCAAAAACAATAAAATAAATTATGAGAAAAATAGAAATTTTATGGGTTGATGATGAAATTGATTTGTTAAAACCTCATATTTTATTTTTAAAAAAAAAGAATTATAGCATCACAAAATGTACCAATGGCGCTGATGCTATTGACTTTGTTGATGAAACTAATTTTGACATTGTTTTTTTAGATGAGAATATGCCTGGAATTACTGGACTAGAAACTTTGTCTGAAATAAAACAAAAACAGGCAAATCTTCCAGTAGTGATGATTACCAAAAGTGAAGAAGAGTATATTATGGAAGAAGCTATTGGCTCTAAAATTGCTGATTACCTTATCAAACCTGTAAATCCGAATCAAATATTATTGAGTTTAAAGAAGAACTTAAACCATTCTAAATTAATTTCTGAAAAAACAACTTCTAACTATCAACAAGAGTTTAGAAAAATTGCCATGGATTTGGCCATGGTGAATTCTTATGAGGAATGGATTGAGCTTTATAAAAAATTGGTTCACTGGGAATTAGAGTTAGAAAACATTGATGATGTTGGAATGTTAAGTATTTTAGAAAGTCAGAAAAATGAAGCCAATACATTGTTTTTTAAATTTATCAAAAAAAATTACGAAGACTTTTTAACGTCTGATAATAAGCCAATTTTTTCACATACATTGTTAAAAGATGTGGTATTTCCTGAATTAAAAACTTCAGAAAACGGAACCTTATTGATTGTTATTGACAATTTAAGATTAGATCAGTTCAGAATTTTAGAGCCTTATATAAACAATTATTTTAAGAAAGATAAAGAGCATTTGTTTTTTAGTATTTTACCCACAGCAACTCAATATTCGAGAAATGCTATATTCTCAGGATTAATGCCTTCAGAAATGGAAAAAATGCATCCAAATTTTTGGAAAAACGATATTGATGAAGGTGGAAAAAACCTATATGAAAACGACTTTTTATTAGCACAAATTAAACGGCTAAATTTACCCATAAAACATGAGTATTATAAGATTACCAATCTCAGAAATGGTAAAGAATTATCAGATAATTACAATGCAACTAAACAAAACGATTTAACTGTTATTGTGTATAATTTTGTTGATATAATTTCTCATGCCAAAACAGAAATGGAAGTCATCAAAGAATTGGCTGGAGATGACAAAGCATATCGATCGTTAACAGAAAGTTGGTTTCGAAATTCTCCTTTATTAGAAATTATTCAGAAAGCACAGAAATTAGGACAGAAATTAATCATCACAACAGATCACGGAACCATAAATTGTAAAAATCCCACTAAAGTAATTGGTGATAAAAATGCGAGTTCAAATTTACGGTACAAAACTGGTAGAAGTTTAAGTTATAATGAAAAGGATGTCTATGCCGTTCGTAATCCGAAAGATATTTTCTTGCCAACATCAGCTATGAATAGTTCATTTATTTTTGCTAAAGAAGATTTATTTTTGGCATATCAGAACAATTATAATCATTATGTAAAGTATTATAAAAACACCTACCAACACGGTGGAATTTCTTTAGAAGAGATGATTATTCCGTGTGGGGTTTATGAGGCAAAATAAATTTTTATTTTAATGAATGTAAACTACTCAACACAAAACTTAAATCAAATTGCTAAAGAAATCATTGCAACATCAAAAAGTAAAACGATACTTTTTTACGGAGAAATGGGAGTAGGTAAAACAACGTTAATCAAAGAAATTTGTAAAGAACTAGGCATTGAAGATGTTGTTAGTTCCCCTACTTTTTCGTTGGTAAACGAATATCTTACAACAAATGCAAAGATTGTATATCATTTTGATTTCTACAGAATAGAAGACGAAAATGAAGCGTATGACATTGGTGTAGAAGATTATTTTTACTCAGACGCTTGGTGTTTCATTGAATGGCCTCAGAATATTATAAATTTACTACCTTTAGACGCCACCGAAGTCTATATACATAAATTAGAAAATGGCAACCGAAATATCCAACTAAAAAATAAGTTATGAGCCAACATTCTCCATTTAGCAAAGAAGAATTGATTCCGCAAGAAGAAATGCTTGAAATCAAAAAGCAAAAAGGAGAACTCTACATCGGGTTGCCAAAAGAAACTCATTTTGAAGAAAAACGTGTGTGTTTAACTCCAGATGCCGTTGCAGCATTAACTGCTCATGGCCATAAAATTGTTATAGAAACTGGTGCTGGAGAAGCCGCTAACTTTAGTGACAAAGAGTATGCAGATGCTGGCGCAAAAGTGTCATACAATACCAAAGAAGCCTTTGGATGTACAATTGTACTAAAAGTGGCACCTCCAACATTAGATGAAATTAAATTAATCAATCCTCAAAGTATTTTACTTTCTGCGCTACAATTAAAAACACAAACAAAAAAGTATTTTGAAAATCTTGCTGAAAAAAGAATTACTGCTGTTGCTTTTGATTATATAAAAGATGAACATGGTGTGTATCCGATTGTAAAATCCCTGAGTGAAATTGCAGGTACTGCTTCTATTCTTATTGCTGCCGAACTATTGAGTAATAGCAATAAAGGAAATGGTTTACTAATGGGAAATATTGGAGGTGTACCACCAACAGATATAGTGATTTTAGGAGCAGGTACAGTTGCTGAGTTTGCTGCTAGATCTGCTATAGGACTGGGAGCTCGGGTTAAAGTCTTTGATAATTCAATTACAAAACTAAGAAAATTGCAACATTGCTTACAGTCACCAATTTACACCTCTACCATACAACCAAAAACCTTGTTAAAAGCATTGATGCGTTGTGATGTAGTTATTGGAGCTATAAGAGGTAAAAATCGATCACCAATTATAGTTACTGAATCAATGATAGAGCAAATGAAAGATGGTGCTGTAATTGTTGATGTAAGTATTGACCGTGGCGGGTGTATTGAAACTTCTAAAGTAACTACACATAGTAATCCAACTTTTGATGCTTATGGAGTTACACATTATTGTGTACCTAACATTCCATCAAGATATGCTAGAACTGCCTCATTATCAATAAGTAATATTTTCACTCCTTATCTTTTAAATATTGCAGAAGAAGGCGGTTTTGAAAATTCTGCAAGATTTGATAGGAGTTTACGAAAAGGTTTGTATCTTTATCATGGTGTCTTAACAAGTAAAACTGTGGCAGATTGGTTTGATTTGCCGTTCAGAGATATTAATTTATTAATAATTTAATTGTTGTAAAAGAAAAAAATACATTAAAATAAAATTTTCATTTCCCTAAAATGAACCCTATGTTTCCCCTAAACAAAAACATGTTTCGACATGTGTTTTTATTATTTGTAGTATTGTTTTGTAGTAATTGGTCATCAAATTCACAAACAATTCTTGTTGATGACACTAGTTACAACCCTTCTCAATTAGCAAAACTTTTAGTTGCTAACTCATGTACTCAAATTTCTAATACGTCTATTTCTTCAAATAAATCTGTTGCATATTTTGATAAAAATAACGCTAACTTCCCTATTTCTGATGGAATTATAATTAGAAATGGAATCGCTACATACAGTCAAGGCTCATTTACAGACACTAATTTAAGCAGTCAAGTTTCTGAAAATGGAGATGCAGATTTACAAAAAATCAGCAATGATTCTGGTCAAAATTCAATTATTACTGATGTTGCCTATTTAGAATTCGATTTTACATCTCCTTCATCAAACTTTAACTTTAATTTTTTGTTTGCTTCCAATGAATATGGAGAATTCCAATGTGGTTTTAGTGATAGCTTTGCGTTTCTATTAACTGATTTAACAACAAATACAACTACAAATTTGGCTGTCATTCCGAATACAGAAACACCAATTTCAGTTAAAAACATAAGAGATACTCAATATAATACATCTTGTAGTTCTACAAACCCTCATTTATTCGGAGCACTCAATTCTATCGGAGATGCTACTGCTTTAAACATGAGAGGATACACAGTTATGATGAATGCTTCTGCAGATATCATTCCAAATAGATCGTATAGAATTAAACTTGTAATTGGTGATTATAACGATTCTGATTATGATTCTGCTATTTTTTTATCAGCAGGAAACTTTATTGCTCCATCAATTGATTTAGGAGAAGATACAGCTATTTGTGATAAAACATTGGTAGATACAGGGTTGAATAATAGCCTATATTCTCATACTTGGAAAAAAGACGGTGTACAAATCACAGGGGAGAATAATTCTTCTTTAACTATCAATTCTCCAGGAACATATGATGTTACTGCAACAAATACGAATGGTTGTGTATTGACTGATCAAATTGTGATTGAAGATATCCAAATAAATCCACCTGTTGATTTATTTTCATGTGACTTAAGTGGTGCAACAACATATAACTTGACATTAAATGATGAAAATGCTTTAGGCATAGATCCTGCTAAATATGAAGTTAATTATTATGCGTCATTAGCAGACATATCAAACAATATTACTATTCAAAAAAGTCAAGCACAGAATTATCAAAGTCAAGGAAATCAAACAATTTATTTAAAATTAAAAAACAAGATTACAAATAAATTATGTACTATTATTTCAAGCTTTACATTAAAATTTGTTACTATAATTGCAACAAAACCAAATGATATAGAAATTTGTGATATTAATGAAAGTATAAATATTCCTACTATTGTTGAAAGTCAAATATTAAATGGACAAAACCCAAATAATCTTTTTTGTACATATTTTACTTCCTTAAGCAATGCAGAAAATAATGCGAATCCGATTACTACACCAAATGAATATACTATTACCAACAGTAATTCAACAAAAATTTGGGTTAGAATGAACAATGTCATGAACGATAATTGTTTTGATATTGTAGATTTTTCAATCATTACTAGACCAGCACCTCAAATTGATGAAATAGAAAATGTTATAGAATGTAATAGTTATATTTTACCAATTATTTCTAACGGTAACTATTATACTGAGCCAAACGGAAATGGAGATCTGTTGCAAGCAGGAGAGATTATTGAAAAAACAAGTACTTATTATATTTATAACAAAAATTCTTATGGATGTTCAAATGAGTCAAGTTTTTCAGTTACAATCGTAGAAAAGTATTCTATTCCTTTAGAGTATTGTGGAGAACTAATCATTCCAAGTCTTTCTTTTGGAAAGTTTTTTACTGCACCAAATGGTCCCAACGGAAACGGTACTGAAATTCAAAGTGGAACGGCAATAAACTCTAGTCAAACAATCTATTTTTATTCATCAAAAAACGGAATATTGTGTGTAGAAAAAGCTTTTCCAATTACCATATTTCCAATTCCAGAAATAGACAAACCTTCTCATGTGTTAACTTGTGAGAGCTATACATTACCAGCTTTAACAAACGGAAACTACAACACACGCCATAATGGATTAGGAACTGTATTATATGCTGGTGATGTAATTACATCTTCACAAAACTTATATGTATTTAGTGACAACGGAAATTGTATCAATCAGAGTCCATTTAGTGTAACAATTGTAAAAGACGATTTTGAAGATATTACTGCTTGCAGTACTTACACATTACCTTCATTGGTATATGCAAATTATTATACCAAGCCTTTTGGTGATGGAAGCTTAATTCCTCAAGGAACTACATTAACAACCTCACAAACGGTTTATGTTTATGTAAACGACAGTTGTACAAACACCATGTCTTTTGATGTTATAATATTATCACCTCCAAATGTGGATGAATTAAATGACTTTACACGATGCATAAATGATCCTTTAGAATTACCTGTTCTTACAGATGGTGAATACTTCACAGAGTCAAACAGATTAGGAACTCAATTATATCCTGGTGCAATTATTTATAATTCACAAACAATTTACATCAACAGTAAAGGCTCTCTTTGTTCTAATGAAAGTAGTTTTGAAGTTGACATCCGTCCGATACCGTTGGTTGACAATTTAAGCAATATTACAAGTTGTGACTCATACGTGTTGCCCGAACTAACAAATGGAGAATACTATACAGAATCTGGTGGAAACGGAACACAACTAAACGCTGGAGATAATATAAGTAGTAAACAAAAAATCTATATTTATAATAATTATTCTGATTTGAATGCCTGTACTAGTGAAACATTTTTTACTGTAGATATATTGGGAATTAATGTAGATGCACCAACTGATGTTATTGCTTGTGATAGTTATGAATTACCTGAGCTTACAGAAGGAAATTACTTTACAGAAGCCAAAGGAAATGGAACTTTATTAAATGCTGGAGACATCATAACAACCAATCAAAAAATATATGTATATGGACAAAACGGAAAACGTTTTTTCTGTGATGATGAAAACGAGTTTACTGTTACAATTACAACCTCCCCCAGTTTACCTGTATTTCCTGATATAGAAAAATGTGGAAGTTACACACTACCTTCATTCAGGTTAACAGGAACTTCAGTATCTTTTTATAGAAAACCAAATCGTGAAGATAAAATAGAAAACTCAGCCTATACTTTTGATGAACCTGGTACTTATACCGTTTATATAAGTGCAACATCTCTTGATAATCCAAATTGTACTGATGAAAAACAGTTTCAAATTACAATTAACCCTTTATTAGATTTGTACATTGATGGTGGTATTGTTTGTGTAAATGCAGATACTGGAAAAACCACAAAATCAACAGTACTTAGTTCTGGATTAGATTCACTTACCTATAAAGTGAATTGGTATTTTGAAGGAGTTTTAATGGGTACTGGTTCAAATTTTACTGCTGATAAAGAAGGAACATATACTGTACAAACAACAAAATTAACACCAGATATTGGTACTGATTGTAATTACAATCCTACACAGGTAGAAGTGATTGCTTCTAGCCCTAAACCTGAAATTGTTTTTATTAGCGATGCCTTTTCTGAAAACACGAGTATACGTGTAGATTTTATTGAAGAAGGACTTGGAAGTTATGAATATCAATTAGACAATGGAGAATTTCAAAGCAGCAATGAATTCACTAACATTAATCGTGGAATTCATACGGTAACTATCAGAGATATTACCTTATGTGGTGACTCAACAATACAATTTACAGCATTAGATCATCCTAAATTTTTTAGTCCAAACAATGACGGAAAGAATGAGACCTGGAATATTCCACATATAAAAGATCAGGCAAGTGCTGTAATTTATATTTATGACAGATACGGAATATTAATGTCCAAAATTTCACCAGGTGGTGAAGGATGGGATGGATTCTATAACGGTAAGCCTTTGCCCTCTTCAGATTATTGGTTTAAAGTACATTTGTCATTTAATGGCATTCCTACAATGTTTCAAGGAAGTTTTTCTTTATTAAGATAAATTAAAAAAAAACTCTTATTTAAGAAAGCTCTCAAAAATAAGTGTAATTTTGTCGGCACTAAAATTATAAAAATGGATTTGCTAAAACGTGTAGGATATTACCTTATTGGGTTTTCTTTAGGAGCAGTTGTTGTATATTTTATTTGGCATAAAAAAGAAGTTACTTTTGATTATGGAATGGATGCCAGAACATTAAAAACAATTAGAATTAGAGAAAAAATATATTCTAAAGAAGCTCAATCTACTTTAGAAAAAAATAAGCTAGATACTCTTGCAATCAATTTTATACTAAAAAATGGTGATGTAAACTTTGGAAAAAGTAAGCAGCGTGAAAAACCTTGTGCCAAATACATGATTGAAGGTGAGTATAAAGAGAAACGAATTGATTTATGGGTTGTTCGGTGTGATTCTACATCAACCATTAAAAAGATTTATATCAAATAAATTAACAGCTCTTATATTTATCGTGTAAACCCTTACCATCAAGAATCATTGGAGTAATTTTAGTCAATCGTTTTAATTTAGTTGCGTCTCTTTTTGCTTCAGAAATATAATCTGCATATTCTCTCTTTTTAGATAAACTAAACGACTCAAATTTTTTTAAAAGAAGGTTATTTTCTGAAAAAGCTTTTTCAAGTAAATCATCTATTATTAACGGTTTCAAATTTCTTTTCGGTTTTATTACATTTCCTTTTTCTTGATTCTCTATCGCTTCTTGTATATATTCAATAATCAAATCTGCATCAATTTCTTTCAATGAAAAAAATCGCCATTGTCGCATTGCTGCTGTTTTTCCTTCTTGAGCATTTAGTAAAACTTTTTGAGTATCTTTTAAAGTTGCTCCTTGAAAAAACCACAATCCAACATGTTTTTTAAATGCAGATAATCCCACAATATTCTTTCCTTTATCAGAATATACTGGTGCTCCCCACTTAATAGTTTCTTTCATATTTGCTGATAATAAAATTTTTCTCAACAAGTTTAATTCAGCTTTCCAATGTTCCTTTCCATCAATGTATGTTTCAACTTCTTTCATTAGTAGATTATTATAGTTTAAAAATAGGAAAATAATAAATTTTAGATACCTTTTAAATCTTTTTTTTATAAATTGTTACACAAATTACAATCCTATGAAATACAATGCAGCTACTGTTAATGGATACATTGAACAACTCTCTGAAGAAAGAAAAGTAGTTATTCAAAAATTAAGGGCTATTTTGCTAAAAAACCTTCCCGAAGGGTTTTCAGAAGAAATCAATTATAATATGATTGGGTATGTTGTTCCTCATTCAATTTATCCCGATGGATATCATTGTGATAAAAAACTGCCATTGCCTTTTATAAATATCGCTTCTCAAAAAAACTTTGTAGCATTATATCATATGGGAATGTATGCGAAACCAGAATTATTAGCATGGTTTACTTCTGAGTATCCGAAACATTGCAAACGTAAATTAGATATTGGCAAAAGTTGTATCCGGTTTAAAAAAACGGATGAAATACCCTATAAACTTATAGAACATTTTGTGCAAAAAATGACTCCCAAAGAATGGATTTCGATCTATGAATCTGTCCTTAAAAAATAATTATTCTATTTTTTTAGAATGATAACGCTCCGTTATTTTTTTAATACTTTTTATAGATTTTTGAATCCAATCTGCATACAAAGTTTCTTTTTCTTTTTTAGATAATTTCCAATCAATAGTTGAAGATCTAAGCTTCGAAGTGACATCTTGTAAAATAATTGCTGCAGCTACAGAAATATTCAAACTCTCTGTAAAGCCAACCATAGGTATTTTTAAATACCCGTCTGCTTGATTCATCGTAAATTCAGAAACACCTTCCTTCTCTACTCCAAATACAAACGCTGATTTTTTTGTGATATCAAATTCGTGTAATATGCAGGATTCGTTATGTGGTGTTGTTGCTATAATTTGATAACCGTCATTTCGCAGTGCGTCTAAACAATCTTGTGTATTTGTTGCAGATTGATTGTGTTTTTTAATATCCAACCACTTTTGTGAACCTTTTGCCACATGACGAGAAACTTTACTCGAATATTTATTCTGAATAATATGCACATCTTGTAGCCCGAAAACATCACAACTCCGTATGACTGCACTAGAATTATGTGGTTGAAAAATATCTTCTAAAACCACCGTAAAGTGTCGTGTTCTATTTTCTAAAACCTTTTGAAATGTTTCTTTGCGCTTATCCGTTACAAAATCCTCTAAATAATTTAAAAACTCAGTATCAATCATACAATTAAAATCCTTTTTACAAACATACTATAAAAATTCTGTCAGTTCGAGTGAATTATATTCATAAAATAATTTGTTATTCCAGACGTAATCGATAAATTTAATTTGAGATTCCTCCGTTACAGTCGGAATGACATTAGATTTGTCATTTCGAACGCAACAAAGTGAAGTTGAGAAATCTATATTATAAAACCTCTCGACTCCGCTCGAGGAGACAGCTCGTTTCTCATTCCCGTGAAGCTTGTGCTTAACTCGATTGAGTAACAGGAATCCATACAAAATAACCAATGCTTTTAAAAATCATATTTTAGCTTAAAATTTATGTTGGATGAAAAATTTAGTGGTATTAACTGGAGCTGGAATTAGTGCAGAAAGCGGACTTAAAACCTTTAGAGATACTGATGGACTGTGGGAAGGTCACGATATTATGGAAGTTGCTTCTCCGCAAGGTTTTTATAGAAATCCGGAATTGGTGTTTGATTTTTACAATCAACGTAGAAAACAATTGCAAACTGTACAACCTAATAAAGCACATTTAAATTTAAAAGAATTAGAAAAAAAATTTATTGTAAATATCATTACTCAAAATGTAGATGATTTGCATGAACGAGCTGGTAACTCAAACATCATTCATTTACATGGTGAATTATTAAAAGCACGAAGTACTTAAAACTCAAATTTAGTTTATGATTGGAAAACTGATTTAGTGTTGGGAGATTTGTGTGAAGAAAACTCACAATTAAGACCTGATATCATCTGGTTTGGAGAAGATGTTCCGTTATTAGAAAAAGCAGCAGAAATAACCTTACAAGCAGATTATTTGGCAATTATCGGAACTTCTATGCAAGTATATCCTGCAGCAAGTTTAATTAACTTTACAAAACCAGATGTGAAAATTTACTTTATTGATCCAAATCCATCAATAAAAAAGGGTGATTATTCTAACCTAACAATCATTCCAGAAATGGCAAGTCTAGGTACAGAAAAACTTCTTAAAATTTTAATAAAAAACTAAGTATTACTCCATTTGTAAATTGATAAGTGTAAAATAAGTAATGAAAAAAAATTACGATACTAAACGGTTAAAAAACTCAAATAGTTCTCCTTTAGAAATACTACTTCCTTTTTCTATCAAATCAAAGATTTCAATATTTCTTTCTCCAACATATAATTTTGATCCTGTAAAATAATCTACTGTATCATCTTTAGGATTTGATAATAACCACTCAAGCCCTTCTTTTTCTAATAAATTAATGTCTTTTGCTACGGTTACAAAAATTCGTTGAATATTTGCTGTATCACATTTAAACAAATTGACACTTTGTTTAGAAAAGTGTTCTAAATAGTCTGTCTTGGTAAGAACATCGTCCCAGACAACGTCACTAAAAACATTTATTTCGTCTTCTGCTAATGATGGATTTTCCTTTTTAATGACATTCCATTCTTTAACATCTATCTTTTGTGATGCTAAAAAATGTGCAAATTCTTCATGTAATGCTTCTAGTTGTTCTTTTGTTAATTGTCTATATTTCATGTAATCTATAAAAAAACCGTCCCAATTTTGGGACGGTTCAAATATCTGTATTTAAAATGACTTAGAAAGAATATCTCAATCCAAATTGCATTTGCCATCTAGACAATAAAGTAGAATTATATACAAATGTTTCTTTCAAGTTTGAATTAAATGTATAAGTTGGGGTTCCGGTTCCATCAACACTCACACCAATAGGTTGAACTGCATCAGGCTGTTGCACCAATCCCCAATCAGAATTAATCATATTTCCAACATTTAAAATATCAATGCTAAATTCGATTGAATTACCATTCTCTAATTTTAAATTTTGAAGAATTTTCATATCCAATTTCCCTCTCCATGGAGCTAATGCTCCGTAACGTTCTGCGTAGTTCCCTCTACGACCACTTAAGTAGGAATCTTGAGAAATATATGATTCGAAAGCTGCAGCTTGTCCGGCTCCACTAAACTGCATTTGTCCGATTTCAGAAGTTGTAGGGACATAAATTAAATCATTCAAATTAGACCCATCTCCATTAATATCTCCAGCATATGTATAATTAAAACGACCTCCTTTTGCGAGTTCGTAAAAACCTGAAACTGATGTTGTCCATTTGTCATTAACTCCATACCTCCACTCTTTAGCTGCTACAGAGATAAAACGATGAGTATCTCCATATTTAGAAAAAGCAAGTGTAGCATCATTAGAATTTCCTAATACTGGATTAAACGCAAATGCATCACCAGTAATTTCAGCTTCAATTGAGTTTACGTCTTTTGAATTCAAATAATTATAAGCTCCCATTACATACCATCCATTTTCGAAAGTTCGTTGACCTTTAAGCGTTGCGTTAAAAGTTCTTCCTTTGTCAGAATTTGTAAATACATATGCTGCATTCCCAACATCACCAGCAGTATAAATAGGTCTATTATCAACACCTCCTAAAATCCCAGATGGATTTTTTAATCCCCAATTCTGAACATGGGCTCCGTTGATATCTTTTGTATATGATAAATCAGATGTCAATATTGTTCCGTTTTCTAGCTTATAATCTGCACCAAAACTAGTTCTCCATACTTGAGGAAACTTAAAATTTGGATCAACAACTTGGTAGAACCAAACATTCGGGTTTGCAATTTGATTTCCTAACCATACAAACGGAAATCTTCCTGTAAACAATCCTGTTCCACCACGTAATTGCAATCTATTATCTCCATAAACATCCCAGTTAAATCCAACTCTTGGTGATACTAAGAAACTATTACTTGGCATTTTTGTTGAATCAAAGAGTACCGATTTCCCTGTTGATGGATCTGTATATGTTATACTTGGGTCATAAAAATTTCCAGGAAAGTCAATAACATCCTGTGCTTTATCAGCAGAATCGAAAAACAAAGGTTTATCAAAACGAATTCCGTAGGTTAATTTAAAGTTGTCATTTACTGTCCATTCATCTTGAACATAAACAGCAAACTGACCTACATTTGTTTCAGCCAATGCCCAAGAATTATTAGCATTTTTATCAGCAAAAATAGCTTTTGCATTTGCCATTGCATCACTAAGCATTCCACTAGAAATGCCTAAGCGAAATGCGTCCATATCTGCAAAATCCCCAAAAAATGCTCCAACGTAACCTCCTCCAGGATATTCTGTATAAGTTCCTGGTCCAAACCCATAGCCATATGTTCCTAAATTGAATGAATTGTCAAATTCAAATTTCTCAAAAGAGAAACCAACTGTATAGGTGTGATCCCCGTTGGTAATATTCAGGTTATTTGTAATTTGATACACTTTTTGATCCAATTTGTTATTAATAGAAAATGGTTCATGTCCTGCAACAATATAATTACCACCACTACCGTCTTGTATTCTAAAGGCAGGCATTGGTGATGATTTTGGGCTTCTAAAGTCATCAAAACTTGTATAACCAGCTTGAAATTTGTTGGTAATATTATCTGAAAAAACTGAATTGACTTCTACCAAAAAGGAATTCAATTTATTGTTGATTTGGTATCCTGAGTTTTCGAATTGTAAAATTTGTGAACTGGGTCCTCTAAACCCTAAAGCTGTTGGATGTGCAGGTAAATCTCTCGATGCATCTAAGAAATTATAGACAAAAGACATTCTGTGGTTTTTATTCACGTTCCAATCTAATTTTAAAAGTCCTTTTGTACTATTAGAAGCATTCGTAAATCCTTCATAAGCTCCAGTATCATAACCAATACCAGATAGAAGGGTTTTAACCTCCATCATATCAGACAAAGTAACTCTAGATTCGTTGATAGCACCTGAGCCTGTATTAGGCAACCAAGTTTGCCCTAAATCACTTCTTTTATCAGATTCGTAGTTTAGAAAAATAAATAGTTTGTCTTTAATTAAAGGAGCTCCAAAGCTAAATCCGTATTGTGACTGTTCTAATTTAGGAACAAAAATACTTTCTCCTCTAACTTTTCCTCCTGTAAGGCTTTCATTTCTGAAAAATCCATAAACAGTTCCTGTCATAGTATTTGTTCCACTTTTTGTTACTGCGTTTACAGAAGCTCCTGTAAATCCAGATAAAGTGACATCATAAGGTGCTGAAGAAACTGAGATCTGTTCTATGGCATCTAATGAAACTGGTTGAGAACCAGTTTGACCACCAGGCGTAGCTGCATCTAATCCAAATGGGTTATTAAAAATAGATCCATCCAAAGTGAAATTGTTGAATTGGTCATTTCTTCCACCAAAAGAACCTCCTGAAGCGGTTGGATCCAACCGAGTAAAATCTGAAGCAGATCTAGAAATTGTTGGCAATTTTGTTAATTCTCTTCTTCCAATACTTGTTTGAGCTCCAGTTCTGTCATTATTAAAGACTGTACTTTTTGTAGTTGTCAAAACAACTTCTTCTAAGGTATTTGCATCCTCTGATAAAACCCCATTTATATTTGTTGTTTTCCCTAAAGTTAAAAATACATTTGTTATTTTTTTAGATTTAAACCCTACAAAGCTCATTGTAATTGTATAGGGTCCTCCAACACGTAAATTTGGTATTGTATACCTTCCATTGCCTTGTGCTACAGATCCAGAAACAGTTCCAGAAGGTGTGTGTAGCGCAATAATGTTGGCTCCAAATAACGGTTCTCCTGAAGTATCAGTAACCGTTCCTTTTATTTTTGATGTAGTTACTTGCGAAAATGCAGGCAAACACAATAATAAAATAAAAATCAATAGTAATGCTTTTTTCATAATGAGTCTGAGTTTTAAGTTTGTTCTGACCAAAATACGCATAAAAAAAAGTCCTTTTTATAAAAAGGACTTTTTTTTATTAACAGTTAATTAATAGTTTGCTATTCAGCAACTACATCAAAAGTGATATCTGTAACAACTGCTCTGTGCAATCTAACAGATGCATTGTATTTACCTAATCTTTTTACAGATCCGCCGACTACTTTGATAAATTTCTTATCAATTTCAGTTCCTAGTTTTCCAATTGCTTCAGCTACATTTGCATTGTTTACAGAACCAAATAATTTATCTCCTGTACCAACTTTAGATGTAATCTTAATTTCTAATTCTTTGATTGTATTTGCTATTTTAGTAGCATCTTCAATTATTTTAGCTTCTTTATAAGCGCGTTGCTTAACATTTTCTGCTAATATTTTTTTTGCTGAAGAAGTCGCTAATACTGCAAATCCTTGTGGGATTAAAAAATTTCTACCATAACCGTTTTTTACAGTTACAACATCATCTTTAAAACCTACATTCTCTACGTCTTGTTTTAATATTAATTCCATAATGCTTCTTCTTTTATTATTTTAACATATCTCCAACATACGGCATTAAAGCTAAATGACGAGATCGTTTGATAGCTTGTGCAACTTTACGTTGGTATTTTAATGATGTTCCTGTTAAACGTCTAGGCAAAATCTTACCTTGTTCGTTTACTAAATACAATAAGAAAGCAGCATCTTTATAATCGATGTATTTAATATCATTTTTCTTGAAACGACAGTATTTTGCTTCTTTTTTAGTTTCGATGTCAAGCGGAGTTAAGTATCTTACTTCTCCCTGCTTATTCCCTTTTGCTTGTTGTTCTATAGATGACATATCCTTATTTTTTAGCAGATGCATTACGCGCTCTTCTCTTTTCAGCCCAAGCAGCAGCGTGTTTATCTAATTTAACAGTTAAGTAACGCATAACACTATCATCTCTTCTGAACTCAAGCTCAAATGAAGAAATAGCCTCTCCTGCTACTTTGTATTCAAGTAAGTGGTAAAAACCACTTTTTTTCTTTTGAATTGGGTATGCTAATTTTTTTAAGCCCCAATCCTCTTTGGAAATCATTTCGGCACCTTTAGAAACCAAATAGTCCTCAAACTTTTGTACTGTTTCCTTTATCTGAGTATCAGATAAAACGGGATTCAAAATGAAAACAGTTTCGTAATGATTCATAATCTATTGTTTAAATTTATTTTTAAGGCTGCAAATATACAAAGTTTAATATAAAAACCCTCTTTTTATTCTTCTTTAATTTAAAGAGTTTTTCCTAAGTTTGTATTTATATATTTAACACTTATGCAAATAGCAGAACTACCCAATTTAATTCATTATGCCATACCTGTTTTTACGTTGACAGTAATTATAGAAATTCTCTTAATTGTTAAAATGAAAATTGATGAATATTCTTATAAAGATGCTGTTACTTCAATCTCTATGGGCTTAATTGGAAATATTGGAATTGGTCTGCTTACAAAAGGAGTTGTCTTTGGATTGTTCTTGCTGATTTATAATACTTTTCATCTTATTGAAATTCCGATTACTTGGTGGGCATGGATTTTAATTCTCTTTGCAGAAGATCTTACGTATTATTGGTTTCATCGAATTAGTCATGAAAGTCGCTTTTTTTGGGCAAGTCACATTGTGCATCATTCGTCTCAAAAATACAACTTGAGCACTGCTTTACGTCAAACATGGACAGGAAAATTTAGTTCGTTTATCTTTTGGATTCCTTTAGTTTTAATTGGCTTTCATCCTATAATGATAATCATGCAAATGTCTATTAGTTTAATTTATCAATATTGGATCCATACAGAACTTATAAAAAAAATGCCAAAATGGTTTGAAGCTGTCTTTAATACACCTTCTCATCATCGAGTACATCATGCCACAAATCCACAATATTTAGACAGGAATCATGCTGGAATTTTTATCATTTGGGATCGTTTTTTTGGAACCTTTGAAAAAGAAGTTGAAAAACCTATTTATGGTTTAACAACAAATATTCATACCTATAATATTTTTAAAGTGGCTTTTCATGAATGGGTTGCGATGTTTTCTGATGTATTTAGATCAAAAACATCGATTAGCAATCGATTAAAATACTTTCTAAAACCTCCAGGATGGAGACATGATGGGAAGAGTGTCTTATCTTCAGACATGAGAAGAGAGTGGGAAGAAAAACAAAAACGCGAAGTCTAACACTTCGCGTTTTTTTATTACTTGCATAGAAGATTAATTAATATCGAATCGTATTCCCATAGAAAGATTTCTTATTTCTGTATCCTTAAATAAAGGGTTCAAATCATACTTTACATACACACCTGTACTTCTCCATGCCAAATAAGCACTTATACCATAATTTAATGTGTTGGTGTTAAAGCTCGCTTTTTGCAATTCTTCTACTCTAGTTCCAGTGGCATCATCAAATTCTAAATATTGCCTAGTTCCAAGTTTAAATCCTGCAAATGCACCAATTCCCAAACGAATAGACCTGTTTGTTCTATCTCTTTTATAACCGTCAGAATATTCACCGTTTTTTGAAAAGTCCCATTCAATATGAACTGGAAAAGTCATCTGAACATGACGCAACCTACTTTCAATTAACACGTTTTGGTGTACAACTAAATCTGTTGTGTTTCCATTAACTACATGGAATTTATTATCTAATGCTCTTAAATTGTTCCATAAAAAAGAGACACCGTACTTCAAATACAATTTAGAAGCTTGTTTGTCAAAACGGGTTTTCCATGTCCAACCCAATTCGTAAAAGTGTGATTTCCAAAATTTATAATTTGAATTATCAAGAGAAGATAATTGATTGTCAACCAATACATTGTTCACTCCCATCGCAAATACAAACTGAGTTGTTGTACTTCTATTTCTTTTTCCTTTTTGATCCCATTTTAACTTTTTTGATTTACGTCTCTTTATTCTGTTTTGCGAATAATCATCGTTATCGTTTACTCGAATTCTAAATGTTTTATTCCCAATAGAAAAAGTTCCTTCGTCATCATCAAAATCACTATTCAGTTCAGAGCTTTTAATTTTTCCATTTGCTTTATCTTGCACTAATAACTGTAAGTTTTTTTCTTCAATAGACACCTTTTCTGCGATAATTTTTGCATGATATTCCGCAGCTGTCTTTTTTAATTTTGCTGCAGCTGCTTCTGAAATTTCATTCTTTTTAAGGCGACTATTAATGTTTTCTACCTTTGTTTTTAAAGCTGCTTTTTCAGCTTTTGTAATCTCTTCAATTTTTATTGAGATTTTTTTCACTTCACTCTCAAAAGTTTTTTCTTGAGAATACATAAATGTTGTGCATAAAAACACTAATATAAGTACTGTTTTTTTCATTTTTTTATTTTTAAATTTAATTAACTCTCTCTGTTTTTTATTACTCTTTCAAGTTAATGGTTTTTATTCTTTTTAATTATTTCTGTTAGAAAATGCAATTGCCAGCCCACTTACTTTTCCTTTAATTGTTTTCATAAAACTTCGTTTAAAAGTATCTTCATCAATCGTTTTTTCTATAGCTAACAGCATTGATTTTGCATCAATTTTAAGATTCATTTTTTTCAATTCTTTCTTAATTGTTTTTAAAGCCTCACCTCTATTTACATTATATTTTGCATAATATTGTTTCACTTCACTTTCTGAATGTGTTACCGCATATAACAACGCATCACTATCAATTTTAATACGATGAATTACTGGTTGCTTATCAATACTTGAAACCGTAGTGATTTTAATTTTGTTTTTTAAAATTTTTGATGGAATTATTTTTACTTTTTCTGTAAAAGCAATACTAGTTTCTTTAACTGCTAACTGTTTTGTTTTTTGATAAACTGCATTTTGTGGTTTTTTTTTAGAGTTGACAACGGTATGTTGCTTTTTCAACATCATCATTTTATCGTTAAGAGTATTTTTTACAACTGCCTCTTCTATCAGCGGTACAACTGTTTTAAAGTCGTGTTTTTTAAACTTTATGGTATCTATTGAATTCACAACTATTCCATTAGGAGTTATTGGTTGAATTTCATCAGAAGTATTTATAAAAAAAGCTGCTGAAATTATCAATAGTATACTTGCCGCGTAACCAACAGTCATAAACCAACTTCTTTTTGGTTTTTGTAAAACTTTATCTAATTGACTTTCTAAGCGTTCCCAAGCTGAAGCTGAAGGCTGAAATGTTCTATTTTCAAATGCCTTTTGAACAATTTTATCCATCTTATTTGTCTCCATTTACAGTCTTATTTAATTCTACATAACCCGCTTGTAGCCATTTTCTAGCTTTGAACAATTGCGATTTTGAGGTGCTTATTGTAATTTGTAATTCCTTAGCGATTTCTGCATGTTTATAGCCTTCTATTGCATACAAATTAAAAACCATTTTATAACCGTTTGGCAAATTATCAATCAATTTCTGAATATCATCTTCGCCTGTAGATTCTAAATTTTCTGTTGCTTGTTCATAAAACAAATATTCTTCATCTGTAAGCTGAATTGGGTTTTTCTTTCTTAAATAAGAAATACATGTATTTACCATAATTCTTCGAATCCATCCTTCAAAACTGCCTTTATGCTTAAATTTTTCTATGTGTGTAAACACTTTTAAAAACCCTGATAACATTAACTCTTCTGCATGATGCAAGTCTTTTACATATTGCCGACAAACTCCCAACATTTTTGGAGAAAATTGCTCAAACAATTGCTCTTGAGCTTCTCTTTTTTGCTGAACTGCATTCTTGATTAATTGATGCTGTTGCTGACGATGTAATGGTATAATTTTCAATCCTGATATTTAGTTTTTATGCCTTACAAATATAAAGACGTTGGTTATAGCAAAATGGTTGCTTTGAATAAGAAAATTTTATTATCCGTTTTCATATTTAAGTAATTATTCTCTTTGCAAATAATAATGTTTTTCTATATATTAGCCTACCAACCACTTTCACAAACTTCAAATAAAATTAATAGTAAACACTTTTACAACGAATTATAGATGTGTTTGTAACATAAAAAGAGGGATATTTTTACTATGAAAAAAATCATATTACTTTCATTATTATGCTTAAACAGTCTTACCAATTATTCACAAGTTAAAGAAAAAGAAAACGCTACTAATTTTAGAACGATAAAAGGTGTTGTTTTTAGCAATTCTATTCTCTTAAAAAACGCAACTATCAAAGTATTTGGAACATCAAAAGGGACAACTACTGACACAAAAGGAAACTTCTCAATAATAGTAAAAACAAATGAAATTCTACAGATTTCACATATTGGCTATAAGTCTTTAAAAATTTTAATAGAAAAAAACACCAAATCGTTAAACATTGAATTAAAAGAACAAAACAATACGTTAGATGAAATAACGATCAAAACAAAACTTCATAAAATAGAACCAAAAACACTTATTAGAATGGGTCATGGTTTTGTTAACTTAAGAAGATCTACTTATGTAGAAGGAAAAGATTTAAATGAAGCTTCACCAAGTATAGCTACTGCATTAATAGGAAGAATTTCAGGGTTAAAAGTAACAAGAAATAGTGATGGAGATGAAATTGTTATAATCAGAAATAATACCGCTGCAATTTGGGATGTTGATGGGCTAATTTCTACTGCAGTTCCAACTATAAATGTAAATGAAGTAAAAAGAATAGTTGTACTAAAATCGCTTTTTGAAACTACTCTATATGGATCTGCAGGTGCTGGCGGAGTTATTCTTGTCCAAACAATTACTAATGAAGATTTAGATCCTGTAAAAGATATTAACGCAAAAGACAATCCCTTTACTAATAAAAATTATTACGAAAAAGATGCTATTCTCTATGAAAATACTGAGAAAAATAATTCTGATTATTTAAAACAATTTGCCGCTGCACAAAATTCTTTAGAAGTTTTTAATATCTATAAGAATTTCTCTCAAAAAAATCTTTTAATAAAAAATTCTCATATAGATGTAGCAACTTATTTTTATGAAAAATATAGAAACAAATACTATGCAACTGGGGTTTTAAAAGATTTAGAGAAACTTAGAAAGAACAATTCTAAATCACTTAAATCAATCGCATATAAGTATCAAGAGTTAAACCTGCACAAAGAAGCGTTGCGGGTCTATAAAAATTTAATGCGATTAAACCCAACACATGAGCAATCATTTAGAGACTTAGCAAATGCATATATCCATTTACATCAATATAAAAATGCTTGGAAAATTTATAAATATTACCTACACAAAGGGTATTTACTTGGAAAAAATAACATTGGAGATATTATCGCATTTGAGATGAAAATGTTGAGTCAGCTTAAAAAGGAAAAAAGTAATATTGTTGACAAACTTGATTTTACAGGTTTAGGAATTGACAAAAGTTACGATGTAAGAGTTGTGTTTGAGTGGAATACTACGGATGCTGAATTTAGTTTAGAATTTGTAAATCCGAACGAACAATCTTATGTTATTGATCACACGCTTTATGATAGTAACGATCTTATTATTGATGAAAAACTAAAAGGATATAATTCTAAACAATATATTATAAACCCATTAAGTAAAGGAAACTGGATTGTAAATATAAATTACTTTGGAAATAAAACACGTAAGCCTACATTCTTAAAAACAACCACATATTACAATTGGGGTAGCACAAACCAAACTGAAAATATTGCGTTATTTAAACTCAATGTTAAAAACAGTAAAATTCAATTACTGTCAATAAATTCTGAAGATATTAAAAAGTAAATTTCTATTAAAATAGGTCAATTATTACTGGTTATCCACATCCAAAATAAAACGAATTGGCCTAAATTCAGCAACAGATTGAAATGTGTTTTTAATTTTTTCTATTTGAAGTTTAGTGCTTGCTAAAGATTGCTTTGGAGGAATTTTTATAATCAAATTTTTAATAAACTGATTTCTAACTCTAGAAACAACAGGTGTTGTTGGCCCTAATACATTTTCTTTATACACATTTTGAAGAGCTTTAGACAACCAATTAATTCCGCTATCTACTTTTTGATAGTCTTTATGTTTTAATGTGATTTTTATTAAACGATAATACGGCGGATAATGAAACTGCCAACGTTCTTGCAATTGTTCTTTATACATTTCCTTATAATTTGTATTTGATACTTGTTGCAAAATTTGATGATATGGATTGTACGTTTGAATTGCAACATGTCCTTGTTTTTTAGAACGTCCTGCCCTGCCCGATACTTGTACCATCATTTGAAAGCTTCGTTCATGTGCTCTGAAATCTGGAAAATTTAACATATTATCAGCATTTAAAATCCCTACCAACGATACATTTTCAAAATCTAGTCCCTTTGAAAGCATTTGTGTACCAACCAATATATCAATTTCATGGCTCTCAAAAGCACCTATAATTTTTTGATATCCATATTTTCCACGAGTTGTATCCAAATCCATCCTACCAATGTTAGAATCTGGAAATAATTCTTTTAACTCCAATTCGATTTGCTCTGTTCCAAATCCTTTTGTATCTAATGTATTTCCACCACAAGCACCACAGCTATGAGGCATGGCTCTTTGGTAATTACAATAATGGCATTTTAGCTCATGTCTAAACTTATGAAAAGTTAAACTCACATCACAATTTGGGCATTGCGGAGAAACACCACAGGTTGTACATTCAACAACTGGAGAAAAACCTCGTCTATTCTGGAATAAAATAACTTGCTCTTTAAGCGCTAAAGCCTCTTTTATCAATTGTAACATTCGATCAGAAAAATGCCCCGTCATTCTTTTTTTTCGATGCTTTTCTTTGATATCTATCAATTCAATTTTTGGTAATTGTACATTTCCAAAACGCTTATTTAAGCTTACAAATCCATATTTATTTTGCTGAGCATTAAACGAACTTTCTATTGATGGTGTTGCTGAACCTAATATAATTTTAGCATTGTGATGCTTTGCTAAAACAATCGCAGCATCTCTTGCATGATACCTTGGTGATGGCTCAAATTGTTTGTAAGAAGTTTCATGTTCTTCATCAACAACAATTAACCCTAAATTAGAAAACGGTAAAAAAATTGAAGATCTTGCTCCTAACACTATTTGGGCTTTCTTCTTTTGATTTAGTACATTATTCCATACTTCTACACGTTCATTCATTGAATACTTAGAATGAAATACAGAAATCTGTTCTCCAAAATAGTTTTCCAATCTAGATATAATTTGAGTTGTTAATGCAATTTCTGGCAATAAAAATAAAACTTGCTTACCCTCATCAAGAACTTCTTGAATCATTTTTGCATAAATCTCAGTTTTTCCACTACTGGTAATTCCTTTTAATAACACAACTCCTTTTTCTTGAAAAGAGTTTTTTATTTCTTTATATGCGGTTTCTTGAAATTCATTTAATTTTTTTAATCCGCCAATCATTCCTTTAAAATGAATTCTATCGGTTTGAATGTGATATATTTCAAACACCTTTTTAGTAACCAATGCGTTTATTATTGCTGAAGAAATTCCAACTTTCAACTCCAAATCTTTTGATTTAATAGGCTTATTATCCGAAGCCAATTGAAAATATCCCAAAACGGCTTCTCGTTGCTTTTTTGCTCGATGAAGTGTTGTTAATAAATTCTGTAATGCAGCATCCGAAGAAAATTGAGAATTTAAACGGACATATTTTATAACTTTAGGTTTGTATTGCTCATAAATTTCTTCTTTTACAGCAACAGCCTGTTTAGTAATTAATCTATTGATAATTGGCAAGACTTTTTTCTTTCCTAAAATATCTGAAATTTGATGTATTGTTAATTGTGATTGATGCTGCAAAGCTTCGAAAATTAAAAATTCTTCATCTGATAAAACCTTTTCATCAGTAAATTCCTCGTTTTTCAATACAATTGTTTCACTTTCTAACAAAAATGCCGAAGGCAAAGCGGCACGATATACATCGCCCAAAGCACACATATAGTAAGAAGAAATCCACTGCCAATGTTGCAATTGAGTTTCTGTTACGATCGGATTCTCATCTAATATTTGATGAATTTCTTTTGCCTCGTATAATTCAGGAGTCTTCTGATGAATATTCACAACCAAAGCCGTGTACATCTTTATTTTTCCAAAAGAAACTGCAACACGCATTCCTTTTTGCAAAAAAGATGCTTCTGCTTCTGTCACCGAATAGGTAAAGGTTTTCTGAATCGGAATTGGTAATATGACGTCTATAAAATGGATAGGCATTTTTTTTATCTATTATCATTTCGAATACAATGGGAAATCTTATGATTTTTAGCAGATTTCTCAATCGTTTTACAAACTCATTTCGAAATGATAGATTGATTTCAAAACTACATAAATTTCACTATATTGTAGACAGAAATTTATTGAAATATATGACTTCATCCGTATGGAAATCTAAAGGCACATTTCTCTCCGTAAACAATAAATCTATTTTTGTAATAGATGAAGGAAATGCCGCAGAAACACTGGTCATTTTACATGGATATCCTACTTCTTCTTTTGATTATTACAAAGTACTACCACAATTAGCTGAAAAATATCGCGTGATTATTCATGATCACATAGGATTTGGATTTTCTGATAAACCAGTAAACTATTCTTATTCTTTAATAGATCAAGCAACCATGGCTTTAGAGTTGTGGAAATATTTAGGTTTAAAAAAAGTAACCCTGCTAGCACATGATTACGGAACAAGTGTCGCTACCGAGATTTTAGCAAGGCATAACAACAATGAAATTGATTTACAGATAGATAAACTGATTTTATGCAACGGAAGTATGCACATTGAATTAGCTCAAATGCGGACTATTCAAAAACTCTTAAAAGGAAGATTTGGAAAGTATATTGCTAAACTCACCAACTATTTTATTTTTAGTAGAAATTTACGTAGTGTTTATTTTGATACAACAACCGTTACTGATCATGAGCTACAGCAAATGTGGAGTCAAATAAAATATAACAATGGGAAAAAGGTTATTTATTTAATCAGTAGGTATAATAACGAACGCTATACCCTTTGGAATCGTTGGATTGGTGCCTTGAAAGAAACTCAAATTTCGACTAAAATTGTGTGGGCAACAGAAGATCCTGTTGCTGTAAAAGCAATGGCTGAATTGCTTACCAAAGAGATTCCGAATAATAAATTGTATTGGTTAGAAAATTGTGGACATTTCTCCATGTTAGAAAGCCCAGAAGAATGGTGTAGATTGGTATTAAAATAAATGGAAGAAATAAAAAAACTTATTGATTTTTATCTAACAACTAAAATAGTATTCTATTTTGATGAAGCACTAGAGAAATTAGTCGACCAAACTACAAAAGATAATTATCTAGCTATCACAAACTATATTATTAATTGTGAACATCCAACAACTGAGTTGGATTTATCTCTTTATATATGCCAGATTGCAAAACCAGAGTATAAAGAGTTGACACAAATTATTAATGAGAAACTCAAAACCTTTGAAGATAAAGATGCCATCGAAGATTTAGAAGATGCTTTAAAAAAAATTGCTGAATGAAAACACAAAAGATAAGAGGACATAAAAAAATTTGGAAAAACATTGAAACTTGGAAAGAAGCCAACAAACAACTCGATTTAGAACATGTAAAAAACTATCACCGAGAATATACCAAAGTCTGGGTAAGACCTTATAGTGATTTATGTTTAGGCAATAGCATCACTCCTATTCCAAAAGGAAAAACACGACAAAAGATTGTAGATGGTTTATTTGAAATTCACGCGAATTGGAAAAAGCAATTAGATACGCTGAATGTGCCCTATTATTTAAAGATTTGGTTTTATCACCCAGATGTGTCAAGATCTCAAGTTGTTTGCGCTATTGGAGATTTTATCAATTTTTATGATATTACTTTTTTTAAACCAGAAAAAGAAAAGAAATTCCCATTTGACATGAGAGGTTATACTTGGGAATATCGACATCATGAAGAACACTTAGATGAAGATGATATTGGTCTACCATATGAGTATGTTTCTATGAATGATTATATAGAAAATAAAAAATGGGTAGAAAAAAGAATGAAAAAATCACATCGAATAAGTACAGAAAAATATGATGATGGCATTGTAAAAACCTACCATTCATTTAAAACTTCAGATGTTTGGTTGGGCTCTACTAACTAATGTTTTCCTTCACTTTATAGGGATAAAATCTAAAAATCAAAAAAATTAATCTTCCAAATCAGTTTCTGGGAGTTCACGCTCATCTGGTCTTACTTTACGAGTACCAGCATACATATCATACCGCACCAAACGGCAATCTAAATCTCCGTTTTTAAGCGGAATTCTTTTTGACGTTCTTAAACCAACAAACTTTAAAGCTTCTAAGTCTGACGTAATAAACCAAACTTTAGAATCTGGATATCCGTTCTTAAGAGTATCCCCTATTTTTTTATAAAACTCTTCTGTATCAATATTTAAACGTTCGCCATAAGGCGGATTAAACAAAATAGTTGTAGCTCCAAAAACTTCTTTTTTTGAATTAAAAAAGTTAACATGATGTACACCAATAAACTCATCTAAGTTTGCATTTTCGATATTGTCTTGTGCTTTTCTAACTGCAGATGGAGCTTTATCAAATCCCATTATTTTAAAATGAGAACTGCGTATTTTTTTCAACAACACATCTTGTATTAAAAAGTACAAATCTTCATCATAATCTTTCCAATTTTCAAATCCAAAATGTTTTCTGTTGATGTTTGCAGGAATATTATTTGCAATCATCGTAGCTTCAATTAAAATTGTTCCAGAACCACACATCGGATCGATAAAATTTTCTTCTCCTGTATAACCAGAAAGCAACACTAAACCAGCAGCTAAAACTTCATTAATAGGTGCAATATTTGTTGCTGAACGATACCCTCGTTTATGCAAAGAGTCTCCAGAAGAATCTAAAGAAATTGTACACCAATCTTTCTGAATATGCACATGAATTTTTAAATCAGGATATTTTATATCTACATTAGGTCTTTTGCTAAATTTATGTCGATAATAATCGGCAACCGCATCTTTAGATTTAAGTGCAATATAATGTGAATTTGTAGTAAAATTCTTAGAATTCACAACTGCTCCAATAGAAAACGTACCTTCTACATCTAAATAGCGTTCCCAGTTAATTTTTTGAATGCTCTTATATAAATCCTCTTCATCAAATACTTTAAATGATTTAATAGGTTTTAAAATTCTTATTGCGGTTCTTAAAGCAATATTTGCTTTATACATAAAACCAGTATCTCCTTTAAAAGAAACATTTCTAATTCCGATTTGCACATCTTGTGCACCTAAATCACGTAGTTCTTTTGCCAGTACTTCTTCTAACCCAAACATGGTGGTTGCCACCATTTTAAAATCCTTATTCATATTCATTCTGCAAAAATAATTTAATATCTTTGAATACCCTTCATTTTTAAAATTTAAATATCTAATTATGAAAACAAAATTGCTTTTCACTTTATCGTTCTTATTTGCACTAAATATATATAGCCAACAATGGCAAAGAACTGGTGGACCAATTGGTGGTTTAGGCTATAACATAAAGATTAATCCTACTAATAATCAGATAATTTATATCACAGATGCATTATCTGGCATTCACAAAAGTATTGATGGTGGAGCTACTTGGATTCCAAAAAATAACGGAATTACTTCTAGAAGTGGAGAATCAAATGATGCAATACCAATTTTTACTGTTGGTATTGATCAAAATAACCCAACAACCATTTGGGCTGGGACAGAATATGATAGTGGAATTTATAAATCTACAGATAGCGCTGAAAACTGGGTAAAGAAAACTAACGGAATTATAGAAACAAATATAGTTTTTAGAGAAATTAGTGTTGTTAATGGAGATTCAAATACAATTTATGCAAGTGGTGAAGTTCCTTCGGGAAATCAAGGAAACGAATTTGAAAAAGTAGATGGGGTTATCTATAAAACTACTGATGGTGGTGAGAATTGGGTAAAAATATGGAGCGGAAATAGTTTAGCAAGATGGTTGTGTATTGGCGTTAATCCTCTAAATTTAGTTTCTTCTACCGGAATTTTTGATCGAGAAGCTTCAAATACAATTGGTTTGGGGATTATGAAGTCTTCTGATGGTGGAACAACTTGGAATCAATCAAATGCAGGAATTACAGGAAGTCTTTTTATTGGCGGAATGTCAGACTCTGCAACTCCAGGTTTATTATATATTGCAACAGGAAATAATGCTGAAGTAAATTTAAACACACCCATTAAAGGTGGGGTTTTTAAATCTACTAACGGAGGAACTTCTTGGACTCAAGTTATTTCTTCAACCGATGTTATCTTACCAGGATATACGGAAAGTGTTTTTAATGCTGTAAAAATTGCTCCTTCAAATAATGATATTGTTTATGCAGCAAGTAGTTATGCTTTTTATAGAAGTAATGATGGTGGCGCTACCTGGACAGGTTATCGTGGAGGAATTCCGGGATCTCCTTCTCCTTGGGGACCTGCAGGGATAAGAGCTGGAGTTCCAATTGAAATAACGATTGACAAAACTAATCCAGATATTTTATATGCAGCAAATTATGGTGGTGGAATTTTTAAATCTACTGACGGAGCAAAAACTTGGCAAGTATTAGGTTCAGGTTATTCTGGGGCAACAATTCACAAAATTGCTACCGATTCACAAAATACATCTGCTTTTTTAACTATTGGAAGAAGCGGTCCATTTAAATCAACAGATAACGGAGCAACTTATGATGGTTTATATTATAGAGAGGCCAATAATGCTGAATGGTATGGAGCAGTAATACACCCAACAAATAGCAATACACTATTTATTTCTGATGAACATGAAGGTGTTATTTTAAAAAGCACAACTGGTGGAACAAGTTGGACTGCAAAGTTCAATCATCCAACAGCAAAAGCAGACACTTTTAATCAAAGGCACGGGGCAAAAGAATTGGTAATTTCCAACAGTAATCCAAATACAATGTATGCAGGTTATGCATACCAGTTTTTTTATAGTGATCCTAATAACACAACTTTTCCAAATAGTTTTGGTGTGTATAAATCTACAGATGCAGGAGAAACATGGATACAAAGTGGAACCACAGGAATTGCTGCTACAAATTTGAATATTACAGCTTTATCCGTAAATAGCACAAACGAAAATTCAGTTTATATTGGTTTACGAGGTGATGGATTATTTCATTCCACTGATGGTGGAGCAAATTGGGCAAATATTGGTCAAGGAATACCAGGCCAAACAATTCATGGAATTGGGTTGGCAGATAATAATTCTATTATTTATGCAGCAACAAAAAGCAAAGGAGTGTATAAATCAACAGATAATGGAGCAAATTGGAGTCAAGTATTAACTGAAGTAAATACCTCAACTGATTTTCCTATAAAATTGCTGATGGCAATTGCAGTAAATCCTACAAATAAAAATAATATTGTTGTAGGAGATATTCACACTGGGGTTTATATGACAATAGATGGAGGTGCAAATTGGAATGCAATAAATCAAGGACTAATGAATAAAGCAGTAACTTCTCTTGCATTTTCTGCTGACGGAAAAACCTTATTTACCGGAACAAAAGGAGCTGGAATATTTTCATACAACACTTCTACTTTAGCTGTAGATAAATATTTTAATTTTTCTGAATTAAATAATCTGTATCCAAATCCTAGTTCGGGTAAATTTACTTTAGATTTGCAAACCAATACATTAAAAAATTTAGATATAGAAATCTTTTCAATATTGGGAAAACGTGTGCTTAAAAAAGCTTACAAAGTAACTAATAATAAAGTAGAAATCAATATAGAAAATTTAAGTAAAGGAATGTATATTGTAAGTTATCATTTATTAAATGGACAAAAGAAAAGATCAAAAATATTAATAGAATAGCAATCAAATTGAATACGGAAAAAGACTGGTTTACTTCTTGGTTTGACACCTCATATTACCATATTCTATATAAGAATAGAGATGATACAGAAGCACGCACTTTTATGCAAAATATTACCTCTTTTTTAAAATTAGAACCCAATACACATATTTTAGATTTGGCCTGTGGAAAAGGGCGTCATTCTGTGTTCTTAAACTCTTTAGGGTATAAAGTTACTGGAGCAGATTTATCAGAAAACAGTATTTCATTTGCCAAAAAATTCACAAATGAATCTTTGTCATTTAAAGTTCATGACATGCGAAATTCATTTACCAATCAATATAATGCAATTTTTAATCTGTTTACGAGCTTTGGATATTTCGAAAATGATTCTGAAGATCTTAAAACCCTTCAAAATATAAAAAGTGGGCTTACAAAAAATGGTGTTGCAGTCATTGATTTTTTAAATGTTACAACCACAGAAAAACATTTAGTACCTTACGAATGTAAAACTGTGAACAACATAAAATTTCATATCCAAAAAAAAATTGAGAATGGTTTTATTATCAAACACATTTCTTTTATAATTGATAAAAAGCCATACTCTTACTTTGAAAAAGTAAAATATCTTGACCTGCAAAAATTTGAAGCGTATTTTAAAGAAGTTGGGTTAAAAATCAAGCACATATTTGGTAATTATGAATTAGATGCTTTTGATGAAGCTACTTCTAACCGGCTAATTTTTGTCTTATCATGATGTATAGTATTTTAATTGGATCTGTATTCATTGGATCTCTAGCAGTAATATTATTTAAGCCCAGCAACAAGTTTATTCGTTTATTATTATCGTTTAGTGGTGCTTATTTACTTTCTGTAACTATTCTCCATTTATTACCAGAAATATATAAAAACACAAGCTCTGACACTTCAAAAATTGGTCTTTTTATTTTAGCTGGAATTTTAATTCAATCCGTTCTTGAATCATTTTCTAAAGGAGCAGAACACGGACATATTCATGTACATACAAAACAAAATGAGTTTCCATTATTGCTATTTTTAAGTTTATGTGTTCATGCTTTTTCTGAAGGAGTTCCTATACATAATGACAATACAAATTTATTATGGGCAATTGTAGTACATAAAATTCCGATTGCTATTGTATTAACTAGCTTTTTAATACATTCAGAATATTCAAAAAAAATGATATTTCTATTTTTAGGAGCCTTTTCTTTGATGAGTCCATTGGGAGTTTTGGTTGCTCATAAAATTCCGTTTTTTACTGATTATCATACAGAAATTACTGCATTAATCATTGGCGTTTTCTTACATATTTCAACAATAATTTTGTTTGAAAGTTCTGAAAACCACAAGTTTAATCTCAAAAAATTTACAGCAATTTTATTAGGTATTTTATTGACGGTTTTTACTTTATAATGATATAAAGTGTGTTATTAATTAGCTACTTCGTTGGTAAACTTAATACGCATTAATCGCAATTCTTCCTCATCATAATCACCTTCAAATTCGTCTAAAGCCGCTTGTATTTTATCTGTTTCTGCGTCCATAAAATAATCAAATATTTCTTCTTGCTGATCTTCATCTAAAAGCTCATCAAGAGAATAGTTGATGTTTAATTTTGTTCCAGAGTATATAATCATTTCCATCTCTTTGATTAAACTTGACATTTCTAACCCTTTTGATTTAGCAATGTCAATCAACGGTAATTTTCGATCTGTATTTTGAATAATATATAATTTTAAACCTGAGTTAACACCTGTACTTTTTACAATTAAATCATCTGGACGTAAAATGTCATTCTCGTCAACATACGCAATAATAAGTTTGATAAATTCTTTACCATATTTACGTGCTTTTCCTTCACCTACTCCATGTATTGTAGATAAATCTTCCATAGAAATAGGATATTTCAAAGCCATATCATCCAAAGAAGGATCTTGAAAAACCACAAATGGAGGAACTCCTAACTTTACAGCAATTTTTTTTCGAAGATCTTTTAATAATATGATTAATTTTGCATCAACAGATGCTCCAGAACTTTTGGTATTCGTAATAATAGAATTATCATTTTTTTCATCATAAGTATGATCTTCTGTCATTAAAAAAGGTTTCGGGGTTTCTATAAAATCATTCCCGTTTTTTGTCAGTTTTAAAACCCCATACTGCTCAATTTCCTTTCGCAAATAACCAGCAACTAACACTTGTCTAATCAAAGCTGTCCAATAACTATCATCTTTCTCTTTTCCAATTCCAAAAAACGGCTGACTGGGAGTTCTATGTGAAGATAACATGGCATTTTCTCTACCAATAATTGTACTTACAATATCTTTTGATTTATATTTTTCATTGGTGTTTTTAACTACAGAAAGTAATTTCCTAGTTTCTTCAGTGGCTTCGTGTTTCTTTTTCGGATTCCGAGTATTGTCATCTAAATCTGCACCTAGTCCATTTACATCATCAAATTCTTCTCCAAAATAGTGAAGTAAATATTTACGTCTATTCATAGATGTTTCCGCATAACCAACCACCTCCTGCAATAATGCATGTCCAATTTCTTGTTCTGCAACAGGTTTACTTGACATAAATTTTTCTAACTTTTCAATATCTTTATAGGCGTAAAAAGCCAAACAATACCCTTCACCTTCATCTCTTCCAGCTCTACCAGTTTCTTGATAATAACTTTCTAAGCTTTTTGGAATATCATGGTGAATCACAAATCGAACATCAGGTTTATCAATACCCATTCCAAATGCAATTGTTGCAACAACAATATCGCAATCTTCCATCAAAAACATATCTTGATGCTTCACTCTTGTTTTTGCATCTAAACCAGCGTGATAAGGAACTGCTTTTAATCCATTAACTTGTAGTACTTGGGCTATTTCTTCTACTTTTTTTCTACTCAAGCAATAAATAATTCCAGATTTACCAACTCGTTGCTTTACAAATCTGATAATATCTTTATCTACATCTTTTGTTTTAGGGCGAACTTCATAAAACAAATTAGGTCTATTAAAAGACGCTTTAAATGTTTTGGCATCAGAAATACCTAATGTTTTTAATATATCTTCTTGAACTTTTTCTGTAGCTGTAGCAGTTAAACCAATAACTGGAACATTATCAATTTCTTTAATAATGGTTCTTAAGTTTCTGTATTCTGGTCTAAAATCATGCCCCCATTCAGAAATACAATGTGCTTCATCAATTGCAACAAATGAAATTTTTTGATTTCTCAAAAACTGAACATATTCTTCTTTGACCAATGATTCAGGAGCCACATATAACAATTTTGTGATGCCGCTTTCAATATCTTGTTTAACCTGCGTAATTTCTGCTTTATTCAACGATGAATTTAGTACATGTGCTATGCCTCTATGCTCTGAAATTCCTCGAATTGCATCTACCTGATTCTTCATCAATGCAATTAATGGAGAAACAACTATAGCTGTCCCTTCACTCATTAAAGCTGGCAACTGATAACACAATGATTTTCCTCCACCAGTTGGCATAATCACAAAAGAGTCTTTGCCTTGTATGACACTCTTAATAACTTCTTCTTGTAATCCTTTAAACTTGGTAAAACCAAAAAACTTTTTTAAAGGGATGTATAAATCAATTTCTTCATTCATCTTTATTGATCAATCAAATGCTACGCATATTATAATTAAAATTTTGGTTTGGGGTCTATGATTATTTATAGTAAATTTGTGCGTCGTTGTTTTAGACTCGATAATATTATATTTTAAAGATATAACTTTTTTTTATACCATAAAAAATTAAACCTTGAAAGATTTAAAATCTATAATAGCAACTGCAAAAGAAACGATTCTTATAGAGAGTAATGCTATTGCTAATTTATCAAATTTAATTGATGATACATTCGAAAAAGCCGTTAAATACATTATAAATTCTAAAGGTCGTGTCATTGTTACTGGTATTGGGAAAAGCGCAAATATTGCCACAAAAATTGTAGCTACTTTCAATTCTACCGGAACCCCTGCAATTTTTATGCATGCTGCGGATGCAATTCATGGAGATTTAGGAACGATTCAAAATGATGATGTGGTAATCTGTATTTCTAAAAGCGGTAATACTCCCGAAATAAAAGTTTTAGTTCCTTTGATTCAAAATTATGGAAACAAGATTATTGCAATTACCGGTAATATAGATTCTTTTTTAGGAAAAAATGCCGATTTTACACTAAACACTTTTGTAGAAAAAGAAGCGTGTCCTAATAACTTAGCTCCCACAACAAGTACAACAGCGCAATTAGTAATGGGAGATGCTTTGGCTGTTTGTTTATTAGAATTAAAGGGTTTTACAAGCAACGATTTTGCCAAATACCATCCTGGTGGAGCTTTGGGGAAACGATTGTATTTACGAGTTTCTGACTTAATTAAGAATAATCAAATCCCTTCAGTTTTTTTAAATAGCAGTATTACAGATGTAATTGTTGAAATTACTGAAAAAAGATTAGGCGTAACTGCAGTTGTTGAAAACAATACAATTATTGGAATCATTACAGATGGTGATATACGAAGAATGTTAAGTAAAACGACTAATATTAGCTTATTAAAAGCGAGAGATATTATGTCTTCAAATCCAAAAACAATTTCTGTAAATGCTATGGCTATTGATGCGTTAGATGCGCTAGAAAATAATGATATTACGCAAATATTAGTTATTGATGAAACGAATGCCAACTATCTTGGTGTAGTTCATTTACATGATTTAATTAAAGAAGGTGTTTTTTAGATGAGCGACAAACCAAAAGAAATGTCTTTCTTAGGACATTTAGAAGAATTAAGATGGCACTTGGTTAGAAGTTCTATTGCTGTTTTTGTAATTGCCATTGTATTATTTTCTTTTCAAGAAATTGTTTTTAACAAATTCTTATTAGCACATTTAGATTCTGATTTTATCATCTATAAAACATTTTGTGAAATGTTTGGATCTATTGGGATTGATACCAATTTTTGCCATATTTCTTTTCCTCAAAAATTACAAAGTTTAGCATTAACACAACAATTAATGATTGCTATATGGACTTCTTTAATTCTTGGGTTTATTTTGGCTTTTCCATATATTTTATGGGAAATATGGCGGTTTATTGCTCCCGGTTTACATCCAAAAGAACGTAAAAAATCTAGAGGCTTTATTTTTATTGCTTCTATACTTTTCTTTATTGGCGCATTGTTTAGCTATTACATCATTACCTCAATGTCTGTATCTTTTTTCTATGGATATCAAATTAGTGATCAAATATCAAATAACTTTACAATAGATTCGTATATCAGTTTGGTTACAAATACATTATTAGGAGTTTCTTTAATGTTTGAATTGCCTGTATTGGTTTATTTCTTATCAAAAATAGGGTTAATTTCTCCCGAGTTCTTAAGAAAATACCGCAAACATTCATTGGTTGTTGTATTAGTTTTATCAGCAGTAATAACACCTCCAGATGTAGCCAGTCAAATTATTGTTTCAATACCAATTTTAATATTGTACGAACTTAGTATTCATATTTCTAAATTTGTCATCAAAAAGCAGCAAAAAAATGCCTAATAAAGTTCAAGAATTTAATGAGTATCGTCAAAAAATGAACGATAAAATCATGATTACTGATAATAAAGTAATCAAGAGAATTTTTAATTTAGATACCAACGCATTTAAAGAAGGCCATTTACCTATAAAAACTAAAGAATTATTGGGGCTGGTTTCTTCAGCAGTTTTACGTTGTGATGATTGTATTGCATATCATTTAGAAAGCTGTTTTAAGGCAGGCGTTAACAAAGAAGAAATGATGGAAACCATGTCTATTGCTACTTTAATTGGTGGCACCATTGTAATTCCGCATTTAAGAAGAGCATATGAGTTTTGGGAAGCTTTAGAAAATAATAACTAAATTCACACATTTAAAAGAAGAAGGTAGCTAAAATGATTTTAAAAGCAGATAATATTCAAAAAACATATAGTGGAAGAAAAGTTGTTGACGGAATTTCTTTAGAAGTTTCACAAGGTGAAATTATTGGTTTACTGGGACCAAATGGCGCTGGAAAAACAACTTCTTTTTATATGATTGTTGGAATGATTAAACCAAATAATGGACATATTTATTTAGACAATAAAGAAATTACTGAAGATCCTATGTACAAACGTGCACAGAGAGGAATTGGTTATTTAGCACAAGAAGCTTCAGTTTTTAGAAAATTAACCGTTGAAGAAAATATTTTATCTGTATTAGAATTTACAAACAGAACAAAAAAGGAGCAAAAAGAAAAATTAGAATCTTTGATTGAAGAATTTAGTTTAGGACATGTTCGTAAAAATGTTGGTGATTTGCTTTCTGGAGGTGAACGCAGAAGAACAGAAATTGCTCGTTGTTTAGCGTCTGACCCAAAATTTATTTTATTGGATGAACCTTTTGCAGGTGTTGACCCTATCGCAGTGGAAGACATCCAAAGTATTGTTGCGCAACTTAAAAACCGAAATATTGGTATTCTAATTACCGATCATGATGTACAAGCAACGCTTGCTATTACCGATAGAACTTATTTAATGTACAATGGTACTATTTTAAAAGAAGGTACACCTGAAGAATTAGCTGCTGATGAAACCGTTAGAAAAGTGTACCTAGGAAAAGATTTTGAATTGAAAAAAAGAAAACTTTAGCTGTTTATCTTCTCACACAAAAATCTTCTTTTTACTTAAATTACTTCCAACAGAAAGTAGAACATATAAAACGATGACTAATGGAATCGAAATAATTTCTAAGGTTAAAATCATCATTAATGAGGCAAGTAAAAAAACATACTTTAACAAGTTTTTCTTCACTTTAAATGTTTTAAACTTTAAAGAGAATAACGGAATTTCTGCATTCATTAAATAGCTCAATACCAAAGTGACTCCGATTAAAAAATAATTATTCTGTACTAAATTAATAAAGAACTGATTGTCAGAATACATCGGAATTAATGGCAATGAAAGCACAAATAAAGCCATCGATGGAGTTGGTAATCCTATAAATGAATCTGATTGCCTTGTATCAATATTAAAATTTGCCAAGCGATAACATGCAGCCAAAGTTAATATTAATCCCAAATATTTTAAATATCCTACATCAAAAGACATCAAAGAATTATCTACAATTTTTTCATAACTATTTAGTTGACTTTTATGCAACAAAGACAACATAACAATTCCTGGAACTACACCGCTTGTTACCATATCTGCTAATGAATCTAATTGCTTTCCTAATTCGCCCGATACATTTAACAATCGAGCAGCAAATCCGTCAAAAAAGTCAAGTACAATTCCAAGAATCACAAATGAAGCTGCCATCAAAAAATTATTATTTACTGCAAAAATTACGGCAATAGTACCACACAGTAAGTTTCCGAGTGTAATTAAATTTGGGATATGCTTTTTTAAATTCATTTTTATAATTTGAATAGCTAAAGTAATAAAACCTATTGGGAGTTTTAGGTTTCTTTATTTTTTTATCATATTTTGCGCTAATAATTGCTATTAAAAAATAACAAATGCCTGTTTTAACTTCAGATTTCATTCCTTCTTTGGCTTTTAGAAATAAACATTTTAATAGTGTTTTTAGGCTATTTTTTGCAAAAGGAAGTCATAATTACAAACGGAAAAGAATCACTACTTTTGATGATGACTTTATGGATTTGGATTTTTCTACCGTTGGCTCTGACACTATTGCTTTGCTAATTCATGGATTAGAAGGAAGCTCTGAATCTACCTATATTTTATCTGCTGTAAAAGAGTTAAATGCTGTTGGTATTGATGCTGTTTCTTTAAACTTAAGAGGTTGTAGTGGCGAGGATAACTTACTCTTAAAAACCTATCATAGTGGAAAAACAGAAGATGTGAATTTTGTTGTTGAGCATCTTTTAGAAAATTATAATTATCAAAAAATTATGATTGTTGGATATAGTTTGGGAGGTAATTTAACCTTAAAATATATGGGAGAATACACACAAAAACTTTCTCCGAAAATTGCATGTGCAATAGCCGTTTCTGTTCCTTGTGACTTAGCAGGTTCAGGAAAAGAAATGAGTAAAACATCAAACAAAATATATATGAATCGCTTTCTAAAAACATTGAAAGTAAAAGTAAAAAACAAATCAGTTAAATTTCCTGAATATAATCTCGATTTTAATGCCTTAGAAAAAGTTAAAAATTTTAGTGATTTTGACACTTTATATACAGCTCCAGTATTTGGATTTAAAAGCGCTACCGATTATTGGGAAAAAGCAAGTTCTAAACCTTTTTTAAAAAGCATTACCACACCAACGTTGCTAATTACTTCATTAGATGATCCATTTTTATCTTCAACATGTTACCCTTTTAAAGAAGCTGAAGAAAGTGATTATTTATATTTACTAGCCACTAAATATGGTGGACATGTTGGTTTTGCTAGCTATTTTGATACAACAAAGAACAGTTGGCTAGAAAGCAAAATTATTCAGTTTGCAAAACAAAACGGAATTGCCACAATATCTTAATTAAAGAACTGTTATTTCAAATATAATTCGATATTTGTATAGACACAATAGCATATTTTGAAACATCATAAACTTATTATTCTTATTATATTATTACCATTAATTACCAATGGGCAATCATTTCGAAATTATTCAAATGAATTTTTAAATATTGGTGTTGATGCTGCGGCATTAGGAATGAGTAAATCTGTTGTGGCAACAACCAATGATGTAAACTCTATTTATTGGAACCCTGCTGGTCTTATTTATGTGCAAGATTATGAAGGTTCTTTAATGCACGCTTCTTATTTTGCTGGTATCGCAAATTATGATTATGCTGCTTTTGCAATGCCTATTGATACACAAAGCGTTATCGCTTTTTCTATCATTAGATTCGGGGTAGACAACATTTTAAATACAACAGAATTAATTGATAATCAAGGAAATATTAACTTTAACAATGTTAGCTTATTCTCTGCTGCAGATTATGCTTTTAATATTTCATATGCTAGAAAGTTGTTGTTTAAAGACCTCTCCTTTGGTATAAACACAAAAGTTATCCGAAGAGTCATTGGAGATTTTGCCACTTCGTGGGGATTTGGTTTTGATGCTGGAATACAGTTTGATCGAAATAATTGGAAATTTGGATTGGTCATAAGAGATATTACAACAACCTATAATACTTGGAGCATTAATCAAGAGGAATTTGATAAAATTAAAAATGCCATTCCAGGGCAAAATCAAGAAGCGCCAGAAACTATTGAAATAACAAAACCAAAAGTGCAATTTGGAGTTGCGCGTAAATTTAAAATTGGTAGAGAATTTAGTTTATTAACAGAAGTAGATTTTAATATTCGGTTTGCAAAAACCAATGATCTTATCTCTACTAGCTTAGTAAGTATTGACCCAACATTTGGATTTCAATTGGATTATACTGAGTTGGTTTATTTGCGTGGAGGGATTGGGAACATTCAGAATACAACACAATTTGATGGAAGTAATGAACTTTCTTTACAACCAAATTTCGGAATTGGTTTTAAATACAATGGCATACAAATAGATTATGCATTAACAAATATTGGAAGCGTTGGAAGCGCCTTGTTTTCTAATATTTTTTCTATTAAATTTGATTATAGTTTCTTTAGGCCATAAAAATATGATAAAAAAGTTCACTGCAATTTATATTATCTTCTTTACTATTCAAATTAGTTTAGGACAATATAAACAATTATCCTCCAGCGCAGAAGTTAGTATTATTACTGCTGGACCTGGGAATGTATTATTTGAAAGTTTTGGACACAGTACAATCAGAATACAAGACAAAATTTTAGGAATTGATGATGCCTATAATTATGGGATTTTTGATTTTGACACTCCTAATTTTTATCTCAATTTTGTTAAAGGCAATCTTTTTTACAAATTAGAAAAATATCCTTTCCGTTATTTTGTCAGAAGTTATAAAAGGCAACGACGTTGGGTGAAAGAGCAAATTTTAAATCTAAATCAGGCAGAAAAACAACAATTTTTTGAGTACTTAGAAAACAATGCCAAACCAGAAAACGCCTTTTATTCATACGATCCATTTTTTAACAATTGCGCAACAAAGTTAAGAGATATTACTGAGTTAGTTCTTCAAGAAAAAGTAACGTTTTCAGATGCTCATTTGTTAACTAAAATATCCATTAGAAAGCTTACCAATAAAGAAATTCCATGGAATTCTTGGGGAAGTTTTGGAATAAATTTAGCACTGGGAAATAGGCTTGATAAAATTGCAAGTGCAAAAGAATATATGTATTTACCTGATTATATTTTATCTGGATTTAAAAATGCGACAATCAATAATAATCAGGCAAAAGAAAAATTAATTCTTAAAGAACATTATATTCTCAATTACAAAGAATTAAAGCATGAGATTGCTGATTTAAACCCTTTATTAGTTTTCTCTATTCTAATGATTATTGGGGTGGTTATTACTTTTTTTGATTATAAGAAAAATAAACGAAGTAGATGGTTAGATTTTATTCTTTTCTTTACAACAGGTTTAATTGGTTCACTAATTGTATTTCTTTGGTTTTTTACAAATCATAGTACAGCTCCGAATAATTTTAATTTTTTATGGGCTTTTGCACCAAACTTAGTGGTCGCCTTTTATATTTCAAAAAAGATTTCGAAAAAATGGATAAAGAAATATGTAAAATTTTTACTCGTATTATTTGCTATTATACCTTTTATTTGGTTAGGAAAAATTCAAGAATTACCTACATCAGTCATGCCAATATTAATACTTTTGGTTGTGAGATATCTTTTTTTAACAAAAAAATTATTGCCCTCTAAAAAATAAGACTGTACTGATTGTTTTTATTAAAATTTTAAAATCTAAATAAAGATCTTTTTCTTTGATATAAAACAAATCATAACGCAACTTTCTTTCTTGCTCTTTCATAGTATTTGCATACGGATAACAAACTTGTGCCCAGCCTGTTAAACCTGGTTTAACAACATGTCTAATTGCGTAAAAAGGAATTTCAATTTCCAATTTACTTACAAACTCAGGTCGCTCAGGTCTTGGTCCGATTAAGCTCATTTCTCCTTTTAAAATATTATAAAATTGGGGGACTTCATCCAAGCGTGTTTTTCTCAAAAACTTTCCAAACGAAGTAATTCTAGAATCGTTTTTTAATGCCCAAATAGCTTCTCCTTTTTCTGCATCAGTAACCATTGAACGCAATTTTAAGATTTTAAAAATTTTACCTTCTTTTCCTACTCTATCATGAGAATAAAATAAAGGACCTCTATTTCCAAATAAATTTCCAATAATAATTAATGGTAAAAAAATTAAAAACATTAATAGACCTAAAAATGCTGATATTAAATCAAGAAACCTACTGATAAAAAAATACAGTCTATGTTCATTATTTTTACTAAAATTTAAGTTTTTATAAAAATCAGAGTTTAAATACTCTTTTGGGACACTATTTGTAACCTCTTCATAATACTTTTCAAATCCTTTAATATTTATACCTTCTCCAAATAACTGAATAAAGCGATTATTTAACCGTAAAATTACATCTTCTGAAAACTCTTTTGTAGAAACAATAATTTCGGTAACACCCGTTACAGAGATCAAATCGATTAAATTTACCTTATCTATATTATAATAATTATCGAAATCTCCTATTTTTTTTTCAGAAACATACGCAGCTACATTATGAAAATTTTTCTTTTTAATTAAGTTTATTAAGTTTTCTGAGTTAGAGGAATGCCCGATTACAATAATTGATTTATAGTATTTTGGAGAAAAGAAAAGCCACAAATATAATAATCTCCATACAACAATTGGTATTGTCATCAAAAAGAAAAAACCAATTATCTGAGCCCTGTTTTCAGGCAATGACGGTGTTATATAAGGAGAAAATATATAGAAAAGTGTTGTAACAAATGTTGAAATAAAAATACTTCTAACAATCAAAAATTGATTATTAGAAACATCTAAATTATACATTTGAAAAACTTCTCCTATTAACAAAAAATAAATAGACAATACAATAAACCATTGATAAATTAATTCGCTGTGTATATTTATATAAGTGAAATCAAAATATAAAGAAGCAAGGTACATGCTTAAAACTACTACGATTACATCTAGAGATCTTAGTATTAGCTTTCTTTCTGATATTTCTATGTATTTTTTTTTTCTACTCACAATAAATTACAAGGTATAGGGGGTTTGAAAATCTGTTATCATCCAAAAATAAGAAGATTATACGAGTTTTCAATCACAAAAAACATTAAAATATTTTAATATATAAGTCACTTAAATAACTATAAGTATGATACTTACATACATATTCATATCCTTTATTTCCAATAATGCTTCTTTCAACTTCATTCATTAAATAAAATTTCTCAATCCCGTCTATAATAAACAAGGGATTTTCAGGAGAAACTATGATTCCACAATTTGATAATTCAACTTGGTCTTTTATCAATTCTGATGACTCTAATATTGGTTTTCTCGCAAGCATATAATCAAAGTATTTATTATATGAAACGCCATATTTGTAAAGTGGACTTTTATATCTTCCAACATAGCAAACATCAAAATGCGTTAAAATACTTTGTATTTGATTTTTCTTAATCTTATCTATAAATGTAATGTTGATTGAGTTTTTTACTTTCCTTTGATATTCTTCTTTTAAATAACCGTTTCCAACCAATAAAAAATGAATATTTTTATTATTTATAAGCAATGAAGCATCTATAAAATACTCCATAGCATTAGCCATTCCAATGGTACCTGTATATCCTATGATAAATTTATCTTTTGGAATTAAATTTGCTATTTCAGTTGAAATTTCTTCTCTATCAATATGGGCTTCATTAATACCGTTAGGAATATAATAAAGCTTTTTTTCATCTTTAGAGATCTCATTTATATAACTTCCCGCATTCGGAAGCAACGATACAATAGTATCAGCATTTTTGTATGCAAATTTTTCAAACCAAAATAAGATTATGATCAAAGGATGATTTTTAGAATACCCTTTTAAATGAATTGGAGTTAAAGGCCATAAATCACGAATTTCAATGATTAATTTATCCGCTTTGTATTTCTTTTTTAAAAATGATCCAGCAATTATTGGAAATATAGGCATTGACGAGACTAAAATAATATCTGGTTTTCCTATTTTTTTTGAAGATAAAAAGAAGAGTTTACACGTATATATTAAATTACTCCAAAATTTTTTAAAGCCTCCGCCAACATATTTTGGGGTTTTAACCCAAAAAAACTCAATTCCTTCTTCAACTTTTTCTGAAGTAAACCATCTTTTTTTGATTATTGGTTGATGAGTAAATAAATGATTATAAGATCCTGAAATAATTTTCACATCATATCCTTTTTTTACCCAATACTGACTGAGAAAAAAATGACGCTCTCCCCAACCAGAATCTCTTTTTCCTGCTGTTTGATTGATGATCCAAATATTTTTTTTCCTCATTCTATAAATAAGATTCTATTATTTGTGGTTTTCCAGATGCAGTGGTCAAAATATTCTCAACCTCTTTGTATTCAATTTTAAAAGATTCATCTTTTAAGTATTTTTGCAATTCAAATGTTATTTTTTTTAACGTCTCTAATGAAAAACTTTTTGAAGGAATATATTCAATTATAATACCCTCTAATGTCTTTTGGATGATTTTAAATTGCTTAATTTCTGAAATATATTCAAAAACACCTGTAAATGAATGAACTACAAGAGTTTTTCCGCTTTTAGTTTTTACTACGTCTGTTTCTCTTCCTACAATTTGTTGCAATAACGGAAAATTGTATTTTCTATTCTTAGGGTATTTATTTTTTGGCAACATAATCCCTAAATCTCCTATTTTATATCGTATTAAAGGCATTGCAAATCCATCTAATCTTGTTGCAACAATATATCCCATTTCTCCATCTGGAACTGGATTATTGTTATCATCTAAAATCTCAATATAAGTTTGTGGAGACAAAATATATAAATACTCTAAATCAGATTGGGCTGCAACCAAAAACCCTTCTGCAGAACCGTAAGTATCAAACACATTGCAATGAAAGGCTTTGGTTATATTTTCTCTATAGTGTGAAAACAATTTATCTCCTAAACTAATTACTGATTTAAGTTGAATTGAATACTTGTTTTTTATCGCAAATTCTGCAATTACATTTAACGAAGAAGCATACCCAGAAAGATAATATTTTTTTGTTCCATTTAATTGATCACATAAATTTTTTAATTGCTCTTGTGAGTGTGCAAATGCATTAATATATATCGTTTTGAAAAAGAAGTCTTTTATTGATTTTAATATGCTTCTATTTGGGGTTATTCCTGTTTGAACCAGAGGCATGCCTAATTTATAACCAGACCATTCCCACCAATGAATCATACCTGCTCTTAATGAAGAAATATCTTTATTATTCATATACACAGACGATGTAACTCCCGATGAACCACTACTAGATATTTTAGTTAGTCCTTTTTTACTTTCTGTCAACAATAATTGTTGCTTGTTATTTAATTGCTCTTTCGTAAGAATAGGAAATTGTTGAATCCAAGAAAAAGGATTTTCTCCTTTTAAGGTTATATGCTGGTAATATTTAGTATTTGAGACGGCATATATAATTATTTTCTTTAAATTTTTAGACTGCAAAACATCTAACTCTTTTTCATTTAATTGATCTACACTTCTCCAAAAGTTTAAGTCTTTTATAAAACGTGTGCCCATCAATAAATCTCCCAAAGGCAATAGTATTTTTTCTAAAATTTTATTGTACAACATATTATTTTAAAATAGAAAACCAGTTTCTTTTTACATTATCCCAAGAAAAACTCTTTGCTTTTTTTCTAGCCGATTCAGTAATTTTATTATATTTCCCATCAATAAGAGATCCTATTGCTTCAGACATCGTTATTGCATTGTTTGCTTCTACTAGTAAGCCATCAATTTTATCATCAATCAGATAAGGCAAGCCACCAACATTTGTACTTACAATTGGCAGCCCTAATGCCATGGTTTCTATAAGGCTTACAGGGGTATTATCTATCTGTGTAGTGTTTATAAAAATATCAAAATCTTTCGATTTTTCATGCCATTCGTCTTGACTTAAAATACCTGTAAACTCTACATCATTTTCTAATTTTAATTTTCTTACTAAAGTTTTAACTTTTTTAAAAGAATCATCTTTTACAGGGCCAATCATACATAGCTTTGCATCTGAGTACTTCTTCTTTAAATGGTGTAAAACTTCTATTGCCATTTGCGGATTATATAGCTCTCTAAACGCTCTTACCCAAAGTATTTTTGCTTCTAAAGTTTTTCTTTCTTTAAAGATACAACTTTCAATTTCAAGTATGTTAGGTATAAAAACCGTGTGGAACCCTCTCGTTTTAAATTCTGCTTTCAAATAATTTGAAGGAGCTATATTTTTATATGAATTATTAAAAATTATTTTTGAGATCTTTCTTGACTTGTCTAATCGAAAAGGCAAGTTTCCTCCATGCAAAATAGGAATATATTTTACGTTAAATAATCTTAACAACAATGAACTTACAAATGCAAAATAAAAACTAGAAGTACTAAATGTATCTATCAAAGCATACTCAACTTTTCTATGGGTTTTAATAATTGTAAAACACATATCTAACAACCGAAAAATTTTATTTTGCTTCTCTGATGTCTTATAAACTAAAAAACCTTCTTTCTTTAAAAGCAGGCTTAATGTTTCCATAGTTGATTTATAATTGCTTGTCTTAGCAAAGTCATTCCCAATATATAATATCGTTTTATTCATCATCATCTACAATTCTCATTAAACATAATCCATAAATAAATCCTGGAAAAACAATACGCATTGCTGAGTGGTTAATTGTTAACAACCATAATAAATAAAATGATATTAAAAATGCCCTTTGATAATTATTACTCTTCCAAAAAACACTCAAGGGTTGTATTAATAATAATAACAAAAGAAACAAACCTATCAGTCCGTGCTCTTCAATCATTCTTCCAATTTCATTATGAGAAGCCCCAACTTCACCAGTTAATTCTCTAGAGTATTTACCGTTTCCAACACCAATTCCTAACGGGTTTTGTAAAAAATTTTTGAATTGTGCATCCAGAATTTCAACTCTACCAGAAGTAATATCTTCTTTTTGGATTCCACTTGCATTTTTACCTGCATATCTATTATCTAACATTCCTCCTGTTGCATCCGATGTAAAAAGCCAAACTGCTGTTAGAAAAAATCCGCCAACCAAAAAATATCTAATAAATAGCTTAATAGATCCTTTTTTATACAAAATGTAAAAAAGTAAAAAGGTAAATATTGCGGCTGCACCGGAAATAATACCACCTCTTGAGAACGTTAGCAAACCTCTGTAAATAAAGTAAATTAGAAAAAAAGTATCTAGTAAAATAAACCCTGTAAGTTTTTCTCTTAAAATCATAAACACAACAACAACAAAAATACCAATACCGATTCCTGTTGCAACTTGGTTGGGTCCAAAACCTCCAGAAGTTACAAAATTTGCTTGACCTGTAAAAAGAATTTCCCGCAAGTCTGGAGTTTTAAAATATAAATACGTAACCATTGAAAACACAGGTAAAACCATCGCAAACATCGCCTTCATCAATTGTTCTTTTGTAACTCTTCTTTTGTAAAAATAGATAGCACTAATACCCAAAGCAAAAGGTCCGCTTAAATTAAACGCAATCGCTTTACGTATAGATTCTCCTTCTGGTACTTGTGTAAATACAATTCCTAATAACAAAAAGAAAAGGTAAAAGATATAGCTAACCGTAAATTTTTGCTTTATAGGTCCTAAAATTAAACCCAACAATAAGAGTAATATTACTCCATATTTACCTGTTTCATAAAGAATAACTCCTTTAGTCATTCTAGCAAACACTTCCATTCCGGCAATATAAGCAGCTAAGAAAAAAGCTTCTTCATCTCTGTTTTTTGTATTTACTAAAATTAAAACACCTACAAGAATAGCACTAGTTGTATAAATCACTGGAATACCAGGAATAAGCACTAAGAAACCTACAAGGACATGAAAAGCTACTAGCAGTAATTTTCGCTTAAAAAATATAGAGTGTATCATTTTTAGCCTTTAAAAATTTTCGTTTTTAGCATTGAATTATAGTAACTATATGTAAATTTTTTTGTCAATACATAATTATATTGAGTCCATTTAAAATATTGCTTTGGGGTTAACCTTAACGACTTTTTTATCTCTTTTTCCAAATGAGTTGAAGTTGGAAATTCTAATAAAAATCCATTTTCTTCATTTTTTACATATTGATCAATACAAGATATGTTTGAAACTATTGGAATACATCCATAATTCATTGCTTCTGCAATGACTTTTGGAAACCCTTCGCTCTTTGATGGCAAGATAATAAAATGTGACTTAAAATAAATCTCTCTAATACTATCTTTTGATAAAAACCCATGAAAAAAGGTTTTGTACTTCACTTTTTTTGATAATTCTATATATTTCTCTTTTTCTTCTCCATCTCCAACAAAATGAATAGCTTCGATTTTATCTGTTTCTAATCTAGAAAATACATCTAAAATAATATCGACTCCTTTATGAGTATTCAAAGCTCCCACAAAGCAATACGTAATTTTATTTGACAGTTTTTTCTTTTTTACTATCTCATCACCTAAGTTTCTATCATCATGGTCTAAACATGGGTTTTCAAAAGGAATAATATTCAATCTTTCGTTCTTCCAAAAACCATTTACTGTAACTTTTGTATTTATAGAAGTGAATTTTTGTAACCAAAACTTTTGAAATTTATTACCCAAGGGCATATTTTTATCTATCCAATTACCTGCATATTTTACCCAGTATTTTTTTCTGCTAAAAAATTTCAGAAATGGTAAAATATAAATCCCAATTCCTGTAGGAGCTCTAAACTGCACATAATCAACATCTTTTAATGCTTTATGTATTTGTACTAAATTGTAAGGAGCAATTAATAGAATGGATAATTTAGAAAACCCTTTTCCTCCTGATGGTTTTAAGGGAACAAATTTTATTTTATTAGAAGTATAGGAAAGCGCACTTTTAGGAGCTGACTCTTTATGCAAAGGAGCTATATGCACAATAGAATCTGCTATTTCTAAAAGCTTATTAAGTTCTTTTACGGTAGGACCCCAACCAACAATTGTACCCTCTGAAGATGTATAATGTTCTGTATGTGAAATGATACCTACCTTCAATTTTCTATAATTTTAATATATTTATCTATAATAATATCCCAAGTAAATTTAGAAGCCCATCGTTCAGAATTATCTTGAAAACTTTCATAATCATTTAAGATATCAACTATGGCTTTTTTAAATGCAATTGGGCTTTTATTATCAATTAAAATTCCTGATTTAAAATTATCAATAGCATCTTCTATTCCACAACCTTTCGCTCCAATTGTTGGGATTCTCAATGAGTTTGCCTCTATCAATGCGATGCCAAAACCTTCTACATCACCATCTTTTGTATTTTCACTCAACATGACAAAAATATCACTCCCTTTTAAAAGTGCATTTTTTCTTTCATCACCTACCATTCCATAAAAAATAATGTGCTTATCTACATTCATTGTTTTAGCTAATGTTATAAATGCTTCTCTTTTAAGTGGGCTGCCAACAATATGGTATTGCAACATTGGGTATTTTTCTGTCAAATTTGACAACATTTTAATAACATTTTTTTGCCCTTTTCTTTCTGTAACACTTCCAACAGTAATTAAATTTGGGTAACCAGATAATTTTTCTTTATTAATGTTTTTACTTTCTATCAAATCAAAACCATTGGAAATTACCTTTATGTTTTTCAAATTCAAATAATCAATTATTGATTTTGTGTACTTAGAAACTGCGATAATTTTATGAAATCTATTAAGAGAATAATCAATGCTTTTTTTTAAGAAACTCTTTTTAAAATTTACTTCAGAACCGTGAATAACTGCGATGTATTTCTTGTTATAAAAAAATGTTGCAAAAGCAACAGCCCACAAAGAAAATTTTCCAGAAGCAATGACTACATCATTCTGTGATATGGTACCAAAAATTTTTGAAATTCTATTTAGATACATCAAAAATCGAATTTTTTCGATCTTTATTCTTTTAGTTATAAAAGGCTGACAGGTATCAAACTCTTTCTCTTTCTCAAAATTAGCAACTCGTTGATCTGCAATCACAGTAACCTCAAAGTCATTTGATGTTAGTTGCTTTGCTAAATTATATGCGTGATTTCCTATGCCTCCAGGTTTTGGAGGAAATTCGGATGTTACTATAACTATTTTTTTTGTTGACCTCAATGAAACCTGTTAAAATTTAGTAGCTAATTCTTTTAGTGCGTTATTTTTATGAGTTCTTATTTTCTTTTTAATTGCATGTAAATTGAATAAAATATAACCCATTTTTAAAATTTTTTTAAACGCATTTCCTTTTACTGTAAACAGAGTAATGTTTTTTATAAAATTTGATTCTCTTATTTGTTTCTTAGAAAAATATTTATACGAAATATAGTACTCCGTTTCTGTCTGAATTGTATAATCTCGTATGTTGTGTTGAGACATATAAAAAGTCGTTCTTCGCTGTTTGTGAGCTCTTAATCCACCAGAAGGTGCTCTGTGATGAAAGATTTCTACAGAGTTGTTTATCAATAATAGTGCGCCTTTTAAATGGCAACGAATCGCCAAATCTGCATCAGCTCTGATTCCTTTATTAAAAAACATATTATAACAACCCGCATCAACAACAACCTCTTTTTTTATTAAAGTGATAGGAAAAGTATCTGACATCTTTATTCCTGATGGAATTTCATTATAAGAAATTCCTTTTTCTACAACTCTAGACGCCATCATATCAGAATTTTTATCGATTAAACTTTTAGCCAAATCGTAACAAAAATCTGGATAAATATTATCTGCATCATCACCTAAAAATAATAAATAATTTCCTTTTGATTCTTTAATTAACTTATTCCATGCAACAACTTGTCCTTTTTTATCTTGAACAAAATACCTAACAGGTACTTCTAAATTTTCAATTTCTAATTTTTTTCGCTTCCTAAGATCTGTTTGATCTGTAATTAATATTTCAATTGGTTTTAAGCGTTGGTTTTGTAATTGATTTATCGTGTTTTGAACGTACCAATAACGATCTAAGGTTGGTGCTAATATTGAAATTGAAATATTCTCAATACTATGTATACTACTGTTAATTTTTTGAGACTCTGCCTTATTTATACTAGAATCACTCTTTTTAAATTGAGGTATAATTACTTTTTTCTCTCTAAAAAAAAATGATCTAAACCTTGCATAATAACTCCATTTTTTTGTAAAATGAATATTTATAAATAACTCATTGTCTTTGGATGATAAATCCTCATCAATAACTGTTTTATCTGGATTTAAAATTGGTGAATACCTAATAATTCCTCCTTGTTTTAAAACTCTATAACCAAACTCTAAAAACTCGAAAGCAACGGTGTTAAATTGGTTTAAAAATCCAGTAAAATCTTTATATGTTTTAGTTTTGATTAAAGTATTTCTATGAGTACTTCTAAATGAAGAAAATTCAATTGATGATTCAGCTTGTAAATTGTAAATCCAGATTGGTTTCACAAAATCTATATATCGAGGCTCCATTTGATCATTATTCCAATATGATCCATGAAAAACATCATAATTTCTCTTACATAACTCTTGAATATTTTCAACATTTGGAAGCGTAAAATTCTTGTCCCAAAAAAGCACATAATCGCTTTTAGTTGACATCATTATTTTCGAAACACTAATCTCAAAATTCTTTTTTTCTATTGAAATATGATATACATCTCCAAGATTCCAATATGTAGAATTATTTGTAGAGTTAAACAACACCAAATCTACCTTACAATTCATAAATAACTATTTTTAAAGTATATATCTTGATGCTCACTCTTTAATGTTTATTATTACAACTATTACCAAGTTTTAATGTTTTTTTTCTCTTGGGTCATATTTTTTTCTTCATCTAAAAAACCATAAATTTTCAATAAATTATCAACTTCAACTTCTACGTCATGATATTTTTTAACATATTGCAAAGATGCATCGCCAATTTTTTTTCTTAACACTTTGTCTTTAATAAGTTTTTCTAATTGATTTTCAATATCATTTGGTGTAGCGCTTATAATAGGTAGGTCTGGTTTATGTTTTCCGAACTTAGGGTTAATATAGCAAATTACTGGTTTTTTCATCGCCATTAATTCACAAGAAACTTTTCCATGCCAACCATATAATAATTGATCTATACCTATATCAGCTTTTGCATAAAAATCTTTAATTAGATTCGCTTCTAGTTTTTCAGCTAACAACAATTCAACTTTATATCCTTTTTTTTGCAAAGACAAAATAGCCTTCTCTACATATTCGGTTCCCTTTTTTCTTCTACTAGAAGGCGCATGAACAACTCTAATAACACCATCTTTTTCTGATAATGGTTCTTCGTTTGTAGCCCAGTAATTCATATTGATAACTTGTGGAGATAGAATTGAATTCTTAGCAACATAAAACAAGTCAGGTTCAGAAACCAAAATCTTATCAGAATATCGATACCATTTTTTTAATGCTTTCAATTGTCCTTTCCTACTCATTGGAGGTTTTTCTATATTTTTTCCGTTTGTTACGGAACGTAAATAATCAAAATACTTTATATCAACAATGTCTAAGCCTCTAAAGTGAGGAAAGACCTTCTTACCAAACAATTTTAAAATTGGCAAATCTAACAAGTGAAACCTCCAAAAAGAAATCAAACTTACACCCCAAAAAAAATGAAACACGTGAAAATGTTTTAACGCCCAAATAAAAAACAAATACCGTTCAAACCTATTTTTTAGTTCAATTTTAATATCATTATTAAAATTCATAAAGTCATTATTAAAAGCCAATGAAGTAGCTTCAAACCCTCTTTTACGAAGCGTTTCTGCCAGTAGTTGCATTTGCCCTCCAATTTCAAATCCAGCAATCAAAATTCTTTTCTTCTTATCTTTGCCCATCATTTAATTAGTTCTTTATAAAAATAGGTCATTTTTTTAACATGCTCTTCTATTTTAAAATTTTCAAGGACATGATCTCTTGCTTGTTTTCCAAACTTTTTTAATGTTTCCTCATCGTCTTTTAACGCAATAATTTTAGTTGCCATTTCTTTTACATCTCCAAAAGGCACAACAAAACCGGTCATATCATTTAAAATAACTTCATTCATTCCCTCACATTCAAAAGCTATAGTTGGCAAGCCACAAGCAGCTGCTTCTAACACACTGTTTGACAATCCTTCTGCAATACTTGTAGATATATAAACACTAGATTGTTGCAAATAACTTATAATTTCATCTTCAGTTTTCTCGCCAACAAATTCTATTCTATCTAATAGTCCTAACTTTTTTGCTTGGTACTGCAACTTGAATTCATCTTCTCCTTTTCCAATACAAATGAGTTTTATAGGGTAATTTTGTAGTTCTTTTAAAATAAGCAACTGCAATAAAAAACCTTTTCTCCACATTAACGCTCCAACTGAAATCAATGTAAAAGGCATTCTTTGCTCTTCTTTCCCTTTAGAAGGTTTAAATTTTTGAGTGTCAATTCCATTGTAATTCGTAAAAACTTTTTCTTTGGTTATATTGAATTCATCAATACAAATACTTTTCAAACTATCAGAAACACAATGCACATGATCTGTTAACGCAAAAGACTTAGAAAGTAGCTTTTTATATGTTGGATTATTATTTGGATATACTGTAACCATACTGCCTCGAACACTTGCTATTACTGGCTTTTTAAAATAATTAATAAGCCATTCAAAAGAGTTTACATGGCTTATCCATTGAAAATGAATAATGTCTGGGACATTTTCTATAAAATCAATATATTTTATGGCTCTTTTTATTTTTAATTTAAAATCGATTCCTTTTTGTGCTCTATATATTTTTATAAAAAAGTGAAACCGCTTCGGGTGAAACAGCATTATTTTTAAAAGATACATGGCATAATTACGTTTATGAACCTCATTTTCTAGAGGCAGAAAACAGGTAACATTTATTTCTCTCAAAGAATCAATTCTTCTTTGAATAAAAGTTGATGGTTTCTTACCACTACCAATAAATAAAACTTTCATTATTTTAGTTTTTCAATAATAAAATACTAATTCTTGTAACCAAAGGGCATTATTTTAATAAATTCTTTAAATAAAGGAATATAATACTTTCTAAACAAAATTCTTTCTAAAAAGAACAATAGCAAAATATATGATATGACTTGAAATGCAACATTCATATAAACACTTATAAAATAAATAATTACTGAAGATATAACTGCACACAGAAGTGTTAGTAATGGTATTTTTACAATTTTCAACAACTTGTGTTCAAGTAATTTTGATGAAATTACTAAGTGGGTACTTGATCCTAAAACCCGAATGATTGTAATCCCTATACAAAAGCCTATCAACCCATAAAAAGAAGCAATATAAATGGTTATAAAAAACGGAATGATATAAATAATTGTAAAATAAAAACCTATTTTAGGCTTTCCAATAGCACTATACAAACCAGAAGCTGGAGAACCTACAGATCTAAATAAAACAAATACTGATAATATTTGAAATGGCAAAACTGCTTCTCCCCACTTATCTCCATATATCAAGAGTATTAATGGTTCTGCAAATAATATCATTCCGATAATAATTGGAATATTAATTACAGAAATCATATCGATCATTTTTTTAAACCTAGCAATTAATTCGGTTCTATTCTTATTACTTTTCGCTAAAACTGGTAACGAAATATTTGTAATAATTGGATTAAAATGATTCACAAAAAGATTGGCGAAACGAAAAGCCACATCATAAATACCTAATGCATTTAGGCTTAGGATTTTTGCTAGCAATAAATTATCTCCATTATTCAGTAACATACCTATAATTCGTGTACCAATAACATATTTTGTGTATTTAAAAATTTTTTTCCAATGATCTAGTCTAAAATTAAACCGAGGTCTAAATTTAGATTTGTATAATAATGTTAGTGATAATAGCGGAATTACTATAGCTGTTGGGAGCGCTAAACTGTAAACTCCGAAGCCTAAAAAAGCAAATAATACTTGACTTAATTGAGAGATTGTACCAAAAATAGCTTGTATAATTACCAATGTTTTGTAATCCATGTTTTTTCTATACAATGCAACAGGAACTGAAGATATCATGTTAAAGAAAAAACCTATAGACAGTAAATAAACAATATTTTCAATATTATCATTTCCATAAAAATCAGCCCAAAAGGGAGCTAAAACAACTAAAATTATTACTATTATGATTGTAATGACTATGTTTAACCAAAAAGCTGAATTGACAACTTCTTTTTTATCATCTTCATCATAAAAAACTACATATTCACTAATTCCACTCACCCCAAAAACTTGAATAAAATTAATCAAAGTCATTGAAATTGCTATAATTCCAAAATCCTCTTTATCTAATATCCTTGCTAAATACGCCAATACAAAAAGTGACAAAAAGGCTCCCCAGCCTTTTCTAAGTATCAAAAACATAGAAGCTTTTCCTGCTTTTTTAGCAATACTCATGTTAATTCTTTCGGTTTTTGTATTTTAAATAATCCTCAACAAAAGCCTTTATTCCTTTTTTTACACTTGTACTAGGCTTAAAGTCTATATATTCAAACAAGCTATCAACATCAGCATATGTGCTTTCTACATCTCCATCTTGAATGGGTTTCAACTGCATTTTACCTTTTTTCCCTACAACTTGTTCAATGATTTTTATAAAATCTAATAATAAAATTGGATCATTATTTCCAATATTAAAAAGTTGATATGGTGCTGTACTTTTTGAAGGCTTTGGATGTTTGCTGTCAAAAGTAACATTGGAAGTTCTGGGAGCTAATGGAATTAAGCGTTTAATACTTTCAGTAATATCATTTACATAAGTAAAATCACGACTCATATTGCCATAATTATAAACATCAAACTCTTTATCTTCTACAATAGCTTTTGTAAATATATGCAATGCCATATCTGGCCTACCCAAAGGTCCATATACCGTAAAAAAACGAAGTCCTGTAGATGGAACTCCAAATAAATGCGCATAGGTATGTGCCATCATTTCGTTTGATTTTTTACTTGCAGCATACATAGAAATTGGATGGTCTGAACAATTATCAATATCAAATGGTATCTGTTTACTTAACCCATAAACAGAACTCGAAGAAGCAAATATTAAGTGTTTAACTGGGTAAGCTCTACAACATTCTAAAATATTCAAAAAACCTGTAATATTACTATTTACATATTTGTGTGGATTTTCTAAAGAGTATCTCACACCCGCTTGTGCAGCAAGGTTAATAACATAGTCAAATTTTTGAGTTTTAAACAATATTTTCATATTCTCTAAATCAATTAAATCTAACTTTATAAATGAACTGTTCTTAAAGGTTAAGAGCTTATTGTACTGAATGTTTTCAGAAGAAAAACCCAGTTTTGCCAATCGATACAACTTTAAATCAACATCGTAATAATCGTTGATGGTATCTAGTCCTACCACTTCATATTCATTTTCAATCAATAACTTTGATAGATGGTAACCAATAAATCCAGCCATACCAGTCACTAAAACCTTTTTCATGTTGCACGTTCTTAAGAGTTTTAACAAATATAGTTTATTTACTTATTTTATACCTTCTCATTTTTTTAAAATATTCATTATTTATTCAGTCTAAAATTCTACTTTTGAATGACTAAATTTAGCATAAAAATGAACAAACAAATTATAGAATGTGTACCTAATATTAGTGAAGGGCGCGATATTCAAAAAATAAACACCATTGCAAATGTTGTAAAATCTATTGAAGGAGTTAAATTACTAGATATAGATCCTGGAAAAGCCACAAACAGAACTGTAATTACTTTTGTTGGAGAGCCTCAAAATGTTATTAAAGCTGCTTTTCTTTTAATAAAAAAAGCTTCAGAACTTATTGATATGAGCAAACAAACTGGTGCTCATCCAAGGTTTGGCGCTACGGATGTTTGTCCGTTAGTACCCATTGCCAATATTACCATGGATGAAACTGCAAAATATGCGCATCAACTAGGAAAACGTATTGGAGATGAACTAGGAATATCAGGATATTTTTATGAAAATGCAGCGACTTCAAAAAATAGAAAAAATTTAGCAACTATACGTTCTGGAGAATACGAAGGCTTAAAGGAAAAATTATCTAATCCCCTTTGGAAACCAGATTTTGGTCCTGTTGAATACAATAAACAAGTAACTACATCTGGAGTTACTGCAATTTCTGCACGTGATTTTTTAATTGCATACAATGTAAATTTAAATACAACTTCTACCAGACGCGCAAATGCTGTTGCCTTTGATATTCGTGAAGCAGGAAGAGTGCAGAGAGAAGGAAACCCGATTACAGGAAAGAAAATACTAGACGCCAGTGGAGAACCAATCCGTGTTCCTGGAAAATTAAAAGCCGTAAAAGGAATTGGATGGTTTATTGATGAATATGGTATTGCACAAATTTCGTATAATTTAACCAATATCAGTATCACTTCGATGCATGAAGCTTTTTTTGAATCTGTAAAATCTGCAACTCAACGTGGCTTAAGAGTTACTGGTTCTGAATTGGTAGGATTAGTACCTTTACAAGCCATGTTAGATGCTGCTGATTTCTTTCTAATAAAACAAGAACGATCTTTAGGTATTAGCGAATCTGAAAAGATTAAAATAGCAGTTAAATCATTAGGACTGGATGATTTAAAACCGTTTAATCCGCAGGAAAGAATTATTGAATATGTGATGAATTCAGATATTTCTAAAAAACTCATCGATTTTACAATCAAAGATTTTGCAGAAGAAACAGCTTCTGAATCTATGGCGCCAGGCGGAGGCTCTATTTCTGCTTATGTTGGTGCTTTAGGTATTTCTTTAGGAACCATGGTGGCTAATTTATCTGCTCATAAAGCTGGATGGGATGAGCAATGGGAACTATACTCTAAATGGGCAGAAAAAGGGCAAGTGTATAAAAATGAATTACTCTTTTTAGTGGATGAAGACACCAACGCTTTTAATAAAATTATTGATGGTTTTAGAATGCCAAAATCTACACCTGAAGAGAAAGAATTAAGAAAACAAGCCATTGAAAATGCTACAAAATATGCTACTGAAATTCCGTTTAAAGTAATGGAAACATCTTTTAACTCGATGGAAGTTATGCTTGCTATGGCAAAAATTGGAATTAAAAATTCGCTATCTGATGCTGGTGTTGGTGCTCTTTGCGCTAGAACTGCAGTTTTCGGGGCTTACTTTAATGTTCGTATCAATGCAAAAGACATAAAAGACAGAGAGTTTGCTAAAAACATTGTTGAAAAATCTACAATTATTTACAATCAAACAATTGCCTTAGAAAAAGAAATGATTAACTTAATTGATGCTGAAATCTAAACTCTTTAAAACCTATGAAACTTAAAGACATCCAAATTGTTTCGTTTGATCCTAAATATGCAACGGATTTTTATGACTTGAATATTGAATGGTTAGATAAGTATTTTTATGTAGAAGATCACGATGCTGAAGTTTTAAAAAATCCAACGTCTCATATTTTAGATAATGACGGATATATATTTTTTGTAGTATATCAAGATATTGTTATCGGAACTGTAGCATTAATCAATGAAAAAGAATGTTATGAACTTAGTAAAATGGCTATTTCTCCGAAGTATCAAGGATTTAAGATTGGACAATTGTTAATGGACTATTGTATTGGTTTTTCAAAAAAGCAAGGATGGGAAAAGATTATGTTATATTCAAACAGAAAATTAAAACCAGCCATTAATCTTTATCAAAAAGTTGGGTTTATAGAGGTTCAATTAGAAAAAGACACTTACTATGAACGTGCAGATATCAAAATGATTCTTAGGTTATAAAAAACTTTGTATTGCCAATTTGTAACTTTTTAATCCAAAACCAGTAATTATTCCTTTGGTATTAGAAGCTATAAAGCTTTTAAGACGATACTCTTCACGATTGTATATATTAGAGATATGGACTTCTATTACCGGAGCCTTAATTCCTTTAACAGCATCTCCGATTCCCACAGACGTATGTGTGTATGCCGCAGCATTTAAAATAATTCCGTTATAATCAAAACCTATTTCATGCAATTTATCAATAATTTCTCCTTCAATGTTTGATTGAAAATATTGTAAATCTATTTTTGGAAAAGACAATTTTAGTTCTTCTAGGTAGGTTTCAAAAGAACTCGAACCATAAATTTCTGGTTCTCTCTTTCCGAGTAAGTTTAAATTTGGGCCATTTATGATAATAAGTTTCATCTAGCTAAAATACAATTATTTTATATAAAAAAACGGAAGCAAAATTGCTTCCGTAATACTTTCTTTATAATGATTTTTTACAATGCAAGCATCAATCCAAACGAAAAATTTGAGAACCCATTTGTTTTTGCAGCGATTCCAAAAGTAGATACCGTAAATTGTATTCTGTCATTTATGTCATAACCTATCATTACTCTATGAAAAACTCCTCCTTTATTAACTGATGGAGTTATTCCAAATGCATAACCAATATCCCCTCCAAATGTAACATCATTTAAAATTTCGAAACGAGCAGCAAAAGAAAATGGGAAAAAAGAAGCTGAATCAACAGCTGGTGCACCTCCTTCTTTTGCGAAATAGTACACATAAGAAATTGACCCTCCAAATTTAGAACCATCAAAAACTTCTTTCAGGTAATACCCCGAAGCAGTTGTTGCAAAAGAATATTTACCGCTAGAATCTCCAACAGTATAACCGATGTTAGCTTCAATATTGAAATTTGAGTTTTGATTAAAATCAGCATTTTGTGCATGAATCGAAAAAGCGAAAACTAAAAAGACAATACATAATATCTTTTTCATAAAAATAAGTTTAATTGGTTTATTATTTAAATTTATTCTGTAACAGATAATTTACAAAGTTAACCTTTTTTTTTACTTGAAAAACTTAATCTCTTATTTATAGCTATAAATTTTTATTTACATTGCAGGTAATTTATGAAATGGAAAAACGCAATTAAAGATTATCAACTTTTTTTAAAAATTGAAAGGGGTCTTTCTAAAAATACCATTGATAGCTATTCTAGAGATGTTAAAAAGTTATTGTTATTTTTAGAAACAAAAGATATTCTCATAAACCCTATTCAGATAAACCAAGAAACCATTCAACTGTTTGTATATACTATTGCGAAAGAAGTTTCTGCAACAAGCCAAGCAAGAACTATTTCTGGATTACGAAACTTTTTTGATTACTTAATTTTTGAAAATTATCGAGAAACAAATCCAACAGAGTTAATTGAGACTCCAAAAACAGGAAGAAAACTTCCAGATACACTTTCAGAAAATGAAATTGACCAACTAATTAATGCCATCGATTTAAGTCATCCTCAAGGAGAGAGAAATAGAGCAATTATAGAAACCATTTATAGTTGTGGTTTGCGTGTTAGTGAACTTATCAACCTCCAAATTTCAAATTTATTTTTCGAAGAAGGCTTTATTAAAGTTCTTGGTAAAGGAAACAAAGAGCGTTTTTCTCCAATTCCACCTGTAACTCAAAAGTACATCTTTTTTTATATAAAAAATATCAGATGTCATGTCACTCCCCAAAAAGGGTATGAAGATACGTTGTTTTTAAACAGACGAGGTAGGGGCTTAACGCGTCAAATGGTTTTTAAAATAATTAAAGATTTAGCGATTAAAATTAATTTACAGAAAAAAATAGGACCACATACATTGCGTCATTCTTTTGCTACACATTTATTACAAGGAGGAGCAGATTTAAGAACAATACAACAAATGCTAGGTCACGAAAGTATTACTACAACAGAAGTATACGTACATCTCGATAGATCGTATATAAAATCAGTAATAGAAGAATTTCATCCAAGGAACTAAAAAAACCCATAAAAATAAATTTTTATGGGTTTTATCTTATAAAAGATTATAATTTATTTTGCAATATTTACAGCTCTTGTTTCTCTAATTACTGTGACTTTTACTTGCCCAGGATACGTCATATCGTTTTGAATTTTTTGAGAGATATTAAAAGACAACTCTGCTGCTTTATCATCATTTACTTTAACGCTTTCAACCATTACTCTTAACTCTCTACCAGCCTGAATAGCATATGCTTTCTGAACACCAGTAAATCCAAAAGCAATATCCTCTAAATCTTTCAAACGTTGAATATAAGAATCTAATACTTGTCTTCTTGCACCGGGTCTTGCTCCTGAAATAGCATCACAAACTTGTACTATTGGGGCAATTAAACTTTTCATTTCAATTTCATCGTGGTGTGCTCCAATGGCGTTGCAAACATCTGGCTTTTCTCCATATTTTTCAGCCCATTGCATTCCTAACAAAGCATGTGGTAATTCACTTTCGGTATCAGGAACTTTACCAATATCATGTAGCAATCCGGCTCTTTTAGCAATCTTTGCATTCAAGCCTAGCTCAGAAGCCATAATACCACATAAATTTGCTACTTCTCTAGAGTGTTGTAACAAATTTTGTCCATACGAAGAACGATATTTCATACGACCAACAGTTTTAATTAATTCTGGATGTAATCCATGTATTCCCAAATCAATTACGGTACGTTTTCCTACTTCAATAATCTCTTGTGTAATTTGATTTTCAGTCTTTTTTACAACTTCTTCAATTCTCGCTGGATGAATTCTTCCATCTGTTACTAATTTATGTAAAGATAAACGAGCAACTTCTCTTCTAACAGAATCAAAACAAGATAATATAATCGCCTCTGGAGTATCATCAACAATAATTTCTACACCAGTTGCAGCTTCAATAGCTCTAATATTTCTTCCTTCCCTACCAATAATTCTTCCTTTTACATCATCAGATTCTAAATTAAAAACAGAAACACAATTTTCTATAGACTGCTCAACACCCACTCTTTGTATGGTGCTTAAAATAATTTTACGAGCATCTTGTTCTGCAGTAAGTTTTGCTTCTTCTAAAGAGTTTTGAATAAAAGCCATTGCATCAGATTTTGCTTCTTCTTGCATTGATGCTACCAACTCCTTTTTGGCTTCATCTGCAGAAAAACCAGAAATTTGTTCTAACAAATCTACATGTCTTTTATGCATCTTGTCAAGATCATTCTCCTTTTTTTCTAAGAATTCTAGCTTGTACGTAAAATCAGATTCTTTTTGCTCAAGCGATTTATTGAGTCTTTTATTTTTGTCGACTTCTGTTGCTACTTGAGATTCTCGATCTCTTGTTCTTTTTTCTACATCAGAAATCTTTTTTTCTCTTGCTAAGATTACTTTTTCGTGCTCAGATTTTAATTCTATGAATTTTTCTTTTGCTTGTAAAATTTTATCTTTTTTTAAAGATTCAGCATCTATTTTTGCTTCTTTTAATATTGATGCGGCTTCTTTTTTGGTTCCACTTAGTATTTTTTTTCCTTTAGATTTTTCTAATGCTTTCGCTATAACAAAACCTATAACTGCTCCTATTGTTCCTAGTAAAGCAGAGAGTATCATTCCATCCATAATATAAATTTAGTATATAAAAAAAGCCTACATCAGTTGGGTTTTTAAACTCCATTATGGCATTTATAGGACTAACTAACTGGTCAAGGATCCGAAATATGTCTACATAAATTTGACAAATACGGCTTGCTTTTGCAGTTAAGACTCATCCTTCATAATTGAATAGTGTTGAGTTTAATAAACAATTTACTAACGTAGGCAGTGTATTTTAATGTTATTTTAAAGAACTTATTCTAAATGAGTAGTTAACATCTCATTTAGTGTATTTATTTTTTGTAATACCTTATCTGTATTCTCAATTCTATCTAAAGACGAAATTTCTAATTTAGATGCAAATCGCAATGCACACATTGCTAACACATCTTGTTTGTCATTCACAGCATAATTTTGCTCATACAAAGAAATTAGTTGATTTATATTTGCAGCAGCCTTTCTCATTCCTTCTTCTTCTTGAGTGTTATTAACACTTAACGGGTATGATCTTCCTGCAATTACAATATTAATCTTTAATTTTTCTGACACTGTAAATGAACATTATTTATTCGTTTAGTTGAACAATACATTTATCGATTTCTCGAATTAAAGTATTTATTTTGAGTTTTGTTTCTCGTGTACTTTCGTTACTGCCATCAATAGTTTTTGCGATTTTTAACAAATCATGTTTTTCTTTTTGATCTGCCAACAATTCCTGATTTTTAGATATCTGAGATTGTAATTTATTCACATTTTGAAGCAAAAGTTCATTTTCTTCTTTTAAAAATTCATAATTGGTAAGCAAAGTTTTTAACTTTTCTTCCAGTGAATGAACCGCTTCTAATGTTTTACTCATCTATATAAAGAATCAAAACTATATCAACAAAGTTACCATTCTGATTCTTAAATGACAAAGATATTTGCTCTTTTTAGTTTATTATTTTTAAATACCTGTTATATAGAGGTCTAAAAAATAACATTATTACACGCTCAAATTTTTAGTATATTAGCTTAAAAATTTACGATTGAAAAAAATAATTTTACCTTTTTTATTACTCATCTCTATTTTATCATTTGGACAAAAAAAGTATCCAAAAAACTATTTTAGAAGTCCGCTTGATATCCCAATTGTACTTTCAGGTACTTTTGGAGAATTACGGAGTAACCACTTTCATTCTGGTATTGATATTAAGACCCAGCGAAAAGAAGGGCTAGATGTTTTTGCTACAGCTGATGGATATGTATCTCGAATTAAAATTTCTTTATGGGGATATGGAAAAGTAATTTATATAACACATCCTAATGGGTATACTTCTGTGTATGCACATTTAAGTAAATTTGGAAAAGGGATTGAAGAATATGTTAAAAAAAATCAGTATAAAAAAGAAAATTACGAAACAGGAAACATTTATTTAAAAGCGGGAAGCATTCCAGTTAAAAAAGGACAAATCATTGGTTTTTCAGGAAGTACTGGTGGTTTTGTGGCTCCGCATTTGCATTATGAAATAAGGGACACCAACTCTGAAAAAATTATCAATCCAATGTTATTTGGTGTTTCTGTTAAAGACACAATTCCGCCTGTATTTAAAGGGCTTTTTGTATATCCTCTCAATGAATCGTCGAGAATAAACAAGTCCGTAAAAAAAACGTTATTGCCTTTTAAATTAAAAGGGAAAAATAAATTTATTACAAATAGAATTTCAGCGAATGGCTCGATTGGTTTTGCTGTAAACCTACATGACCAACTAAATAATGCGTATAATAAAAATGGCATTTATAGTTTAGAAATGTTTGTGAATGGAGAAAAAGTATACCATCATAATTTAGAAATCTTTTCTTTTAAAGAGAGTAAATACATAAACTTATTGATAGACTACACGCAATATTCTCGTTATAAAAGAAGGTTTCAAAAAACACATATAGTTAATGGAAATAAACTTTCTATCTATAAAAAACTTAAAAATAATGGAATTTTAAACATTAAAAAAGGGTTTAATTATAATGTAGATATTGTTGCGACAGACTTTAAAGGAAATAAGAGCATACTTACTATTCCTATTCGTGGTATTGAAAGTAATGCTGTTTTTAGAAAACAAAGAGATACAACAGCTTATAAAATTATAAGCACATTATTTCATAAATTTCAACAGAAAGATGTTACTGTAGCATTTCCAAAAAACACTTTTTATAACAATTTATATTTGGATTTTAATGTAAAAAACGGAATTGCACAAATTCACAAACCGAACATTCCTTTAGATAAAAAATACACCCTAACTTTTGATGTTTCTAACTATACAGAAGATGAAAAAAACCAATTGTATATCGCAAATATCAACAATAAAAAGTATCCTAATTATCAAAATACTGTCAAAAAAAAATTGAAATTTTACACCACAACAAAAACTTTAGGAAAATACACGTTACTGACTGACAATCAAAGACCTGAAATAAAATTAAGAAATTTTAAACACAAACAATGGCTTAGTAAGGTTACACAACTTATTGTGGAAATTTCTGACAAAGGATCAGGAATTAAATCATACAGAGCTACTATTGATGGGCAATGGATATTAATGGAATACAACTTAAAAAAAAGTCAATTGGTCTATCAATTTAATGACAAAAAATTGGTTGGATCAAAACATGAGTTTGCCATTGTAGTTTCTGATAATGTAGGAAATACGAATATGCTTAGTGCTACGTTCTATAAAAAACAATAAATTAGACGTCTGATAATTCTATATATTTTTCTGTGAGAAAATTCTTATTCCTAACCTTACTCATTCCAACGCTTACAATAGCACAAAATACGAGTACCTTAAAAGGAATCGTTACCAATAAACAAAACAAGCCAATCGTTGGAGTTTCTGTAAGCTATTTAAACAAAGGCACAATTACTGATGCTAAAGGTAGATATGAATTAACGATGCCTCTCAGAAAAACAATTACTGTTGTTTTTAGCCATGTTTCGTATCAAAAAGTGACAAAAAAAGTCACTTTAAGAAGTATGCGAATAATCAACTACTCTCCTATTTTAACTACAATTACTCAAAATCTTGAAGAAGTTACCATTAAAAATGCCAAAAACGCGGTAAAGGGAATTACAAAAATTGATGTAAAAAAAGTAAAGCGACTTCCTGGCGCAAATGCTGGAATAGAGAATTTATTAATGACTTTTGCTGGTGTTAACAACAATAATGAATTGAGCACACAGTATAATGTTAGAGGTGGAAACTTTGATGAAAACTTGGTGTATGTAAACGGAATAGAAATTTACAGGCCTTTTTTGGTGAGATCCGGACAACAAGAAGGTTTAAGTTTTATCAACTCTAACATGATTCAGAATATTAATTTTTCTGCTGGTGGATTTCAAGCAAAATATGGTGATAAACTTTCTTCTGTATTAGATATCACTTATAGAAAACCAAAAAAGTTTGCTACAAATATTGAAGTAAGTTTTATAGGAGCTAGCGCTACAATTGAAGGACAATTTCTCAATCAAAAGTTAAATGCAATTCTTGGTTTTAGGCACAGAAATAATAGTTTGTTTGTAAACAGTAAACAAATAGAAAGCAATTATAATCCTAGTTTTTCTGATGTACAAACTTTTTTAAGTTACCAAGCGAATAATAAATTACGTGTTGATTTTTTAGGAAATTTTTCTTTAAATAATTATAATTATACACCTATTTCTAGAAAAACAAGGTTCGGAACTTTAATTGACCCAGTAGAATTGATTGTTTTTTATAGCGGACAAGAAAAAGACACCTATTTAACAAGCTTTGGTGCAGTAAGTGCAAACTATCAAGTGCATGAAAATTTCACAATTAACACTACGCTATCTCTCTACAACACACAAGAAGAAGAACGTTTTGATATTTTAGCTGCTTATAATCTTGGAGAAGTTGATAGCAATTTAGGTTCTGAAAATTTTGGAGAGGTCACATTTTCTCAAGGAATTGGTTCACAATTAAATCATGCTCGGAACGATTTAGATGCTTTCATTACAAATCTAAAAGTTAAAGCAATATATAAAAAAGACAACAATCAACTAGAAGTTGGAATTAAATACCAAGTTGAAGATATTAAAGACCGAATTATAGAATGGGAAATTATTGACTCTGTTGGATTTTCAATAAGACCACCTAATCATAGTATTAATGATCAGCCATATAATCCTTATATAGGTAGTATTACACCTTTTCAAAACATCAGAGCCACCAATACTGTAAAAACTTATAGGTTATCTGGTTATTTACAATACAGCAAAAAAGACGAATGGAACAATCATCAAGTTTGGTACAATGCAGGTGTAAGAGTTCAAAATTGGACAGTTAAAGCAAATGGAGCAACCTCTGAAAGTCATTTTATTTTTAGTCCGAGAGCTCAATTTGCAATCAAACCAGATTGGGAAAAAGACATGTTGTTTCGCATTTCTGGTGGTATTTATTCACAACCTCCATTTTATAAAGAGCTAAAAGACAATCTCGGAAAAATACATCCAGAAGTAAAGGCTCAACAATCCATACACGCAGTACTTGGCAACGATTATAGTTTTACACTTTGGGAACGACCTTTTAAATTGACCACAGAAATTTATTACAAACGTTTAACCAATGTAAATCCATATACGATTGATAATGTTCGGATTCGCTACCAAGCGAAAAACAATGCGACTGCGTATGCCACAGGAATTGATATTCGTTTAAACGGTGAGTTTGTACCGGGAAATGAAAGTTGGATTAGTATTGGTTATTTAAAAACAGAAGAAAATATTGATGGAAAAGGCTATATTTCAAGACCAACAGATCAACGTTTAAAATTTGGTGTATTGTTTCAAGACTATGTGCCTAATTTACCTGATTTAAAAGCGTATTTAAATTTGGTGTACAATTCTGGTGTTCCAGGAGGTTCACCTTCTTATGCCGATCCTTACCAATTTCAAAATAGATTAAACGCATACAAACGTGCAGATTTAGGAATTTCTTATGTTTTTGTAGATGCCAATAAAAAAGCAGATAGTAATTGGTTACGTAAGTTTAAGGAACTTACTTTAGGTTTAGAACTCTTTAACTTATTTGATATTCAGAATTCTATTACAAATACGTGGGTGCGTGATGTGTATTCTAAAACCATGTACGGAATACCAAATTATATGACAGGACGTGTGTTGAATTTTAAAGTTGGAATGCAGTTTTAAAAGCTTCGCTTTTTTTGGTAACTTAGATAACTCTGAATATAATTTATTAAAACGAAACCATATTCTTAACACTTGTTTAATTAACATTTATGAAGAGATTTAAAAAAGATTTTGCCTCTAAACTAGTTGGGATAGATTTTGAGACTCTAGAGAAGAACAATAATTCTATTTTTGGTTTATCTAAAGATTTAAAATTAATCTATTTTAATCCTAGCTGGATAGGTTTTGCAGAGGAAAATGACCCTAGTGAAAGTTTGTTAAAAAAACACCCGTTAGGAACTTCTATCGAGAAATCAATCAGCGGAGAAGAAATTAAAAGTTTTTATATTCAAAATTACAAAAATGTTTTAAAAACCGGCAAAGTATGGAGACATGAATATGAGTGTTCTAGCCCTAATGAATCAAGGATTTATCATCAAGGTGCTTATCCTTTGAAAAATGGTGAAGGCTTAATAATAATAAACACATTAGTAGTTAAATTATCGATGGATGATGTTAACAGAAAATCTTATAAAGCAAATAAAAAACAGTATCTCGATTCAAATGGTTTTATAAATCAATGTAGCAATTGCAGAAATTCTCAGCGAGCTAATCAGCCTGAAGTTTGGGATTGGGTTCCTGCTTGGATAGAAGATATGCCCGAAAATGTTAGCCACACAATTTGCCCAACCTGTTTTGATTATTACTGGAAATATAACAGTATTAAATATACATCTTCTAATAAAAAATAAAATACTTAAATTAGATTTTGATTCATATTTAGTAAAAAAATAAACTACAATATCTGCGCAGCGTGCGCTTTCGTTTTTACTTTGGTAATCACATCTCCAATTTTACCATTTTCGTCAATCACAAAAGTAGTTCTGTGAATTCCGTCATATTCGCGTCCCATAAATTTCTTTGGTCCCCAAACTCCAAATGCATTAATTACCGTTTTATCTTCGTCTGCCAATAACGGGAAAGGCAATTGGTGTTTATCAATCCAGTTTTGTTGTCTTTTTGCCGAATCTGCACTTGCGCCTAAAACTTCATATCCTTTAGACAAAAACGTTTGGTAATTGTCTCGTAAATCGCAAGCTTCTGCAGTACAACCAGGTGTACTTGCTTTTGGATAAAAAAACAAAACTAATTTTTTCCCTTTATAATCAGAAAGTTGTATGGTGTTTCCTTTATTATCTTTAGCTGTAAAGTTTGGAGCATTGTCTCCTATTTTTAGTGTGGTCATTTTTTGTAGTTTAGTTTCAAAGGTACAAAGTAGCAAAGTAATTTTTAAAGATAGATTAAAATTCATTTCAATTTTAACTTTGTAACTTTGAATCTCTGAAACCTTGTAACGCTATTAAATGAATAAACAAGAAAAAGTGCAATTTGTAATTGACACACTTCAAGAAACCTATCCAGAAATTCCGATTCCGTTAGATCATAAAGATTCGTATACCTTGTTAATTGCTGTTTTACTTTCTGCACAATGTACCGATGTTCGTGTTAATAAAATCACGCCACTTTTGTTTGCTAAAGCAGATAATCCGTTTGATATGATTAAAATGACCGTTGAAGAAATCAAGGAAATTATTCGTCCGTGTGGTTTATCACCAATGAAAAGTAAAGGCATTTACGGCTTATCACATATTTTAATTGATAAACACAAAGGAAAGGTTCCGCAAAGTTTTGAAGATCTAGAAGCATTACCAGCAGTTGGACATAAAACAGCTAGTGTGGTGATGAGTCAAGCTTTTGGGGTTCCTGCTTTTCCTGTGGATACACATATTCATAGATTACTGTTTCGATGGAACTTAACCAATGGAAAAAACGTTGTACAAACAGAAAAAGATGCAAAACGATTATTCCCAAAAGAACTTTGGAACGAGTTACATTTACAAATTATTTGGTACGGACGCGAATACTCTCCTGCTCGTGGTTGGAATTTAGAACAAGACATTATTACAAAGACCATTGGAAGAAAATCGGTATTAGATGCTTATCATAAAAAGAAAAATAATATCAGTTAGAATAAAAATATATCGTAATTATGTGTTAAAAAGTTACCTAAAAGAGCATAAAAAAATCCTCAACGCTGTTGAGGATTTTTCCACTCTTAATTCAAATTCAATTCAATGACAAGGTCTGATTTGGTTTTAATTACTTTTAGTGATTTAGAAAAATTAATTAAAAATTGAATTGTTTCTTTCTTGGGTTGCTTCCTATCTGAAGAAGACTTTTTAGAGTAAATTTGCATCATATAAAATGGTTTTATTCCTTGATTATTAATCAAATAACGATGCTTTTTTACTTTTAGTATTAATTTATTAAAATAATTTTATTTTTTTCTATCAATTTTCTTAAATTGATTAATGCATAACGCATTCTTCCTAATGCTGTATTAATACTTACACCAGTATTTTCTGATATTTCATTAAAACTCATATCATTATAAATTCGCATTTTTAACACCTGTTTTTGTTCTTCAGGAAGTTCATTTATTAGTTCTTTAACATCTGCATGAATCTGCTCTTTAATAATAATACTCTCAGCATTTAATGCACCATCACTCAATACAGAAAAAATATCAAATTCGTCGGTATTTTTAAATGTTGGCATTCTGTTTGATTTTCTAAAATGATCAATCACCAAATTATGAGAAATACGAACTACCCAAGGCAAAAATTTGCCTTCTTCATTGTAATTTCCTTTCTTAAGTGTTCTAATAACTTTAATAAAAGTGTCTTGAAAAATATCTTCTGTAATATCTCTATCCTTAACTTTACTATAAATAAAGCTAAACAATCGTTGTTGGTGTCTTTTTATTAAAATTTCAATGGCCTTTTCATCACCATTAATATAATTGCTAACAAGTGTACTATCTAGGGTTGTGTTCTTACGCATCATAAATTACTTTTAGAAAGCAAGCGCTTTCTGGTTTCTATTTTTATAAACAGTTAAAGTAATTTTTTACTATGTGTGTAGATTTATGCAGTTATTATATGTCAAATATGGACTAATATTCTCATAAAACCAAATCTTTTGACTGTTAATTTAATGGTCGTCTAAAAAAACGGGAAATTATATTAATAACAAAGTTGTTGATATAAAGCGTCTTCAATTAATGGAAATAAACTGATTTATAGCGTTAATGCATCCTTAATTTTTCATCATTCTTTTCTATAAAAAAGAAATTATTCATAGCAAAAAATAGAGTTTTTGTTTCTATTTTTGTCTCCATTCATTTTTTTACAAAAAGTTTAATGACAAAAGATTTATCTAAAGTTAATCCTAAAGAAAACATCATTATTAAAGGTGCAAAATTGCACAATTTAAAAAACATTGATGTAGTCATTCCTCGTAATAAACTAGTTGTTATTACAGGTCTTTCGGGTTCTGGCAAATCTTCTTTGGCTTTTGACACATTATACGCTGAGGGTCAAAGACGTTATGTAGAAAGCTTGTCTTCTTACGCAAGGCAGTTTTTAGGGAAGTTGCACAAGCCTAAAGTTGATTATATTAAAGGAATTGCTCCAGCAATCGCTATTGAACAAAAAGTAAACTCTACAAATCCAAGATCTACTGTGGGAACATCTACAGAGATTTATGATTATTTGAAATTGCTTTTTGCCAGGATTGGGAAAACTATTTCGCCTATTTCCGGTAAAGAAGTAAAAAAAGATACTGTTTCTGATGTAATAAATAATTTAAAAAAATTTAAAAACGGCACTAAACTACTGCTTCTTGCTCCAGTTTTTATGGATAAAAGTAGAGATTTAAAAACCCTTTTAAATATTTTTTCTCAACAAGGTTATGCCCGTATTCAGTTTAAAAAACAAATTGTTAGAATTGAAGATTTTCCTTATAGCACCAATTCTGATGAAGATTTATACTTGGTTGTAGATCGAATTGTTTTAAAAGATGAGGAAGATTTTTACAATCGATTGGCTGACGCTATCCAAACTGCTTTTTTTGAAGGAAAAGGAACTTGTTTTATTGAAAATATTGAAACAAAAAAAATTACAAAATATAGTAATAAATTTGAGTTAGACGGAATAACATTTTTAGAACCAAACACACACTTATTTAGTTTTAACAATCCGTATGGAGCTTGTCCCACATGTGAAGGTTATGGATCTATTATAGGAATTGATGAAGATTTGGTGATTCCAAATACAGGACTTTCAATTTATCAAGATGCCATTTTTCCATTTAAAACAGAAAGCTTTAAAAGCTATAAAAATGATTTAATTAATGCTGCATATCAATATGATATTCCCATACACAAACCATGGTTTGAACTAACAAAAGTTCAAAAAAAATTAGTTTGGGACGGCACAACATCTTTTGATGGGATTCATCATTTCTTCAGAAAATTAGAAGAAAAAAGTTATAAAATTCAGAATCGAGTAATGTTATCGCGTTATCGCGGAAAAACAATATGTAACAATTGTCAAGGAAAACGTTTACGAAAAGAAAGCAACTATGTACAAGTAGCTGGAAAAACCATTTCTGATTTAGTAACACTCCCTATTGATGAATTAAATACCTTTTTTAAAAAAATTATGTTAGATGAGCAACGTAAAAAAATTGGAGAGCGATTGCTAACAGAAATCAACAATAGATTACAATTTTTAGAAAACGTGGGTTTAAAATATTTAACTTTGAACAGAACTTCCAATACGCTATCCGGAGGAGAAAGTCAGCGAATAAATCTAGCGACTTCTTTGGGAAGTAGCTTGGTTGGATCTATGTATATTTTAGACGAACCAAGTATTGGTTTACATCCAAAAGACACAGAAAGATTGATTGGTGTTTTAAAAGATTTACGAGATTTAGGAAATACTGTTATCGTTGTTGAGCATGATGAGGACATTATGAAAATTGCTGATTATATTATTGACATTGGTCCAGAAGCTGGTACTTTTGGTGGACATATTGTTGCTGAAGGAAATTTTGAACACGTATTAAAATCAACATCTCTGACTGCAAAATACTTAACTAATAAATTAAAAATTGAAATCCCAAAAAGCAGAAGAACTTGTAAAAATAGTATTGAAATTATTGGAGCAAGAGCTCATAATTTAAAAAATATTGATGTTACTTTTCCATTAAATTGTTTAACTGTAATTACGGGTGTTTCTGGGAGTGGAAAAAGCACGTTGGTAAAAAATATTTTGTATCCTGCTATGCAGAAAAAACTCAATGGATATGGAAATAAAATAGGTCAATTCACTGAAATTAAAGGAGATATTGAAAGTATACAGCACATAGAATTTATTGATCAAAACCCCATTGGTCGTTCTTCTAGATCAAATCCTGTAACCTATATAAAAGCTTATGATGATATTCGAAATTTATTTTCTAATCAGAAATTAGCAAAAATCAGAAATTACAAACCAAAACACTTCTCATTTAATGTAGAAGGCGGAAGATGTGAAATTTGTAAAGGAGAAGGAGAAGTGACAATAGAAATGCAATTTATGGCTGATGTTCATTTACAATGCGATACGTGCAATGGAAAACGTTTTAAAAAAGAAGTTCTCGAAGTAACATTTCAAAAAAAATCTATTCATGATATTTTAAATGCTACAATAGATGATGCTGTAAAATTCTTCTCAACCCATCAACAAACAAAAATTATTCAAAAATTAAAACCTTTACAAGATGTTGGTTTGGGTTATGTTCAGATGGGGCAATCTTCCTCTACATTGTCTGGTGGTGAAGCACAACGGATAAAATTAGCCTCCTTTTTAGTAAAAGGAAACAGTAAAGACAAAGCCTTGTTTATTTTTGATGAACCAACTACTGGTCTCCATTTTCATGATATCAAAAAATTATTAGACTCATTTAATGCATTGATTGAAAGAGGACATTCTATTATTGTCATTGAACACAATATAGAATTGATAAAATGTGCTGATTATATCATCGACTTAGGAATAGAAGGCGGGAAAAATGGAGGAAATCTTATTTTTCAAGGAACTCCAGAAGCTCTCATAAAAAATAAAAAATCACTCACAGCAGAATTTTTAAAAGAAAAATTATTAAATTAATGCCGTGTTATTCAATTTATCTAACAAACATAAAGTAAACGCAGTTCGAATTATTGCAATTCTATCAACATTAACAATGATGTTGTATGCTCCAGATTTATGGATTACCACCAAAGATTTTCCTGTCATCCCATTATTTGATTGGTTGCCAATTCCAACTTCGCCATTTGATACAATTTTTGCAGGGCTTTTTTTTATAAGTCAGATAGTTTATATTTTTAAGCCCAAAAGAGTTCTCGGTTGGTTTGTTGTATTGCTTTATCTGTATTTAGCAATGGTAGATCAGAATCGATTACAGCCCTATTTTTATCAGAGTTTTTTAACCCTTTTGGCAATTGTAATTTACAAAAATAAAGCGTCTTCTAAAAAAATTCTATTTAGCATTATACTCATTTTTATTGCAACGTATTTTTGGAGTGGCATTCAAAAATTAAATGAAATATTTTACGAGCAATGGATGCATGCTTTATTAAAACACTTTAGTTTTATTCCTGAAAAACTATTGCTTGCATTTACATATGTAGTGCCCTGGCTTGAAGCAGCAATGGGAATTTTAATTCTTTTTAATAAAACACGAAAGATTGGAGTAATCTCTATTGTTTTAATGCACACAATTATTACTGTTATGTTGGTGTACTTAGGATATGGTTTTAACGTAATACCTTGGAATTTACAAAACATTTTAAGTGTTCTTATTATATTTTGGTCCTTAAAAACCTCTGCTTTTAGCGAAATATTTATCGGCTCTTTTACATATCAAAGAGCATTAATCTTTCTGTTTACATTTATTTTACCTTTAAGTAATTTGTTCGGTGGATGGGATCATTTATTATCATTTAGCTTTTTTACATCAAAACTAGATTATTACTACATACAAATAGATGAAAAATTAGCAGATAAACTTCCTCAAAATATTCAAAAATACTATAGAAAAAACGAACAAATGACGGTTCTTTATTTAAATGAATGGGCTGGAGATGTTAACAAAGTTCTTTTATTTCCTCAGAAAAGAGTGGTGAAAAAAGTAGAGAAACACCTACGCTCTTTTGCAGAAAACCCTAACGAAAAAGGATTAACAAAACTTGTTGTTTACAACAAATAAATCTTAAACTACGCATTCTAATTCAATTCCAACGAACTCTAAAACTGTGCACATTTTTTTTAAATGTCATCATACATTTGATTTAATTAATATTCACTTTAAATCCTTGTATCATGAAAAAATTCACATTAAAAAGCGTTTTAGCAATCATATTACTATCGCTAGGCATTCAATTTGTAGGTTGTGACAGTAAAACAAGAACTGTTCAAAAAACTACTCCCGTAATTGTTGCAGAACAAATCAATGCAATTCCAACATATCGAGAGCCAATTGTTTTTATTACTGGAGTAGACAATAACACTTCTTCTTTTTATAAAGGGGCTAAAACCTATTTCGAAGATAAACAATTTGAAATAATTACTGAAGCCTATTCTTTAGAAGAAGTTGTTCTATGGTTAAACAATAATTTTGATGAGCGTTTATATACTGATATTCATATTGTTAGCAAAAATAATTTTTGGAAAGGAATGAGCCTAGAAACTACTGTAGAAGGAAAAGCTATAACATCAGGAAGCTTAATAAATGAATTATCTAAAGGTAGTTTTCCAAAATTAAAGGCTGTAATAACAGAAGACACCAATATTGTTTTTCATTCATCAGAATTAAGTACAAATAAGACATTGATCAAAGTATTTAAAAATATTTTAAGTGCAGATGTAAGTCCAAACATTATCACATCACCACATTATACAATATTTGGAGGACAATTTTCTCCCTACTATTTAGCGAAACCATATTACGGCTTTTATCCAACGGCAAAATCACCAGGAAAAGTTGATTTGTCAAAAGAGTTTGCTAAAAAATACCCAAATGAGAAGGAAGTTGATTGGTATTCTGCATTAAACAATGAAGATGAACGTTTTGTTGGCGATGCATATACTACTCAATTTAACATTCCTGTAGAGTTTAAATTCACTTATGATGGCGAAGAAGAAGTACCCTATTTTGAGAATGCCAAAGAAATTATTACATGGATTTCAGAAAATGAAGAACTTTCTAACAAAATGAAAGTGTATAACATACCGTTGAATAAATTTAGATGGAATTCTAAAACAACAAAAGATAAATTAATTATTAAAGGGATTACTACTGCATTGTGTGTTCTAAAACCGATTATTAAACCTTATGGAAATTTAGAGCATATGGCGCCAGAAATTGATAATCTACGCTTATATGTTGTAGATTAAACTGCAACAAAAAGCGGCTCTAAAAAGAGCCGCTTTTTTATTGAGTTACTTTTTAAAGTTAGTATCAAATTAAAATACTATCTTTCTCATACACATTTCAAAACAGGCATAGTTCTTGAAATATACTCCAACAAAATCTGTTATTAAAATAGAGATGATTTAAATGAATTTAAAACAAAAAATAAACATCCTTTTTTTATTTATTTGTGCGATTCAACTTTCAGCACAAAATTATCAATTTCAGAACTTTTCTCTAGATGATGGATTGCCACAATCGCAAGTTTTTGACATTGTTCAAGATGCAACTGGTTATTTGTGGCTGGGAACTCAAGGTGGTGGAATAGCAAAATTTGATGGAAAGAACTTTAAAGTTTATAACGATAAAAACGGACTCTCATCTAATTTTGTAAACGCACTACTATTCAAAAACGATAGTTTATTCATTGGCACAAATCAAGGACTGTCTATTAAAATAAAAAACATTTTTCACAACTTTAAAATTCCTCGTGTTTCAAAAATTGTTGTGATACAAAATCGTGTTTTCTTAACTACACAGAAAGGTATTTATCTGTTAAAAAAAGAGTATGCATCTCCATTAAAAATAGACCTAAAAATAGATACAAGTCTTATAAATGATCTTCTTTTTGATGGTGATTTTTATTGGATTGCAAGTGAAAAAGGCTTGTGGAAAGTTAACGATTTACAACAACCAACACAAATTATTAAGATAGATTCAAAACCGTACACTTCACTCCTACTCAATAGAAAAAATATTATAGCAGCAACTTATACAAATGGAATTAAAATTATTGATTTAGAAAAGGCAAAAACAATTCATCAATCTATAAAACAGATCACTGGTATTCAGAAAATGAACACCAATGAAATTTGGGTAGCGACAAAGCAAAAAGGGATCGTAATTTTATCAACAGAAAATTATGCAATTATTAATAAAATTAATCGCTCTAATGGCTTAAAAAATGCAGCTATTCAAAAAATATACAAAGAACGTCAAGGAATTATTTGGTTGGCATCTTCTGGAGATGGTCTTTACAAACTGATGCAACATCAGTTTAAACATTTTAATAAAAATAAAACAATTTCTGCTTTACATCAAAATAATAAAACACTTTGGTTTTCAGATTCTGAAAATAACATGTACACTATTGATAGCTTAGGGAGTCAGAAAATAAAAAGACATCAATATATCTTTAAAACAACTTCAATTACTTCTGATAAAACGGATGCTATTTGGGTTGGATCTTCTCAAAACGGAATTTTTATTTTTAGAGAAATAGCTATTTTTACAGATTCCATTGACACGAAAAATACTCATATCGAGCAATTAAATATGAGTAACGGTTTTCCGTATAATGAAATTCAAGACATCATTACTCAAGAGCAAGAAGTTTGGGTAGCTACAAAAAAAGACGGTATTGTAAAACTCGAATATGATTTTAAAAAAGGTGTTGTAAAAAATATTAAGAGATTTAATCAAAATAATGGACTCTTAGATCTTACTTTAAACATGATTGTTGAAGATTATCCCAAACGTATTTGGTACACCACAAAAAAAGGTGCTATCGGCTATATACAAAATGATAGCGTCCAACATTTTTCACAAGTATTAAAAGAGCAGATAGCAATAAATACAGCTGTAATAGATAAAGGACAGATTTTTTTAGGAACTTCTGGTAAAGGAATTTGGGTATCAAACATAACTATTCCATTAAACTTTCATCCTTTAAAAGGGTCAAAAAAACTTAATTCAAACAATATATTTCAGCTATTTTTTGATGCAAATCATAATTTATGGGTTGGAACAGAAAAAGGATCAGCTCGTATACAACTTAATACTTCTAGCATTATTACTGATGTTACACATTTTGGGGAAAACGATGGGTTTTTAGGTATTGAAACAATACCAAATACCATTACAAAAGGTATAAAAGGATCACTTTGGTTTGGTACGATTAATGGGCTAACACAATACATTCCAAGTCAAGAACAAAAGAAATTACAAAAGCCTCAGGTTTTTTTTGAGGATATTGAAGTTGCGTATGAATTTATTGATAGTATTAACGTCAATGCTTTTCATAGTGTTTTACAACTTTCTCACAAAAAAAATCATATTGCTTTTGCTTTTAAAACAGTCGATTTAAATCATCCTGAAAGTATTGAATATCGTTGGAAATTAAATGATGGTTTTAGTACATGGAAATCAGAAAACACGATTCGTTTTGCAAACTTAAAACCAGGAAAATACACATTTTCTGTTCAATCTAGAAATCGTGATTGGCAAGAAAGCAAGCCAAAAGAATTTCAGTTTTTTATTGACAAACCTTTGCATAAAAAAGCATGGTTTATTTTGTTGTTAACAGGCATATTAAGTTTCTTTTTTGGTTGGATTATATATAGATATATCAAGAAAGTCAACGAAAAAAACGAGCAAAAAGTACTACAATTAAAACTCGAAAAACACTTATTATCTTTAGAACAAAAAGCGTTACAGTTACAAATGAATCCTCATTTTATTTTTAATGTCTTAAACGGAATTAAAGCACTTGGAAATTCTGGTGATACTTCTGAACTGAACAAAACAATCAGTCAGTTTGCTTCATTATTACGTGCTGTATTAAACAATTCAAGACAAAAAGAAATTAGCCTAAAACAAGAAATTGCAACCCTAAAAAACTACATTGAATTAGAACATAAAATGACTTCAAAAATGTTTGATTACAACTTTCAAACCGATACAAATGGTTTTGATGTTGAGGAAATATTAATTCCGCCAATGCTTATACAACCTTTTGTTGAAAACAGTATTAAACATGGAATTGGAAACCTTTCCAAAAAAGGAAAACTAGAAATTTCTTTTACTGCTAAAAATGATTTTCTTCATTGTAAGATTACAGATAATGGAATAGGAATTAAACAATCAATGCATCAAAAAGCAGCAAATGATCATCATTCATTAGCAGTGAAAGTTACTCAAGAACGCATTGAAAGTTTATCTAATAAAAACGCTTTTGAAATTAAAGAAATATATGAGAACGCTGAAATTATAGGCACTTTAGTAACATTTAAAATTCCACTAAAAACTGATTATTAAAAATGACAACACTACATGCAATTATAGTTGATGATATGCCTGCAGCTTTAAAAATGTTAGCAAACGACATTTCTAAAAATCATCCTGAAATTGAAATTATTGGTACTGCAAAGAGTGTAATTGAAGCTGCCAAATTACTTCAAAAAAAACAGCCAGATATTCTTTTTTTAGATATTATGTTGGGCGATGGAACTGGTTTTGACTTGTTGGAAATTTTTCCGAATTTAACCTCTAAAATTATATTTGTTACAGCAAGTGACGAGTTTGCACTAAGAGCATTTAAGTTTGCCGCAATCGATTACATTATGAAACCGTATTCTGATGAAGAACTTGCTAATGCCATCAAAAAAGCAACACAAAACATGCAACCAAAACAAGAGCAATTACATATTCTTAAAGATACTATTGAGGCTCCGAATCAAAATCCGACTAAGATATCATTACATACACTCGATAAAATTACAGTAGTAAATATTGAAAATATTATTCGCTGTGAGTCTGATAATAATTATACCACTTTCTTTTTAAACGAAGGTCAGAAAATTATGGTGAGTAAAACACTTAAATACTTTGCTGATTTATTAAAAAATAATCGTTTTTTACGTGTTCACAGAAGCCATTTGGTTAATCTAAAATATATCAAAGCCTTCATAAAATCCGATGGTGGTTATTTGGTGTTGAACAATAATAAAAGTATTCCGGTTTCTGTTCGCAAACGATCAGAAGTAATAGAAGTTTTAAATAACCTATAAAATTAATATGTAAATATAGTGAATATTCACTATATTTACATATTAATGAACTAAATGAATACTAAAGATATAGATAGAACAAATAGAATACGTGATATTTTTAAGGAATCTGGATTAAATCAAAGACAATTTTCTGAAATTATTGGTGTATCTCAACAATTAGTTAGCACAGTTATAACAGGTTCAAAGAAACCAAACCAAACTATTTTGTTTGCTATAATAGATAATATTAAAAACATCGATCCACTCTGGTTATTAACCGGCCAAAGAAAAGAGAAAAGTAACTATGCCCCTCAGAATGAAACAAATCCCCCGATTGAATTTCATATTCATAACATAGTCGAGAAGCGATTTGAAGATCTCTCAAAAGAAATACTTCAAAGAATATCAAATATTGAAGAATCAGTTAAAGAATCTAATGTCAAAAATATTCTAAGAAGAATAGATCAAGACAATTCTAAATTAATTACTGACTCAAAAAAAGAGTTAGATGAGTTAAGAGGCTAACTTTTTAATATTTGATACCGCTTCTAATTTAAAATTTATTAAACCGGATAAAAAGCTTAATATTTCAGAGTTGTTTTCTGTATTATATTTTTTAATTACTTCAATTGTTTTTAAAGAAGCTGCTCTATATTCTATTGCATGTTGCTCTACAGGAACTTCTTGTTGAAACAATAAAGTAAAATAATCTATCATATTGTTAAAGTAAATTTTATCTTCGTCTTTAACCGTCATTTTAAATCTTTTTAAAAACAGCACAATTTTATCTATACCAATGTAATCGTCTATTCTAGTAGTCAATTTATGTTGTAATGTCATCTTAATTGTAAGTTTTATGGCAATATACTTTACTGAACTATAAATATAATTCATTTTTCCACTACAAATACATATTAATTCTACAATTTATAGTACAAAAAAAGTCTTCTCATTTTGAGAAGACTTTGTCTTTTGGGTGGAAGACGGGATTCGAACCCGCGACCCTCGGTACCACAAACCGATACTCTAACCAACTGAGCTACAACCACCATATAACTTGCGGGTGCAAATATAATTTTTTTTTACTCCTTTACAATAGAAAAATTAAATTAATTTATCCAGATTATCTACCGCAACATAACGTTCTGAGGTAAAACCTTCTGCGTGCTCAACTCCTATTAATCTTCCTAAATCTTTTGCTCTGTATTCAATACTATCAATGAAGTTTTTACTTGTAATTGGTGTTTCTGGCTCTTTATTTTTTGGATCAAAAAATTGAGAGCTATATGCTTTAACTGCAGCAACTTTAGTCGGTAAAAATCCCGTAACATCTAACACAAAATCTGGCTTAATATTTTTCCATTGTATGTAATGATATACATGTTTTGGTCTCCATTTTTCTTGCTGCTTTCCTTCTAATTCTGTAACAATTTTTAACAAGCCGCTTAAAAATGACGCATCAGATACCAATCTACTTCCTTTTGGATGATCGATATGTCGATCATCAATGGCGTTACACAGCACAATATCTGGTTGATATTTTCGAATCATTTTGATAACATCTAATTGATGTTTTTTATCATTTGTAAAAAATCCATCCGAAAAACTTAGGTTTCTTCTCACAGAAACTCCCAATATTTTAGCGGCATTTGTTGCTTCTTGATCTCTTATAGCAGCAGATCCTCGTGTACCTAATTCTCCACGAGTTAAATCTACAATTCCTACTTTTTTTCCTAAAGCTATTTCTTTGGCAATGGTTGCGCCACAACCTAACTCAACGTCATCTGGATGTGCGCCAAAAGCTAATATGTCTAATTTCATAATTCAAATATACCACAAGTTTTTAACAAAACATTAATTAGTTGCACATGCAACCGCTTTGACAATTTAATGTATATTCGCCATATGAAGTCAGAAGACGATATCATTGATTACGATAATTGTATCGCCCCTTGGTTAGGAAAAACAGTTAAAATTGTAGATTATCATTTACAAGAGTTACTCAACGCCAATGCGTTAGATTTGACAAAAGAACAAATGATTGTACTAAAAAAGTTACATGAAGAAGATGGTATCAATCAAAACGAACTTGCTTATTTAATGATACGAAACAAATCATCATTAACTCGTTTGATTTCTAAAATGGAAAAAAAAGGCTATATCACTAGAAAACAGTCTGTTTCAGATAAAAGAATTAATAAAATATTCTTAACCTCTTTAGGAAAAAGCACATTTCAAAGAACAAGACCTGTCATTAAAAAAATGATAAATACTGTTGAAGCCAATCTTTCAGAATCAGAAAAAAAACTAATCATTCAAACATTACAAAAAATTCAAACTAATTTTATATAACGATGAGAAAATTAATCAGCATCCTATTGGGTATTGCACTTTTAGCAGGCGCTTTTTTTATATCAAAAAAAATGATTGCTAATAAAAAGAAACCGAAACCTACTTTTGGGAAAATTATAAAAACCGTGTATGCTCAAGAAGCAATTAATAAAGATGTTGCCATTATTATTAGTACAAGTGGAATTTTAAAAGCAAAACATCAATTGCAATTGTTTGCAGAAGTTCAAGGGGTTTTAAAAACTACTCCCAAAGAATTTAAGTCTGGGACTACCTATCAAAAGGGAGAAACTATTATAGCCATTAATAGTGAAGAATTTTTTGCGAACCTTCAATCTCAAAAAAGTAATTTTAACAATAGCATCATTTCCATACTTTCAGATATTCGATTAGACTATCCGAAGGAATATCAAAAATGGGAAACCTATTTAAAAAGTCTAGATGTTCATAAAAAAATACCGCAATTACCAACTCTAAATTCTGATAAGGAAAAATACTTTATTTCTGGAAGAGGAATTAATACTGCTTATTACACAATTAAAAGTTTAGAAGTGAAATTAGCTAAGTATGAACTTTCCGCACCATATCATGGTATTGTATCTGAAGCTCTTGTAACACCTGGAACTTTAGTAAGGTCTGGACAAAAATTAGGAGAATTTATCAATGTAAGTGTTTATGAAATGGAAGTTTCTATCAATGCATCATTTGCCGACTTATTAAAAAAAGGAACTGCTGTTAAACTACACAATACTGAAAGATCAAAAGAATATATTGGTACAGTAATTCGAATTGATGGACGTGTTGACACCAATTCTCAAACAATAAAAGCATACATAGAAGTTGCACATAAAGATTTAAGAGAAGGTATTTTTTTAGAAGCTGATTTAAAAGCAAAAACGGTCTCTAATGCGATAGAAATTTCAAGAAAACTACTTGTAAATGAGAATCAACTATTTGTAATTAATGATACGGTTCTTAATTTAATAGAAATCAACCCCATATATCTTTCTGCGGAAAAAGCAGTAATAAAAGGTATTGAAAACGGAACACAACTGCTGTCAAAACCTGTTCCTAGCGCTTACAAAGGCATGAAAGTAAAAATTACTAAAAATAAATAGTAAGTAATGAAAAAAATAATAAGTTACTTTATAAAATTTCCTGTTGCTGTAAATGTTGTAATTATAGCGTTTTTAGTTTTTGGTTTTCTTGGATCAAAATCAATGCTTTCATCTTTTTTTCCGTTAACAGACTCTAAATTAATTCGCATTAATCTAATTTACCCTGGAGCTTCTCCTATAGAAATGGAAGAAGGTGTTGTTTTAAAAATTGAAGACAATTTAAAAGGAACGGTTGGTATTGATAGAATTACTTCTGTTTCTAGAGAAAACTCAGCTAGTATTTCGATAGAAATTGAAAGAGGAAAAAATATCGACGTGGTATTGGCAGATGTAAAAAATGCAGTAGATAGAGTTCCCTCCTTTCCAAGTGAATTAGAACCCGCAGTTATTGCTAAAGTTGAAACCATGCGGCCAACCATCAGTTTTTCGTTAAGCGGAAAAGACATTCCATTGGCAACCCTAAAACAATATGCTAGAAAAATTGAAAATGATATTAGAGGACTAGATGGTATTTCTCAAGTGGTTTTATCTGGTTTTCCAGATGAAGAGATTACAATTTCTGTACGAGAAAATGATTTACGAGCTTACAATTTATCTTTTCAAAATATTGCAGATGCGGTTAGTAAATCTAATCTTTTGATTACTGGTGGAATCATTAAAACAAATTCTGAAGATTATTTAATTAGAGCTAACAACCGCTCTTATTATGGAAATGAACTTCTAAACTTACCCGTAAGAGCTTTACAAAACGGAAATATCATCCGATTAAAAGATATTGCAACGGTAAAAGACACTTGGTCAGAAACTCCAGACAGGGTTTATTTTAGTGGTAAAACAGCCATTAATATTACCGTAAGCAACACCAATAATGAAGACTTAATTTCTTCTGCCAAAAAAGTAAAAATATACATAGATCAATTCAATCAAGAACATGACAATGTACATCTTGATGTTTCTAGTGATTCATCTATAACCTTAGAACAAAGAACAGAATTATTAGTAAAAAATGCCATTATGGGAATTTTACTTGTCCTTTTCTTTTTAGCATTGTTTTTAAATGCTCGTTTGGCATTTTGGGTAGCATTTGGTATTCCTATTTCATTCTTTGGAATGTTTATTTTTGCAGCACAACTTGGTATTACAATCAATGTATTATCTCTTTTTGGGATGATTATTGTAATTGGTATTTTAGTAGATGATGGAATTGTAATTGGCGAAAACATTTTTCATCATTACGAAAAAGGGAAATCTCCAATTAGAGCAGCTATTGATGGTACATTAGAGGTATTACCTCCTGTAATTTCTGCAATATTAACAACAATTGTAGCCTTTTCTACTTTCTTTCTTATTGATGGAAGAATGGGCGATTTCTTTAGCGAAGTTTCTGCTGTTGTAATTCTAACACTTAGTGTTTCATTAATTGAAGCGTTAATTATTTTACCTGCACATATTGCACACTCAAAAGCATTAATGAGAGAAGGTAGAAAAGTGAATTCTATTGATACATTCTTTAAAAAAATAAATGTATTTGCTGATAAATGGCTCATGAAACTTAGAGATATTCTATACGTTCCTTACTTAAAATATTTTTTAAAAAACAAGTTCTTAGGGTTTGCGATTCCTATTGCGCTACTAATTTTTAGCATTGGAGCGATTGGAGGTGGTATTGTTGGAACATCATTTTTTCCAAGAATTGCTAGTGATCGTATATCTGTAAATCTTGAAATGCCGCAAGGAACCAACGAAATAATTACAGATTCTATCATTTCATCCATAGAAAAGAAAGTTTGGCTTATCAATACTGAGTACACAAAAAAACAATCTGGAGATAAAGACGTCGTACAAAATATTGTAAAAAGAATTGGGCCAGGAACTTCTAATGCCACTTTAACAATAAACTTATTACCAGGAGAAGAACGCGATTTCCCTTCATCAGAAATTAATAATGCCATCCGAAAAAAAGTAGGCAGAATTATTGGATCTGAAAGTTTAACTTTTGGAGCAAATAGTAATTTTGGTGGGCTTCCAGTTGCGATTTCGTTATTAGGGAATAATATCGAAGAGCTAAAAGCTGCCAAAAAAGAGTTAAAAACCATTATGGAAAACAACTCTTTATTAAAAGATGTTTCGGACAATGATCCAGCCGGAATTAAAGAAATACAAATAAAATTAAAAGACAAAGCGTATTTATTAGGCTTAAACCTACAAAATATAATGGGGCAAGTTAGATCTGGCTTTTTTGGGTTTCAGGCACAACGTTTTCAAAGAGGGCAAGACGAGATTAGGGTCTATGTTAGGTATGATAAAGAAAATAGATCTTCTCTTAAAAACTTAGATGATATGTGGATTAGCACACCTTTAGGTAGCAAAGTGCCATTTTCTGAAATAGCGAATTATACTATTGAACGTGGTGATGTTGCTATTAATCATTTAGAAGGGAAAAGAGAAATTCAAATCACAGCAGATTTAAAATCTGTAAATGATAGTGCTTCTGACATCCTTGCAGATATTAAAACAGAGATTATGCCAATCATTAGCTCTAAATATCCAACCGTTAGTGCTTTGTATGAAGGGCAAAATAGAGAGGCTCAAAAAACACTTGTTTCCATAAAAATTGTTGGGCCAATTATTTTATTAATCATTTATATAATTATTGCTTTTACTTTTAGAACCTATAGTCAACCAATTGTATTACTTCTGATGGTTCCTTTTAGTTTGATTGGAGTTGTTTGGGGACATTATTTTCATGGTTTTCCTATCAATATTTTATCTTGGTTAGGAATTATTGCATTGATCGGAATTATGGTCAACGACGGATTGGTTTTAATTGGCAAATTTAATCTATACCTTAAAGAAGGTATGAGTTATGATAAAGCATTGCTTGAAGCTGGGAAATCTCGTTTTAGAGCAATCTTTTTAACCTCACTAACAACCATTGCTGGTTTAGCTCCTTTATTGTTAGAAACAAGTAGACAAGCACAATTTCTAAAACCAATGGCAATCTCTATTTCTTACGGAATTGGAATTGCAACTGTTTTAACATTGGTAATGTTACCGCTATTACTATCAATTTCTAATTCTATTAAAGTGTTTACCAAATGGATGATTACAGGAAATGATGTAAGTAAAGAAGAAGTAGAAAGAGCTATCATAGAAATGGGATATGAAAATGAAGACCTTTAAAATGTACAAAACTTTTACAATGAAATTAATAAAAATATTTATCACGCTATTTATATTCGCTTTTTCAATGCAATTATATGCGCAAAAAATATTGACAAAAAAAGAAGCCATTACATTGGCGTTAAAAAACAATTACGGAATTCAGTTGGCGAAAAATAATATTAAAATAGCTAAAAATAACTCGAGCACATTTAATTCAAAAATGTTACCAACATTAAGTACAAGTGCAGGAGCAAGATATAACACAAGTAATCAAGATATTGTATATAGAGATGGAACCAATGTAAGTATTACAAATGCAGAAACAAAAACTTACAATGCATCCCTTAATTTAAATTATATCATTTTTGATGGTTTGGGAAGAAAATACAACTACAAACAATTAAAAGAAACTCATAATTTATCTGCTATAGAAGCTAAAGGAACCATAGAGAATACCTATGTGAGCATATTTACAGTTTATTTTCAAATTGCTCGTTTATCAGAAAACACACAAACTTTAAAAGAAGTTTTAAACATCTCTAAGCAACGCTTATTAAGAGCAAACTACCAGTACGATTATGGGCAAACAACAAAACTAGATGTTTTAAACGCGACTGTTGATGTTAATAATGATAGCATCAATTTTATAAATACAAGACAATTACTAGTAAATGCAAAACGTGATTTAAATATCATCTTGGTAAAACAACAAAGTATTACCTACACTGTAGAAACTGATGTTCAATTTATACCATTGTTTTCTTTTGATGATTTATACGTCAAAGCTCTGAAAAACAACAATATACTAAAACAACAAGAAAAAAACATAAATATCAGTAAGTATGCAGTCAAAGCAACACAAAGTAGTTATTTACCATCAGTAGGTTTAACGAGTTCTTATGCTTGGAACAAAAGTAGTAACCCAGCAACTTCGTTTTTTTCTGGTTCTACAATCACCGGGTTAAATGTTGGTGTTAATTTATCTTGGGATATTTTTGATGGTGGAAATACAAAAACTCTAGTTGCCAATTCTAAAATTTTCTTAGAAAATCAACAAATAATTCAGCAACAACAAACCGACAATTTAAAAAGTGTATTACAAAATACGTGGGGAGCATATCAAAACCAATTGTATGTTTTTAAAGCACAACAACAAAATGTTTTGACTGCAGAAAATAATTTTCAACGAACCAATGAAAAGTATCAATTGGGACAAGTAACTTCGATAGAATTTAGACAAGCTCAAGTAAATTTATTGAATACAAAAACTGCATTAAACAATGCAAAGTACGATGCTAAGCTTATAGAGATACAGTTATTACAACTTAGCGGACAACTATTAGATATTGAGTTTTAATCTCCTTATTCTTATCTTTTTTAAGAATGATTGATTAATTGCTGGTTATTGATGCTAAAGCCTGTTCAATATCTGCAATTAAATCTTTGGTTTCTTCAATTCCAACAGAAAAACGAATCAATCCGTCTTTTATTCCTTGATTCTCTCTTTCTTCTGCTCCTAATAATGCGTGAGAAGCAACCGCAGGGTTAAGCATGGTACTCTCTACGCCAGCCAAACTCATAGACGGTTTTATCAATTGTAACTTACGTTGAAATTCCATCACATCTATTTCTTCTTTTAACTCAAAAGATAACATTCCGCCAAATCCTTTCATTTGTTTTTTAGCCAACTTATGATTTGGATGCGATTTTAAACCAGGATAATATACTTTAACAACTGACACATTTTTATCTAAATATTTTGCCATTTTCAATGCGTTTTTACTTTGACGCTTAACACGTAAACTCATCGTTTTTAAGCTACGTTCTAACATCCAAACGGTAAAATCACTTAAACTACCACCTAAGTTAATTGCAGTTTTCCAAATAGTTTCTATATGTTTTTTTGATGCAGCAACTGCACCTGCCAAAATATCTGAATGTCCGCCCATATATTTTGTAGCAGAATGAATCATAATATCAATTCCGAAATCTGTAGGAGTTTGATTTATTGGTGATGCAAACGTATTATCAATCATTGTTACAATTCCATTAGTTTTTGCAAGATCTGCAACAGCTTTCATATCTGTAATAGTTAACAACGGATTTGATGGCGTTTCTATATATAAAACCTTTGTGTTTGGTTTGATTTCTTTTTGAAAAGATTCGATTGATAAATTTTTTGTAAACGAATATTCTATTCCGAATTTTTTAAATTCTTCTAGCACAAAATTATACGTTCCTCCATACAAAGTTTGTTGCAATATAATATGATCTCCATGTTTTAAAAATGCTAGAATAGTTGTACTTACTGCCGCCATTCCAGAACCAAAAATCAATGCATCCTCTGTTTTTTCTAAAGCAGCAATTTTCTTTACCAAAGCTTCTTGGTTTGGCGTATTTAAATAACGTGGATATCGCATAACATCTACATCGTCAAATGCATACGAAGTTGACATGTAAATTGGCGAAATTGCACCTTTAAATTGCTCGTCTTTTACTTCACCAACGTGTGCACAAATGGTATTAATTCCCAAGTTGTTATTTTTCTTCATTTCATAAAAATTAGTTCAGCTAAATTAAGAAAACAATTATACTTCTTTGATTTTCTATTCAAGTATTATAAATCTTTAAAATAATATTTAGAATATAGATAAATTCTATACCTTAGCTTCAATGATTTCAGTAGTAATTCTTGGTAATGGAAACGTGGCAACACATTTATATACTGCTTTTTCTAAAGCAGCAAACATAGATGTAGCACAAATTAATTCTAGAAAACTATTAACTATTCCTAGCTCTGATGTTACTATTATTGCTGTTTCTGATGATGCAATTCTGCAAGTTTCTCAAAAGATTAATGATAGAAAGGGGTTGATTGTACACACTTCTGGCGCAGTTGCTATCAATGCAATTGCAGGAAAAAGAAAAGGCGTATTTTATCCTTTGCAATCGTTTACAAAAAACGCAATCATCAGTTTTAATGAGATTCCGTTTTGTCTTGAAACTTCCTATAAAGATGATTTTAGTTTGTTGGAAAACGTCGCAAAATCTATTGGAAAGAAAACCTATCAAATTGATTCAGAGCAACGAAAAAAATTACATATCGCTGCTGTTTTTGTAAATAATTTCAGCAATCATTTATATAAAATTGCTAATGATATTTGTGATAAAAACGACATTCCTTTTGAAATTTTATATCCATTAATTGAAGAAACTACAAAGAAAGTACAATCAATTTCTCCAAAGAATGCACAAACAGGACCTGCAAAAAGAAACGATGTACAAACGATTAAAAATCATTTAGAGAGTTTAAATTTGCAACAGCAAAAAATATATGAATTGCTTACAAAATCAATTCAAAACTCAATTGAATAAATTAAAAT